>ENA-OQJQ01000038-OQJQ01000038.1-human-gut-metagenome-genome-assembly--contig:-NODE-38-length-168107-cov-6.592971_pt1 | contig 168107 bp, 176 predicted proteins | sample MGYA00242609_ERZ504776 | MGnify/ENA primary metagenome ERZ504776 (study PRJEB26092, sample SAMD00036354) | human gut metagenome | host: Homo sapiens | study: EMG produced TPA metagenomics assembly of... | reverse complement strand
TTTGTTTTCTTTCGTCGGAAATACAATTTGAGTGTACCATAAATGCCTTTTTATTTTTCTAACTTAATTTTACAATTCGCGAGATGAAAAACAGAGCCAGATGAGCAACTTTTTGCTCATTTGGCTCTGTTTGTTCATCCTATTTTTCTCTTGGAATATATCAAGCGCTGCGGCAACATAGTGATGACTAATGAAACAACGACGACAGATAGCAGACGGTCAAGGTAGTCTGTGCCTGCCTGTACCAAGATCACACTGATGGTTTGATCGAAACCTAACCCATGTAATAATTGGACGATCATGCTAGACCCTGAGGAAGTGATTCCGCCAAATAACTGAACGGTAATGATCGAAGAGACGATCGTTCCAGGTACAGACAAAATCAAAGCGAGTAATAAGAGTTTCAAACGTTTTTTATCTTTGTCGAGATACCTTGGTAAAATCAATCCAGCCAACAAACCTGTGAGGATTTGGATCGGTGAATAATACAGTGAAAAAATATCTGTAGTCACCCCGCTTAATACACCGCTGGATAGTCCTGTCAACATTCCTGGTATGGGACCAAGTAACGCGCCGGCAAAAATCGTTCCAATAGAATCTAGATAGATTGGCAAACGAAGCCATAAAGCAATCGTTCCTCCAACATAATTGATCCCAATACACAAAGCCATCATTGTAAGTACACGAGTTGCCATCTTGTTTTTATTCATTTTGTTAGCCCATCTTTAACCTTTCCAAATCTTTCATAATCGTTTCTTCTTGTGCATTTAAAAGAACGGTTAAAAACTTTTGGAAAAAAAGACGAGTATCTACTTTTGTCATAATTTTACTGTTAGCAGATTTCTGCCAAAATTCATAACGATCAACCAATGTTTGTCCGCGACTTATTCCTTGAGTTTCTACAGCAGTGAAGCTTTTAAAGCCTTCACAGATGGACTCATCGATAAAATAAGCAACAGCTAACGGATCATTGATGACACATCCTAAGATTCTTTCTTGTTTCCAGTGAAAGTCAAAATAAAAACGAGTGATCGCTTTTAGATACTCTCCCTCTTCAGGATTCATTTGGCAGCAATATTCAAGGATAGTCGGTGTCAAGACGATTTCTCTTGTCACATCTAACCCAACCATTTCTATCGGTTGTTTGAGCTTCTCGAATACATAAGAAGCTGCCTCAGGATCACACCAGTAATTGTATTCAGCAACTGGTGAACAGTTACCATGGCTTTTGTAAGTTCCGCCCATTGAGACAAAACGATCCATATGTTTCCCAACAGTTGGGTTGATTTTCAAAACAGAAGCGATATTGGTCAAAGGACCCAAAGCAATGACTGATGTATCTGTTTTTTCTTTGAAATAATCAGCTAGAAAATCAACTGCATGGAGCGATTCTGCCTGTTTTGCTAAGACCCTCGGGAAATTTGTTTCCCCTAATCCATCCAACCCATGAGTGTCTTGCGCACTAATGAAAGGTTGCTTCAAAGGTTTTTCCATTCCTTGATAAACAGGGATATCTAAACGATCACAGCGCTCCAAACATTTCAGCACATTCTGCGTACCGATATCTACAGGGACATTCCCGCAAACGACGGTAATAGCAACTACTTCGATATCAGGGGATTTGACAGCTAGTGATAAAGCTAAAGTGTCGTCGATCCCTGGATCGCAATCAATAATTACTTTTCGCATTATTTCCAATCTCCTTTCTTTAGAGATACTTAGTTTTTTATTCTGGGAAGTTTCCGAACCAGTCCAAGACGAGCGTCTTGTTTATAATGCACGAAATTAGTATACTGGCTTTTATTGTGAATGTAAATGCTCTCTTACAAGTAAATCTATTGAGAAGAACTTTAAGTAAATGATACAATGAAAAGGAAATGGAATTTACGTGTGCCGAAGAAAAAGAATCCTATTGATCGGTATATTGTATAATAAATAGATTATAGTTTGGCAGAAAGCGGCGGGTGTACGATGGTTATTTTTTATTTCATTCTTATTCTGATAATTATAGGAATCAGTTACCATTTTCTTTCTTATTTTTATGCAAAGAAATTAGTAAGAGCGGGAGTACAGAGAGGCTATGACTGGTATGAAGACACTGGGCACCGCTTGATGGATCCTGCTGCAGTCACGTCAGTAGAAAAAAAGCGGCAAAAATTAGAAGAAGAGTGTGAAAGCTTCTGGGAACAAGGAATACCGAAAACGATCAAAAGTTATGACGGGTTGAAACTAGCTGGACAGATGTTCATCCAACCAACTCAGCAGAATAAATGGGTCATTTGTGTACATGATTATCGAAGTACAGGGAAAAGAGATATGTCTCATATAGGTAAAAGATATGCAGAGAAAGGATTCAACGTTCTTATACCCGATTTACGTGCGCATGGAGAAAGTGAAGGAGAAATCATCGGAATGGGATGGCTAGATCGGCTAGATTTAATTGCATGGATCCAACTCATCTTAGATGAACAACCAGATGCCTCCATTATTTTGCACGGCGGTTCGATGGGCGCTTCTACGATTATGATGGCAAGTGGTGAAAAGCTTCCATCTGCAGTCAAAGGATTTATCTTAGACAGCGGATATGTTTCTGTTTATGCGGAATTTCGGTACATGTTAAGTAAAATCACGGTCTTTCCTAAAAAAATGATCATGAGATATGCGAATCACTATGCTCAGAAATACGCAGGTTATTCTTTAAAGCAAGCATCAGCTACAAGACAGCTTGGTAGTAACCATTTGCCTTTGTTAGTCATCCATGGTGAAAGAGATCATTTTGTTCCTACAGAAGCAGCATACACGATTCAAAACGCTACAGCAGGGGATAAAGCATTACTGCTTGTTCCAGAAGCAGAACATTTGGAAGCATCGATGAAAGATCCGAAAACCTATTGGACAGTGATTTTTTCATTTATTGAACAAAGAATAACGATGGATTGATTTTCTCTTCCTTTTTGTAAGCAATCCGAGGATAAATAATTGTTTATAGACCATGAGACTGTTAAAATAAGGTAGGAATAAAAAAATATCAGTTATTTGAGGAGTGCGGCATATGGAAATCAAAGAGGAAAAAAATCGTCTTGCTTTATTCAATGATGAGCAACAAGAAATCGGAGAAATGACATGGTCGGATGCGGGGCCAGACATCATGATTATTGACCATACATTTGTCGATCCAGCATATCGTGGTCAAAAATTAGCTGAAAAGCTAGTGTATACTGGAGTAGAACTAGCAAGACGAGAGGGGAAAAAGATCATCCCTTTATGCCCTTACGCAAAAAAAGAGTTTGAGAAGAAACCAGAGTATCATGACGTCTTACGCCAATCATAATAATAACAGCTGAAAGATTTGCACTTTCAGCTGTTTTTCCATTTATATAGAGTTGTCACGGAGTTTTATCTATGATAAAGTTAAAGAGACGATATCTTTTGGGAAGGAGGCTGCTATATGTATAATTTAATTTTGGGAATCGTGATCGTTTTATCGATTGTTATGGTCATTGCGATTATGATGCAGCCAAGCAAGCAAAATAGTGCAGCGAGTGCATTTACCGGCGGTGCGGATCAACTATTCGGCAAACAAAAAGCTCGCGGCTTTGAAGCTGTCATGCAGCGATCAACTGCAGTCATGGGAGCTGTCTGGATGATCTTATTATTTGTCCTAGCATTTTTATCTTCGAAGTAGTCGAATAAGCCTCTCGCACAACGGCGGGCGGCTTTTTTTATTGCAAAGAGAACGCTTAAGAAGAAGTTATGAAAGAAACTATGGTAAAATGAGGCGAAAGAGGTGAAACGAGTGAAACAATTACCAAAACCCCTTTATGCAAAACATGGAAAACGAGCAGTTTTGCTGCTTCATGCGTACTCAGGAAGTCCAAATGATGTCCGGATGCTCGCACGGTTTTTAGAAAAAGCAGATTATACAGTCTATGCGCCGCTATTTAAAGGACATGGAACGATGGAGCCATATGATATCTTGCAAGAAAAAGCAGAAAGCTGGTGGGCAGATACTAAAAAAGCTATCCATTTTTTACAGTCTGAACAGTTTTCTGATATTGCCGTATTGGGATTATCGATGGGTGGCATCTTTGCTGTACGGGCACTAGAAGAAGAATCAGTAATTGGCGGCGGTTTTTTCTGTTCGCCCCTGTCTCCTGTAGAAACAAACGTGCCTGAAAATTTTGAAAAATATGTACGTCAAGTGCTGAAGATAGCAGGCAAATCAGAAAAAGAAATCAATGAAAAAGCTGTGTCTTACCGCTCGTTAGCTGAACATCAATTAATGGATATACAAGACCAAGCAGCAATCGCAGAAAGTAGACTATCAGATATCCAACAGCCAATATTTTTAGCTCAAGCTGGGAAAGATGAAATGATCGACCCAAATGGTGTATTTGAAACGGCACGCAAATTGAGCCGCCAACGAGTGACACTTCAATGGTATCCTGAAAGCGGTCATGTGATTACAGTTGGCACAGCAAGACGCGAATTAGAAAAAGACGTGTTGGAATTTTTAGAAAAATTACCTTGGAATGAGGAATAAATATGACAAAAGAAACAATAAAAGAGAAAATTCTCTTTTTCATGGAAAGCAGTCGCAAACGTAGTTTTTCTATGGAAGAAATCGCTGAAGGTCTAGGCTTTCAAAAAAGCGATGATTTTAAATTACTAGTACAAACGATTGCTCAAATGGAAAGAGAACAGAGTATCGTTTTCAATAAAAAAGGAAAAGTCAAACTTCCTTTAAAACCGATCTTGGTCGAAGGGACATTTCGGGCAAATGAACGAGGATTTGGATTTGTAACGATTGATCCCGAAGAAGATGATATCTATATCCCGAAAGAAGCGACTGGCTTTGCAATGAATGGGGATACCGTAGCAATTGATATCATGAAGCGAGCAAATACAGATATGGATCGCGGAGCAGAGGGAAAAGTAGTGGAGATTCGAGACCGAGCGACTACTCAGTTAGCCGGAGAATTTGTTGCTTATTCAGACGAAGAGATACAGGAAACGGATCTTTATGGTGTGGTCATCCCGAAAGATAGAAAGCTTAACCAATTCAAAGTGTATGCAGCGGCAGAGGGAGTTCGTCCAGTTGACGGAAGTATTGTATTGATCGAACTGACCCATTACCCTGAAAAAGGGTATGCGACTAGTTTAGAAGGGATAATCAAGCAAGTGATTGGTCATAAGAATGACCCTGGCATGGATATCCTCTCGATTGTCGTGGCTAACGGTATTCCTACAAAATTTCCTGATGATGTGTTGTCTGAGGCAGATGAAGTTCCAGACCAGATCAGCGAAAAGGATATTGTTGGACGCAGAGATTTAAGAGATCAGCTCATTGTTACGATTGATGGAGAAGATGCAAAAGATCTAGATGATGCAGTGACGGTCAAAAAATTAGAAAATGGTAATTATTTTCTTGGAGTACACATTGCAGATGTATCTTACTATGTGACGCAAGGCAGTCAACTGGACAGAGAAGCATACGAAAGAGGAACAAGTGTCTATTTGACCGATCGAGTGATTCCGATGATCCCACAACGTTTATCTAATGGTATCTGTTCATTGAATCCCCATGTTCCACGACTCACCATGAGTTGTGAAATGGAGATCGATCCAAATGGACAAGTTGTCTCTCATGAGATTTTTCCAAGTGTGATCCAAACAACAGAACGGATGACCTACACAGCTGTCAATCAAATCTTAGAAGATCAAGATGAAGAAACGATGCAACGTTATGCTCAGCTCGTGCCTATGTTCCAAGAAATGGGTGAGTTGCATCGAATCCTTGAAACGATGCGAATCAAACGTGGAGCGATTTCTTTTGAGGATCGTGAAGCGAAGATCCTTGTTGATGCTGAAGGACACCCAAATGATATCCAGCTAAGAAGCAGAGGGATAGGTGAACGCTTGATCGAATCCTTTATGCTTGCTGCCAACGAAACGGTAGCTGAACATTATAATAAATTAAATCTTCCGTTTATTTATCGAATCCATGAACAGCCAAAAGAAGAAAAAATGCAGCGCTTCTTTGATTTTGCTTCAGCTTTGGGCATTCTGGTACGAGGAACGAAAGGAACGATCACACCGAAAGATTTACAGCATGTGATCGAAGGAGTAGAAGATAAACCAGAAGCGGCAGTTATCAATACTATGTTGCTCAGAAGTATGCAACAAGCACGCTATTCAGAAGACAATTTTGGGCATTATGGCTTAGCAGCAGATTACTACACACATTTTACATCTCCTATTCGACGCTATCCCGATCTGATCGTCCATCGGCTGATCCGTTCCTATAGCCAAGATAAAAGTGAAAGCAATCAAAGTTTATGGGCTGAGGAACTTCCTGAAATCGCGGATCATAGTTCTAAGATGGAGCGTCGCGCAGTAGAAACAGAACGTGAAGTAGATGCGATGAAGAAAGCAGAATTCATGATGGACAAAGTGGGAGAAGAATTCGACGGGATCATCAGCTCTGTTGTGAAATTCGGACTGTTTATCGAACTACCGAATACAGTAGAAGGATTGATCCATATCAATGAATTGAAACAAGACTACTTCCATTTTATTGAAAATCATTTAGCGCTTGTAGGTGAAAGAACTGGTCTGACTTTTAAAATCGGACAAAAAGTGCGCGTAAAAGTAGTCAAAGCTGATCCAGATGAACGAGCAGTGGATTTTGAACTCGTTTCCGCAGAAGAGGTCACTGCGTTGGAACGTCCAAAAGCACGCAATGGAAAATCTGGAAAACGAGAAGGAAAACAAGCAGGCAAACGCTCAGAAAAAAATGGCAAGAAGAACAAACGATATAGTGATAGTAAGCAAACGTTCGGTAAGAAAAAAGGGAAAAAGCCATTTTACAAAGGTGTCAAAAAGAAGAAAAAGAAAAAATAAAATGAGTTGGAGGAAACAGCTATGCCAAAAGGCGAGGGAAAACTAATTGCACAAAATAAGAAAGCTCGCCATGATTATTCGATCATCGACACGATGGAAGCAGGGATGGTCTTGCAAGGAACGGAGATCAAGTCGATACGAAACAGCCGGATCAATCTGAAAGATGGATTTATTCGCGTCCGCAACGGGGAAGCTTTCTTGCATAATGTTCATATCAGTCCTTATGAACAAGGAAATATTTTTAATCATGATCCGTTGCGCACGAGAAAACTATTATTGCACAAGAAACAAATCGTTCGTCTTGAAAACGAATTGAAAAACACGGGAATCACTGTTGTTCCTTTAAAAGTCTATATTCGTAACGGCTATGCCAAGGTATTGATTGGTCTGGCAAAAGGGAAAAAATCGTATGATAAACGGGAAGATTTGAAACGAAAAGATATCGATCGACAAATTGATCGAACATTAAAAAATTTCTCTAGATAATTTCATTATCCTTTTTCGCATATTCGGTGCTTTTGCTTTTACTTAATGATAAAATTTGTTAGCATTTAATCTGATAAAACATGATTATCACAGGTTTTTTCTTAGATCAGGAGCACCGTGCATGGGGAAAAATTCGCTTCGTTTTTGACTGAAATAAAAAAGTGTCTAATTTTCATGAAAATGTTTTGAATTTTCTGTTTCATGGTGGTATGATACCGTGTGGTTAGAAACCGATTGGAAAAAACCAGATACGCACATGAATTGATTTTATGTGAATTTCGGGGAAAAGAGGTGAAATGGATTGGATGAACGCTCGCTAACGTTCCACATTGGACCAATTTGGTTTGATGGTACAGTTTGTATAATGGTGTTACTGACCTGTTTGATTGTTTTCTTCTTAGCTTACTTTTTTACAAGAAATCTTAAGTTGAAACCAACAGGCAAACAAAATGCGATAGAATGGGTCATTGATTTTAGTCGAGGAATCGTAACAGATAACCTGCCTAGAAAAGAATTGAGTAATTTCCATTTGTTGGCATTTACATTGTTTTTATTTGTTTTTGTTGCAAACAACATCGGTTTAGTAACAAAAATCGTCTTACCTAACGAAACAACACTTTGGAAAAGCCCGACAGCAGACCCGTTTGTTACTTTAACTCTGGCATTTATAATGATCTTACTTACTCACTTATTCGGGGTGAAAAAGTTAGGCTTCAAAGGATATTTCGTAAATTCGTTCTTGAAACCCTATAGTTTTATGTTTCCGATGAAACTGATTGAAGAATTTACAAACTTATTAACACTTGCTTTACGTCTTTATGGGAATATTTATGCGGGGGAAGTTTTGCTAACCTTGATTGCAAAAATGATGACAAGCTTAGGCTGGTTCTCATTACCATTAGCAATTCCATTAGAGATGGTCTGGATCGCGTTCTCCTTGTTTATTGGGAGCATCCAAGCATTTGTCTTTGTTACTTTGTCAATGGTTTATATGAGCCATAAGATTGAAGTAGAAGAATAATACTCGGTTAAAAAACAAACTACTATTTATCTATTTTAGGAGGAAAACAATTATGAATTATATCGCAGCAGCAATCGCAATCATGGGAGCAGCAATCGGAGCCGGTTATGGTAACGGTCAAGTTATCTCTAAAACAATCGAATCAATGGCTCGCCAACCTGAAATGTCTGGTCAATTCCGTACAACAATGTTTATCGGGGTAGCTCTAGTTGAAGCTGTTCCTATCTTAGGGGTAGTTATCGCCTTGATTCTAGTTTTTGCCGTTTAATTGAATCAGTATTAAGGCAGAAACAACATCGTTTGTTACTGCTTTTTTACATGGAAACTAGAAATACTCCAAAGAAAGGAAGGCTCGCCTATGCTGAATCAATTGGCAATTGCAGAAGTTGGCAATGCGATGTTAGGTAATATCATCGTTGTCAGCGGCTCATTTTTGATACTACTGGCTCTCTTGAAGCACTTTGCTTGGGGACCAATCAGCGATATTTTGAAAAAACGTGAAGACAAGATCGCCAATGATTTAGATTCTGCAGAACAATCTCGCATCAACTCAGCGAAAATGGAACAAGAACGCGAACAACAATTGTTAGCCTCTCGTTCTGATGCAGCTGATATCATCAAAAATGCGAAAGAAAGTGGAGAATTAAGCCGCCAAAATATTTTGAAGAATGCTCAAGAAGAAGCAGCTCGTCTAAAAAGCAAAGCCCAAGCTGATATCACTGTAGAACGTGATTCAGCGCTGAACTCTTTAAAAGACGACGTTGCAGAACTCTCTCTTCAAATCGCGGAAAAAATCTTGAACAAAGAATTATCTCCAGAAATGCATGAATCATTAATCAATCAATACATTGAAGGTCTAGGTTCTTCAAATGAAACTAGATAAATATACAGTAGGAAGACGTTACGGGAAAGCTTTATTTGAACTGGCGATCGATTCAAATCAAGCAGAAGAAATCTATCAAGATCTCGTAAGTTTACGTCAAATCTATGAACAAGTACCTGGATTAGGAAATATGTTAAGTGATGTTCGTCTAGAACCTCATGAAAAACGAGAAATCATGGACAAGCTTGTCAGCGGTTATGATGGGATCGTTAAAAACTTTTTAGAAGTTGTTTATGAGTATAACCGAATGGATGACCTTTTGTTCATGATCGAAGAATATGAACGTCGATATGATGAACATCAAGGGTTACTATTGGGAAGTGTCACAACAGCAGTCCCACTTTCAGACGAACAACGAATACAATTAGAAAAGAATGTTGCAAAAACAATGGACTATCAATCAGTTGAATTAAAACAAATCGTTGATTCTTCTATTATTGGTGGCGCGATTGTTGAAGCCAACCATCGAGTAATCGACGGAAGCATTCGCACGCAATTAGAAAAAATGCGTAATCAATTAAACAGATAGTACAAAGAGGTAGGTGAATCGAATGGCCATCAAAGCAGAAGAAATTAGTGCCTTGATTAAAGAACAAATTGAAAATTATCAAAACGTGCTTTCAGTCGAAGAAATCGGTACCGTAACTTATGTAGGTGACGGGATCGCTCGTGCACATGGTTTAGAAAACGCGATGAGTGGTGAGTTGCTTGAATTTTCAAACGGCTCATACGGAATGGCGCAAAACTTAGAGTCAAATGATGTAGGTATCATTATCCTTGGCGATTTCGAGTCCATTCGTGAAGGAGATAAAGTAAAACGAACAGGTAAGATCATGGAAGTTCCAGTTGGAGAGGCCTTGATCGGTCGGGTAGTCAATCCGCTAGGTCAACCAATCGACGGACTAGGTGAAATCGTTACTGACAAAGCTCGTCCAGTAGAAGCGATGGCACCAGGTGTTATGCAACGTAAATCTGTTAACGAACCAATGCAAACAGGGCTAAAAGCAATCGACGCCCTTGTGCCAATCGGACGCGGACAACGTGAATTAGTCATCGGTGACCGTAAAACAGGGAAAACTTCTATTGCGATCGATACGATCATCAACCAAAAAGGTCAAGATATGATCTGTATCTATGTAGCAATCGGACAAAAAGATTCTACAGTTCGTACACAAGTTGAAACATTGAAAAAATATGGCGCAATGGATTACACAATCGTTGTGAATGCCGGTGCGTCTCAACCAGCACCATTGCTTTATATCGCACCATATGCTGGTACTGCAATGGGTGAAGAATTCATGTACAACGGTAAACATGTATTGATCATTTTTGATGATCTTTCAAAACAAGCTGTTGCTTATCGTGAACTTTCCTTGCTACTTCGCCGTCCACCAGGTCGTGAAGCTTATCCTGGGGATGTTTTCTACTTGCACTCACGTTTATTAGAACGTGCAGCAAAATTAAGTGATGATCTAGGCGGCGGTTCAATGACTGCTTTGCCATTTGTTGAAACACAAGCTGGAGATATCTCTGCTTATATCCCAACAAACGTTATCTCAATCACTGACGGACAAATCTTCTTAGAAAGCGACTTGTTCTACGCGGGTACTCGTCCAGCGGTTGATGCCGGACTATCTGTCTCTCGTGTAGGGGGTTCTGCGCAAATCAAAGCAATGAAAAAAGTTGCTGGGACTTTACGTCTAGACTTAGCAAGTTATCGTGAATTAGAAGCATTTACACAATTCGGTTCTGATTTGGATGCGGCAACACAAGCAAAACTAAATCGTGGACGCCGTACAGTAGAAATCTTGAAACAAAAACTGCATGCACCGCTAGCTGTTGAAAAACAAGTAGTGATTTTGTATGCCTTGACACATGGATTCTTGGACAGTATCCCTGTAGACAGTATTTTAGACTTCGAACATGAATTATTCGAATATCTGGATACCAATCATTCAGATATTTTTGAAACAATCCGTACAACAAAAGATCTTCCAGAAGAAGAAACGTTGAATAGTGCGATTCAGGAATATAAAGACATGTTCTTAGCTACAAAAGGAAATAATTCCTCTACAGAAGATAAATTGAAATCCATTCAAAATGCATAGTGAGGTGAGATGAATGGGTGCTTCATTAAATGAAATCAAGACACGTATCGCTTCAACGAAAAAAACGAGCCAAATCACGCGGGCAATGCAGATGGTGTCTGCTTCTAAGTTGACAAAATCTGAAGCTTCTTCACAGAAGTTTCAGGTTTATGCAACAAAAGTAAGAGAAATCGTTACGCATTTGACTGCTACTCAGTTAAATGATATTGCCTCAGAAAATCCTAGAGGGGATATCAATTACAACAGCATGCTGCTCAGCCGTCCTGTGAAGAAAACCGGTTATATCGTCATCACTGCAGATGGCGGTCTGGTCGGTGGATATAACAGTTCGATATTGAAACAAACGATGTCTATTTTAGAAGAAGACCACCAATCACCCGATGATTACGTGATGATCGCAATTGGCGGAACTGGTGCAGACTTCTTTAAAGCACGCGGTATCAACCTAGCATATGAGCTGCGCAATTTATCTGATCAGCCAAGCTTTGATGAAGTCCGCAAAATCGTAAATATGGCAACAACTATGTACCAAAACGAAGTATTCGATGAATTATACGTATGTTATAACCATCATATCAATTCGCTAACTAGTCAGTTTCGTGTAGAAAAAATGCTGCCAATCTCAGACTTAGATCCAGAAGAAGCAACGACTTTCGAACAAGAATATATTTTTGAACCTTCAAAAGAAGAAATCTTGTCTCAGTTATTGCCTCAGTATGCTGAAAGTTTGATCTACGGTGCGATCGTTGACGCCAAAACAGCAGAACATGCTGCTGGTATGACAGCAATGAAAACAGCAACTGATAATGCTGCTAATATCATTGATGAGCTGACGGTTTCTTATAACCGTGCAAGACAAGGGGCTATTACCCAAGAAATTACCGAAATTGTTGCCGGAGCTTCGGCACTAGAATAGTATTGAGATTGGAGGAAAAAAGATGAGTTCAGGCAAGATTGTTCAAGTAATCGGTCCCGTTGTCGACGTGGAATTTTCTTTAGACCAATCCTTACCAGATATCAACAACGCATTAGTTGTTTATAAAAATGACGAAAATAAATCAAAAGTTGTTCTTGAAGCAGCATTAGAATTAGGGGACGGAGTGATCCGGACCATTGCGATGGAATCAACAGATGGTTTACAAAGAGGAATGGAAGTCATTGATACAGGCAAAGCAATCTCTGTTCCTGTAGGTAAAGAAACATTAGGTCGCGTATTCAACGTACTAGGAGATACGATCGATTTAGAAACACCTTTCCCAGAAGATGCGGAAAGAAGCGAAATTCATAAAAAAGCACCAGCCTTTGACGAATTAAGTACAAGTACAGAAATTTTGGAAACAGGGATCAAAGTTATCGACTTGCTTGCCCCATATTTAAAAGGTGGGAAAGTTGGACTATTTGGTGGTGCCGGTGTTGGTAAAACCGTACTGATCCAAGAACTGATCCATAATATCGCCCAAGAACACGGTGGTATTTCTGTATTTACCGGTGTCGGTGAACGGACTCGTGAAGGTAATGACTTGTATTATGAAATGAAAGATTCAGGAGTTATCGAAAAGACAGCCATGGTGTTCGGTCAAATGAACGAACCACCAGGTGCACGTATGCGTGTTGCGTTAACTGGTTTGACGATCGCGGAATATTTCCGTGATGTAGAAGGCCAAGATGTACTGTTGTTTATCGACAATATTTTCCGTTTCACTCAAGCTGGATCTGAAGTATCAGCCTTGTTAGGACGGATGCCTTCTGCGGTTGGTTATCAACCAACATTGGCAACAGAAATGGGTCAATTGCAAGAACGTATCACATCTACGAAAAAAGGTTCGATTACATCGATCCAAGCCATCTATGTGCCAGCCGATGATTACACTGACCCGGCGCCGGCAACAGCATTCGCCCATTTGGATGCGACAACCAACTTGGAACGTAAATTAACAGAACAAGGGATTTATCCAGCGGTAGATCCATTGGCTTCTTCTTCAAGTGCTTTAGCACCTGAAATCGTGGGAGAAGAACACTATAAAGTAGCAACAGAAGTCCAACACGTATTGCAACGATATCGTGAATTACAAGATATTATTGCTATCTTAGGTATGGATGAATTATCCGATCAGGAAAAAGTGTTAGTTTCTCGTGCCCGCAGAGTCCAATTCTTCTTGTCACAAAACTTTAACGTGGCTGAACAATTTACTGGTCTTCCAGGTTCTTATGTTCCTGTAGAAGAAACAGTGAAAGGATTCCGCGAAATCTTGGAAGGCAAATACGATGATCTTCCTGAAGAAGCTTTCCGAAGTGTTGGCCGAATCGAAGACGTCGTAGAAAAAGCGAAAACACTAGGCTACTAGAAAGGGGTGCCCCATGGATCAATATTTAACAGTAAATGTGGTAACTCCTGCCGGTTTGGTCTATGATCACCATGCAGCTATCGTCGTCGCACGTACGACAGCCGGTGAGCTTGGGATTTTGCCTAAACATGCACCGATCATCGTTCCTTTGACGATTGATGAAGTTCGTGTAAAACGGACAGATTCAGATACCCATGTCGATTGGATTGCTGTGAATGGCGGAATCATGGAAGTGCGTGATAATGTGGTTTCAATCGTTGCTGATAGTGCGGAACGTGAACGGGATATCGATGTATCTCGTGCTGAACGTGCAAAACAACGTGCAGAACGCCAAATCGAAGAAGCAAAAGCAAAACAAGATACGAACGAATTGAAGCGGGCAACTGTTGCGTTGCATCGAGCAATCAATCGTATTAAAGTATCTAAGCACTCATAAAATGAGAAGCGGATGTTTATCCGTGTATCAGAGGTTGCGACAGAAGTGGTCAGCTTATTTTTCGAAGGAGCTACTTCTGGAACACCGTGAATCAGAGGTCGTGAGCCTGCCATTCAGCTCCGAGTCACAAGGAACAAATTAAAAAACAGGTTCTCATGTTTGATGAATATTGTGGCTTGTGACCGAGTAGTTGGCAGGAGAACACCCTTTATTAGGAATAAAGGACTGAGACAAGACTTTTGTCTCAGTCTCTTTTTTTGCATATTTTTCCCCTTATTTCCTAAAAATGTAAGGGTATTCCTCTATTTTTAAGTATACTTGTTTTTCCTTTTATACATTTTATGGTATTATCATTTTATTAGTTATTATAAAAACAACTGTTAGAAAGGACGTCATTATGCAAGTATACGGAATTGATGCGATACTTCGAATCGTGAGTCATTTGGCGTTTATCTACTTAGCCTTCTGGTCTTTACGTTCGTTACGCATTGAGACTTTTTTTAGACCAATGCATAATACGCAAATTAGAATGGCAATCGTACTTTTTTCAATCTTTTTAGGGTACACTGCAAGTAATTTTTTCTTAGAAGTTATCGCTTTATGCCGAAATCTTTTCGTTAGCCTGTAAATTTTAAAAAAAGGTACTATTTTAAAAGGAAGGGTGTTATAATAGAAAAGATTTTGAGTAAGTGTATGCTCATTGGAATTTTTTGGAGGGAACAACAACATGGAAGAGATCATCGTAAGAGGTGGCAATCAATTAAATGGAACAGTAAGAATTGAAGGAGCTAAAAATGCTGTATTGCCTATTTTAGCTGCCAGTTTGTTAGCAGAAGAAGGTATTACGACATTAGACAACGTCCCGATTCTTTCTGATGTCTTCACTATGAATCAAGTGATTCGTCACTTAAATGTAGATGTAGATTTTGATGAACAAAAGAATCAAGTAACAATCGACGCTTCAAGACAATTAGAAATCGAAGCGCCTTATGAGTATGTTAGTCAAATGCGTGCTTCAATCGTTGTGATGGGACCGCTACTTGCTAGAAATGGACATGCAAAAGTGGCTATGCCTGGTGGATGTGCGATTGGTAAACGCCCAATCGATTTACATTTAAAAGGATTTCAAGCTTTAGGAGCAAAAATTATTCAAAAAAACGGCTATATTGAAGCAATTGCAGATGAATTGATCGGTAACACGATTTATTTAGATTTTCCTAGTGTAGGTGCTACTCAAAATATCATGATGGCTGCCGTAAAAGCAAAAGGAACAACCATCATTGAAAACGTAGCTCGCGAACCAGAAATCGTTGATTTAGCAAATATTTTGAATAAAATGGGTGCGCATGTCTATGGAGCGGGTACTGAAACAATGCGTATCGAAGGCGTTGATCATTTACATGCAGTCAACCATTCAATCGTACAAGATCGTATCGAAGCTGGTACCTTTATGGTCGCTGCTGCAATGACAGAAGGCAATGTACTGATTGCTGATGCTATCTCTGAACATAACCGCCCATTGATTTCTAAATTGATCGAAATGGGTGCAGAAATCATTGAAGAAGAAGGCGGAATCCGTGTCATCGGACCAAAACATATCTTACCTACAGATGTAAAAACGATGCCTCATCCTGGTTTCCCTACAGATATGCAAGCGCAAATGACAGCCATCCAATTAGTGGCAGAAGGTACAAGCGTAGTAACTGAAACAGTTTTTGAAAATCGTTTCCAACATTTAGAAGAAATGCGCCGTATGAACGCCCACGTCAAAATCGATGGAAATGTAGCAATCATGGATGGAAACCATGAATTGCAAGGTGCGGAAGTGTATGCAACAGACTTGCGTGCAGCAGCAGCATTAGTTTTAGCTGGCTTGAAAGCCAATGGAATCACACGTGTCCGTAACTTGAATTATCTAGATCGTGGCTATTATAACTTCCATATCAAACTACAAAAATTAGGTGCAGATGTTGAACGTGTAGAGATGGATCAAACTCCTGCTGAAAAAACAGCACAAACGATTGCATAAGGAAGTGGCTGAATGAGTAACCAACGATATATCTTATTAACTCTGATAAAGATTTTAGTGGTGATCTTATTGCTTATCCTTCTTTTTGTAGCCGGAACGATGATTGGATATGGTGTCATCGGTGGTGGCAATCCATTTAAAGTATTTCAACCCAGCTTGTGGATTCATATTCGAGACTTTTTTCATTGATAATTAATTACGGTGGTTCTAGTCGATAGGAAATGAGCCATGAAGCAGCATAGGATAAAAGAAAACAGAAGGGAACGTTGACTTTAGTCGCGATCCCTTTTTTTAGTAAAAGAAAAGAAGGAATCTAGTTGATGAAGAAGATATTGATTTATTTAGTTAGAGGATATCAGCGCTTTATTTCGCCTGCATTTCCGCCTAGTTGCCGCTATTACCCAACCTGTTCTAATTATATGATAAAAGCAATTCAAACTCATGGTGCGCTAAAAGGGACGGTAATGGGGACGGCTCGGATCTTGCGCTGTCATCCCTTTGTCAAAGGCGGCATCGATTATGTACCTTTGACCTTTCAATTAACGAGAAATAAGAAAGATAAAAAAGAACCAGATTATAAAAAGGTTGTGAAAAATACGGGTAGCACTGAGCAATAAAGAAAAGAGAGAGTGACTATCAAAGTAACGACTTCATGACTACATATATGGAGGTCAAAAATGATCGAAGAACTCAATAAGATAGATTTACCATGGTCCTTGTTATTAGATGCAGATCCTGATAAAGAAAAAGTTCAGGTATATGTTTCAAAGGGGAACGGCTGGATATGGAAAGAAAAAGAAAAAACAATAGGTATACTGATCTATATAGTAAGGGAAAAAGAATTCGAAATCGTTAACGTAGCTGTAGAACCTTCGCATCAAGGAAAAGGGATTGGTGGGAAACTCCTTGAGACAGCTTTTCAGAAGCTTTCACAACTCGCTTCCAGTCAAACTCAGATCATCATACGAACCGGCAGTACTAGCAGTGCTGCGTTACATCTCTATCAAAAAATGGGCTATGTGGAGATTGGTCGAGTCAAAGACTATTTTATCCATCATTATTCTAAACCGATTTTTGAGAACGGAGAACAATTGCGAGATCAAGTGATTTTAGCGATTCACTTACACAAAACCAGCTTTAACGAATAGACTAGTGATCCGAGAAAATGCTTTCAAATACTAAACATATACATTACAATAGCTTTAGCAAGCAAAAAGGAGAATGTTTTTATGGGGATATTAGTTTTTGATTTTGGCGGGTCGGCTGTCAAATATGGTTGTTGGGATAGTAAAGATGTCAAAGGCAAGGGCCAATTTGCAACGCCTGAATCTTGGAAAGAAATGAAAGCGCAATTATTACAAGTCTATAAAGACATGTGTCTTTCTTTTGAGATTGAAGGAATTGGGATCAGCTCACCTGGAGTAGTGAATAATGAGAAACAGGTAATTGAGGGAATCAGTGCGATTCCTTATATTCATGGCTTTAATATTTTTAGAGATTTGGAAACTTTGTTTCAACTTCCGGTAACGATTGAAAATGACGCCAACTGTGCCGGAATGGCTGAGTTTTATGAAGGAGCTGCTCGTGATTATCAAGATGTTGCTTTTGTCGTGGTAGGAACTGGGATTGGCGGAGCGATGTTCACGAAAGGCCAAATCAATAAAGGTGCACATCTTTATGGTGGAGAATTCGGTTTGATGTTCTTAGAGGGCGATCAGACATTTAGTAAACTTGGTACAGCCGTACAGATGGCTTGGCGGTATTGTGAACGCAAAGGAGTCGATAAGAATACTTATACCGGAAAAGACGTCTTTGAATTAGCAGAAACCGGGGATGAAATAGCAAAAGAAGAAGTTGAGAGTTTTTATACGTACCTTGCAAAAGGTTTATTCAGTATCCAATTTTCATTCGATCCGGAAGTTATCGTATTAGGCGGTGGCGTTTCTGCAAAGGATGGGCTCATTGATGAGATCCAAAGTAGAATGAAGAAGTTGACAGATCAATTCGACTTGCATGATTTCGAGCCGCAGATCCTATTGTGTGAATACAGAAACGATGCTAATCTTGTAGGCGCAGCGGCCAACTATATCGCTATAGGTCAAGGGGAGAATTAAGAGCTTTAGAGAAGTCGCCTCTTGTATAAAAGAAGATGAAATGGACAAGAGATTTTTGCCTAAGGAATGTTTTATTGGCTGCAATATGATAAAATGTCTGAGAGGTGAAAATGATGTCAAAAAAAAATAAAGATATTGAAGTGCGTATCGAAGAAGTAAAAAAAGATATCAAAGGTAAGAATTATGAAGTCACTCAGTTATTTATAGGGAAAAAAATGATTGGTGAAATTTTAGCCTATGGACCAAAAGAATATGAAATTTTCTTTGGTGAAGAAGATTTTGGGAAAGAAAAAAGTCTTGAAAATGCGATAGAAACAGTGATTCGTCACTGGAATCTGCACGAATAAAAAAATATCAAAAAAACTTTCAATAAAGGGTTGCAAAAATCTGGAAAATTAGGTATTATAACTAAGTCAGGTTGATACAAACCTTTCGGAGGAGTAGCGAAGTGGCTAAACGCGACGGACTGTAAATCCGTTCCTTAGGGTTCAGTGGTTCGAATCCACTCTCCTCCATTTCATTGGGGTATAGCCAAGCGGTAAGGCAAGGGACTTTGACTCCCTCATGCGTTGGTTCGAATCCAGCTACCCCAGTATAGCACAACCGTAGGCTCTCGTAAGTTCGAGAGCTCTTTTTTTTGCTTTGTTACCTTGTTCCTTGAAGATTCTGTCAATTTAAGATAGAGTTAAGTTAACAAAAAGAATTGGAGGGGTCAAAATGAAGTGGAAAGAAAAAGTAGACGAAGCAGCTGAAAAGTTATATGACTTGGTCAAATCAGAAAAATACGATATCGAAGTGAACATTCCTAAAAAAGGCGAAAAAGCAGTCCATGTAAAATCAAAACGCCCAACGAATCATACAAAAAAATGGATGGCTAAAAACCGCTAATAATAACAAAAGATCCATAAATCGGCATTTTCAGCGATTATAGGGTCTTTTGTTATTTTCTCAATTGAATATATCTAGAAAATGGATTCTGTTAATAGGAAGGGGAAGAAGGATTTGTACCTACATCATCTGCTTATGGATAGAATCCTTTATCTTTTTCAGTTGTGAATCAGGTATATACCAGTTATAATAGAAGAAACGAAAGGACGGGTGTACGTTATGTCGAATCAATTACCTGTATATATACAGATTCATGACCAATTAAAAAATGAAATCGAACAAGGTATATGGAAAGTCGGAGACCGTCTTCCTTCAGAAAGAGAATTAGCAGTGAAATTCAACGTCAGCCGTATGACGTTGAGACAAGCAATTCAAAACTTGGCAGATGAAGGAATCTTAGAAAGAAAGATCGGTTCGGGTACATATGTTGCGCGAGAAAAAGTACAAGAAAAGATGTCTGGCGCGACAAGTTTTACAGAAATCATGGAATCGCAAAATAGAGTACCGTCTAGTCGAACAATCTCTTACTTTTTGACTTCGCCAAGCTCAAGTGAAATGGAAAAACTAAACTTGAGTAAAGATGACACGATCTTGCGAATGGAACGTATTCGTTTTGCAGACGATGTCCCTATTTGTTTTGAAGTAGCCAGTGTTCCGCAAAAGCTGATCGATGGCTACAGCAAAGCAGAGATTACTGAATCGTTGTATCGCACATTAGAAGAAAAAGGCGGGAAAAAAATCGGTCCAGCGAATCAAACGATCACGGCTGTATTGGCGTCTGAGAAAATCGCAGACTATTTAGAGGTGAAACGAGGAGATGCAGTTCTTCGTTTGCGTCAGATTTCCTATTTTGAAGATGGCACGCCATTTGAGTATGTGCGTACGCAATATGTAGGAAATCGTTTTGAGTTTTATTTGGAAAAATAAAAAACAGGTGATCCCTGATTCCTTATTCGAAAAAAAGAGAATCAGAATCACCTGTTTTTATCTATGATCAGTTATCAGTTGCTCGTGATAAGAAACAGGACCTTCTTCAAATTGGACTTGTCCGTTCAGCAGCTCAATGATGGATTCTTTAAAGCTGTCAGCATTTTTTTCATCCACTGCACAGATGACGATGACTTGATCAGTGTATTGGATTTCTTTTATGAAAAAATGCTGTAGTTCAAGATAATTTTGTAATTTTCCTAGTTGCGGATACGTGATAACAACGGAGATCTCCTGTTGCAAGGTACCTTCTACGATTCCAATGTCGGACAATGCTTGAGAGACCGCATGAGTGTATGCACGTATCAATCCGCCCGTGCCGAGTTTCGTTCCTCCAAAATATCGAGTGACTACTGCAGCTACATTGATCAGTTGATTTTTTTTGAGGACTTCCAACATCGGTACGCCCGCCGTTCCACTTGGTTCGCCATCATCGCTGCTTCGTTGGATCTCATTTTTTTCGCCAATGACGAAGGCACTGCAGTTATGGTTTGCTTTCCAATGTTCTTTTTTGATTTCTTGGATGAAGTTTTTCGCTTCTTCTTCTGATTCTATTCGTTTAAGAGAACAGATAAAGCGTGATTTCTTGATTTCGATCTCACTTTGTCCATTTTCTTTGATTGTACGATAACGTTCGATCATCTTGTCACCTCTTTTTTTCGGTTGCTTTATTCAGTATAAAGAAAGTTCTAGGTTGTTTCAACACTATAACGGTTGCGCAATTGCTGTAGTATGCGATAATAAAGACAAAGGCAGGTGGATCCGGGGATGAAGGAACGAATGAAAAAGTACGATGCAATTACGCATTATTTGAAGAACAACGGCGGCTCCCAAGTAACATTGACCTTTACCCAATTTGATGAACTGTTGTTTCCCAGTAACGGACTTCCCAAAACAGCCAGGGAAAGCACAGATTGGTGGGCAAATGACTATAGACATCCAGAAAAGGGTGCCTACGGCTGGTTAAATGCAGGCTATGAAGTAGTGGTCATCAATTTGGATAAAGAATATGTCGTATTCAATAAATTAGTGAAATCTAGCTGGCTATTTGATTAAATAAACCGTGTTTAGAAAACGTTGACAAATTTCTTTCTTTTTATATAATAGAGTAACAGATGCTAAGAAAACGTTTGCGTAGTCTGTTTTAAAAAGGAGAGAAAAGTATGGCTAAAAAAACAATCATGCTTGTATGTTCGGCTGGTATGAGCACAAGTTTGCTAGTAACAAAAATGCAAAAAGCTGCGGAAGCAAAAGGAATCGATTCTGATATTTTCGCTGTGTCAGCTTCTGATGCAGATAATAATCTTGCAAATAAAGATGTAGATGTACTGTTATTAGGACCTCAAGTTCGCTTTATGAAAGCTGATTTTGAAAAACGTCTGGAACCAAAAGGCATTCCTTTAGACGTCATCAATATGGCTTATTATGGAATGATGAATGGCGAAAAAGTATTAGACCAAGCAATTACATTGATTGGTGAATAAATAGATTATATAGAACTATCGAACAAGCAGTCCAAAAAAAGATTGCTTGTTTTTTCGTATATTTTTTTAGGGCGAATGATATGAATCATTTTTGGGGCAGAAGGCTTCTTACGAGAGAGATTGAAGCAATGGATTGTGAGGAGGGAAACTTACCAAATTATAAGAAGATCGCAGCAGTAGAACGTTTAGGTAACAGGATTCTTTGTCATCGTTGTGGAGTGGAAACGCCTGTCTTTGAGGGACAGCTTGCAGACTATGGCTATTTTTGCATACATTGCCTGTCTTTAGGGCGATGCGACAGTCAACAAGAGTTATATTTATTTGATCAGCCAAAAGCAGAATCTCGAGAAGTCGTCTTTTCTTGGACAGGAAAGCTTACTGAAAAACAAACGGAAATCGCAGAGAGGATACTTTATCATTCAGAAAAAAGACACCATCTTATTTGGGCGGTAACAGGTGCAGGAAAAACAGAAATGCTTTATCCGATTTTAGTGAAAACATTAAAAGCTGGAGGAAGAGTAGCCATTTGTACACCGCGAATCGACGTTTGTAATGAATTATTTTTACGCTATCGACCTGTTTTTCCAGAAGAAACAATCATGTTGCTCCATGGGAATACAGCAACAGCTTATACCTTTAGTTCTTTTGTTATCTGTACGATTCATCAACTATACCGTTTTTATCGATCCTTTGACTTATTAGTCATTGATGAGATTGATGCTTTTCCTTATAGCGGGGACGCTGGGCTAGCTCACGCTGTGCAAACAGCAATCAAACCAGACGGTCGATTCATCTACTTAAGTGCCACGCCTGATGAGAAGTTACTAAAGGAAATCAAGCAGACATTTGAGCTCCACAAACTTGCCTTGCGCTTTCATCGGCGCTTGCTTCCTGAACCCGTGCTTGTTTTCATGAATAATTGGCGACAAAAATGTGGAAACAAAAAGAAAATCAACTCTTTGGTGCGGATCATTCAGCAACTAATCAAAGAAAACCGTATCCTTTTATTTTGTCCAAGTATTACGATGATGCATCGTTTAAAAATCACACTGCAAGAAGCTTTTCCAGAATATGAGATAACAGATGTTTCTTCACAAGACGATCAACGGGCAAAGAAAGTTCAGGAAATGCGAGAAGCAACATACGAGATACTGTTAACCACGATGATCCTAGAAAGAGGAGTCACATTTGAAAGAATCTCTGTCATCGTTTTAGGAGCAGATCATCCAGTTTTTACTAAATCCTCTTTGGTGCAAATCGCAGGAAGAGCTGATCGTAAAGGTCCTTATACGAACAGTCGGGTCTATTTTTTCTATGAAGAAAAAACTTCAGCTATTCGAAAAGCCTGTCAGGAAATCAAAGAAATGAACGAAGAAGGGAAGAAGATGCTGTGAGATGTTGTTGTTGCAGTAAAGACATCATACAAAATTTAACATTCAGCGAGATCATCGGTGTGTCGAAATATAGACTTCCTCAGACATGTTCAGTTTGCCGCGCACAATTCCATTTATTGGAAGCAAAAGGTTGTGCAGGTTGTCAAAAACCAATCAATTTGAAATACGAGGAGACGAAAAAGAAAGCAAGGACTAGTTTCGTTTACTGCAACGACTGTCAAGAATGGAAGAAGAAATATCCTGCATATGATTTTCAACACCGCGCCTTTTTTACGTACGATGAAAAGATGCAGGCTTGGATCAATCGGTACAAGTTTATGGGAGACATCCGATTAGCAGGGACTTTTGCATATAAATGGACTCAGATAAAAAAAGATTACCCGGCATATATTTATTGTCCAATACCTTTATCTGAAAAAAGGTGGCTAGAAAGAGGATTCAATCAAGTAAGCGAGATGTTGAAAGCAGCAAAAATTCCTTTTCAGATGCTGCTCAAAAGAGAGCAACATCTGCTTGCTCAAGCAAAAAACACGCGAAAGGAAAGATTGGAGATGCCTCAGCCTTTTGAGCTTGCCGTACCTCTTTCTAAGATACAACATAAAAAAATATTGATTATTGACGATGTCTATACAACAGGACAGACGCTTTTTCATGCAGCAGATTGCTTGCAGAACGCACAGCCGAAAATCATCCGAACCATTTCTTTGGCAAGATGAATCAGATGTGGAAATTTGATAGCGATTTAATTTGCAAATAACCTAGAGTTCGATATAATAGAATTAAGAAGAGGGAAAGAGTGGTCCTTCTCCTTCTTGATTGTGGTAGACGAAAGGGGTAATTTTTATGTTTAGATATAATGTACGCGGCGAAAATATCGAAGTAACTGAAGCGATTCGCGACTACGTTGAGAAAAAAGTAGGCAAACTAGAACGCTATTTCAGTGACGCACCCGATGCTACGGCGCATGTGAACTTAAAAGTTTATACAGAAAAAACAGCAAAAGTGGAAGTAACGATCCCATTACCTTATCTTGTATTACGTGCCGAAGAAACTTCTCCAGATCTATACGCAAGTATCGATTTGGTTGTTGACAAATTGGAACGCCAAATCCGCAAATTCAAAACAAAAATCAATCGTAAATCCCGTGAAACGGGCATGAATACTGCAGATGCTGCTGTTTTATTCAATGGAGAGGAAGAAAACGAAAACGATTCTGAATTAGATATCGTACGTACAAAACGCCTTTCATTGAAACCAATGGACAGTGAAGAAGCAGTCTTACAAATGAACATGCTGGGACATAACTTCTTTATTTTTGAAGATGCAGAAACAAATGGTACAAGTATCGTTTACCGCCGAAAAGATGGAAAATACGGATTGATCGAAACAGACTGATCAGCCAAACTTAAATAACATCAAAAACTTGCAGCAGCTGTCAATAGCTGCCGCAAGTTTTTTTGAATTCGTCTCTTTTTTAGTTGAAATATGAATAAATTATGAAGTTCTTACTTTAATACGATTAAGATATTTCAATTATCTATAACTAATGATAAAATGAAAAGTAGAGTCTACATAGTCTGGATAATACACAGAAGGAAAAGGAGATTACACAACGCATGGCCAATTTGATTCGTTCACTTATCGAAAACGATAAGAAAGAACTAAAACGTTTAGATAGCATTGCAAAAAAAGTTGAATCATATGCTGACCAAATGGCAGCATTAACTGATGAACAATTACAAGCAAAAACTGCTGAATTCAAGAGCAGATACCAAAAAGGAGAAACATTAGATCAATTACTTCCGGAAGCTTTTGCAGTCGTTCGGGAAGCAGCAAAACGTGTATTGGGGTTATATCCATACCACGTACAATTGATGGGTGGGATCGTGCTTCACGATGGGAATATCCCTGAGATGCGTACTGGTGAAGGTAAAACCTTGACCGCAACGATGCCGGTGTATCTGAATGCGTTGACTGGCGAAGGGGTCCACGTAGTTACCGTCAATGAATACTTAGCAACCCGTGACTCGACGGAAATGGGCGAGCTTTATAATTTCTTAGGATTGACAGTTGGGTTGAATATCAACTCAAAATCTTCGGATGAAAAACGCGAGGCTTATAATTGCGATATCACTTATAGCACGAATAATGAATTAGGATTTGACTATTTGAGAGACAACATGGTCGTTTACCGTCATCAAATGGTACAACGTCCGCTGAATTATGCCATTGTCGATGAAGTTGACTCGATCTTGATTGATGAAGCGAGAACGCCGCTGATCATTTCAGGGCAAGCAGAAAAATCAACAGCTTTATATACAAGAGCAGACAACTTCGTGAAACGTTTGAAAGAAGAAGAAGATTACAAAATCGATATACAATCAAAAACAATCAGTTTAACTGAAGCAGGGATCGAAAAAGCTGAAGAAACATTCGGTTTGGACAACTTATATGACATTGAAAATACTGCATTGACCCATCACTTGGATCAAGCATTGAGAGCCAACTACATCATGCTTTTAGACATCGATTATGTTGTTCAAGATGGAAAAGTATTGATTGTTGACCAATTTACGGGCCGGATCATGGATGGACGCCGTTATTCAGATGGTCTTCATCAAGCGATCGAAGCTAAAGAAGGCGTAGAGATCGAAGACGAAACGAAAACGATGGCGACGATCACTTTCCAGAACTATTTCCGTATGTACAAGAAACTTGCGGGGATGACTGGTACAGCTAAGACAGAAGAGGAAGAGTTCAGAGAGATTTATAATATTCAAGTATACCAGATTCCCACAAACCGTCCGGTCATCCGCGACGATCGTCCAGATTTGCTTTACCCAACATTACAAAGCAAGTTCCATGCTGTCGTACAAGATATCAAAGATCGCTACCGCAAAGGACAGCCTGTCTTAGTCGGAACTGTTGCGGTTGAAACATCTGAGTTATTATCAGATATGCTGAATCAAGAACGTATTCCTCATGAAGTGCTGAATGCGAAAAATCACTTTAAAGAAGCAGAGATCATCATGAATGCGGGGCAAAAAGGCGCAGTGACGATTGCTACCAACATGGCTGGTCGGGGAACGGATATCAAGCTGGGGCTTGGCGTAAGAGAACTTGGTGGCCTAGCAGTTATCGGGACAGAACGACATGAATCTCGTCGTATCGATAACCAGCTTCGAGGGCGTGCAGGACGTCAAGGAGACCCTGGTATGTCACAATTCTACTTGTCTTTAGAAGATGATTTGATGAAACGATTCGGTTCAGAACGAATCAAAGCTTTCTTAGATCGAATGAAGATCGGTGACGAAGATGCTGTGATCCAAAGCAAGATGCTGACGAAACAAGTAGAATCTGCACAAAAACGCGTAGAAGGAAACAACTACGACACACGTAAGAACGTCTTGCAATACGATGACGTGATGCGTGAGCAACGTGAAGTAATCTATAAACAGCGCCAAGAAGTAATCATGGAAGAAAAAAGCTTATCTAAACCACTGATGAATATGGTCAAACGGACAATCAGTCGTGTGGTAGATGCGCATACGCAATTAGAAAAAGAAAATTGGAATTTGGAAAGTATCGTCGATTTTGCTGGCAGCACACTTGTCCATGAAGACAGTATTTCCCTTACAGATATCGAAGGAAAAAAACCTCAAGAAATCAAAGAATATCTAAACGAACGAGCACAAGAAGTATTCAATACCAAAGCAGCTCAATTGAACGGACCAGAGCAACTGCTGGAATTCGAAAAAGTCGTGATCTTACGTGTCGTGGATTCTAAATGGACAGATCATATCGATGCAATGGACCAATTACGTCAGTCAATCGGCTTGCGTGCCTATGGTCAAAACAATCCATTAGTTGAATACCAAACAGAAGGCTACAAGATGTTCGAAGATATGGTAGGTGCCATTGAATATGAAGTCACTCGTATCTTCATGAAAGCTGAGATCCGTCAAAACGTACAGCGTGAGCAAGTTTCTCAAGGAACAGCTTCTCACTCAGAAGATGGAGATGCCAAAGAAAATAGTAATACTAGCGCGAAAAAACAACCAATCCATGTGAACAAGGTCGGTAGAAATGATCCTTGTCCTTGTGGAAGCGGGAAAAAATATAAGAACTGTCACGGAAAAGATGCAAACTAATTTCTGACAGCAGGATTGGTGAGACAAATTCTTTTTTAAAGAATTCGTCTCACCTTCTTTCTGTTATTTGCTGATTCTGTTAGACTAGATATAATGAAAAAAGTATAGTGAAAGAAGGAAAAAAACATGGAAATATCCGAAATTCGAAATCTCCTGACAGAAATGCAGGAAAAGGTCACAAGCTTCAGGAGGTCTCTTTGACTTAGACCAGCTGGAAGAAGACATTGCGGAAGCAGAAGCAAAAATGGCTGAACCTGGTTTTTGGGATGATAGCGAAGCTGCTCAAAAAGTGATTAGTGAAAACAATGCAAATAAAGAAACTTATGATCAATTCCATTCTCTTGCTGAAGAACTGGAAGAAATCGAATTGATGGTGGAGATGTTGCAGGAAGAACCTGATGCAGCCATGCAAGAAGAAGCAGAAACACGTATCAATGCGCTAGATGAAAAAATGAAGACGTATGAATTATCTATGTTGTTAGATGGTCCTTATGATCGAAACAACGCCATCGTCGAATTGCATCCAGGGGCTGGCGGAACGGAGTCCCAAGACTGGGGCAGCATGCTTTTACGCATGTATACACGCTGGGCAGAGCAGCATGGGTATCAAGTAGAGACACTAGATTATCAAGCAGGTGATGAAGCAGGAATCAAGAGTGTGACCCTACTGATCAAAGGACACAACGCATTTGGTTATCTGAAATCAGAAAAAGGTGTTCATCGCCTTGTACGTATCTCGCCTTTTGACTCAGCGAAACGACGTCATACTTCTTTTTGTTCGGTAGATGTGATGCCAGAGCTTGATGAAACGATCGATATAGAAATCAATCCAGACGATTTGAAGATCGACACATATCGGGCAAGTGGCGCAGGTGGTCAGCACATCAATAAGACAGAGTCCGCTGTACGAATCACTCACTTGCCTACAGGGACAGTAGTAGCGAGTCAGGCACAACGTTCACAATTGAAAAACCGGGAACAAGCGATGGGGATGCTGAAAGCTAAGCTTTACCAATTAGAAGTGGAAAAGAAAGAACAAGAAGCAGCTGCACTGCGAGGAGAACAAAAAGAAATCGGCTGGGGATCACAGATCCGGTCTTATGTTTTCCATCCATATTCTATGGTAAAAGACCATCGGACAAACGTAGAGACAGGAAATGTCCAAGCTGTTATGGACGGAGATCTTGATTTATTTATTGACGGCTATTTGAAAATGCATCTGCAATAAGAGCCCTTTGTTAAATTGAAATAAAATTGTAAGATTTTGCAAGCAAGTTGAAACATTGCCATGCTATAATAGCTAAAGACTGAAAAAGATATGGAGAGAACGCCATGATTGAAATGAAGGATGTAATGAAGAAGTACTCAAACGGTACCACTGCTATCCGCAATCTCTCGATTGTCATCGAACAAGGAGAGTTTGTTTATGTTGTTGGTCCGTCTGGAGCTGGTAAATCTACATTCATCAAATTGATGTATCGAGAAGAAAAAGCTTCAAAAGGAACTTTGAACGTCGCAGGTCATGATCTAATAGCCATCAAAAACCGCGAAGTTCCTTATCTACGCAGAGAAATCGGCGTGGTGTTCCAAGACTATAAATTATTGCCAAGAAAAACAGTATATGAAAATGTTGCGTACGCCATGCAAGTTATCGGCAGAAAACCTCGGGATATCAAAAAACGAGTAATGGAAGTGCTGGATCTTGTTGGTTTGAAACACAAAGTCCGAGTCTTTCCTAGCGAATTATCTGGTGGGGAACAACAACGTGTTTCTATTGCCCGAGCAATCGTAAATACGCCTAAAGTACTTATCGCGGATGAACCGACAGGGAATCTGGATCCGGAAAACTCATGGGAAATCATGAAACTATTAGATCGGATCAATGCACAAGGAACAACTGTCGTGATGGCTACACATAACAGTACGATCGTAAATACGATTCGACACCGAGTAATTGCTATCGAAAACGGCCGCATTATTCGAGACCAAGCGGAAGGGGAATATGGATACGATGATTAGAACCTTTTTCCGCCATTTATTAGAAAGTATCAAGAGTTTGAAACGTAACGGCTGGATGACAGTAGCTTCGGTCAGTGCGGTAACGATCACGTTGACTTTAGTTGGCGTGTTCATGGCGGTCATCATGAACGCAACCAAACTAGCACAAGATATAGAAGGAAACGTGGATGTATCTGTGTTTGTAGACATTGGTACAAAAGACGAAGAGATGAAAAAACTAGAAAAAGAATTAAATGACTTAGATCATGTCAAAAAAGTCGAATTTTCAAGCAAAGAACAGGAATTGAAGAAAATCCAAAACGAAATGGGTGATTCTTGGAAATTGTTTGAAGGAGATAATAACCCGTTATATGATGTATACGTAGTAAGTGCTACCGATCCTTCTTATACAAAACAAGTAGCAGAAAAAGCGGCAGATTTGAAGAATGTTTCCCGTTCTGATTACGGTGGGGCTTCCTCAGATCGGATTTTCCAAATTGCTGGTGCAGTTCGAACATGGGGATTAGTTGCGGCGGCATTGCTGTTGTTTGTAGCAATGTTTCTCATTTCTAACACGATTCGGATCACGATTTTATCTAGACAGCGTGAAATTCAGATCATGCGTTTAGTAGGGGCAAAAAATGGATATATCCGCTGGCCATTTTTCCTTGAAGGTGGTTGGATCGGCTTAATCGGTGCCATTCTTCCGATACTGATCATTACATTTGGTTACGCATGGTTTTACCAATTGATCAATCCGTCATTATTACGATCTCATTATTCATTGATCCATCCAGAAAATATCGTTTGGAAAATCAATCTTTTGATGGTCGGTATTGGTGTGATCATTGGTTCACTCGGCTCGATCATCTCTATGAGACGTTTCTTGAAATTCTAGTGTCACAAGATAAATATAATCAGAAAGTTGGACGATTTCGTTCCAGCTTTCTTTTTTTATTGGCTAAGTGGAGTAAATGGGGCGGCTTTTTTCCCTTTACTTTAAAAAACAACTTGGGTATTCTTAAGTTGGTAGAAAAAGAGGTGAAGCCGTGAAAATTATCGTTGACAATTTTTTTACGATCCTTTTGATTATGAATATTTTGCTTTCCTTTATTATCGTTTTTCGAGAAAGAAAGGAAACCGCGCAAACATGGGCATGGCTGCTCGTTTTGATGTTCATTCCAGTTGTAGGATTTATTTTATATATTTTTTTAGGAAGAGGGATTTCCAAAGAGAAAATCTTTGATTTGAAGATCCAAGGGAAAATCGGTAAGAATCTAGAAATCGAAGAAGACAAACAGGCATTGATGCGAGGACTTTACCCTCATCCGCCTACTGGACAAGTAGATGTGAAACAATTGATCTATATGCTTACTGTATTTGAAAGTACGCTTTATACGACTAAAAATGAAATCACTTTATTTACAGATGGTCGTGAAAAATTCGATGCGCTGATCGAGGATATCAAACAGGCAGAAGACCATATCCATTTCCAATATTATATTTACCGCAGTGATGCATTAGGTGAAGAAGTTCGAGAGGCATTGACAGAGGCAGCAAGACGCGGAGTAAAAGTCAGAGTCCTTCTTGATGCATGGGGTTCCACACAAGTTTCTTCTAGTTTTTTTCAGAATTTAAAAAAAGCTGGCGGAGAAGTCGCATTTTTCTTTCCTCTATTCGTTCCGTATATCAATCCTCGAATCAATTATCGCAATCATCGTAAAATCGTAGTGATTGATGGGAAAATCGGATATACAGGTGGGTTCAATGTTGGAAACGAATATCTAGGATTGGTAAAGAAATTTGGTTATTGGCGAGACAATCATCTGCGTATCTATGGAGAAGCGGTTTACACCTTGCAAAACCGTTTTTTGATGGACTGGAATTCTCAGCATACAAAAGAAGTAGGCTATTCACCGGAATTTTTCCCGTCCATTCATTCTACAGGTGATATGGCTGTTCAAATCGTGACAAGCGGACCAGATACTGAACATGAGCAAATCAAAATGACATATTTGAAAATGATTTCGTTAGCCAAACGGGAGATATTGATCCAAACGCCGTATTACATACCGGATGGATCGATTCATGAGGCATTGAAGTTGGCTCTTCTCTCAGGCGTAAAAGTCCATATCCAAATACCTAACAAACCAGATCATCTTCTCGTTTACTGGGCAACGTATTCTTTCGCTGCAGAGCTGATCGAGTATGGGGCAAGAATCGAAACATATGAAAATGGATTTATCCATGCAAAGACGATGATTATCGATGGCGGCATCGTTTCCGTTGGTTCAGCTAATATCGACGTTCGCTCATTTAGATTGGATTTTGAGGTCAATACACTGATCTATGATGAACGAATGGCTTCTCGCGTAAGAAAAGCATTCTTTGAAGATTCAAAGATTTCGACGCATCTCACAAAAGAAGTGTATGAAAACCGAGGGATGATGATTAAGATGAAAGAAGGATTAGCAAGACTGATTTCGCCGCTCCTTTAAAATACAAAAAGGACAGGAGAGCCATCAATAGATGGAGATCTCGTGTCCTTTTCTCTCGGGGCCATTTCTGAGAGTACGTCAGAAATGGAGAAAGCGTCTCGCATGAGCGAAATTAACTTTGGGGTATCTCTTGTTTTTTGGGGAAAGCAAGAAATAAGCTAATATATGCTATTAAAAGAGACACATTTCAAAGCCAGTATAGCATAGAAACTTTTAATGAGATAGCTTTTTTTGCAATTATGAGAATTTATTTTGTTATTTAATGATTTTGATTCGTTTTCATCAAGTAATGAAAATGATAGAATAAACATACTTTAGGATTAAAGGAGATTTCTAATGAAAAAACTAAAATTATTCTTACCAATAATAGGATTAGCTATTCTTTTATCAGGCTGTTCAAAGTGGATTGATCGAGGAGAATCCATTACTGCAGTTGGCTCTTCTGCCTTACAGCCTTTAGTAGAAACGGTTGCTGAAACCTACCAGACAGAAAATCCTGGAAAATTCATCAATGTACAAGGGGGCGGAAGCGGAACTGGGTTGTCTCAAGTACAGTCAGGAGCAGTCGATATCGGAAATTCTGATTTATTCGCGGAAGAAAAATCAGGGATTGATGCTTCGGCATTAGTCGATCATCGAGTAGCAGTTGTTGGAATCACTCCTATTGTGAACAAGGATATTGGCGTAAAAGATATCAGTATGGAAAACCTGAAAAAATTATTTACGGGCGAGATCAAAAACTGGAGTGAAGTCGGTGGGAAAGATCAGCCAGTAGTTATATTGAACCGTGCATCAGGAAGCGGGACCCGTAGTACGTTTGAAAAATGGGTATTGGACGGAGAAACAGCTGTTCAGGCACAGGAACAAGATTCAAGCGGAATGGTGCGCCAAATCGTTGCGGACACACCCGGAGCAATTAGCTATGTTGCTTTTTCTTACGTTTCCGATGATGTGGATACGTTGAACGTTAACGGTGTGGAACCAACAGATGAAAATGTGACAACGAACAAATGGACGATTTGGGCATATGAGCATATGTACACAAGAGACCATCCAAAAAAACTGACAAAAGAATTTTTAGACTATATCTTATCTGATGAAGTACAAGATAATATTGTCGGAGAGCTAGGCTATATCCCTGTTTCACATATGAAAGTTGAACGTGATTGGCAAGGAAACATTGTTAAAGAGTAATCTTTACACAAAATTTACAAACTTAGCTAAACTTTTACATGTTATTAAAACCAAATTGATGTTCAATTTGTACACTGAGTGAGTATGTTAAACCTGATTAAGGGGGAGTCATCTGTGGAAGATGTGAAAAAAGTATTATTAACAAAATCAAAACGTTCAAAAATGGAACAGCGCGGAAAATTTATTAGTTTTTTATGTATCGCGCTGATCGTGTTGGTTGTATTATCTATTTTTTATTTTGTCGCTAGTAAAGGTTTGGCCACCTTTTTTACTGATAAGATCAATGTATTTGATTTTCTGTTTGGTACAGATTGGAATCCGAGCCAAATCGGAGCAAATGGGAAACCAATGGTAGGGGCATTGCCTATGATCACAGGTTCATTTATTGTGACTTTTTTATCAGCTATCGTTGCCACACCATTTGCTATCGGAGCAGCAGTATTCATGACGGAGATTTCTCCTAAAAACGGAACGAAGATCTTGCAACCGGTCATCGAACTACTTGTAGGTATTCCATCTGTCGTTTACGGATTTATCGGTCTATCTGTTATCGTTCCTTTTGTTAGAAGTATCTTTGGCGGGACAGGGTTCGGTATCTTAGCTGGTACATTTGTGTTATTCGTTATGATCTTACCGACTGTCACAACGATGACTGTGGATGCATTAAAGGCAGTGCCACGGCACTATCGGGAAGCTTCATTAGCGCTAGGTGCCACAAGATGGCAAACAATCTACAAAGTGGTGCTGCGAGCAGCAGTGCCCGGGATTTTAACAGCAGTCGTTTTTGGTATGGCTCGTGCGTTTGGCGAAGCCTTAGCTATCCAAATGGTTATTGGTAATGCGGCATTAATGCCAACAGGACTTACTACTCCTGCTTCTACATTGACGTCCATCTTGACAATGGGAATCGGAAATACAATCATGGGAACAGTTGAAAATAATGTGTTATGGTCATTAGCGCTGATCTTGCTATTGATGTCATTATTCTTTAATATCGTGATCCGTATGATTGGGAAGAAAGGAGAGCTGAAATAATGAACGCAAAACGCTCAGATAAAATTGCTACAGGTGTTCTATATGTGGTTTCAGGGATCATCGTATTGATCTTAGCAGCTTTATTACTTTATATCTTAGTTCGAGGAATACCGCACATTTCATGGTCTTTCTTGACTGAACCTTCCAAAGCCTACCAAGAAGGCGGTGGTATCGGGATTCAACTGTTTAACTCGATTTATTTGCTTTTGATTACCATGATCATCAGTTTTCCTATTTCTTTAGGTGCGGGTATCTATCTTTCAGAATATGCCGGAAAAAACTGGCTGACAGACGTGATCCGTACGTCTATCGAGATCTTGAGTTCTTTGCCTTCTGTTGTTGTCGGTTTATTCGGTTTCTTGGTTTTCGTTATTCAATTCCAGTATGGTTTCTCAATCATTTCTGGTGCATTGGCTTTGACCGTATTCAACCTGCCTCTTTTGACTCGAACGGTCGAGGAATCTTTACAAGCGGTCCATTACACACAACGAGAAGCTGGATTGGCGTTAGGTTTGTCACGCTGGGAAACAGTGATAAAAGTGGTTGTTCCAGAAGCAACACCAGGAATTTTGACTGGTGTGATCCTAAGTTCAGGAAGAATTTTTGGTGAAGCTGCCGCATTGATTTATACAGCTGGTCAAAGCGCGCCAGCATTAGATTTTACGAACTGGAATCCATTAAGTGTTTCTAGTCCGATTAGCATTTTCCGCCAAGCTGAAACACTGGCTGTCCATATTTGGAAGATCAACACAGAAGGTACGATGCCTGATGGTGTTTCTGTTTCGGCTGGTGCTTCTGCCGTGTTGATCATTGCTGTTTTACTGTTCAACTTCGGCGCTCGTGCGATTGGCAAACGATTATACCGAAAAATGACTTCAGCCTAAGGAGAAGAAGTAAGATGAAAAAATATAATTGGAATGAAACAAATGTCATTACCATGCCAAAAGAGAAGGAAGTAGCATTATATACGAATGATCTGCATGTTTGGTATGGCGACAATGAAGCAATCAAGGGAGTGGATCTAGAGTTCGAAAAAAATAAGATCACTGCATTGATTGGCCCCTCTGGCTGCGGAAAATCCACGTATCTTCGTTCTTTGAATCGTATGAATGATGGGATCGCTAATACGAAAATCACTGGAAAGATCATGTATAAAGACGTGGATATCAATGCGCCTCAAGTGGATGTTTATGAAATGCGCAAACGGATCGGCATGGTGTTCCAACGCCCCAACCCTTTTAGCAAATCGATTTATGACAATATAACTTTTGCTTTGAAACAACATGGTGAAAAAAACAAGAAGAAATTAGATGAAATCGTTGAAACAAGCTTGAAACAAGCAGCTTTGTGGGATCAAGTAAAAGATAGCTTGGATAAAAGTGCTTTGGCTTTATCTGGCGGACAACAGCAACGTTTGTGTATCGCTCGTGCAATTGCGATGAAACCCGATATCTTGCTGTTAGACGAGCCGGCAAGTGCCTTGGATCCTATTTCGACAGGAACGGTTGAAGAAACACTTGTAAACTTGAAAGAAGACTACACGATCATCATCGTGACGCATAATATGCAACAAGCAGCTCGTATCAGCGACTACACTGCCTTTTTCTATCTAGGAAAAGTAATGGAATATGACAAAACAAACAAGATATTTACCAGACCAAAAATTCAGGCAACCGAAGATTATGTGTCCGGTCATTTTGGTTAAGACGGAGGCCTCAACATGACAAAAGAAATTATCTCATCCAAAGATCTTCATCTGTATTATGGAAAGAAAGAAGCACTAAAGGGAATCGATCTAAGTTTCAATCAAGGTGAAATCACAGCGATGATCGGTCCTTCTGGTTGCGGGAAATCTACCTATCTACGTTCGTTGAATCGAATGAACGATCTGATTCCAAATGTAACGATCACCGGAAGTGTTTTATATAAAGACAAAGACATCTATGGTCCGAAAACAGATGTTGTTGAACTAAGAAAAGAAATCGGCATGGTGTTCCAGCAGCCAAATCCATTTCCTTTTTCTATTTATGAAAATGTCATCTATGGATTGAAGTTAAAAGGAGAAAAAGATAAAAAAGTCCTTGATCAAGTAGTGGAAGAAAGTCTGAAGGCGGCGTCTGTTTGGGAGGATGTGAAGGATAAACTGCATAAAAGTGCCTTGTCTTTATCCGGTGGGCAGCAGCAGCGTGTATGTATCGCACGTGTTTTGGCAGTGAATCCCGAAATCATCTTATTGGATGAACCAACTAGTGCACTTGACCCTGTTTCTACTGGGAAAATCGAAAGTATGCTGTTAGAATTAAGAGAGCGGTATACGATGATCATCGTGACCCATAATATGTCTCAAGCTTCACGTATTTCAGATAAGACGGCATTCTTTTTAGATGGTCACTTGATCGAATACAACGATACGAAGAAGATATTCATGAATCCAGAAAAACAAGAGACAGAAGATTATATTTCAGGTCGATTTGGATAAGGAGGAAACGGAATGCTACGTACACAATTTGAAGAAGAATTGCTGAATCTCCATAATCAGTTCTACGAAATGGGGATGATGGTGAGCAGCGCTGTGCACAAGTCAGTTCGTGCATACATCAAACACGATAAAATCTTAGCTCAAGAAGTTATCGAAAACGATATAAATATCAATAATATGGAAACGCGTTTGGAGAAAAAAAGTTTTGAAATGATTGCATTGCAACAGCCAGTTACAACTGACTTGCGTATGATTATCACGGTCATGAAAGCTAGCTCTGATTTAGAACGTATGGCCGATCATGCGGTGTCCGTTGCTAAATCTACAATCCGCGTAAAAGGACAGACGAGAATACCGGAAATCGAAAAAGAGATCTCCGATATGTCCGATTACGTGAAAAAAATGGTGGACAACGTCCTAGTTGCATATGTCAAAACAGACGAAAAAGACGCGCGTACGATCGCCAATATGGATCAAAGAGTCAATGACTATTTCAATCGAATCTATAATGCAACCATCAAAAACATGCAAGAAAATCCTGAAACAGTCATCAGTGGAACAGACTATTTGAATGTTGCCAGTTATCTAGAACGAATCGGAGACTATGTGACAAACATCTGTGAATGGATCGTCTACTTGGCTACAGGGAAAATCACTGAGTTAAATACGAACCACAATGAGATTTTCTAAACTGAAGTTGTGATTCTGCTGTTTATTCGGGAAAAGGGTTTGTGACAAAACATGTCACAAACCCTTTTCATTATTCCAATAGAAAGGATAAAGAATGCAAAAAAAGATTAGCATCATCATCACTCTATTTTTTATTTGTATACTTGCTTCATGGTTTATTCAGCGTCAAGCTGCTCTATATGACGTACCTGTTATCGAGATCGAAAGAGTGAGAATAGAAGAGGATCAGCAATTGATTACAGGAAGATTGATGAACACGGACCAAAAAGGAGAAGTGATTTCTTTATCGGCTCCTTATCAAAAAAATCAAATCGAAACAGCAAATATAACAACAAGACAAATCTATCTTGTCCAAATGCATGGAGATGAATGGCAACTAGTAGCAAAAAAAAATGATGGCTGGCTTTTTTTCTTTACAAGTATCTTCATTGGCACCATGTTGCTTATTGGTGGAAAACAGGGTGTATTTGCTTTGGGAAGTCTCATCGTCAACATCGTTTTACTTTTACTTTTGTTGCTCCTCTTTACCAAAACAGAAGGTATTTCTCTCTTAAATATAGCAATCTTATTTGTCGTTATAGGGATAATCGTTAGTATATTGGCGTTAGACGGATGGAATAGAAGCAGTATAATCAAAATTTCGGCTGCAGTTACAAGTGTTTTTTTAGCATTTTTTATTTGTCTTTTGACAATGAATCATTGGAAAGATCAAGGACTGCGCTATGAAGAACTGAATTATCTGACACGACCGTATCGTTCTGTTTTTCTTTCCAGCGTGCTGATTGGGACAGCTGGAGGGACACTGGATACCGTGATCACAGTCATTGCGACATTAGAAGAATTGACCAAGCAACAACCGAAAATATCAGCGAAACAGTTATGGCTTTCAGGAAGGCAAGTGGGCCGAGATGTGATTGGTTCGATGGCTAATATCCTTTTATTCGTCTATATCAGCGGAGCGATTCCATCGCTTCTGTTATATTTAGGAAATCAATGGTCTTTCAAAGAAACGGTAGAACAACATTTATCATTAGAATTTTTACGCGTCATTGCTGGCAGCTTAGGAATAGTATTATCAATCCCCATCGCGGTCCTCTTTTTTCTCGCTGTAAGGAGGTTAAAAAAATGAATGTACTTATTATACTTGTTGGGATTTTTGCAATTAGTGTGCTATTTGTCGGTGGTACGCAAGGTATGTATATTCTTTTAGGATTATTCATTAATTTAGGAATCTTTTTCCTATTATTATTCGGCTATCATCAGAAGTGGCCGATATTGGTATTGTCGATTATAGGATTCCTATTGATCGCTGTGGTTATCTTATTTTTTATCAACGGTTATAATCTGAAAATGCGAGCCGCTTTTGCCAGTATACTGATCTTTTTGTTTTGTTTCCTACTATTGATTCCTATCACTGATTTTTTAGCGATCCAAGGGTTTACTTCGATAGAACTAGAAGAACTATCTGGCTTAGATAAGACGTTAGCAATTGATTTTAGACTACTTGCGAGGTCGTTGCTTCTGATCAGTCTTAGCGGTGCTGTTTTAGATGCGAGTGTAGCGATTTCTAGTGGAACATTCGAAGTATATCAGGCAAATCCGCATTTGTCTTTTAACCAATTGCGCCATGCTAGTTTTGCCATTGCTAAAAAAATATTGGCGTCAACAGTGATGACTCTTCTTTTTGCGTTTATGGGGAGTTCTTTAGCGTTGATTCTTTGGTTCATTGATTTAGACATTCCTTTTCAGCAAATAATCAATGAAAAATCATTTGTCTTGGAATATACGATGGCTATCCTTACCACATTGGCCGCACTACTTGTCCTGCCCTTAACTTGCGTGACTACAGCATATCTCTTTACAAAAAAGAAAGAACATCTCAAGATGGAGTAAAAGTTACAACTTAAGTCCTATGACATTTTTACTGAATCAGTGCATAATATGGATGTAAGGAAAAGCTTGCAAACAATTTTGCTTAAGGAGGCAATTTCCATGAAAGAAAGAGAACGTATTTTAGACTTAGTGAAAAAAGGAATCCTTTCGACTGAAGAAGGCTTAGATTTATTAGAAAGCATGGCAACTGAAAAAGACGAAAAACAAATCAAAAAAGAAGCAGACAAGGTAACTGCTAGTCATAAAGAAAAAGATCAGGCAAGTCAATTGATCGATGAACTTGAAAACGGTGAAGAAAGAATTTCTGAGCCAGTTGATCCAAAAGAAAAAGAAAGACAAGATCAAGAAAACTTAGAAAAGATCTTAGATGAACTAGCAACTGAAGCGAATAAAACTTCGGCGCGTCTAGACGAAGTAAATGCTCAATTTGCTGACAATAAGGCAGCACGTAATGAGAAACAGGAAGCATTGATGCAGCTGAATACAAAAGAAGAATTAGGCGAATTGACAGAAGAAGAATTAGCACAGCGTCAAACGTTAGAAGCAGAAATCAAAGAGTTAGAAGCAACCGGCGATACACTATTAGAAGAACAATTGAAGCTGGAAGCAGAATTAAAAGATATCCGCAAGAACCAATGGTCTGAGAAAAAAGAAACGTTTACGGATAAGTTTGAATTGCCAGATGATTGGAAAGATCAAGCGACAGATACGCTGAATCAAGTAGGCGAAAAAATGTCAGAAGCTGGATCACAGTTAGGCAAATTCTTGAAGAAAACATTCCAAACTGTTTCAGAAACAGTAAATGACAACATGGAATGGAAAGATGTCAGCTTACGTGTCCCTGGAATTGCGACAACGAAATTTGAACACGAATTTTACTATGAAGCTCCTGCAGCAAGTATCCTTGATATCAAGGTAGCAAACGGAAACGTGACGTTAAAAACGTGGGACAGTGATGATGTGAAAGTGGAAGCTAAGATCAAACTTTACGGAAAAATGGGTGCTGAACCATTTGAAGCATTCTCTGAACGGAGCCAGATCGAGGTCAATGAAGATCATATCTCCTTCCAAATTCCAAATAAGCGTGTGCGTGCAGACCTTGTTTTCTACTTGCCTAAACGAGTATACGACCATGCAGCTATCAAACTTCTAAATGGCAACATCATGATTGAGACATTGGAAGCTAAAGATATTTATACAAAATCTACGAATGGGAACATCATCGTGAACCAATTAACTGCAACGATGTTGGAAGTAGAAGGTGTAAACGGCAATATCGATATTCGAAACGGGAACATCTTAGATTCTATTATCGAAACAGTAAACGGCACAGTGACATTTGGTGCCACACCAGAAAACCTTTCTGTGTCTTTAGTAAATGGTGATGTACGTCTTACGATTAAAGAAGATAATTTGAAAAAAGTAGAAGCAAGTTCAGTGAACGGGAATGTCAAAGTTGCTTTACCAGATACCATCGGTTTGGAAGGACACGCTAAAACAAGTCTTGGAAGCATCAACAGCCGTCTGTCCAATTACGAAGTAGTTCGTGAGAAAAAAGAACGGACAAACCAAATGTTGCAATTCCGCCGTGTTTCAGATGATGAGATCGCGCAAGTGCAACTTTCAACGACAACAGGAAGTATCTATTTAAAAGATACAGATAAATAAAGAGGTTGTGAAAGAGATGTTCAGCCTTGAGCAATAAGAAGCGATTTTGTAAAATAGCTTCCCCTATTTTACAAAATTGTGCCTTATTGCCGATAGGCTATCTCTTGAACACCGATTAAGAAGAAGGTTGTCACAACGATTTTCTTCATTTAAAATAGTAGAACAGAGGTGAGACATGATGAAAAAAAAGTTGACAAAATCCAATAAAAATGTTGTTTTGACAGGTACTTTAGCAGGGATTGGGGAATATATCGGGATTGATCCCACTGTTATCCGTGTGCTTTATGTATTCCTAAGCTTAGTTGCTTTTGGAAGTCCAATCATTTTATACATTTTATTAGCTTTGATTATCCCATCTGCGCGTTCTGCACGAACAAACTATGGACATAACAATGCATATTATGAAAAAAACAATTATCGTGAACAAACAAAAAAACGCAAAGAAGCGGAAAAAATCGATGATGACGAATGGAGTGACTTTTAATGTCGTACTTTCAGCGTATTTTGGTTAATACGTTAACATTCATATCGTTGGCTGTTCTTTTTCCTGCGATGGTCCATGTGAGCAGTATTTGGACAGCCGTCCTTGCCAGCTTCGTATTATCTGTGTTGAACATGTTTGTCAAACCGATTTTGACGATCCTGTCCCTGCCCTTTACATTAGTCACATTGGGATTGTTTACGTTTGTTATCAATGCAGCGATTCTTAAAATGACTTCCTTTTTTGTAGGAGCAGAACATTTTAGTTTTTCTTCATTTGGTGCAGCGTTATTCGTAGCTATCTTGATGTCACTTGTCAATGTAATCGTTAGTGAACATAACAGCAGAAAATAAAAAAAGCTGTGCCGAGATCTCGGCACAGCTTTTTTTGTTTAGAATCAAGAATGCGTTTTCTATTACATTGGTAATTAAATAAAAACGTTTTTTTTAATTGGTAGTACTTTTGGCTAGACAATGATAAAATGATAGAGAACACTCTAATAGAAATGAGGTAGCATGAATGTCAGAAGTTGTAAAAGTTAGCCAATTAGTAAAAAAATTATCTTTGGAAATCGTCACAGGCGACGAGAAAAGTTTAGACCGCGTCATCGTGACTGGGGACATCTCACGCCCAGGACTAGAGTTGACCGGTTATTTTAATTATTATTCCCATAATCGTTTACAGCTATTTGGCAGTAAAGAAATCAGTTTTGCGGAACGGATGATCCCAGAAGAGCGTTTGATCATCATGAGAAGATTATGTAGTGAAGATATGCCCGCATTTATTATTTCAAGAGGATTGCCGGCTCCGGAAGAAATGATCCAAGCAGCCAATGAAAATGGGATAGCTGTGCTGCGTTCGCCTATCTCAACGTCTCGGCTGCTAGGTGAATTATCTAGTTATTTAGATGGGCGCTTAGCCCCTCGAACAAGTGTCCACGGTGTGTTAGTCGATGTCTACGGATTAGGTGTACTAATTCAAGGGGACAGTGGGATAGGGAAAAGTGAAACGGCGTTGGAACTGATTAAGCGCGGACATCGATTGATCGCAGACGATCGAGTAGATGTCTATCAGCAAGATGAACTGACGGTAATCGGAGAACCTCCTAAAATCCTGGAACATCTGATTGAGATTCGAGGGATCGGGATCATAGATGTAATGAATCTTTTCGGTGCGAGTGCGGTACGAGGCTCTATGCAAGTCCAGTTAGCTGTTTATCTAGAAGCATGGGCGAAAGATAAGAAATACGACCGTTTGGGTTCTGAAGACACGACCGTTGAAATCGCGGAAGTGGGCATTCCACAAATAAAAATCCCTGTCAAAACAGGACGAAACGTTGCAATCATCATTGAAGTAGCCGCGATGAATTTCCGCGCGCGTACAATGGGCTTTGACGCAACGAAAACATTTGAAGAAAGATTAAGTCGCTTGATTGAAGAAAACTCAGGCAATGACTAGCAAGGAGTGACAATATGTTAGCACAAATCAATCGAGTTGCTTTTGAGCTTGTAGGAATTCCTATCTACTGGTATGCATTGATTATCGTATCAGGAATCATTATTGCCATGTGGCTCAGCAGCAGAGAAGCTGTTCGGGTAGGATTAAAAGCAGATGACGTGACAGATTTTATGTTATGGGGATTGCCGATTTCCATTATTGGTGCCCGCTTGTATTATGTTTTATTCGATCTTCCCCAATATATAGCTGATCCAATCCAAATATTCAATATCCGTTCAGGAGGATTAGCGATTTACGGGGGATTGATTGCAGGTGCAATCACACTGTACTTTTTTACCAAATATCATTTTATTTCTTTGTGGACCTTTTTAGATATCGCTGCACCAAGTGTATTACTGGCGCAGGCAATCGGACGATGGGGAAATTTCATGAACCACGAAGCGTATGGTCCAGACACGACACGAAGTTTCTTAGAAAGTCTGCATTTACCGCAATTCATCATTGATAACATGTATATCGAAGGGATCTATCGACAACCAACCTTTCTTTATGAATCACTTTGGAGTTTGTTTGGATTTATTCTGCTTTTGGTTTTGCGGAAGAAACCGCATCTTTTGAAAAAAGGAGAAGTCCTTTTATGTTATCTAATGTGGTATAGTTTCGGACGTTTCTTTATCGAAGGATTACGCACAGACAGCCTTTACTTTTTAGGTGTGATCCGCATTTCTCAATTATTGTCTGCTGTTTTATTTGTCGGCACATTGATTCTGTTTATTTGGCGTAGAAAAAAAGGAAATTTACCGGATTATGACCGCTCATTAGGAAAAAATCAACAAATTATTTGATTTTCAGAGCGTTAAAAATGAAAAAAATTTCAGGAGTGGTAAAATGAATTATAGAGTAGCGGTTTTAGGACCAGGCTCTTGGGGGACTGCTTTAGCACAAGTCCTCGCTGAAAACGGACATGACGTTCGGATTTGGGGACATCGTGCTTCACAAGTAGAAGAAATCAACACCCAACACACCAATCAACGTTATTTACCAGATCATCATCTACCCGATTCCATCCGAGCATTCACCGATATGGAAGATGCAGTAAAAGATGCAGATGCGGTACTATTAGTTATCCCGACGAAAGCGATACGTTCTGTTGCAAAAGAACTAGTTGCCAAATTGAATACGAAGCCAGTGATCATCCATGCAAGTAAGGGATTAGAACAGGGAACGCATAAAAGAATCTCTGAAATCTTGTTAGAGGAAATCCCGACAGAAAAAAGAAAAGCTGTTGCTGTTCTTTCTGGGCCAAGCCATGCGGAAGAAGTAGCAAAGCATGACATTACGACGATCACAGCGGCAAGCACAGATGCAAAAGCAGCAAAATATGTACAAGAGCTGTTCATGAACCATTATTTTCGAATCTATACCAACCCTGATGTGATTGGTGTAGAGATGGGGGCAGCTTTGAAAAATATTATTGCCATTGGAGCTGGTGCTATTCACGGCTTAGGGTTTGGCGATAATGCAAAAGCGGCAATCATGACGCGCGGATTAGCTGAGATCAGCCGTTTAGGTGTAGCAATGGGTGCCAACCCGCTGACCTTTATTGGCTTAAGCGGAGTAGGCGATCTAGTCGTTACTTGCACAAGTGTTCATTCCAGAAACTGGCGCGCAGGCAACTTGTTAGGACAAGGACAGCCTCTAGAAGAGGTGCTAGCCAATATGGGAATGGTCGTTGAAGGTGTGAATACTACTCAAGCAGCGATGGAACTAGCCCAAATGATGGAAATCGAAATGCCCATCACTCAAACAATCTATGAAGTGCTGTATGAACAAAAAGAAATCAAAACAGCCGCAAAAGAAATCATGTTACGTGATGGGAAAAAAGAAAATGAATTCTCATTAACAATTTTTTGAAGGAGCGAATGTATATGAAAGTAAAAAAAGCAGTTATTCCAGCAGCAGGATTAGGAACAAGATTTTTACCAGCAACAAAGGCGATGGCAAAGGAAATGTTGCCAATCGTGGACAAACCAACGATCCAATTCATCGTTGAAGAAGCGTTGAAATCAGGAATCGAAGACATCTTGATCGTTACAGGAAAAGCTAAACGACCAATCGAAGATCACTTTGATTCAAATATCGAATTAGAAACAAACCTAAGTGAAAAAGGAAAAACCGAATTATTGAAATTAGTAGAAGAAACGACAGATGTCAACTTGCATTTCATCCGTCAATCTCATCCAAAGGGGTTAGGACACGCCGTTCTTCAAGCAAGAGCCTTTATTGGAAATGAACCGTTTGTCGTTATGCTAGGCGATGATATCATGGAAGACGAAGTACCATTGACACAGCAATTGATCGATGACTATGAACGTACACACGCTTCTACGATTGCCGTTATGCAAGTTCCTCACGATGAAACTTCAAAATACGGAATCATCAACCCAGGGGAAGTACTGGAAGATGGGTTATACAATGTCAAAAACTTTGTTGAAAAACCAGATCCAAGCAAAGCACCAAGTGATTTAGCTATTATTGGGCGTTACTTATTGACTCCAGAAATCTTTGATGTATTATCAGAACAACAACCAGGTGCTGGAAATGAGATCCAACTAACTGACGCAATCGATACGTTGAATAAAACACAACGCGTATTTGCCCGTAAATTCACAGGTAAACGTTATGACGTTGGTGACAAATTTGGTTTTATGAAAACAAGTATTGAATATGGTCTGACACATCCAGAAGTAGGGGCACCTTTGCGTGAATACATCATGTCTTTAGGTAAAACATTAGAAGCAGAAGGAAGCAAGATCGATCATAATCCAAAAGGAATAACAGAAATCAAAGAAGAAAAGAAAAAATAATCATTTTTTTCTAACGAGCTTCAGCTGCTAATTGAATAAAAAGTAGTTGAAGCTCGTTTTTATTTGTTTAAAAAACACGAAAATGCTATCCTTATAGAAAAGAGAGACAAGAAGGGAGTTTGATCATGTCAGGAGGAGAAATTGCAGGATTGATCGCAGCAATCGCCTTTGCGATACTTGTCGTTTTCATCGTTCGCGTATTGTTGCAAGTTTCCAAAACTTTAGAAAAAGTAGACCAGACTGTCGCAGAAGCAAATACGACAATTGAGATCGTCACAAAAGACGTAGATCTTTTATCTAGACAAGTAGAAGGCTTGCTGGTCAAAAGTAATGAGCTGCTCTTGGATATCAATGGAAAAGTCGCAACGATCGATCCATTGTTCACAGCAGTTGCTGATTTAAGTGAAAGTGTATCGGAACTTAATCATTCTAGTAAAAACATCGTGACGAAAGTCGGCGGAATCGGAAAAACGACAGCTAAAGCGACTGTTGCCGGAAAAGTCGGTGGAACAGCGATGAAATTTTTTAAAAACAAAAAACATACTGAAACGATAGGAGGAAAATAAGAATGGCTAAAAAAGGTGGATTTTTATTAGGTGCAGTAGTTGGAGGTACAGCCGCAGCAATCGCCGCATTATTGTTAGCACCCAAATCTGGTAAAGAACTTCGGGATGAATTGGCTGCTCAAGCAGATGATTTGATGGACATGGCTTCAGATTACACAGATATGGCAAAAGAAAAATCAGCTGAGTTAACAGGCATTGCAAAAGAAAAAGCGCAAGATCTTTCTCAACAAGCAGGGGATCTAGCAGGTAATGTTAAGCAAAAGGTAAGTGAATCAGCAGAGGAAGCAGGAAGTGAATCAGATGATATCTTGTTAAACCTCAAAGAACAATCAGCTGATTTATCTAATCGTTTCAAAAAAACAGCAGAAGATCTGAAAAAACCAGCAGACGAATTAGGTAGTATTGCTAAAGATACTTCAGAAGATATCATGATCGATGTAAAAGATGCTGCAGATAAAGCAGGAGAGACGGTCAATGAAGGAATGTCAGAAGCAAAACCAGTTGCAGATGACACAAAAGAAATGTTGAAAATGGCAAAAGAAGATGCAAAAGAAGCTAAAAAAGAAATGAAAGATACAATGACAGATTCGACTACCAATCACTAAGATTACTCATTTCTAGAATAAAAAGGTGAGAGCGGACCAGCTCTCACCTTTTTATTTTCATTACTCTAAAACAAGTAATTCTTTTGGTGTAGTCGTGAATGGCACACAACCATCACTTGTCACATACACACAATCTTCGATACGTACCCCTACTTTTTCAGGAATATAGATTCCTGGTTCAAGAGAGAAGCACATCCCTTCTTCGATCACTAAGTCGTTTCCTTCTACAAGAGAAGGAAATTCGTGGACGGTTGTCCCAATTCCGTGACCTAAACGGTGATTGAAATATTCGCCGTAGCCATAGCTGTTGATCACGTTTCGTGCAATTTGATCAAGTTCACCTGCTGTCACACCTGGGCGAACTGCCTCTTGTGCGGCAAGCTGTGCTTCAAGAGTGATGTTGTAGATTTTTTCTTGGAATTCTGTTGGTTTTTGATAAGCAACTGTACGAGTAGCATCACTGCAATAGCCATTCCAAACAACGCCAAGATCGAATAACACTAGTTCATTTGGTGAAACCTTCGTGCTTCCTGGTGTACCATGAGGGCTTGCAGCATTTGCTCCTGCAAGGACTAAGGTGTCAAAAGACATTTGCGAAACACCTTGTTTTTTTAATTGGTATTCGATTTCTGCGATAATTGCTTGTTCAGTTATGCCTTCTTTTACTGTTTTGAAGCCAATTTCAAAGGCAACATCGGCCCATTTACCAGCTTCGATCAGTTTGTCTTTTTCTTCTACCGTTTTGATCAGTTGCAGACGCTGGATAATAGAAGTTAGATCAGTGTAAGAATCTGTACCTGTCAAGATATCAGAGATAGCATCGAAGCGATCGACAGTCAGAGCATTCTTTTCAATCCCTACATTACCAGGTTGCCCATAGCGTGCGCGAAGCTCTTTTCCGATGATCTCCCAAGGGTTTTCGCTGTCTAAGTAGCCACGTACATCGTACGTCCAGCTGCTGTTTTGAGCATCTTCAACTTCCAGAGCAGGAGTGAAAAGGAAAGGATCTTGTTCAAGAGGGATAAAAAGAGCGAGTACACGCTCGTGAGGATCACTTTCATATCCGGAAAAGTAAGCGATGTGGCCAGGGTCGCTGATATAAGCCAATTCTACTTGGTGTTGTGCCATCCATTGACGTAGTTCATTGATTTTTACGTTATTCATTTGGCAACCTACTTTCTAAATTAATTTTGTATTCAATAATTGTACCACTGATTGATTAAAAGACCAACGTTCTTAAAACTGAAAAAAGTAAAAATTTTCATGAAAACAGAGATAAAACGGTTGCAATTGTTGAGATTATTTGATATCCTATTTTAGAAATGTAAGACGTATTTTCAGAAAACATATAAAATATGAATAGGAGAACACAAATGGAAAAGCAAACAATCACTATCTATGATGTAGCGAGAGAGGCAAATGTTTCGATGGCTACTGTTTCACGTGTCGTAAATGGCAATCCAAACGTCAAACCAGCAACAAGAAAAAAAGTCTTGGAAGTTATTGATCGCTTGGATTATCGTCCAAATGCAGTCGCACGTGGCTTGGCAAGTAAGAAAACAACAACAGTTGGGGTAATCATTCCTGATGTCAGCAATATGTTCTTTGCCTCTTTAGCACGTGGTATCGACGATGTGGCAACAATGTACAAATACAATATCATCTTAGCAAACTCAGATGGCAACGATCAAAAAGAAGTCAATGTATTGAATAATTTATTGGCTAAGCAAGTGGACGGCGTGATCTTTATGGGTCACCATATCACAGACGAAATCCGTGGAGAATTTTCACGTTCAAAAACGCCTGTTGTACTAGCTGGTTCCATTGATCCAGATGAACAAGTAGGTAGCGTAAACATTGATTATGTATCAGCAACAAAAGATGCAGTAAATAAATTAGCAAAAAGCGGCAATAAAAAAATTGCTTTTGTCAGCGGTGCGCTGATTGATCCTATCAATGGTCAAAACCGTTTAAAAGGCTATAAAGAAGCATTAAGCGAAAACAATCTACCATATAGCGAAGGATTAATCTTTGAGGCACAATACAACTTTAAAGATGGTCTGTCTCTAGTTGACCGGATCCATAATAGCGGTGCAACAGCTGTCTATGTTTCAGACGATGAATTAGCCATTGGTATCTTGGATGGTTTATTAGACCGCGGCGTAAAAGTACCAGAAGAATTCGAAATCATCACAAGCAACAATTCTTTACTGACAGAAGTAGCTCGTCCTCGTTTGACAAGTATCACACAACCATTATACGATTTAGGAGCGGTATCCATGCGCCTATTGACGAAAATGATGAATAAAGAAGAAGTCGAAGAAAAAACGATTATCTTGCCTTATGGAATCGAAGAAAAAGGATCAACTAAATAATAAAAGATCAATCATTTAAAGGTTGTTCCAAAAGTTGTCAACTTCTGGAACAACGTTTATTCGAGAAAAGGGGTTATGACAAAATTTTGTCATAACCCCTTTTTTTTGTGACTTTAAAAAAAGAGAGAATGGCGGAAACAAACCTTACGTCCATCGTATACGACACAATCTGTGCGTAGATGCTACATTTTGTTCACTACTATCAAAATTACTTTAAAATGAAAACGTGATAAAAAAGAAAGTAGAAAAGTAGATAAGTAACTCTAAAAAAATTCAAAAAAATCCAAGCCCGATTGCGTACTTATCTTAAAGGAGAAACAATCCATCATACATAACCCGAAAGGAGACTTCTATTTGCCTAAGAAAAGACGAAAGACCATAGTCATCATTTTGACCATTCTTACTATAGGAATCGGAGGAAAATTTTACATGGACAAAAGAGAAGCGCAAAAACAGCGAGATTTACTCGCAGTAGAAAAACAGTCAGTCAAAGTTTTGAAAAATACCTTTGCGGATATCAAGGAAGTGAAGGTAGAAGAATTTAAAAAAAACCCTGTCACCGGAAGTTATGGTGCACTTGTGACAATGACAAATAATGAAGGGAAATCTGTTTATTTTGATTATTTTTTTTCAAAACAAATGAATGAAATTAGCAGTTATGGCGTAGAAAATGAAGAAATACAAAACGAAGGGGTTACTACTCCTAAAATAAGAGTTATTTATTCTAATGGAGAGGCGGAGGAAGTGTGACAGTAAAAGACGAAGAGTATAGATATATATAAGTGAACATGTTTATTGGCTAGATCCAAAACATCCTCAATATAGTAAAAGTTACAAAGAAGGCGCCATTAAAAACTTTGGAGAAACAAAATTCCAAATCCTAAAAATCAAAGACTCATTGGATGGCATGCAGGCGATGGCTGCAGCGCCAATCGTCCATAGCAAATTGGAGAAAAATTTCAAAAATAAAAAAATTCCTGCAAACTTTCGCGTACTTAAATAATGAAGGTGTCAATACTTACATACATAAAAAGAAAGGAGGCACGTTCTTGTCACGGAAAATAAGAAAACGCAGCTTAGCCATTTTGTTAATCGTCATATTAGGAATCGGAGGGAAAGTCTACATGGACAAAAGAGAAGCACAAAGACAGAAAGATTTACTCGCAGTAGAAAAACAGTCCGTCAAAGTTCTGAAAAATACCTTTGCGGATATCAAGGAAGTGAAGATTGAAAAATCTGCTCGAAATGAAATGACGGGTTCATACCGGATAGTTATTCTAATGACTAATAAACAAGATCAATCGATTTATTTTTCTTATAGTTTTTGGAAAGAAAGTAGAACGACGAAAACTCTATCAGCAGCAAGACGAACTAGAACGTTCCTATCGTCAAAAAATCAGACAAATAACTATGGAGAAATCATCTTATGAATGAATTTTTAATGCAATTACTAAAAGAATTAGAGAAAAATCTACATCGATCAAATGTACGTTCAGTTGGTATGGGGATATCTCAGCAAATTTGGGCAGAAAAACGATTGACAGATCAAAACCACCAAATGACTGCAGAAGAAGCTGCTCAAGAATTTTCTAACCGACATGTACACTTGAAAGAATCAGTAAAAGGTCAATTTGCAGAAAAACTAACCGAATTATTCCAAAGACAAGAAAAGAAATTAAAACAGTTTCGTTAGTAAAGTTATATAGAAAAATTTTGTGAAAATGGCTTTTCACATTTTTACATAAATTTGTCTTAATATCGTAGATGCAAGCTTTTGAACACCATTTATTCGGAAAAAGGGAGCTGTGACAAGATTTTTGTCGCAGCTCCCTTTAATTCTGATTAATCTATTAGATCAATCATCTTTATCGTCTGATTCTTTGGTCTCTGGATTCGCTCTAGCATAAGCTGAAGCGGTGTTCCAGTAATCTGTATAGTTTTCATCAGTACCGCCCACGCCGAATTTAAAGGCGCTTTTCTTCGGACCATTTTTTGCCCAAAGTGATTCCACTGTTTTTCCTGGCGTTTGGATGGATTTTTTATTGACAGTAACTTTTCCAGCTGTTTGTCCTGTGAACCCAGATACTTTTTTCTTCATCACATCGGATGATAAGTCAAATTTCTCATCAGTGCCGAAAATCTCAGGGTTTGCTTGGTAAGCTTGATTGATTAGATTGGCAAGATAATTAGCCGAACGTATCCTTGCTTGGCTGTCCATTCCAGTATTGTCATCGTGTCCTGCCCAACTACTGATAGTGATAGATGGAGTTGAGACGATCAGCCATGAATCTCGGTATTCATTGGTAGAACCAGTTTTTCCGACCCAATCTGCTTTTCCTAGATTTCCGTTTAAGCTTGAGATGACATCTTTGAATGGTGTAGTGATTTTTTCATTGATCACACTGCGCATCATGTCATTCATGATCGATGCCGTTGCTTCGGAATAAATACGGACAGAATTACTTTCATGTTTATAAATCACATTACCTGCATTATCTGTGATGGAATCAATGATATAGCCTTCTTCGTAGACGCCACCATTTGCTAAGGCCTGGAATCCATTTGTCTGTTGAAGCGTCGTTACATCTACTGTCCCTAAAGGAGCCGATTCAACGCCCCAATTATCATTTGCTGGGTAGTTCATCTTCGCCAAGTAGTGCTCGTAAGCATATTGTTTCGATCCACCGGAATTCAATACGTCTTGGTATAAGTGATAAGCTGGGATATTGTTGGACCATTCCAGTGACTCACGGACGGTTTGGAAGGTGTTCGACCCTTCATTGGTCGCATTGACGATTTTCTCGCCAGCATTTTCTCCTTCTTGCCAAGTCGTTGCATAATCTGATACACGGGATTCTGATCCGACAAGTCCCATATCGATTGCAGGACCGTAAACAAGAACCGGTTTGATGGATGAACCAGCTTGACGTTCTGTATCAAAGGCGTGGTTATTTTGATTCTGGCTGTAATTCCGGCCACCCACGAATCCATAGATACGTCCGGTTCTGTTATCCATCAATACATTTCCAGTCTCCACTTGGCTACCAGCACCATCATCTAACATATAGCCGTAATTTTCTACGCCGGTTTGCAATGCAGCATAGATATTTTTATCGATCGTCGAATGGATCGTATATCCTTTGTTTTGGATCGTTTGCTGTGCTTTTTGATAATAAGCTTCACTGACCGATGAATCTGAAATATCAGCATTATCTTTTTCTGCCAATTGTTGTGCAATAATCCTTGTTGCTTCGTTCATCACGGTATAATACAAGAATTCTCTGTCAGTCTGTTCCGCGATTTGTTGTGGGAGAAAGTCTTTTGTAAGATCATAGGCTTTCGCTTCTTCGTATTGTTCTTTCGTAATTTGTCCTTCACGGTACATACTGAATAAAACAAAATCTTTTCTGGCAAGACCGGCAGAAAGATCTTCTTTTAGCGCGCCTGTATTCGTGTAGGGACTATACGTGATAGGGCTTTGAGGCAAACCAGCGATATAAGCAGCTTGTGGCAAAGTCACATCTTTTGCATCTACACCAAAGATTCCTCTAGCAGCTTCCTGGACTCCAGCAATATTTTGCCCCTTATTATTCCGACCAAATGGCGAGACATTCAAATACGTAGCAATGATCTCATCTTTTGAAAAGTGTTTTTCTACTTGTGCAGAAAGAACGATCTCGTTTGCTTTACGTTTGAATGTTGTTTCATCGGTTAGGATCTGTTGTTTGACTAATTGCTGTGTCAAAGTGGATCCTCCAGACGAGCCGATGCCAGTAGCTTCTGAAACTAATGCTCGTAAAACAGCTTTAGGGACATAACCTTGGTGTTTATCGAAGTATTCATCTTCTGTACTGATAATCGCGGTTTTCAATAAAGGCGAAATCTTATCAGATGAAATAGTCGTCCGCATCAGATCTGTCTGGATTTTTGATATCTCTGTATTATCTGCATAAACAATCTTTGACGTTTCCGTAATGTTTCCTAGTTCTGTCTGCAGTTCTTTTTTAGTCGGCAATTGTGTGTCTTCGACAAGATAGGCAAAGTAGCCAGCACCTATTCCGATACCTAGAGCTGCGAACAACAAAAGAAGAACAGTAATAAAAACAGTCAATGATTGAAACACTCTAAAAATAATCTTAGGAACAAACCATTTTTCTTTTTTTCTTCTATTCTGTTTTTTTCGAGTATTTTTGCGTGGCAAAAGGGTCACCTCAACTAATGGTTTTATTTCGCTAATTATAGCAAATAATAGGACAAAAAAACAGACAAGGCTGTTTTTGACAGGAATTTCTTTTTCGAATGAGATAAAACGTGAGGAAATGATCTTTTTTATGAAAGAGTTCTTAAGCTTTTCTTTAGAGAAAGTTTCAGTTACTATGGAGAACAGGGCAAAGAAAAACAAACCATTTTCTTTGTACATCATCTTATCAATATATAGGAATTGTTCGAAACAATTGCCTTTCAAGGAGGAATCCATCCATGTTATTAGGCTCACACGTCAGCATGAGCGGAAAGAAAATGCTGTTAGGCGCGGCAGAAGAAGCAGCCAGTTACGGATCTTCGACCTTTATGATCTATACAGGCGCTCCTCAAAATACTAGAAGAAAAGCTATCGAAGAGATGAATATTGATGCCGGAAAAGCATTTATGGCAGAAAACGGACTAACAAATATCGTCGTTCATGCGCCCTATATCATTAATTTGGGAAATACGATCAAACCAGAAATGTTTCCATTTGCTGTACAATTTCTGAGAGAAGAGATTGTTCGTGCGGAAGCTTTAGGTGCTACTCAAATCACCCTTCACCCAGGCGCTCATGTAGGAGCAGGGGCAGAAGCTGGGATTGCTAGAATTATTGAGGGTTTGAATGAAGTTTTGACAAAAGAACAGACGGCACAGATCGCTTTGGAGACGATGGCAGGGAAAGGTACGGAAATCGGTCGAACATTTGAGGAATTAGCGCAAATCATCGATGGAGTAAAATTGAATGAAAAATTATCCGTTACTTTTGATACATGTCATACGAATGATGCCGGATATAATATAAAAGAAGATTTTTCAGGTGTGATGGAAGAGTTTGATAAGGTCATCGGATTAGATCGGCTTAAAGTACTCCATATCAACGATTCTAAAAATCCACAAGGTTCTCATAAAGATCGGCATGCCAATATCGGTTTTGGAACAATTGGATTTGACACATTGAACAAAATCGTCCATGATCCAATGTTTGACAACATTTCGAAAATCTTAGAAACTCCATATGTCGGTAAAGATAAAAAGAAAGCTTACGCACCATATGGAAAAGAAATTGCCATGTTCAAAGCGCAAGCATTCGATCCCGAAGTGTTCCCTGAGTTATTAGCAGAAGAAGTCACACTTTAAGTTTTCTATCTGACAGCAACAAAAAAGGATTGGGCAGTCTGCCTTGTCCTTTTTTGTTTAAGAAACAAAGGAGTGCTTTTTGCAGTCGTTTTCGCCATGCTCCTTTCGCCCCCTCTTTTTAAATTCAGACAAACAGGGTATACTGATAGAAAAGTAAAAAACGAAAAGATTCACAAGCAAGTAGCAAAACGTGATTGAAAGGACGAAAAGATGCTGAACACTTTAAACCCCTTGATCGACCAACTAAAAAAGAAACATACATACTTTATTCTTGGCATAGCCGTATTATTTACAATTATTCGGTTGTATTTATATAGTAAAGCAATCTATGGAACAGATATGTCGGCAACCTATGATGATCAGCTGCTGATTCACTATGCTCAAAATATTTTGGATGGTAAATGGCTAGGGGAGTACACGACTACGACACTTTCAAAAGGGATCTCCTACAGCTTGTTTTTAGTACTTGCACATAAACTGCATCTTTCTTATGCAGTTTTGTTCGGCATGTTCAGTATTCTTGCCAGCATATTGGTTGCACTAGCGTTTAAACCGATCGTGAAGAACAAGTATCTTCTTTTAAGTATCTATTTTTATTTTTTGTTTTCTCCGATTAGTTTTACACATGAGTATTCTACTCGAACGTATCGTAATGCTCTCGTGATCCCGGCTGTTGAGATCATTATCGCTTGTTTACTAGCTATTTATTACCGTAAATATAGTTCCCGCAGAAAATTGCTGCCGTGGTTTTTAGGGCTGGCTGTTTCTTTTCCTTTCTTTTGGTTCATTCGCGAAGATTCCATCTGGCTTCTTCCTTTTACTGTAGTCGCGTTAGGCATCAGTTTCGTTCAGATCTTGCTAGGACAAGACTTTTCTTTCAAAGAAGCAAAGAAGTTAAAAGAACGACCATTTCTCCTTTCGAAACAAGAATGGCTGAAACTTTCATTGTTTTTACTCCCTCTAGTCGGTTTCTCCATCGTCTATCAGTGGATCGAATATAAAAACGAGACAACATATGGTATTGCCACCATCAATGACCGTTCGAGGGGCGAATTTGGACGTTTGATGAAACAGCTGATCCGAATAGATGACGAAACGAACTTAAATAAAGAAAACAGTGAGATATGGGTCTCGCATGCTGCGTTAAATAAAGCATTAGACGCATCTCCTACATTTCATACTGTTTCTACTCGTATTGACGAATTGTATACGACTCATGCGTGGACCCAAGGTGGAAAAGTAAAAGAATTACCAGGAGATATCATTTTTTGGGCATTGCGAGATGTGGTAAGCGAATCTGGTTATTACCAAAACAATGCAAAAGAAACCAATGATTTTTGGAAAAAAGTCAATCAAGAATTAGAAGAAGCCTATCAAAAGGGAACTATCAAAAAGAAAAAAGAATTCTATCTGATGGGATCAGGGGATGGAAAGACGATGAATGATCTGCCAATCGTATTTGCTTTTCTGAAATCAGGATATGCCTATGCATGGCGATACAAAGATTTCCATCAAGGGGGGGATTATAGTTTCGGGACGCAAGAACAAGTCGAACAGGCACAAGAACTATTGAATCTTCCACTAATGGATAATTGGATCGATAGCAGTGATCCGAGAACACCTGATTTCCAGTTGACAAAAACAGCAAAAGTCGCGAATGTCATGATAAAAATTTACCAAGTTTTGGCCATTCCCGTGCTGATTGCTTCAATAGCAGGGATATTACTTATGGTACTAGGAACCGTATTTGCAAAAGCTGATCGTGCCTATTATAGTTCCTCTTTGATTGTAGTCATCGGATTAATACTGACACAATTGGTTTTTCTTTTCGGCGTCTCGTGGTTTTGTTCTTATGCGCCAGAAAAAAAGGATTATTTTTTAAGTGTCTACACTGGCGCAGGTGTGCCATTAACGCAATTCATCGTAGTAACAAGCATGCTAGTTTTCAGTAAATTGAATCTGAAAAAAGCTTTATCTTCTAAATAAAAACATACTAAAAGTAGAGGGGAACATCATTGACGAATGATGTTCCCCTCTACTCTTAGTATGTTTGTGTAAAAGAATCAGTTTCTATTCGATTTCTTCTATCGTTTCTTGCAAACGCTGTTCATATTTTTTGTTTCCTTTATATAAATCACCAATCGTCCATGCCAACAGGAGAAGGACAAGAACAATGATTACATAAGCGATTTGATCAGCCAATGCTAGTTGAGCTGAGGTGGCTTGCTCGCCGAAGAAACTTTCGATTTGACCTGGTAATCCTCGTAAGTTCAAGTAAGTCAGACTAATCACAGAGAACCAGCCAAGTAGTTTTACAACAAATGAATTTTTGAATCGGCTCCCCATCTCCGCTTGGCTATTGGTCATCATCAGTAAAGGAATCATCGAGAATGGCAATGCAAAAGCCAGAAAAACTTGGGATTCATTCATCAAGTTATTCAAAGCGGTATGTTCTTCAATCGTTCCTTTTGTACTTGTAAACAAAACACAAATCAATACAGGAATCACAGAAAGCAATCGTGTGACTAGTCTTCTTAGCCAAATTGGGATACGCATATGGATGAAGCCTTCCATGATGACTTGACCGGTCAACGTACCAGTAATAGTAGAGTTCTGGCCAGAAGCAAGAAGTGCTACAGCAAATAAAGTGGACAAGATACCAGATTTTGCCACAGCAATCAAGATACCATTGCTCATAGCTGATGGATCAGATAAAGCTTCATACAGACCAAAAAAGGAAGGATCTTGGACAGAACCGGTTTTGAATACAGCAACACCCATGATCAATAGCAGTGCATTGACTAGAAAAGCCATTGACAACTGGATATTAGAATCCCAAGTAGAAAAGCGTACCGCTTGTGCTACATCTTCTTCGTCTTGGTGATCGATCTTCCGAGTTTGAGAAACTGCTGAATGAAGATATAAGTTATGCGGCATGACTGTTGCACCAATAATCCCTAAAGCTCCAGTCAGCGGAGTTTCACCGCCGATGACAGGTGAGTCTGAGAATGTATGACTGTTAGGGATAAAGCCGGCAAACAAACTGTGCCAATCAGGGTTAGACAAGCCAACTTGATAGACGAAAACGAATAAAATGACGAAAATCAAGCAGACAACCAAAGCTTCGATTTTACGAAATCCGACTTTTGTCAGCAATAAAAGGACGAAAACATCTAACACAGTGATAAATACGGCAATTACCAATGGAATATCAAAAAGCAGGTAGAGGGCGATTGCTGCACCAATGACTTCTGCGATGTCTGTTGCCATAATGGCTAATTCAGTCAAGATCCATAAAATGACACCCAATGTCTTACTTGTCCGTGCTCGGATTGCTTGGGCCAAATCCATTTGGGTCACGATTCCTAATTTTGCTGCCATATATTGTAAAAGCATAGCAATCAGACTAGACATCAAAATAACTGACATCAATAAATATTGGAAATTTTGTCCACCAGTGATCGAAGTGGACCAGTTACCTGGATCCATATAACCCACTGCTACTAATGCACCTGGTCCAGAGTAAGCAAGAAGTGTTTTAAAAAAACTTTTTCCCTTGGGTACATCCACTGTTCCATTTACTTCAGCTAAAGATAAACCATTTGTATGTTCAATAAGTCGATGCTTATGAAATTGTTTGTTGGATTGATTATTCAAGAAAAAACCACCTTTCCTATTTATCTACGATTACATTCTACACCTCAGAAAGAAAAAATTAAAGAAAAAGATTCGGTATGCCTAATTTTTTTTCGTGGCGTGTCTTGCTGGTTAATGAAAGAAATTTTGTTCTTCTCTAAAAAAACCACTATTTTTTGCATGAAACTAAAGAATACGCCTTTCTTTTTTCAATAAACTTTAGTAAAATAAATCATTGAGAGCAATTCGGAAATAGAAAGGAGAGATTTATATGGTATCAACAGGTATTGTCGTACTTATTGCTATTATTGCTTTGCTAATCGGCGCAGTAGGTGGCTTTTTCCTAGCGCGTAAATATATGAAAGACTATTTAGAAAAAAATCCTCCCGTTAATGAGGACATGTTGCGATCAATGATGATGTCAATGGGGCAAAAACCATCTGAGAAGAAAATTCGCCAGATGATGCAGCAAATGAAGAACCAAGGGAAAAAATAGGTTCTGACCCAAAGACTTTTTGCGGGCTGATTTTTTCAGTCCGTTTTTTATTTCGTAATTTGTTAGACTATTCAGACTATTCAGCAAAAAAGACAAGCACAGACAATCCTATGCTCTTGATAAAGACAAAGGAGGAGTAAAATGTCGATTTTTAGAAAATTAGGTTGGTTTTTTCGACAGGAAAAGAAACATTATTTAATTGGGATTTTCTCCCTATTCGCAGTGGCCTTGGTACAGTTAGTTCCTCCAAAGGTGATTGGGATCATCATTGATGAGATTGCCGATAAAAATTTATCAATAAAGATCATTTCCTGGTGGATCTTATTATTGATCCTTGCAGCTCTCTTACAATATCTTTTTCGTTATATCTGGCGGACGAATATTTGGGGAAGTGCAGCTCGGTTGGAGAAAGAACTTCGGCAGCAGCTATTCAAACATTTTACAGAAATGGACAATCTCTTTTACCAAAAATATCGGACTGGAGATTTGATGGCTCATGCAACGAATGATTTGAATGCAATCCAGAATGTAGCAGGAGCTGGTATCTTGACCTTTGCAGATTCAGTGATCACGGGCGGAACAACGATCATTGCGATGATTTTGTTTATTGATTGGCGCTTAACACTGATTGCGCTGATTCCTCTGCCTTTGCTAGCCGTTACTTCACGAGTGCTGGGGTCAAAACTCCACGATGCTTTTCGTGATTCGCAAGAAGCTTTTTCTAGTATCAATGATAAGACACAAGAAAGTATCACTGGGATCAAAGTCATTAAAACATTTGGACAAGAAAAAGAAGATCTCGCGGATTTTGAAGAAAAGATTGAAGATGCAATTATTAAAAACAAACGAGTCAATTTTTTAGACTCCTTATTCGATCCATTCATTACCTTGATTATCGGTCTGTCTTATGTTGCAACAATTATTTTAGGTGGAAAGTATGTCTTGGAAGGCACGATCTCGATCGGGCAGATGGTCTCATTTATTAGCTATATCGGTATGCTTGTTTGGCCGATGTTTGCGATTGGTCGATTGTTCAACGTATTGGAAAGAGGAAATGCTTCTTATGATCGCGTCAATGAACTTTTGCATGAAAAGACGCATATCGTGGAACAACTGGGTGCAGTGCAGACCCCGGCAAAAGGCGAGCTGAATGTAGCTATTTCCTCTTTTAACTATCCGAAAGAAGAATCACCAGCATTAGAACAAATCAAATTTGTGATCCAAGAAGGAGAAACATTAGGTATTGTTGGGAAAACTGGTGCGGGAAAAACGACAATCATCAAATTACTGATGCGTGAATACGATGATTATCAAGGAAAAATCCAATTTGGCGGACGTTCGATCAAAGAATATTCATTGAATGCTTTATTAGGATCAATCGGCTATGTGCCTCAAGATCACTTCTTGTTTTCGATGACCATTCGAGATAATATCCGTTTTTCTAATCCAAAACTTTCAGAAGAAGAAGTAGAGCATGCGGCTTCTTTAGCATTTATCAACAATGAAATCAAGGAATTGCCAAAAGGTTATGATACCTTAGTTGGAGAACGTGGAGTCTCTTTATCTGGCGGACAGAAACAAAGGATTTCGATTGCTCGAGCATTGATCAAAAATCCTGAATTGCTGATCTTAGATGATGCACTTTCTGCAGTAGATGCCAAAACAGAAGAAGCTATCTTGCATAATTTAAAAGAAATAAGAAAAGAGAAAACAACCATCATTGCAGCTCACCGTTTAAGCAGCGTGATGCATGCAAAAGAAATCATTGTTGTCGATCAAGGGAAAATCATTGAACGAGGAACCCATCATGAGCTGCTTGCATTAGGCGGCTGGTATGAACGAATGTGGGAGAAACAGCAATTAGAAGCGAAGATAGAAGGAGGCGAGGCCTGATGGATGAAAATTATCAATCGGAATGGACAAAATCGATTCCACTTAAAGAACAGAAGAAGATCATCAAACGACTGATGAAGTTCGCCAAACCTTTTAGAAGAACGTTCATCGTTGCTATCTTATTTGCGTTTGCCCTGTCTGTGATCAATGTCCTATTGCCAAGGATCATCCAAACTTTTATGGATGATCATCTGGCTAAACAGTCGGCTACGACACAAGTTATTTTGTTTTTTGCTGGTATGTACTTGTTTGGAGTCATAGTCAAAAGTATCATTTGGTTTTTCCAATGGTATTTGTATTCCATGGCTTCATTGAAGACCTATCAGTATGTTCGGGTAAGATTATTTGAAAAGCTGCATACACTAGGTATGCGTTATTTTGATCAGACACCGGCAGGATCGACTGTTTCTCGAGTGACAAATGACACAGAAACGCTATTTGAATTTTGGTATGTCTTTTTGATGGTATTGACTGGGATCTTTGCAGTCGTTTCTTCCTTCATTGCCATGTTTCAAATCAATGGAGAAATTGCCTTGTGGACTTTGGTGTTCTTGCCGATTTTAGGAATCGTCATCTGGTATTACCAGAAATTTAGTTCTCGTATTTACCGGAATATGCGGGAAAAATTAAGTCAGCTGAACACGAAATTGAATGAATCGATTTCCGGCATGCGTATTATCCAGCAGTTTCGCCAAGAAGCTCGTTTAGCTAAAGAATTTGAACAAGTGAACAACGAGTATTTAGACACGCGCTATGCGATGATCAAAACGAATTCGATTCTGTTAAGTCCGATCATCAATTTTCTATATGCATTGGCGATTGCGTTGGCGTTGACTTTGTTTGGGATCGATGCGTTGCATTCTCCCGTAGAAGTTGGACTGATCTATGCATTTACGACCTATGTCCAGGGATTTTTTAATCCAATGTCTCAAATGATGGACTTTTTGAGCACCTTTACAGATGGAATGGTTGCCGGTAGTCGCATTTTGAAAATCATGGATACAGAAGAATATGCACCGCAACAAAATCCTGGAGCAGATCAAGCGATTACTTCAGGTAAGATCGAGTTTCGCAATGTAAGCTTTTCTTATGATGGAGAGCACAATGTATTGAACAATATCTCTTTTGTCGCTAATCCGGGAGAGACCGTTGCATTAGTGGGGCACACCGGAAGCGGAAAAAGCTCGATCATCAACGTATTGATGCGGTTTTACGAATTTTATGAAGGCCAGATCTTGATTGATGATCATGACATTCGAGAATATCCAATGGAAGAGTTACGTAAGAAAATGGGATTGGTCTTGCAAGATGCCTTCTTGTTTTATGGAGATATCGCAGGAAATATCCGGATGATGAATCCAGCTATCACAGACGAACAGATTCGCCATGCAGCTGAGTTTGTTCAAGCAAACAAGTTCATCGATGAATTACCAAAAGGATATCACTCAAAAGTGATCGAACACGGTGCCAGCTATTCTAGCGGACAACGACAGCTGATCACTTTTGCGCGAACAATCGTGACAGATCCTAAAATACTAGTATTGGATGAAGCGACAGCAAATATCGATACTGAAACAGAAGGATTGATCCAAGAAGGATTGACAAAAATGCGACAAGGACGGACAACGATTGCGATTGCCCATCGGCTGTCCACGATTCGGGATGCAGAATTGATTTTAGTTTTAGACAAAGGTCATATAGTAGAACGCGGGAATCATGAAACACTTCTAGCGCAAAATGGTTTGTATGCAGATATGTACAAACTGCAAAGCAGTGGTGTGTAAAAAGTGGTTGTGACAGGGCTCCGTTCAGCTTTAGGTGATAAGAAAAAAATTGTAAAAAAGGCTTTCCAGATTTTTGCATAAATTTGGCTTATCACCGATAAGCTGGTACTGGAACACCGTATATTAGAAGTTGTGACAGTAGCATAGTAGCATTTTGACCTAAGCGCTAGAGTGAAAATAAAACAGAGCTTCCCAGATTCTTCATCTGTGAGCGGTAGTGTCGTAGTCACCAGATTTAAAAAAAGATCACGACAGCTAGTCAGAAGTGCCTAATAGCCGCTAAGAAAGCGTTGACAAAAACATTTACTTTCGATAATATAAAGAAAACGATACAACTTGGATAGTGATTGCCTGATGCAAGCTAAACCTGATGAGTCTCCCATGGTTCCATGGACGGCTTTTTGGGTTTTTCTTTTTGTTTTGGATACAGCCCTATATATCATGGAAAGGAGCAAAACATGCTGATTGAGAAAGTACTGAATAACAACGTCGTAATAACCAGGGATGAAAGAAATCAGGAAATGATCGTGATGGGAAAAGGTTTGGCATTCAAAAAGAAAGTGGGTGACCCGATTTTTGACTCATGCATCGACAAAAAATTTCAGTTGACAAATGACGGACTTTCACAACAGTTCCAAGAATTGGCACAAGCGATTCCTCTTGAGTACTTAGAAATTTCTTGTGAAATCATTGAATATACAAAAGAGGCTCTACAAGTCCAGTTGAATGATTCGGTGTATATTGCATTGACGGATCATTTGTATACGGCTATCGAACGTCACAAAATGGGAATATTTGTACCAAATGTATTGCTGTATGATATCAAACAACTATTTCCTAAAGAGTATGCCATCGGGAAAAAAAACAGTGAAGAAAATCTCGGATAAATACCACATCAAGTTATCAGAAGATGAAGCCGGATTTATCGCATTGCATTTAGTCAATGCACAAGGCATTCAAAGCCAACAAGACAATACCTACCTGTTTACTACAACAATACAGGATATTCTAAATATCGTCCGCTATTACTATAAGATTACATTTGATGAAGATTCAGTCCATTTTTTTCGATTCGTCACACACCTACGTTTTTTTCTGACACGCGTCCTAGATGGAGAAAAAACAGAAGTGGGAGAAGTTTCTGAGGAATTGTTCCAGGTTATTCAAAAAAAATATAAGGACACGTTTGGTTGCGTTGAGAAAATAGCAGACTTTTTAGCCGAGGCATTCAACTACCAGATGTCCACGGACGAAAAAATGTATTTAACGATTCATACTGCGCGTTTAGTGCATGAGAATCGTTGTAAATAAATAAAAAAAGGAGGATAAATTAACAAGAACGTATGAAATAAGGGTAGTGACATTCAGTTGGCTAAACCTTCCACTAATAAATTGGAGGGAATAGAAATGGGAAAATATCAAGAATTAGCGAGCAAAATTGTAGAAAATGTCGGCGGAAAGGAAAATATCAATGGTTTGACACATTGTATCACAAGGCTTCGTTTCAAATTAAAAAACGAAGAAAAAGCAAATGATGAGATCTTGAAAAATATGGACGGTGTTGTGACGGTAATGCGAGCGGGAGGACAGTACCAAGTTGTTATCGGGAATCATGTGCCAGTCGTGTTTGAAGAGGTTATAAAAGCAGGAAACCTTACTTTTGATGAGGCTGTTTCAACAGAAAAAATGAGACCGTTTGATATGCTTATTGATGGAATATCGGGCTGTTTCCAGCCATTCCTTGCTATTCTAGCTGCTGGTGGGATGATTCGTGGACTGACAGCATTACTTGTCTTCTTAGGCGCATTTGACCGCGGTTCTGGCACATTTGTTATGTTTGATAATATCGGTGATTCTGTATTCCAATTTATGCCTGTTATTATCGGTTTAACAGCTGCCCGTAAATTTAAAGTAAATGAATTCGTAGGGATGTTGCTTGGCGCAGCATTAATGAATCCTAGCTTGTCGCTGGAAGCTTTGAGTGGTGCAGCAGAAGCACCACTGACGACCATATTTTCTGGTACTATTTTTGAAGCACCTATTTATCAAACAGTATTCGGCATTCCCTGGATTGCGCGTAACTACGCTTCTTCTGTCATTCCCATTATCTTTATTGTGTTGTTAGCTAGCCAAATTCAGAAGCCAATTAAAAAGTTAGTACCTGAGATGATCGCGAATTTCTTCGTTCCATTCTTCACCGTTCTTATTACAATGCCCTTAGGTTTTTTACTCGTTGGACCAGCATTCACATTCGCAACTGATATTTTAATGGCTGGATTTGAAACACTTTTAGCACTTTCGCCAGTTATTTATGGAGCAATCGTAGGCTTCTTCTGGCAAATTCTAGTGATGTTTGGTCTCCATTGGGCAATCGTACCAATGGGATTGATGCAATTTTCTGTGAATGGCTGGCAAAATATCATGACACCTGTTGCAGTAGTGTCTTTTGGACAAACTGCAGCACTTACTGCACTCTACTTTAAGCTTAGAAACCCAAAAGACAAAGCAATCGCAATACCAGCCATTGTTTCTGGTATTGTGGGGATTACAGAGCCAGCTATTTATGGGTTTACATTGCCACGTAAAAAAATATTTATTTTTACCTGTGTCGGTGGTGCGTATAGTGGATTAATGAATTTAACTTCTTGGAATCAAGGTGGATTAGGCATCTTTACAATTCCCAACTATATTAGACCAGATGGTGATTTAACGGATGTGATTAATGTATTGATTGGAATCGCCATTGCGACGGTGGTATCCTTTGCGCTGACTTTTTTCTTTTGGAAGGAGGAAGCAGGTGAAACAGATGATAGACAGAAAAGATCAGGTAAAGAAATTGTAAAAACACCGATACAAGGACAAATCGCTCCACTGAATGCAGCAAAGGATGCAGCTTTTGCACAAGGAACACTAGGTCGAGGAATCTTGATCTACCCTGAAAAAGGAGAAGTACGTGCCCCTTTTGACGGAACAGTCATGACCCTGTTCCCGACGAAACATGCAATCGGAATGGTTTCTGAAGCAGGTCTGGAATTGCTGATTCATGTCGGATTGGATACTGTTCAGTTGGAAGGGAAATATTTTGAAAGCTTGGTGCAGCAAGGAGAAAGAGTGAAACAAGGCGATCTGTTGCTCCGCTTCGACAAAAAGAAAATCGAAGAGGAAGGATACAGTTTAGAAACACCTGTGATCGTCACCAATTACACGGATTATTTGGATATTTTGGAAAATCAAGGGGAGACGGTCGGGCCAGACGATGCACTTATCACCGCACTGACCTGAACGGTTAGGTGAAAGAATGGACTAGGCTTAACTATTCTTTTTATTCCACTTCTTTATTTTCGAAATTGAAAGGCTCTTTCATGATGGCTGAGCTGATAGGGCGTTTATCAAATTTTTGTCCTACAGAAATTAGATGGACTAAATTCTGTTGATAATTTTCTGCAAAAACACAACTATATAACACGTCTAGAAGATAACAAATCGATGTATTGATCGTAAAATTACCAATTTTCGAATACAGTCGTTCGCGTGTCGTAAGTCGCAAAGCGGCTGTACTCATTGAAGATAGCGTTGAATCACCGATACTGGTCAAAGCTAAAATTGGCACATGATTTTGTTTCAATATTTCTGCGGTACGAAGGATCACATTGTTTTCACCCGTATAAGAAATCAGAATCCCGCACATATCACTCGTGCAATTGTACGCTTCATAGAACGATTCACCAAAAGTGGTGACAATCGTGACATCCATTTTGATGCGCTTCATTTTCAGCATGAAATCTTGAGAAATCAAAGTATTCGAGTTACTGGCGAAAATCACGATTTTTTTTGCTTGAAGCATTAGTTGTTTGGCTTTTTGCAGTTGGTCATGATGAATGAGAGAAAGTGTATCTTGAATCGTCATCTGTTCTAAAGAAGCCATTTTATTTGCGATCGTCATAATACCGTCTGTGGTGGAAAAAGGAAGATTCGCATCTACGTCTTGAAAATTCCCTTCAAGATAGGCTGTTTCAGCTAAAAAAGCATTACGAAAACTGACCCAGCCATCAAAACCCATTTTTTTTGCTACACGGATGAGTGTGGACGGGTGGACATAACATCGCTCAGCAATCTCTTGGATGGTCATTTCGCCAAGTGCTGGAGAATCGCTTAAGAGAAACTGAATCACTTCATTTTCTGAAGGAGAAAAGGAGATTTCTTTGATTTTTTCACGTAATAACATGTAGATACCTTCTTCTTGTTTTTTTACGTAAATTATAACTTTTTTGAAAATGATTTGTAAACGGATTTATGTTATATAGCTTAATAAAGACATTTTTTGACAAGATATTTACAAAAATCCAGAAGAAAACACTAACTTTTGTAAATGTTACTGGAAAGAAACGAATTTCTATTGTTTGTTTTGTTTACAAAAAAGATAATAAAAGTGTAAAAAGTAAAGGAGTGAGAACATGGCAAAAGGAATCAAAATCGCTACGATTGGTGGAGGCAGCAGTTACACCCCCGAGTTGATGGAAGGATTTATCAAAAGATATGAGGAATTACCGATACGAGAAATCTGGCTCGTAGATGTAGAAGAAGGAAAAGAAAAGCTTGAGATCGTCAGTCAGATGTCTCAGCGTATGTGGGATGCTTCTCCGTATGAAGTCAAAATCTATGCAACTCTGGATCGGGAAGAAGCATTGAAAGATGCGGATTTTGTTACGACTCAGTTTCGTGTCGGTCAATTAGATGCACGAATCAAAGACGAGCGGATCCCTAGTTATTATGGGATGATTGGGCAAGAAACAAATGGTGCTGGCGGGATATTCAAAGCTTTTCGTACTGTTCCAGTGGTTTTGGCAATCGTTGAAGACATGAAGCGTTTATGTCCAAATGCTTGGCTGATCAATTTCGCGAACCCAAGCGGGATGGTGACAGAAGCAGTTATCAGATATGGCAAATGGGATAAAGTGATCGGATTATGCAATGTGCCAGTAATGGCGATGATGACAGAACCAACAATGCTTGGCAAGAAAAAAGAAGAGCTGATCTACAAGTTTGCCGGTCTAAATCACTTCCATTGGCACAAAGTAGCAGATAATAAAGGAAATGACCGCACGGCAGAATTGATTGATCGTTTATACGATGAAGACAATGGATTGCCGAAAAATATCTTTGATATCCCGTTTTTCAAAGAACAATTAAAACAAATGAACATGATCCCTTGTGGCTACCACCGCTATTACTATCGTGAAGAAGAAATGCTGGAACATGCTTTAGAAGAATATCAAACGATTGGTACAAGAGCGCAGCAAGTGAAAGAAACAGAAGCAGAGCTGTTTGAATTATACAAAGATCCAGAGTTGGATCATAAACCTGAACAATTGCAAAAACGAGGTGGTGCTTATTATTCAGATGCTGCCTGTGAAACGATTGCTTCGATCTATGGAAATAAAGAAACACAGATCGTGGTATCTACAAAGAATGATGGAGCTGTTCCTGATCTGCCGGCAGATTGTGTAGTAGAAGTCACTGCCTATGTTGGCGCACAAGGCGCACGAAATGTAGCGTTTGGTTCCCTTCCTGCTGCTGAAAGAGGCTGGTTGCAAGTAATGAAGAATATGGAATTGCTGACGATCGAAGCAGCCGTGACTGGTGATTATGGAACAGCTTTACAAGCGTTTACGATCAATCCGCTTATACGATCAGGAAAGACAGCAAAACGGATCATGGATGAGTTGTTTATTGCACATCAGCAGTATTTACCGCAATTCAAGGAAACAATCAGCCGGTTAAAAGCAGAAGGAATCGAAGTCCAAGATGAACTGGCAAGAGAATTATCAAGCAATACACATGTAATGGAGGAAGTATGATGGGATTCAGAAAAAATTTTTTATGGGGCGGAGCTACAGCAGCCAATCAATGCGAGGGCGGTTATGATGAAGGCGGACGTGGGTTAGCGAACGTAGATGTTGTGCCAATCGGAGAAGACCGTTTTCCTGTCATTACTGGAAAAAAGAAAATGTTTGAATTTGATGAAAATCATTTTTATCCAGCAAAAATTGCGATCGATATGTATCATCATTATAAGGAAGATATTGCTTTATTTGCAGAAATGGGGTTCAAGACTTATCGGATGTCCATTGCTTGGAGTCGTATTTTTCCAATGGGCGATGAAAAAGAGCCAAATGAATCTGGTTTGAAATTTTATGAGGATGTCTTTAAAGAATGTCAAAAGTACGGGATCGAGCCGCTTGTGACGATTACACATTTTGATTGTCCGATGCATTTGATCAAAGAATATGGTGCGTGGCGTTCCAGAGAACTCGTTGGTTTTTATGAAAATCTGTGCCGAGTCATCTTCAATCGCTATAAAGGACTTGTCAAATATTGGTTGACATTCAATGAGATCAATATGATCCTTCATGCACCATTCATGGGCGCAGGGCTGTATTTTGAAGAAGGAGAAAATGAAGAACAAATCAAATATCAAGCGGCACATCATGAGTTGGTTGCAAGTGCCATCGCAACGAAGATTGCTCATGAAGTAGATCCGGAGAACAAAGTAGGCTGTATGCTGGCAGCAGGAGCATATTATCCATACACTTGCAATCCTGAAGATGTTTGGGCTTCTAGAAAATCAGATCGAGAAAATTATTTCTTCATTGATGTCCAGTCACGAGGAGAATATCCCGCTTATGCATTGAAAGAAATGGAACGAAATGGCATTCAGATCAAAATGGAACCTGGGGATGCCGCATTGCTGAAAGAACATACTGTTGATTTTATCTCCTTTTCTTATTATTCTTCTCGAGTTTCGACTACTGACAACGAACTCTTGGAACAGACTGCAGGAAATATCTTTGCTTCTGTCAAAAATCCATATCTGGAAGCAAGTGAATGGGGTTGGCAAATTGATCCATTAGGCTTGAGAATAACGATGAATGATATTTATGATCGTTATCAAAAACCACTATTTATTGTAGAAAACGGCTTAGGTGCAGTCGATACGCCCGATGAGAATGGTTATGTGGAAGATGATTATCGAATCGACTATCTGGCAGCACATATCCAGGCAATGAAAGATGCAGTAGAATTAGATGGAGTCGATCTATTAGGCTATACGACTTGGGGATGTATTGATTTAGTATCAGCTGGTACAGGTGAGATGAAGAAAAGGTACGGATTCATTTATGTCGATCGTGACAACGAAGGAAATGGCACATTAGCCCGTTCGAAGAAGAAATCATTCAACTGGTATAAAAAAGTAATTGATTCAAATGGAGAAAATCTTTCGAATGATTGATCAATGATTTATAAAAGTCTATTGTTTTTCAGCGGATTTTTCGAGTATAATAAAGCTATTCGAGAAACGCAAGCAGAACAATAGACTTTTTTTCGCATTGGCTGTAAAGTATGCTTACTTGATTAAGTAAAGGAGAATCTACATATGTATGATGTAATCGTTATTGGCGCAGGTCCTGCTGGGATGACTGCTGCTTTATATGCTTCACGTTCAAACTTATCCGTATTGATGATCGAACAAGGCGCCCCTGGCGGCCAAATGAACAATACGGCAGAAATCGAAAACTATCCTGGTTTCGATTCAATCATGGGTCCTGATCTAGCTTATAAGATGTATGAAGGTGTTTCAAGATTTGGGACAGAAAATGCTTATGGAATCGTGCAAGATATCAAGGATCACGGCAGCCACAAAGAAGTTATTTGTGAAGATAAAACTTACGAAGGAAAAACAGTCATTATCGCAACAGGCTGTATCCACCGTAAATTAGGCGTACCTGGCGAGGAAGAATTTGCTGGACGTGGCGTTTCTTACTGTGCAGTTTGTGATGGTGCGTTTTTCCGTAACAAACGTCTAGTAGTGATCGGAGGAGGAGACTCAGCAGTAGAAGAAGCCATCTATTTGACACAATTTGCTTCTGAAGTAGTCATCGTCCACCGTAGAGATGAATTACGTGCACAAAAGATCATCCAAGACCGTGCATTTGCGAATGAAAAAATTTCCTTTATGTGGGATACAGTCGTTGACGAAATCGTTGGGAATGAAATGGTAGTGACAGGTGTGAAAGCACGTAATGTCAAAACCGGCAATGAGTTTGATTTGGCAGCAGACGGAGTATTCATCTATGTTGGACTGGATCCATTAACTGCACCATTTAGAGAAGCTGGGTTGACGAACGAAGCCGGCTGGATTCCAACAGACAACGAAATGAAGACGAATATACCAGGCGTTTTTGCCATCGGAGATGTTCGTGAAAAAGATTTGCGACAAATCACTACTGCTGTTGGTGATGGTGGGATCGCTGGACAACAAGTGTATAAATACTTGGAATCTTTAGAAGAAACAACTGCATAAGTTTAAAAAGAGTGGAAGAACGGTTTCAATTGTTCTTTTACTCTTTTTTTTCGCGTGAAATCTACTGAATCCGATTTATGCGAATACTTGTAACCGTGCTTGATAAAAGAATCTTTTCTTGATTTAAGCGTTTTTTGGTCCTCATACTTTCATATCTAATAAGTGAATGCTATACTTATTAAGAACCATATTTCAGAAAGAGGTGTTATTTTCATGTCTTGGGAACAAGTGTATGAACAATGGGTACATGAAGAAAATTTAGGAGAAAACTTAAAAAAACAATTAAATGATCTGGGTGAAGATCCTGAAAAACTTGAAGATGCTTTTTATGCACCGTTGGAATTCGGTACTGCAGGCATGCGGGGAATCTTAGGACCTGGGATCAATCGAATGAACATCTATACGGTAAGACAAGCAACAGAAGGACTTGCACGTTTCATGGATACACAAGGCGAAGAAACAAAACGCCGAGGTGTCGCTATCGCTTATGACTCACGCCATCAATCACCAGAATTTGCCATGGAAGCAGCCAAAACATTAGCACATCACAATATCCCATCTTATGTATTCGAAAGTCTACGTCCAACACCAGAGCTTTCTTTTGCAGTCCGTCATTTGAAGACGTTTGCGGGAATCATGGTAACTGCATCCCACAATCCAGCAGCTTACAACGGATATAAAGTCTATGGAGAAGATGGGGGACAAATGCCTCCTGCAGACGCAGATGCATTGACGAAATATGTCCGTGAAGTCAGCAATCCGTTAAAAGTTGAAGTATTATCTGACGAAGAAGCTGAACATAGCGGATTGATCACGATCATCGGAGAAGAAGTGGATGCCGCTTATCTAGAAGAAATCAAAGCAGTAACGATTGATCATGAATTGGTGGAAACAATGGGGAAAGATTTGAAACTTGTGTACACACCACTTCACGGAACAGGAAAAATGTTAGGCGAACGTGCGTTGAAACAAGCTGGATTCGAACAATTCGTACTAGTTCCAGAACAAGCTGTCGCAGACCCAGATTTCACTACAGTCAAATCACCAAATCCAGAAGAACACTCTGCTTTTGAGTATGCGATACGACTTGGCGAGAAAGAAGGCGCTGATTTGCTGATTGCAACAGATCCTGATGCAGACCGTTTAGGTGCAGCCGTTCGTTTGCCAAATGGCTCCTATGAAGTATTGACCGGAAACCAAATCGGAGCACTGTTTGCTCAATATATTTTGGAAGCACACCAATCGCGAGGCACTTTACCTGAAAACGCAGCGGTATTGAAATCGATCGTTTCTAGCGAATTGCCTACAGCAATTGCGGAACACTATGGGGCTACCATGTTCAATGTATTGACAGGATTCAAATTCATTGCTGAAAAAATTCAACAATTCGAAGAAGATCATTCCCATACTTTTATGTTCGGATTCGAAGAAAGTTACGGTTATTTAGTTAAACCTTTCGTTCGCGACAAAGACGCGATCCAAGCATTGCTCTTATTAGCAGAAGTAGCAGCTTACTATAAAAAACAAGGCAAAACGTTGTATGACGGCTTGCAAACGATTTTTGAAACCTATGGCTACTACGCAGAAAAAACGATTTCTGTGACAATGAGCGGACAAGAAGGTTCTGCGAAAATCTCTGCTTTGATGGAAAAATTCCGTGAAGAAGCACCAACAGAATTTGCCGGAGCAAAAGTCATCCAAACAGAAGACTTCAAAGAGTTGACGAGAACAAACCGTGAAGGAAATGTAGAAAAACTAACGACACCGCCATCTGATGTATTGAAGTATACGCTGGAAGAAAATGGCTGGATCGCTATCCGTCCTTCAGGAACTGAGCCGAAAATCAAGTTTTATATCGGTGTAAAAGGAAACTCTTCAGAAGACGCAGCTGAAAAAGTAGCCGCTTATGAAGCGATTATCCAAAAGATGACAGAAGAATAAAAAAACTTGAGACTGATGGAAAAAGTGGTAAACTTTAGAAGTCAGTCTTTTTTCAAGTTGGAGGTGAATGGATTGCCAGACACGCAAAAAACAAAAGTAGAGAAAGTCAGCCAACTATTCAAAATGTTGAGTGACCCCACTCGTCTCAAAATTCTGCTGTATCTGAAAGACGGGGAACAAAATGTGACAGCAATCACCCAAGCAGTGGAAATGGAACAATCTGCTGTATCGCATCAACTGCGTTTATTAAGAGAAAACCATGTCGTCAAGTCCCATCGTGAGGGAAAAGCGATTTTGTATAGTCTTGATGATTCTCACGTACTGGATATTTTGAACCAGACACTCAAACATGTGGAACATCAATAACGATAGGTGCAAATAGAGACAAACTGGACTGTGTCAACGAATCTTCTTCGCTGACACAGTCCAGTTTTTTTAAAGAAAAATTGTTAGTCTGTTTCTTCGGTGGTTTCAGTTCCATAATAACTATGGTCTTCTAGGTCTAAAGCATTCAAAATAAGCGAAGCTGTTTCTTCAATAGATAAAGAAGCGACATTGATTACTACGCAGCCCAGTTTTTCATAAAGATCATTTGCAAAATCGAGTTCAGCTCGTATTTTTTCGATATCGGAATAAGCAGTATCAGGATTTAATCCGTAAGAGCGCATCCGTTCTTTACGGATATTGTTTAAAATATCTGGGTTATTCGTCAGTCCCACGATTTTTTTAGGATCGATCTCCCAAAGCTGTTTGGGAATATGTGCTTGTGGGATCAAAGGAAGATTGGCAACTTTTAAATTTTTGTTAGCTAAAAACAAGCTCAAAGGCGTTTTGGAAGTTCGGGATACGCCTAGCAAAACGACATCTGCTTCTAGAAACCCACGCGGATCTTTCCCGTCATCGTATTTTACAGCAAATTCCATTGCTTTGATCCGTTTGAAATAGTTCTCATTCAATAAATGAAGGGCGCCAGGTTGCCGAATGGGCTTGATACCAGTTAAGCGCTCGATTTCTGATATCGGCGGAGTCATCACATCAAAACTAAATAATTGATGTTCTTCACAAAAAGAACGCGTCATCTCGATCAATTCTTGATTGATCAATGTGTGTAGGACAAGGGCTTTTTCTTTTAGTGCATCTTGCAGTGCCTGCATCAATGTTTTCTCATCTGTCACAAATGTTCTGCGGAATAAATTGAACTCAACGCTAGGATATTGGGCCATAGTGGCTTGTGCTAATTTTGTCGCAGTTTCTCCAGCAGAGTCGGAGATGACAAAAAAAGTAACGATTTCTGTAGAATCGGAAGACATGGATAAAACCTCACTTGCATTTTTTTTATGTTTATTATACCATACTCTAGAATGTGTACTTCGTAATCATTTTGATTTGGAGGGATAAGTCATGAAAAAACAGACATTGATCGAACAATCACTAGAAACATTGAAAAATAACGGTTTTAAATATACTAAAAAAAGAGAAGCATTGTTAACTTATTTAGTGAAGCGCAATCGCTACGTATCCGCTAAAGAAGTTTTTGACTATATGAATCAGGAATTCAAAGGAGTAAGTTACGATACGATTTATCGAAATCTCCATGATTTTGCAGAAATCGATTTACTGGAAGAAACCGATTTAAATGGAGAGATGAAGTTTCGTTTTCATTGCTGTCAAGGGGAAATCGGCCATCACCATCACTTTATCTGTACGGTGTGCGGAACAACGAAAGAAATCCATATGTGTCCAATGAATTATTTCGAAGAACAGCTCGGTGGATGTACGATCGAAGGGCATAGATTCGAGATTTTCGGAAGATGTGAAAATTGTCAATAAGGATTTAAATAAAATAACATTTGATAATTTTAAAAAAAAGCAAGATTTCCTTGACGGTCAAAACAGCATTAGATATAATATTTACAGGACAGTCTTGTTTTTTGAGATATATTTCAATAACAATTACGGTTACTTTTTAAGCTCGGAGGGAGGGAATTAACATGTCAAAAACAGTCGTTCGCAAAAACGAATCACTTGACGATGCTCTTCGTCGCTTCAAACGTTCCGTGTCAAAAGCGGGTACTTTACAAGAATCTCGTAAACGTGAATTCTACGAAAAACCAAGTGTAAGACGCAAGAAAAAATCTGAAGCAGCTAGAAAACGCAAAAAATTCTAGTTCTGTGATGAATTGGAGTTGGTAGTGTGTCACTACTAAGTAGATTAAACGATGACATGAAAACAGCGATGAAAGCGAAAGATAAGGAATCTTTACAAGTCATCCGAATGATCAAGTCATCTATACAAAACGAGCAGATTAAAGAAGGTCACGACTTGACAGAAGAAGAAGAATTAACGGTGTTGTCTCGCGAAATGAAACAGCGACGTGATTCTTTGCATGAGTTTGAAGAAGCAGGACGTGACGATTTAGCTGAAAAAGTAAAAAGTGAAATTGTGATAGTCGAAAAATACATGCCGGAACAACTTTCCGACGAAGAAATTCGACAACTTGTTCAAGAAGCAATCACACAAACTGGTGCTTCATCAATGAAAGAATTTGGCAAAGTCATGGGTGCGATCATGCCTAAAGTCAAAGGAAAAGCAGATGGAAACCAAGTAAATGCCATTGTGAAAGAACTATTACAATCTTAATTTTATCATTTAAACTGCGGACAATCATTGTCCGCAGTTTTTTTGTGCTCGTAAAAAAGAAATCTAAAAAATAGCTAGACGAAAGAATAGGATTCTTTCATCTAGCTGGTTTTTTCCTGTTTAATATTTCTTATGTTAAATTGTGTTTGATCTGGTTATTCTTCTGGTAGTTCATTTGCTTCTTGTTTGTACCCTGATAGGCGATAGGCGTAATAGAAGAGTAAGCTGCCAGCGTAACCAAGTAACGTTGGGACCATCCAACCAAGTCCTAATGCAGCAAAAGGAACGTGATGATGATAAAATTCGAGCATGCTTGCTACAACTCTTTGTTGACTCACTAAAGCAGGCGAATTTGCCAGCATATCCAATACGGCGGGAACAGCAGCAAACAACATCGTTACTTGATAGACAAATGGTGTCTTTTGGAAAAATTTTGCTGTTAAGGAAAGCAAGATCAACGCAAGCGACAATGGATACAAAAGCATCAATACTGGTAAAGACCATTGGATGATATTGTCCAAACCAGCATTTGCAACGACAAAAGAGACGAAAGTCGTTAACCGCAGCCATGTCATATAACTGACTTTAGGGAACAGTTTATGGAAATCTTGTGCAAAAGAAACAACGAGTCCCATAGCGGTAGTGAAGACACCTAATGTGACCATCACTCCTAAGAAGCTAGCGCCGAAGTTACCTAAATAAAAATTAGTGATCTGAGAAAGTGCAGTTCCGCCATTTTCTGATAAAGACATCTTATTCAAACTCATCGCACCGAGAAGAACAAGACCAAAATAGATCATGACTTCTAGCGCAACGCTCAGGCTACCAGCTTTTGCTGTTAATTCTGTGACTTTTTTATCTTTGAAACCAAGGTCACGGACTGCATGGACAAAAGTGACACTTAAGGCAAGCAAGGCTACTGCATCAACCGTGTTATAACCTTCTAGGACACCATTTGTTAAAGCGTTTGTTTGGTAAGTATCTGCAGCAGATTGATTTAGATTTCCCATTGGGTGGAATAAAGAAACGACAAAAATGATTGCTAATAATGCAAGAAACAAGGAGTTTAGATACTTTCCGACGTATTTGACCAACCGTGTGGGATGGACAGTAAGGAAATAAGCAAGTAAAAAGAAAAGAGCAGAGAATAAAAACATACCTAATGAATTATATTTTTCAGGCAAAAATGGTTTAGCAGCCATTTCAAAAGCAGTAGCAGCTGTCCGTGGTGTACCGAAAAATGGTCCGATCGTCAAATGAACAAGGATTAAGAACAAGGCAGCATACCATTTTCCAACAGGTTTAGCTAAGTCATACAGACCATCACTTTTTGTCACTACTACAGCTAAGATAGCTAGTAATGGGAAAAGAGCGCCTGAGATGGCAAAACCTACGCCAGCACTGACCCAGTTTGCGCCAGCCATTTGACCTAAGTGGACAGGAAAGATTAGATTACCTGACCCGAAGAACATCCCGAAGATAAGTGAACTGACCATCAATAGTTGTTTCCATGAATAAGTTTTTGTTTCTTCCATAAATTTTTCCTCCAATAATTATCATTTTGATTGACGATATAAACGTTGCAGCAATTAGTAATGCCACTAATATCAGATTCCATGAAAACCACCACCTTAAAATATAAAAAAAGCCCTTTTCCACTTGGGAAAAGGGCTCTAGATTCTAGAACGGTACCACCTTTTTTCGCTTAAAAAAGCTTCTTCATTCACGGACGCTTTTTGCTAAAGTTATCCGCTAGCCTGATAATGGAGGCAGCCACAATGATCTACGTTTTCGACATTGACTCGGAAATGATGTTCGTCTATTCGATTTATTGTCATTTCTCACTTACATGACTCACTGGGAATAAATCGTTGAATAGCCTACTGTTTTCCTCGACGCTTTGCTGTATGTTTATTTGTTGACGTAATAATACACCTGTTTTTTTTGAAATGCAAGAATATTTTAACTATTTTGTTTTCTTTTTTTGAAACAAGAAAAATACCTAGAGAATACCTGCTGAATGAAACGGAATATTTTGTTCTCCACTTTCATATAACTTACATTCTCAGCTTCTTTTTATCAAAACGAGACCTTTAGCGAATGGAAACGGCTATTTTTTAACGTTTCTTGGTACGTATGGTTAAGCGACTCTTTTACAACCTTTTCTTATTTGCTATATAGTTTCTTCTGAGTATGGTAAAATAGGAAAGAATGAATCGAAAAAAAGGGGATGTCTATTTTTGACGGAAGAGTCTAGTTCTTTAGAGATTAGATTGACAGCTGCTGATGATGTCAGCATGCTTTTAGGTGCACACGACAAGCATATAAAACTGATCGAGGAAACAACGGAAACAACCATCCATACACGTGGAGAAATCATTCAGATCATTGGTGAGCAATCCCAGATTTCCTTGGCTGCCTCAGTCATTCGGACATTACAGGAATTGATCAAACGAGGAATCCACGTAAGTACGCCAGATGTTGTGACGGCATTGAAAATGGGGCAAAAAGGTACATTAGATTATTTTGTTGAGATGTATGAGGAAGAGATCGTCAAAGACCGTAATGGAAAACCTATACGGGTAAAAAACAGCGGTCAAAAGAAATACGTTGAATCGGTAGCCAAACATGACATCGTATTTGGTGTAGGGCCAGCCGGAACAGGGAAAACGTTTCTTGCCGTAGTATTAGCAATTGCTGCCCTAAAAAAAGGCGAAGTGCAAAAAATCATTTTGACGCGGCCCGCTGTGGAGGCAGGGGAAAACCTAGGCTTTCTACCCGGGGATCTGAAAGAAAAAGTGGATCCTTATCTGCGGCCTGTTTATGATGCTTTATACCAAATTTTTGGATTGGATCATACGAACCGATTGATGGAACGAGGCGTGATCGAAATCGCACCTTTAGCTTACATGCGGGGGCGGACATTGGATGATGCATTCGTTATCTTGGACGAAGCACAAAACACGACAGTCGCTCAGATGAAAATGTTCTTGACCCGTCTCGGTTATCAATCAAAAATGATTGTCAATGGGGATACAAGTCAGATAGACTTGCCTCGTGGGACGACAAGTGGTCTTGTTCATGCAGAACGAACATTAAAGCAAATCAAAAAAATCGATTTTGTTAATTTTGAAGCAAGTGACGTTGTTCGGCACCCTGTAGTTGCCGAAATCATCAAAGCTTATGAAAAGGCGGATCTTCATCAAGAATAAGCTTTGCTTAGGAGGATAAGCACATGTTGAATAAAACACTGCAGAAACTACAAGAAAAACTCGGAAAGGCAGCATTGCCTTTCCTTCTGTTCTTGTTTTTTATCATTGTCTGCGGCGTTACATTTAGTAGTGTCAAACAAAAGGCCAATGATTTCAGAGAAGGCCAAGTAGCAGAAGAGAGTATCCGTGCGAATAAAACGATTGAGAACACGGAAGAAACCGAACAAAGAAGAAAACTGGCAGCAGAAGCAGTGACTCCAGAATATACTTATCAAAAAGATCTGGCAGATGACCAGAACAATCGGATCAAGCAATTATTCGAATTGATCGATAAGACGAATGATACCATCAACAAATCTTATAATGACAAGGTAGATAAGGCGAAGGAAGATGAAAATATCCCGAAACCTACTACAGAAGAGCGGATTGCTACACTGAAGAAAAATTTTGAAAACGTGAATGCAGAAAACGTTGCGTTTTACCAAAAACTGCCGAACAATTTTTATTCGACGATATTTGAAATGACTGAAACGGAAATTCACACAGTTAGGGATGAAAGTTTGAAGCTCATTGACGAACAGATGAGTAAACAAGTTCGTGAAAGCGAATTGGAAGCTTTTAAACAAGAAGCAGAAGATCAGATTCAGTATTTGAATGTCACAACAGAGCAGCAACAAATGATTCGCTACTTAGTGGATCAAGGCATTGTAGTCAATGATGTATTGAATGAGAAAAAGACAGAAGAATTAAAACAATCTGCACGAGAAGCTGTACAACCAGTGATGATCTTCCAAGGAGAAATCATTGTTCGCGAAGGAAATCAAATTGATGCTTCAGCAATGAAAAAATTGGAATTACTAGGATTGACGAATCAAACGACTTCGATTTTCCCACTCATTGCCATGGTTTTAGCTGTTTTGCTTCAAATCGGTGTACTGATTTATAATTCACTTCAATTCCAAAATGCAGGAGAAAGAACAAAATACGTACTTTTCTACGTGACGGCAATGTCAGTCAGCGTAGTACTAATGAAATTTTTCCAACTCTTCCAAACAGAACAAGCTGCTTATATTCCGCTGTTTTACCCCGCGGCTTTTGCTCCACTTGTTTTAAGCTTTTTCTTGAATCGAAGAGCAGGGATCATGGCTGGTATTTTTCAAGCAGTATCCGCACTTTTCATTTTTTATGATTCGATTGGCACGAACTTTCTGACAGTTATTTTGATGTCCTATGTATTTTCTGGTCTCATGGCAACGATCGTCAGACGCAAACGGATCTCAGAACAAGGGTTATCCGCTGCTATGTGGGTCATTATTTTTCCTGTGATGATGGATGTCATTTTGATTATCTACCAAGGAATGAGCTTTGGGGATGCAACGACTTGGTTAACGCTAGTCTGCGGATTCACAGGTGCACTGTTCTCATTCTTGCTGACGATAGGTCTGCACCCCTATATTGAATTGATGGTCAATGATGATAGTGTGATCGTATTAAATGAACTCAGCAATCCTAATCATCCTTTATTGAAACAGTTGCTGGAAGAAGCACCAGGCACGTATCACCATAGCATGATGGTAGCCAATCTAAGTGCTAATGCTGTAGCAGAAATCGGTGGACGTTCTTTACTAACTCGAGTAGCTTGCTATTATCATGATATCGGCAAGATCAAACACGCCAGCTTTTTCGTTGAGAACTTGCCTTCAGGAGCGGAAAATCCGCACAATTTCTTATTGCCAGAAGACAGTAAACATATTATCTTTGGACATGTGACAGATGGTGCCAAAATATTGGAAGATTATAATATGCCGCAAATGGTGATCGATATTTGCAGACAGCATCATGGAACCACGCTGATGCGTTATTTCTACGTTAAGGCAAAGGAACGCAACCCGGAAGTCACGGAAGAGCAATTCCGTTATCCTGGACCAAAACCTCAAAGCCGTGAAGCAGGAATCGTCAATATAGCTGACAGTTGTGAAGCGGCAGTACGGGCAATGGACCATCCAACGAGCGAAAAAATCGAAAGTTTTGTCCATAATCTTATTGAAGAGCGTATTTCCGATGGACAATTGGACGACAGTGGATTGACGTTAAAAGAAATCCGTAAAGTAGAAAAATCATTGATCAGCGGTTTAAGCAGTACCTTCCATTCTCGGATCAAATATCCTAAAATGAAATCGGAAGTTGAGAAGATAAAAGAAGAACAAGAAGAATAGCAAGAAGAATAGAAAGAAGCGATGTATAATGGATATTACTTTCATGGATGAAACAAACCAAGTCTCAGAAGAGAAAATAAAAGAAATCGACGACTTGCTGCAATTTGCGGCATCATATTTAGAGTTGCCAGAAGAAACAGAAATGTCTGTTACTTTCATGGACAATGCAGCGATCCAAGTAATCAATCGTGATTACCGTGGAAAAGATGCACCGACAGACGTCATCAGTTTTGCCTTGGAAGAAGAGGGCGAAGACGAAATCCCAGTGATTTTTGAAGATGGAGAGAATCCATTGCCTCGTGTACTGGGAGACATCATGATCTCTACTGAACGTGCTGCAGAGCAAGCAGAAGCTTACGGCCATTCGTATGATCGGGAACTTGGCTTTTTAGCGGTTCATGGATTCTTGCATATCAACGGGTATGACCATATGACACCAGAGGATGAGAAAGAAATGTTTGGTTTACAGAAAGAGATCTTAGATGTCTATGGACTTAAAAGATAAAAACGTAGAGAAAAACAAACATTTCCTGATGTCCGTGGAATTTGCCGTCCAAGGAGTCAAAACTGTTTTTGAGGAAGAACGCAACATGAGGAAACATGTTGCGTTCGGAATCCTCGCTTTGTTTATGGGCGTGATTTTCCAACTTGATCGGATAGAATGGTTATGGCTGCTTTTAGCTGTTTTTCTCGTATGGATAGTAGAGATCATCAATACTGTTTTTGAAAATGTCGTGGACATGTTTACGGATTTTCATTTTCATCCGATTGGGAAAAAAATCAAAGATATGGCAGCTGGAGCAGTTTTAGTGACCGCTTGTTTTGCTGTCATCGTTGGGTTGATTTTATTTGTCCCTAAAATATATCATTTGTTGTTTAATTAAAAAGGAGAACATATATGCCAGAACATAAATCAGGGTTTGTCGCAATCGTCGGCCGCCCAAATGTAGGGAAATCCACATTATTGAATCGAATCGTGGGTCAAAAAATTGCCATCATGAGTGACAAGGCACAGACAACTAGAAATAAAATCCAAGGAGTATACACTACACCAGAAGCTCAGTTGATTTTTATTGACACACCAGGAATCCATAAACCAAAGCATCGTTTAGGAGATTTTATGGTAGAAGCAGCTTACAGTGCGTTGAAAGAAGTGGACGCGGTCTTATTTATGATTAGTGCTGATCAAAAACGCGGTCGGGGAGACGATTTTATTATTGAACGTCTAAAAAACGTGCATTCTCCTGTTTATCTGATTATCAATAAAATCGACAAAATCCATCCAGACGAGTTGTTGGGAATCATCGAAGATTATTCAACGCAGATGCCTTTTGCACAAGTGATTCCAATCTCTGCTACAGAAGGAAACAACGTCGAACGTTTGATGGATGTATTAGTCAGTGAAATGCCAGAGGGCCCACAATATTTTCCAGATGATCAAGTGACTGATCATCCTGAATACTTTATTGTTTCTGAATTGATCCGTGAGAAAGTCTTGTTTTTAACACGAGACGAAGTGCCTCATTCTGTCGCAGTCGTTGTTGATTCGATGAAGCGAAACGAGAATGATAAAATCCATATCCAGGCTACGATTATTGTCGAAAGAGATAGCCAAAAAGGGATCATTATCGGCAAAGGCGGAAAAATGCTGAAACAAGTAGGAACGAAAGCAAGAAAGGATATCGAAAATCTTTTAGGAGACAAAGTCTTTCTAGAACTTTGGGTCAAAGTTCAAAAAGACTGGCGAGACAAAAAAGTCTATCTGCAAGACTTCGGCTACCGAAAAGACGAATACTGATATTTTGAGCTTCTTGTAAGTTAGGTATAGAAATAAACTGGATAAAAATCCGCGTGTTGAGAAAAGCTGCGGAAGATCGTAACATAAGTGATCTGGATCGGCAGAATCTGCTTTTCCAGATTTATTTTTTAGGAGGGAGAATATGAGCCAGCTTGCAGAATCAAAAGGCTTGATTTTATCTAGCCGTAATTACAAAGAAAAAGATAAATTGGTCAAAATTTTTACGGAATCTTCTGGCAAAATGATGTTTTATATCAAAGGAATCCATCGGCAAAATCAGCCATTAGCTCCGGCTTTGCTCCCTTTTACTGAAGCAGTTTATATCGGGAATTTTCGAAGTGAAGGTCTGTCATTTTTAAGCAGTGTCAAAGATGTCCATGCGTTTCGACACATCCAAGAAGACATCTTTTTGAGCGGCTATGGCACATATTTATTGAATCTAGTAGATGCGGCAATCGAAGATCATCAGTATGACCCGCATTTGTTCCAGTTTACGCAACAAGCACTGCAACGGATGGATCAAGGAGATGATGCAGAAATCATCACGAATATTTTTGAAGTCCAAATACTGCAACGTTTCGGGATCGCGCCGATCTGGACGCACTGCGTCGTATGTGGGGAAACAAAAGGAAAGTTTGACTATTCTTCCAAATATGGTGGTGTGATATGCGAAAGACACTGGTCGATGGACGATCACCGTTATCATGCAGATCCTCGAGCTGTTTATTTCGTTCGGATGTTTTCAGCTATTTCTTATGATAAGATCAGTGGAATCCATCTGAAAGAAGAAACCAAACAAGCAATTCGTGAACTCATCGACCAGTTGTATGATGAATATGTCGGTATCCATTTGAAAAGCAAAAAGTTCATCGATCAAATGAAGTCTTGGGCACACGTGTTAAAGACGCCAGAGAAAGATCAGTCTAAAAAAGAAAAAGAGACACCTGAAAAAGAAGAATAGTAAATGAAACATACAACAAAAAATCAAAACCATTTGACAAACACAGGGAGTTCCGTCTATTATTAACCGTAGATCAAATAGATCGTTCAGTGAGAGGATCTATTATAGAAACAAGAAAACTGCAAAATGAATACGTACATTGACCAAAATCAGTAAAAAATACGTGGTTTAGCGAGTTCGGGAGAGTGGGAGCCGGACCCAAACGATTTTTGAAGAGGCACTTGCGAGTACGATAAATGAAGCTGCCGAATCTTTATTCGGAAGTAGGGTGGAACCGCGAATTATTCGTCCCTATGTCTGTAATCAGACATAGGGATTTTTTGTCGTTTTCTTTCCTGTATTCTTATTTGACAGCAACGCTTTAAAATTGAAAGGGGCAAAACAGATGAGTAAAAAATTGACCGTCCAAGATATGATTTTAACATTACAAAAATTTTGGTCATCAAACGGCTGCATGCTGATGCAAGCGTATGACACAGAAAAAGGAGCAGGTACGATGAGCCCATATACCTTTTTACGGGCAATCGGACCAGAACCATGGAATGCTGCTTACGTAGAGCCATCTCGCCGACCAGCTGATGGACGTTATGGCGAAAACCCAAACCGTTTGTATCAGCATCATCAATTCCAAGTCGTGATGAAACCTTCACCTGAGAATATCCAAGAGCTTTATTTAGAAAGCTTGCGCCTTTTAGGAATCGATCCATTAGAACACGACATCCGTTTTGTTGAAGACAACTGGGAGAACCCATCCATGGGCTGTGCCGGTGTGGGTTGGGAAGTATGGCTTGACGGAATGGAAATCACACAATTCACGTACTTCCAACAAGTTGGTGGACTGCCTTGTAAACCAGTAACTTCTGAGATCACTTATGGATTAGAACGTCTTGCTTCTTATATCCAAGAAGTTGAAAGTGTCTATGATTTAGAATGGGCTGATGGCGTGAAATATGGCGAGATCTTCAAACAACCAGAATATGAACATTCTAAATATTCTTTTGAAGTAAGCGACCAAGACTTGCTACTAAGCAACTTTGATCGTTTTGAAAAAGAAGCTAAACGCTGTATCGATGAAAATCTTGTTCATCCGGCGTATGATTATATCTTGAAATGTAGCCATACATTCAACTTATTAGACGCCCGCGGTGCAGTATCCGTAACAGAGCGTGCCGGTTATCTTTCTCGCATCCGCAACATGGCTCGTGCTGTAGCCAAAATCTTTGTGGCAGAACGCGAAAAATTAGGATTCCCTTTGTTGAATAAAAACACAGCAAATCCAGAAAACGTGAAGGAGGCTGAATAAGATGGCAAAAGACTTATTACTTGAAATCGGGCTGGAAGAAATGCCTGCTCATGTTGTCACACCAAGCATGAAACAATTAGAAGAAAAAACAGCAAAATTTTTAGATGAAAACCAATTGACTTATGATACGATCGAAACATTTTCCACACCGCGCCGTTTAGCAATCAAAGTAACAAACATTCCAGAACGACAAGCGGACAGTGAAGAAGAAGTCAAAGGACCAGCCAAAAAAATTGCTTTGGACGCAGATGGAAACTGGACGAAAGCAGCGGAAGGATTTGTCCGCGGACAAGGTCTGACGACAGACGCTATCACTTTTAGAGAATTAAAAGGTGTGGAATATGTCTATGTAACGAAATACACTCATGGTAAGGAATCCAAAGAAGTATTGACAGGTTTAGCAGATGTCATTAAAAGCCTGACTTTCCCTGTAACGATGCATTGGGCAGAATACGATTTTGAATATATCCGCCCTATTCACTGGATCGTGGCATTGTTAGATGACGAAGTAATCCCATTCGAAATCTTGGATGTCAAAACAGGCAGAGCCTCTCGAGGTCATCGTTTCTTAGGCGAAGATGTGACATTTGCGCATGCAAAAGAATATGAAGAAAAATTGAATGAACAATTCGTCATTGCGTCTCCGCAAAAAAGACAAGAAATGATCGTTACACAAGCCAATGAATTAGCCGAAAAAAATCATTGGGTTATTGATCTAGACGAAGATTTACTAGAAGAAGTCAACAATTTAGTCGAATATCCAACTGTCTTTTCTGGCGACTTCGAAGAAAAATATCTTTCTGTTCCTGAAGAAGTACTAGTCACTTCTATGAAAGAACATCAACGTTATTTCGAGGTACGGAATGATCAAGGTATGCTGCTTCCTCATTTTATTTCTGCTCGTAATGGTGATCGGGTAAAATTGGAAAATGTGGTTCGAGGCAATCAAAAAGTATTGACGGCTCGTTTAGAAGATGCGGAATTCTTTTATAATGAAGACAAGAAAGCTTCAATCGACCAATACGTTGAAAAACTAAAAACTGTTACTTTCCATGAAAAAATCGGTAGTATCTATGAGAAAATGCAACGGGTACAAGTCATTGCCCGTATCATTGGCGAACAAGTAGGACTATCTGAGGAAGAATTGATGGATCTGCAACGAGCTGCTGAAATCTATAAATTTGATCTAGTAACCAACATGGTAGGGGAATTTCCTGAACTGCAAGGGATCATGGGCGAAAAATATGCTCTGCTGAAAGGCGAGAAACCTGCTGTAGCGACAGCGATTCGTGAGCATTACATGCCTATATCCAGTGAAGGAGAGCTACCTCAGTCTACAGTAGGTTCTGTTTTAGCGATTGCAGATAAATTAGATAGCATCTTTTCTTTCTTTGCTGTTGGGATGATCCCAAGCGGTTCAAACGATCCTTATGCCTTACGTCGCCAAGCATACGGTGTCGTTCGGATCATCGAATCGAAAAAATGGGCCTTTCCTTTGTCTGTTCTGCAAGAAACGATTAGCGATGTTATCAGTAAAGATACGGATCGTTTCGGCATTGGTTTATCAGAAGGGCAACAACAAGTGATCGACTTTATCAAAGGCCGTCTGCGCCAATTATTGACAACGAAGAATATTCGTCATGATGTCATCGATGCTGTTTTGAATGCGGAACAAAAAGATCTGACAAAAGTATTTGCAGCAGCACAATTGTTCAAACAACATCTTGCAGATGAAGACTTCAAACCTTCAATGGAAGCTTTGACACGTGTCGTGAACTTAGCGAAAAAAGCGCAGCTTGAAAAACAATCAGAAGTAGATCCTGAGCTGTTCGAAAACGACGCAGAGAAAGAATTACACAAAGCAGTAGAAGCAATGAAAGCAAGTTTTGCTGACCAAACGATCCACGAAAACTACGACCAGCTTGTCGCTCTTCGTCCACTGATCGAAAATTATTTTGATCAAACGATGGTCATGGCTGATGAACCAGCAGTACGTAAGAACCGACTAACACAACTAAGTCAAATAGCTGTCATGGCTTTGTCATTAGCAAGCTTGGATCAAATCATCACAAAATAGTCTTTTGTTTGAAAAACAGAGAGCATGCACGAAACGTGCTGTGTCTCTGTTTTTTTGTTATAAATCTAAATAGCTGTTATTAATTCTATTTTAATAATTTTTGTTATTTTATTCTTTGTTCGAATTTTCAAAAACGCTCATGAAAAATGAGGAAATAAAAATGAAAACGATTAATTGTTATCTTATTAATGTTTTATTTACTTTTAAATCGTAAATTGCCCTAGTCAAGAAAACAGTTGGTGGTATGATTATATAGGGAAAACTTGTTTACAAATATTTCTGTGAATATATTAGTTTAATTATGTTTTTTAAAATAAAAAGCTGTCATTTTTATGTAAGTGAATTATATCTTAATTTATCTATCATCAATACTTAGGAGTGAATCTATGGAAAAGCCATTCGTCAAGTCATTGACTGCTGTGGCGGTAGGTGCAGGTGCTATTGCGATCTGTTTGTTTGGTTACCATATCAATAATCAGCGGCAACATCAGCAACGGATCAATTATGCAGAATCTGCCATCACCAATCAAAAAGACACCTTGACTTCTTTATCAAAAGAAGTAGACAAGCTGTATAGTACAAAAGAAAAAAATTTTCTAAACCCTGAAATAACAGAAGAAACAATCACAAGTTTGTCAAATAAGCTATCCTCTGTCAAACTTTCAGCAGATGATTACGACATCAAAGAATCAGAATTGCCTAAAGAAGCTGTTGCAATCCAAGATGAGAAGAAAGCAATCGTGACACAGTTAGATAGTGCAGAATCAAAACTGAAGATCCAGACAGCTGTCAACGATTTATTTACTAAAAATGTATCAAACTGGCAGCAAGCTGTAGACGATGTCGTCATCAAAGAAAAGGTGACAAGTGCAGATGTCGCTCGTGTACGTGAAAATATGAGCTTTTTTAAAGATAGTCCTTGGAAAACGGTTGTTATGCAATATCTAGGATTCGCTGATACTCAGATCGCGCAAGTCACGCAACTAGATCAGTTATTCGATACGATGTTGAAGGATGGTCAAGTGACTGCCACCGCTACTTACGATCAATATTTGACGGCGCTCAGTCAAATAGAGCAGATCCGGAATGAAAAAATAAGCGCAGCATACGCAACAAAAGCACAAACTGTTGCTCAGCAAATGGGCTATAGCAATATAAGTTATTGACAGTTAAAACGTTGATTCAAGCAAGGTTAGCAAACGGAGGAAACTATGGCAAGACGAAGAAGAAAATCAAGAGGGAAAAAAATATTTCTGATTATTTTAGCAGTTCTTATCGTATTAGTATTAGCAATTGTAGGAGTAGGAGCAAAATTATATCTGGATCTCTCACATTCTATTGAGAAAACTTACGAATCAGTGGAACGAACCCAAGGAGAACGAACGAAACCAGTTGATCTGGACAAACAAGAATCTTTCTCTGTTCTATTGATGGGCATTGATACTGGAGATTTAGGTCGGGTCGATCAAGGAAGATCAGATACGATGATGGTTGCCACAGTCAGTCCTGAAGACAAACAGACAACGATCGTCAGCATTCCTCGAGATACGTATGTCGACATCGTAGGTCGTGACACAAAAGACAAGATCAACCACGCTTACGCATTCGGCGGAGCTGCCATGGCGATGGATACCGTACAAAAATATGTAGACATCCCAATCGATCACTATGTCTCTATCAACATGAAAGGGCTAAAGGAACTCGTTGATGCAGTTGGTGGTATCGAAGTCAATAATGACCTCACTTTCTCACAAGATGGCTATGACTTTCCAATCGGTAAAATTACATTGAACGGGGATCAGGCATTATCTTATTCTCGTATGCGTTATGAAGATCCAAATGGTGACTATGGTAGACAAGAGCGTCAAAGAAAGATCGTAGAAGGTGTAGCAAAAAAAGTATTGAGTTTAAACGGTGTCAGCAACTATCAATCCGTTTTGAATGCTCTAGAGTCGAATATGAAAACAGACATGAGCTTTGATGAAATGAAAAAAATCGCTTTAGATTATCGGGAGGCATTTGGTACGACCAAGCAAGATCAGCTGCAAGGAGAAGGCTTCATGCAAGATAATATCTCCTATCAAAAAGTCAGCGATCAAGAACTTGATCGTGTGAAAAAAGAATTAAAAGATCAAATGAATCTAGAGAATAAATAGGAAAGTGGAGAAAAAATGGAAGAGACAATCAGCTTGAAAGAAATTTTTGAAACATTACGCAAACACTTGGTAACAATCATCATCTCAATGTTTGCTGGCTTGGCCATCTCAGGAATCGTAACATTTTTCATCTTGACACCAAAATACAGTTCACAAGCACAATTGATCGTGACACTGCCACAATCAGACACAGCAAATGTCAATGATGTCAATACGAACCTGCAAATGATCAATACGTATAAAGATATGATCGTCAGTGATTTAGTACTAAATGAAGTCAAAGATCGTTTAGAAACAGAAGACAATGTGAAAATGACTGCTGGACAAATCAAAGATGCGATCTCCGTCAATCAGTCACAAAATTCACAAATGTTCTCGATCCAGGCAATAAGCACGAATGCAGTGACTGCTCAACAGATCGCTAATACAACTTCACAAGTTTTCCAAGAAAATGCCAAAGACGTGATGAATGTCGATAAAATCTCGATTATTTCAGGTGCAGTTGCCAATACGACACCTGTTTCGCCAAATAATAAATTGAATCTAGTGATTGGCTTAGTGTTAGGAATGATGGTAGGCGTAGGTCTGGCATTCTTATTCGAATTACTTGATCGGACAGTGAAAGATGAAAAATATGTGACGGATACATTAGGATTCCCAATCTTAGGAACAGTTCCAGAAATGTCAGCAAAAGAATTGAACGCTGGTATCCGTAAAAAAGGATCAGCTCCTGCACGACCAAAAGCTACAAACGATAAAACAGCCCCATCACGCAGAAGCCGCTCAAGAGTCTAGGAGGAAGAAAAATGGCACGAACACAGAAACAAAAAGCAACTCAAACTCATGCAGTCAGTTTGATCACATTAACAAACCCATCTTCACCAATCGCCGAACAATATCGTACGATCCGGACGAATATCCAGTTTGCCTCCGCAGCTGGTCAGCAAATCAAAACGATTGTCGTGACTTCATCAGGTCCTGGAGAAGGAAAATCCACCACTGCAGCAAACATTGCAGTCGTTTTTGCTAAATCCGGTCAACGAGTTCTACTAGTCGATGCAGATTTACGTAAACCCGTCGTCTATAAGACATTCCAGCTGAACAATGCCAGTGGATTAAGTACAGCACTTAGTTCATCAGGAAGTGTAGCAGATGAGATCCAACGAACACCAGTCGAGAACTTATCGATTTTGCCTAGTGGACCTAAGCCACCCAACCCATCAGAATTGTTAAGCTCGCCAAGAATGGATCAGATCCTAGCCGAAGCAAGACAGTTATTTGACGTGGTGATATTCGATATGCCACCAGTAGTAGCCGTAACAGATGCACAGATCATGTCTTCAAAAACGGATGGCACTTTATTGGTCGTACGTGAAAATACGTCACGTAAAGAATCATTGAATAAAGCAAAAGAACTGCTGGAGATGGTACAAGCACGAGTCTTAGGTGTTGTATACAACGGAGCAGAACATAGCAAATATGCTGGTTATTACTACGGAAATTAAGGAATAAGAAGAGAGGAGACAAGAGAAATGATCGATCTACATTGCCATATCCTACCAGGAATCGATGACGGGGCAGAAAACTTAGAAGCAAGTATTGCAATGGCTGAAAAAGCGATTCAGCAAGGCATCACGCATATTTTATGCACACCACACCACAATAATGGAAAATACAGCAATGAAAAATCACAAGTCATTTCTTTAGTCGCTTCGTTACAAGCCGAATTAGAGAAAAGACAGTTGCCTTTGACGTTATTGGAAGGACAAGAAGTACGTATTACCGGAACGCTCATCGAAGACATCCACCGAGATGAAATTTTATTTACAGATTTAGATGATACATATCTTCTATTATTAAGTCAACTATTCCTGTGGGATATACATTAGAATTAAAAGCAAAATTTAAAACAGAGAACATTATTTTCTCTCCAGAGTTTTTAAGAGAAGGGAAGGCATTGTATGATAACTTGCATCCTTCTCGAATTGTTGTAGGAGAGTGTTCTGATAGAGGGCAAGAAATAGCGGATATGTTTGAACGGAACGCTTTAGATAAAGATGTGCCAGTTCTTTTGACACATCCTACTGAAGCTGAAGCAATCAAATTGTTTTCAAACACTTATCTTGCTTTACGCGTAGCATATTTTAATGAGTTAGATACTTATGCCGAGTCTCGAGGATTGAACACAAAACAAATCATTGAGGGTGTAGGGTTAGATCCTCGAATTGGCTCTCACTACAATAATCCCTCATTTGGTTACGGAGGATATTGTTTACCTAAAGATACAAAGCAGCTAAGAGCAAACTATGAAAATGTTCCAAGCAATATCATCAGTGCAATTGTAGATGCAAATAGGACAAGAAAAGATTTTATTGCAGACCAAATTTTAGCGAAAAAACCTAAAACTGTAGGAATCTATCGGTTAACAATGAAGGCAAATTCTGACAACTTTCGGTATTCATCTATCCAAGGCGTAATGAAACGTATCAAAGCAAAAGGGATCGAAGTCGTAGTTTATGAACCAACACTAGATGAAGAAGCATTTTATCATTCACGAGTAATCAAAGATTTCGAAGAATTCAAGAATATGTCAGATGTGATTGTATCAAATCGTATGGAGCCAGCTTTAGCTGAAGTAAAAGAAAAAGTTTATACGAGAGACATATTTAGTAGGGACTGAGAAAGAAACCTCGCACCACTATCAATTGATAGTGGTGCGAGGTTTCTTTCTCCATTTGCTTCCCGCCTACTTCCGCTTCTGCTGCTTTCCTGCGTTGCGGCCTTTGTTGTTTGTACTGTTTTTGGGTTGCTTGATTTGTTTGGTTGCTTGTTTGCTGTCAGCTGGTTTAGCTGATTCTGTCACATCTTTTCTTGGAGTGACGACTTGTTTTGGTGGGTTTTGTTTCAACTCTTCTGCCACTTGTGCTTTCAAACGTGGTTTCATCATAACGTTTGTGATGAATGTTTGCAGACAGCTGAACACACCACCGACTACCCAGTAAAGTGTAACACCGGCTGGCGCACTGATCGACATGAAGACGATCATAGCAGGAGAGACGATCAGCATCGTACGCATCGTCTTTTTCTGTTCTTCAGGAATACCGATCGTTGAGATATATCCTTGAAGCAGATAAGCGACCCCTGCAATGGCAACAAGCACCATACTTGGTGAGCCTAGATCGATGCCGTAGAAAGATGATTCCCGAATACCTTCTGTATAACGTGCCGTAAAGTACAAGGCAGAGAAGATCGGCATTTGGATCAATAGAGGCAGACAGCCGATTCCGCCGGTCATACTCAATCCGTTTTCGCGGTATACTTGCTGCATTTCTGCTTGTGCCGCCATTTGTTCTTCACGTGTTGTTGCAGCTTTCAATTTTTGTTGGGCTGCTTCAACTTGTGGTTTTAACGCTTGCATTTTTTCAGATTGGATCATTGTTTTTTTCGATTGACTAATACCTAGTGGCAAGATGATGATACGGACGATCACAGTCATTGCAATAACTGCCCAGCCATAAGACCAATTGAAATTCTCAACTAGATATGTAATCGCTTGGCCCATAGGATGGACGAGTACTCGATAAACGATTCCTGAAGTGTCAGGGTTTCCGTTTGAATCCATCCGCACACAGCCAGATAAAAAGAGCAGGATACTGACAAGTCCGGATCCCAATAACCAGTTTTTCCATTTATTCATAGAATACTTCCTCTTCTATAATTTTTACACAAACTTAACTATACTAAAAAAGCGCATGGAATTCAATCAACTTCATAGAAATTTCATATAAATATTCGTTCTTTTACGTAGCGAAAAATTTTGAAAAAAAGACAAAAAATCAAGAAAGAAATACTAGGAAAAAGTAGAATGATTCCAAGTGTTTCTTTCTTATTATAATAAACTAAAAACTTTTTTGTTCTGCCCGAAAAGCGGAGACAAATGAACTCACTGCAAGTGATAGATCAGCTTTTTCACTGCTGTCCTTAATACTCGAGGCAAAGCGCCTCAAAAACAACCTTATTGACGGTGTTCAAAAGCTTGCATCTACGGCATTAAGTCCAGCCTGTTGAAAAATATGGAGAGCTATTTTTCACAACCTGTCCTTAATGCTTGATGCAGACCAGCTTTTTCACAACCTTATCCCACCACATCAAATTTCTTTCGTTCCTCAATCATCGGGTCTTCTTGGACATCCACATACTGCACTCGTCCACTTGGGCTCGGTGATTTCTTGACTTCTTCAATAAATTTTTGGATGATGTCGTCATTGCCGATTGCTTCGATCGTGACTGAGCCGTCGTCTTCGTTTTTTACTGTTCCAGTCACGCCTAGTTGATCAGCAACCATCTTGGTCATGTAGCGAAATCCTACTCCTTGGACGCGTCCTTGGACGTTCATTTTAACTTTGCGCATGTTCGTCACCTTTCTTTCCTATTTTATAAATTAATGATACCGATTTTTTTAGGATGAAACAAGCTCAAGCACCTATTCCGTGATATAATCATGGGGAGGTGAGGAATGTGAAAGAGATCCAATCAGCAAAAAATCCAAGAATCAAAGAATTAAAAAAACTACATAAAAAAAAATATCGGGAAGAAAAGGAAGAATATCTTTTGGAAGGGTTCCATCTGATTGAAGAGGCTGCGTCGTCTGATGCAGAAATAAAAGAACTTTTTGTGACACAGCGAGGCAGGAAAGAATGGGGAGACTGGCTGGCCGCAAACAAAGGGATTTCTACTTTTCTAGTTTCGGACGAGGTCATGGATGCTGTATCGGATCTACCTACACCACAAGGAATCTTAGCAGTGATGGCGTTAACGGCTGAAGGCGCGCCAGATTTTTCAGGAGGTTGGCTGTTATTAGATAATGTACAAGATCCTGGAAATGTAGGGACGATGATCCGTACGGCAGATGCATTTGATATGGCTGGGGTTTTATTAGGTAAAGGAACGGCAGATATTTATAGTACAAAGGTGCTGCGGAGCATGCAGGGAAGCAATTATCATTTGCCTGTGTTGCAACAAGATTTGACAGAAGTGATCCCTTTAATGAAAGACAAAGGGTTCACAGTGTATGGCACAGAATTAAATGAAGAAGCACACGCATTAGACAAAGTAGAAAAATCAGATAACTTCGCAATAATCATGGGGAATGAAGGTCAGGGGGTAAGTCAGGAAATCTTGTCTCTGACTGATCAAAACGTATATATCCCGATGAAAGGAAATGCGGAATCGTTGAATGTTGGGGTTGCGGCAGGAATTGTTCTTTATCATTTTTCTTTATGATTAAGGAACTATTAAGCTTTGGCTATTTTATCCAAGGCGACTAGAATAATCCGAACACTGGTGGTATACTTAGATCAATTTCAGAAGAAAATGAAATTCAAAAAGGTGGCAGATCGATAATTATGACAGAAAAATGGCGTGAAGACGAAGAATATATGTCTTATGTAGAAGATCTTTTAGAAACAGAAGCAGTGAAAAAATTAGCGAATTACACACAGCATGTTCATTCCACTCGTTTGGAGCATTCCATCAGTGTTTCTTACTATAGTTATCTGCTCGCAAAAAAATGGGGTGGCAATGCTAAAGCAACAGCGCGTGCTGGACTTTTGCATGATCTGTTCTACTATGATTGGCGTACGACGAAATTCGATGAAGGTACACATGCGTATATCCATCCAAGAATCGCTGTAAAGAATGCAGAAAAGATCACCGAATTGTCGGATCTTGAGCGAGATATCATTTTGAAGCACATGTGGGGCGCAACGATTGCACCGCCTAAGTACAAAGAAGGATATATCGTAACATTCGTAGACAAATACTGCGCAGTCAAAGAAGCCGCTCAGCCTATGTCAGCAAGTATGCGTAAGAGATGGCAACGTTACTTTGGAAAAGAATCCTCGATTTAAAAAGTAAAACCAATAATAGCCCATATTCCGAGAAAATCTAGCCGATTTTCTCGGTTTTTTCTGTTTGCAGTTGACTATCTGGTCAAGATACGGTTTACTTTTATTTATCGAATGAATCATGTACATAGAAGAATGAACATTAAAGGGGGTGATGATAAGATGCAAAACGTATCTTATTTAAAAGAGTCCGGGATCTTCAGGTAACACATACTTTGCAGAAGATCGCTTTTTTCTACAAAGTATGCACTTTGGATAGAAGAAAGGACTTTAAAATCATGGAACAAACAATGAAACCATATCAATATTTTTTTATAAAAAGAGAAGTAGATCAGTTATTAAATGCGTACTCATCTGTCAATGACCCAAAAACGGTACAAACGGTTCAGGCTCTAGCAGCTGAAAAGATTCGCGATGTATTAGGTTACGAACCACCAGAAATCGATACGTTTTTAACGACAGTTTTAGATATAAAACTGACAAAAACACAAGCAGAACGAGCATTAGAGGAGCTGAAGCAAATCGTCCAGCCGTTTATGCAGCCGAGCAAACCACAAATCGAGAAATTATTCCGAAAAGTGAAAAAACTCAAACAACCAGCTTGGAATGAAATCGACTTGCAAGCACATACGTACATCGGTTGGAATGATCCAGGGACGCAAAAAAAATTCATGGTCTATTACGAAGATGGAAAATTAAAAGGGATCAGCGGTACTTTATCACCAACGATTAATAAGGGAATCTGTGCAATCTGTCAGAAAACATCGAATGTCTCGCTCTTTCTTTCTACAACGAAAGCCGGTTCTGATGGCACGTATACGAAAAAGGGGAATTATATTTGTCATGATAGTGATCAATGTAATCAACAGTTAACGAAATTGGCTCCTTTCTATGAATTTGCTGAGCGTGTAAAGAAAGAACGATAATTTTATTGTTTTTTACAGAAAAATATGCTATCTTTTAATGGAAGTGAATAGGTGATGGTGTTCGCCTTTAAATGCTAACGAAAGATAGCTAATGACGCCTACTAAAGTCTGGGGACAGCCCCTTTCTTTAGTAGGCGTTTTTTTATTGAGGAGGAATTTTTTATGGAAAAACAATTACCGAGTCCAGTGCGTATTTTGATGTACATGCTGAAGTGGTTGGTGATCACAGCGATTCTGGGAGTATTCATGGGGAGCTTGTCTGCTTTTTTCTTAAATAGCCTGACGTTCGTGACAGATATCCGACTAGCACATCCTTGGCTACTTTATCTATTGCCAATCAGCGGCGCGCTTTTTGCTTATCTTTATGCGTATCATGGCGGTCTTTCTAGTCGTGGGAATAACTTAGTGATCGATCAAGGGAATGGAGGAGAAGAAAAGATCCCTTTGCGGCTCATTCCATTGACCTTGTTTGGAACCATCACTACCCATTTATTTGGGGGATCTGTTGGCCGTGAAGGAACAGCAGTCCAAATGGGGGGAGCGTTAGCAGATAATACAGCACGTTTGTTCCGATTGGATAAAGCAGAACGGGAAATCTTGATTATCAGTGGAATCAGTGCAGGTTTTAGTTCTGTATTTGGCACACCTTTAGCCGGAACATTGTTTGGATTAGAAGTGTTAACAATCGGGAAAGTCCGAACAGAAGCAATCTTCCCTAGCTTCTTTGCTGCGCTGTTTGCAAATTTCATGACAGAAAGCTATGGTGTTTCTCACCTACATTATCAAATGGGTGTGATTCCTGAATGGAGTATGTTGCTGTTCTTCAAAGTTTTTGTTGCTGGGATTGCTTTTGGTTTGATTGGTTGGGTATTCAGCCGTTCGATCGTCTTTTTAAAAGCGCGGTATGCGCAATGGATTCCTCATCCTGTTTGGCGAAATACGATAGGTGGAGCAGTAGTTGTAGCCGCAGCGTTGATTTTGCAAACACAACGTTACCTTGGGTTGAGTCTTCCGTTACTGCAGGAATCATTTAATGGACAGGCACATGCTTATGATTTTATTGGGAAATTATTCTTCACAGTCTTGTCTTTAGGTGCGGGGTACCAAGGGGGAGAAGTGACACCACTGTTTGAGATTGGTGCAACGCTTGGCGCAGCACTAGCGCCTTTGCTCCATGTTTCTGTTCCTTTTCTTGCTGGATTAGGTTTTATCGGGGTATTTTCTGGTGCGACAAATACACCGATTGCCTGTTTTGTGATGGGAATCGAATTATTTGGTTCACAAGCTGCTGTTTACTTCTTTATGATCTGCTTGATCAGCTTTATGTGTTCAGGAAACAGCGGTATTTATTCTGCACAGCAAGTAGCCGTCAAAAAAGGAATATTATTCTTGCCAATCGTCAAGAGAATAAAAGAAAAAAACAAGGTGTGACATATATTTGTCACACCTTGTTTTTTAGAAAAGTAAAGTGATCAGTGATAAGAATGCGGAACCTGCGAAAAGCAATCCGCAAATGATCATATGTCTTTTTTTGTTCATCATCAAGATGGCGATGTATTCTCTTAAAAACGCGTTAGGCAAGTAATAGAAAGCTGTTTTTGCCCCAATACCATTTGCCTTCAGTTTCGCTTGTCGTGCATAGAGACCAGCTCTGAAAATGTGGTAATTGTTAGAACTGAAGATCGCGCGATAAGGACCTTTCATTTGCTGATCCATGATTTCCTTTGAATAGCGCATATTCTCCAAAGTGGTTGTCGAATTGGTTTCGACAAGAATATCTCTTTCAGGAATTCCTTGTTCCATGGCATATTGTTTCATCGCAATTGCTTCTGGTACTTTTTCGTCTGCTCCCTGTCCACCCGACATTAATAAGATAGGCGGATTTAATGTTGCACGGCTTTGTGCCCAATAAAAAGCAATCGCCTTATTGATTCGCTTGGCAAGAAGAGGAGAAACTGTTTCTCCATTGATCAACCCAGCGCCTAACACAACGATGAAGTCTTGATTGTATCGAGGGCGGTTGAACTGATACAAGAATGAGACAGTCAAAAAGTTGTAGAATACGATAAATAGATAGATCAAGATCAATGGAATGCAGAAAAACAAAGCATTTATCCATTGCGGCAAATATTTTAACAAGAAAAAGTCAAAAACAAGAAACAATGTAAGAAAAATGGCTAGTATCAACGTTAAAAGATTAGCTAATGAATGCGACTCTCTACGTAAAACTGTGACACCGTTCCAAAAAAGAAAAACGATCAATCCATAAATGCCGAATAGAAAGACAAGCAGTAACGGGATCGTGATCAAGGCAATCAGTCCGCCAAGAAAAATATTTTGTGTTTCGTATAGCAAGACAAACAAGTAGATACCAAAACTAATGAGGAAAACATTGAATAAAAGACCATTCAGCAGCCTTCGCTTTTCTGAAAAATAGGAAAAGGCAAAGATACTGAAAAACACTAAGGGAATCAAAAAATAAAAGGTCGAATAAAAAATTTCCAACACGACAAAATAAGTCAAGATTACCGCAAATGTCCACGTACTGCTGTAAAAGAACAAGGAAGGATCCTTTTTCTGTTTTCGCCAATAAACGATGGAGAATACCCCAATAAGATAGAGAACCAAAAAAATCAGATCTCTGGTTAGATTCATAAATTCAACTCCTTTTTCTTATACAGTATAACGAAAATAGATGAAAAAAACTGTTATTTAAACTAGAAAAAACAAAAAAACATCTTCCACACGGAAAGATGCTTTTTTCTTTTTGTTCAATTAAAACAAGTTGCCGAAAAATTCTGCGACACGTCGCCAGCCAATAACGAAAATATTTGCTTTTTCTACGGTTTTATCCGTGATGATTTCTGTGGATGGCGCGTTGTTGTCTTCTAGATAACCTAATTTATCCTCTGCCAAGGTGATCGTTGCGGTACCGATTTTTGTTCCTTTATCCATAGGTGCTTGGATCTTATTGTCAGTGACTTGCTTTTTGTCAAGAGTTGGTGTGATTGTTAATTTTCCAGTATCCATATCGTTTCGTACCCATACTTTTACAGGACTTTTAAGCACAACGGGCACTGTTGATTCTTTTCCGTCTTTTACATCAATGGTTTTTAGACTAGGGATACTTGCGTTGGCTTTTCCAAGCTCTTTTTCTGACCAATTGTCGTAGCAGTAGTCCATCAAGCGGGCTGTTTCATTGAAGCGGGCACTTGGGTTTTCCGCATGGCCGTCTGCATTCAATACGACAGTGATGATCCGTTGATCGTTTTTAGTGATCGTACCGACGAAACAGGCACCTGCAAGCTCAGTCGTACCAGTTTTTAATCCGTCTACACCTTCTTTATAATTCACGAATCCTGGGAGCATCCAGTTCCAGTTGACCATTTCCACGGGTGATTGCGTGTTTTCGCCAAACATTTGTGTCGTAGTGCTAGATACGTCCAGTATTTCTGGAAAATCCAAGATCAAATGACGGGCCACGATAGCCACATCTTGAGCAGACATTTGATTTTCGTCGTTTTCTCCAGTACCTTCTGGTCGGTTTTCGCCAAGATAAGAGTTATTCAGTCCTGATGCATTAACGATCATTGCATCTTTGATTCCCCAATCTTTCAATTGTTCTTTCATTCGTTCAGTGAATTTCGCTTCGCTGCCAGCAATTTTTTCTGCCAAGGCAACCATTGAAGCGTTGGCTGACTGGATGATTGCAGAGTCGAATAATTCTTTAACGGTGTAGGTGTTTTCTTTATGCAAAGGAACATTTGATAAATCTGGGGTGACACTCAAATTTTCTGCATAATCTGAAATTGAAACTTTATCATCCCATGATAGTTTCCCTTCTTTTACTTGATCAAGGACGATGTAAAGACCGATGATTTTTGTGATTGAAGCGATCCCCATGGTTTTTTCTCCATCTTGATCATAAAGAATCTTACCGCTTTGCGCATCTACAGCAAAGGCTGCTTTTGCATTTACTTTGAAAGTATCTTCAGCTTGCACAGCAACAGCTGGTAGAAAAGAAGCAAGGCAAAGAATGAGACTAGCCAATAATAGGACTAGACGTGTTTTTTTTATGGACATATCCGATCTCCTTGTATTTAATTTGTTTCGCTACAAATTAAAATTTTATCAGAGAGGGAAGAGAGTTTCAATGTTTCTGAAAAAAACTTTAGGATAAGAACGCGCGTTATGAAAAGGTTAGCGGTCATTTTTCCGTACTTTTACAGGGACAGGCTGTGTTTCCGCCTCTAATAAGCGGGAAGCGCTGAAAGCAAATAAGCTGATGATACTTAATAAACTAAAAATCATAATCAAATGCATAAGGTCCACCTCTTTTATTCTTTTTCTTAGTCTAACAGCCTTTCATGAAGAATAGTTGAAGACTGTGCCTAAATAATTGAGGAAATTATGAAGATAACTTAAAAAAATTGCAAAATACCCAACTAAAGAAACCGTTTTATTTTTTTAGATACGTTTTATTGTATGGAAAAATAGTGTTGTGGTAGACTTTAGATAGACACAAAGGAATGATTTTTTTAGGAGGGGTACGTTTATGGCAAAAAAGGATAAAGAACTATTGTCACAATTGACTTCAGAAGGCGCTAAAGGACCGTTCGTCACGATCATGCTGAATACGCATGTCGCACATCAAGATGTGGAAAAAGATCAAATCAAATTCAAAAATTTTGCAAAAGAAGCAAAGAAACGTTTTGAAAAAAAATATTCCGAGCATGACTGGTCCCCGTTCCAAGAAAAAATTGAAAATTTGTTAGGAGATCCTTCATTTTGGCGTAGTGCAACTACGAGTGTAGCGGTCATTATAACTGCTGATCAAACCTATATCCATCGTTTGAGTATCCCGGTAGACGATCAATATTATGTAAGTGATCTTCCTTATTTACTGGCCATTATCAAAAATGGACAGTTCAACTATTCCTATTATCTGTTGGGATTGAACCGCGACTCCATGAAATTGTATGAAGTCAGCAACAAACAAGTAAAAGAAGTGTCTCTACCAGAAGGGGCACCGGTCGATGTCGTTACTGCATTGGGATCTGAACTGACAGGTGGCGGTTTGAACTTCTCTTCTAATGGAGGGGGCGGTGCCCGAGATGGCGTGACTTTCCATGGCGTGAATCCAAAAGATGAAGAAGTAGAGATCGATTGGGTCAACTATTACCAAGCAGTTGATACGTACTTGAAGGATTCTTTCGAAAATCCTGAACAATGGCCGATTTATTTATTCGCTCTGCCAGAAAATCAGACGATGTTCAAAAAAATCGCCAAAAATCCTTACTATTGTGCAGACGTTGCGATTTCTGCTTCTCCAGCACAACTATCCTTTAGAGATATCGAAGAAGGAGCGAAGAAGCTGTCAAGTGAACTCGCAGCCCAAGAATCAAAAGAGTACAATAAACTTTTAGATAAAAAATTCATCGATCAGTTAGTTGATATCGTTCCAGCTGCGAAAGAAGGAAAAGTATCCCATTTGTTTATCGCTACGTCAAACTTAGCTGATGGTTTCGGAGAAGATCCTGAAACAGAATATGATCGGCGTCAAGTGCTGAATGCTTTGGCAGACGATGTAATTATTAATGGTGGGAAAGTGTTTATTTTGGATCAAAAAGATGCACCAGATGAAAAGAGTCTGACAGCAATTCTTCGTTATTAAAAGAGGTTGTGAAATCAGTGTTTTGACCTGAGTATTAGAGAAACAAACGGAAAAATAGTTTCACATATTTTTCCGTTTGTTGAGCTAATACCGAAGGTCAGCTGATTAAACACCGTGTATGAGAGGTTGTGAAAAAGCTGTTCTGCATCAAGTAATAAGAACAGCAAACAAAAATAGCTCTTCATATTTTTTGTTTGGTGGGGCTTATTACCGCAGATGCAAGCTTTTGAACACCGTTTAAGGAAGAGGTTGTGACAGAAGTGGTCAGCTTCAAGAAATAAGAAGAGATTGACAAAAATTATTTCTCAAATTTTTGTGAAATTTCGGCTTATTTCCGAAGAAGCTACTTCTGGAACACCGTTTAAAAAAGAGGTTGTGACGTGGTCACGACCTCTTTTTGACGATTATGATACAAAAAACATCATTTATGAACAAAATGTGAATAACGGGCGTTCTTGAGATATGATTTTAATTGGGAAAAACTTATCGATAAGGAGGTCTTTATGAAAAAAAGACTGTTATGGTGTTTGCTGTCTCTATCCCTAAGTTTAACAAGTCAGCCAGTTTTTGCTGAAGAAACACAGCGGTCTCCTATTACAGGCACACGTCTGTACAAAAATGTTTATGTACAGACGCCAGATCTTGATTCTGCGATTCCTGAAACAGAAGAACGGTCTTTGCAGCCAAGATTTGGTTACTTTTGGTACTGTCCGACCTGTGATTATGAAAGTTGCTGGCATTTCTTACATTCTACAGCTGCAGCTTTTGCTTTTACTCATACTCAGAAATATGATGGACATCATCCTGTTATTTATGAGGTATAGATATGAGCAAAAAAGAAAAACTAATCTCGTTGATCGTATTGGTTTGCCTTGTTCTTCTGGTAACTGTCATAGGCTATCAGAAATACCATGAGAACATCAGACCTACTAAAGAATCTTCCCCAGCCTCGACCGTTGAAACAGAACCGATAAGTAGTCAGAAAGAATAATTTTTTTAGTTTAAAGAAGAACATCAGAGCAAAAAAACACCAACTGAACAATATGTCGTTTATTTAAAAAAAAGTTCGGTTTTTCACTTTATGTAATCGCTGAGAAAACTTTTTTTAATAAAAAAAGTCGAAAAACTCTAGCTTTTTTGTAAACGGTATGATATACTATAGGAGTAGTTTTTGTTCGGTAATCTGTGGTAGCTTGTTTCAAATAAACATCTTCCAGATATACACCATTCAAGTAATTGCAAAATATGTGTTGATACACAAGGAGGATTTTTATTATGGAAACAGGTACAGTAAAATGGTTTAACTCAGAAAAAGGATTTGGATTCATCACTGCAGAAAACGGAAACGATGTATTCGTTCATTTCTCAGCTATCCAAGGCGACGGATTCAAAACTTTAGAAGAAGGCCAAGCAGTAACTTTCGATGTTGAAGAAGGCCAACGCGGACCTCAAGCAACAAACGTTACTAAAGCTTAATTAACCTATACTAAAAAATAAACGCCCAGACATTTGCGTGTCTGGGCGTTTTTGTCTATTTTCTTTAAAAAGCGATGAGAGTATTTTTCTGCACTTTGTAGTATAATTTCAAAAGAACATTAGAGGCAGGAGAAGAGGAAGATATTTTGAAACCAAGAACTTATGCAGTCGTTGATATCGAAACGACTGGGACGAATCCAAAAGAAGATCGGATCATCCAATTTGGCTGCGTCATGATTGAATCAGGTCGGATCACTTCACGTTTTTCGATCGATATTCATCCAGGGCGGAAGATTTCAAAACAAATCCAGCATTTAACAGGGATCACGAATCAACGCGTCCAAAAAGCGCCTTATTTCGAAGATGTCGCCCAAACGATTTACAATCTTTTGGCAGACACCATATTTGTCGCGCATAATATTTATTTTGATTATAATTTTTTGAACCATGAACTCATGCGATGCGGACTTCCTAGTTTGAAGATACCAGGCATCGATACAGTAGAACTTGCACAAATTTTCTTGCCGACGGAACCAAGCTTTCGCTTAGCTGATTTGTCAGAAAGCCTTGGATTTATTCATGAGAATCCTCATCAGGCAGATAGTGATGCCGAAGTGACAGGTCAACTTCTTTTGCTGATCGAAGAACGGATGAGAAAATTGCCAATCATCACGTTAGAGCAGATTGCGCGATTAAGTAGACACACAGGTATGGATACGAGTCGTTTCATTTATCATGTGATTGAAGAAATGAAAGAAAAACCAGAGCCACTTGATCCCTCATTAGAAATCGTCGATGGGCTAGCTTTGCAGAAAAAAGAAGTGGAACTATTCACATCCGTCCATTATGGTGAGCGGACATATCCAAGAAAAAAACAAGCAAAAGAAAAAATGTTTGGTAAAACACTGATGTATCGAAAAGAACAGAATAGACTGATGAATGCGGTCTACGACCATTTCACAAAAGATGAATCAAAAGATTTGATGATCGAAGCAGCTACAGGAATGGGTAAAACAATCGGTTATCTGCTGCCATTGAGTTATTTGGCTACACCTGAAAAACCCGCTGTCATCAGTACCGTTTCGCTAGTTTTGCAGCAGCAGATCATAGAAAAAGACATTCCATTGCTGAATCAATTGCTAGATCAGCCCATACAACCTGTAATTATCAAAAGCTATCGCCACTATATTGATTTACAGCGTTTTAAAGGCACACTTGTGGAACCGCCAGAACAAAAACAATATGCTTTGTATCAAATGGCGGTCTTAGTTTGGCTGACGCAAACGAAGACCGGTGATTTGGATGAATTACATTTAACAAATTTGAACCATTCATTCTTTGCAGATATCGCGCACAGAGGTATTGGATTTTTAGCAAGAAATCAGTCATTTTACGAACAAGACTTTGTTCGTTTCTTGCAAAAGAAAATCAGGCAAAGTAATTTTTTGATTGTCAATCATGCGTTTTTAGTACAAGAAACACAGCGAAAAGAACCATTGCTTCCAGCTAGTCCATTTTTGTTGATCGATGAAGTACATCATTTGCCGGAAATCGCTGAAAAAGTAAATGACAAACGATTAAGTATTAACTATTTCCATAAACAAATCCAGCAATTAGAAGAACCAAATCAGCTGTTTGACCGAATACAAAGCTATTTACCGAAAGAACATGAAGCCTTACGCTGGTTATCGATTTATCGAGAAGAACTTTCTGCGCTATGCGAAGCACAGATTTGTATGGCAGAAGGATTAATGAGTTTAGTGAGCGGCAAGCAACCCAACGGACAGTATCCAGAAGAAGTCATGATGACAAAAGAGATGTTGGATCAGCTGCCACTGGAATCTGGGACAGCCATTGATCACCTGCAGCTTTTTTATCAGGAGATCCAGCAGCTACAGTCACAAATGCGTCTGACTTTTGAGATTATCCAAGAAAGCTGGACAAACCAGATGCGGATCGATTTAGCAAGTTTATATAGCTTATTTGATCAATTAGACAAGCAGTACTTGCTGATGGATCAATGGCTGGAAGACTGGCGAGATCATTTGATCCATTGGTTCGTTCCTGGGAACACAGCGCAGCAGATGATTTTTCATCTCCATGATTTTCAAGCGGCTATGTTGCCGTCGACTGTTTGGTATCCTCGATATGATCGTATTCTTTATATTGGAGGAACGCTGAAGATCGGCCCTAATCGACACTATCTCTCTAAGCGGCTTGGCATTGAAGCAGCACCTCTTAAAGTGATTGCCTCTCCTTATGATTATGAGAAACAGGCAAGGATCTATGTGCCAAAAGAGGCACCTGCCGTCCATCAAGTCAGCAATCAAGCATATATCGATTATCTAGAGACAGCACTTACAGGTCTGATCGAACAAGAAGATCGGCCAATACTTGTGTTATTCACTTCTCATGATGTTTTGCAGAAGGTCTATCAGAAAATGCATCTGTCTATGCTAGAAAAAGGACGAGAAATACTAGCTCAAGGGTTTGGCGGAAGCCGGGAGAAGCTTTTGAAACGCTTCATTTTGTCAGAAAAAAGCGTATTGTTTGGCGCTGACAGTTTTTGGGAAGGTGTAGATTTGCCTGGAGATGCTTTGCAGATCGTTGTAGTCACACGTTTACCCTTCGATAATCCGCTTCGTCCGATGGTCAAAGCTAGGAACGCTTATTTAGAATCAGAGGGGATCAATCCTTTTTACCAGGAATCCGTACCTAAAGCAGCTTTGAAGTTACGCCAAGCATTAGGTCGCTTGATAAGGACGGAGACAGATCGTGGCGTATTGCTTATTTTGGATCGAAGACTAGTCACTGCAAAATATGGTGCACGGATCATCCATGCATTACCGAAAAAAGTACCGATCAAAGAGCTAGCTATGGAGGAAATCTATCAGGACATCCATGAATTCTTAAAGAAAAATGAAGAAGGAAGTTAGAGGAGCTGTCTTTTTTCATAATTAAAATCTGCTATAATGAAAAGGAATGAAGATAAAGGAGCGACGACCCTTGAAGAAAAAACAGACAAAGGAAAAAACGATTAATCGCGTGTTACTTGGCTTGATCGTATTTTTATTAGCGGTCATCGTGATCAGCTCGATTTTTTACTTGCGTTCCAGTCGTCCGGCGGTGCAGGCGAAGAAAGAAGCAGTAGAAATCGCAAAGAAATATGCAAATCTTGAGGAAGCCGATCATTTTTATTGGTTTACTCGAAAGAAGACATACTTTTCACTGACAGGTACAAATGATAAAGGAAAAGAAATCGCCGTTATCATTCCTAAATCTGGTGAAAAAGTAAAAGTATTGGATCAAACAAAGGGACTGACTGAAAACGAAGCAAAACAGACAATTGCTACGGCCCATCCTGAAATCCAAATCGAAAAAGCTGCTTTAGGGATGTATGATGATCAGCCTGTGTGGGAAGTAGTAGGAAAAGAAACAAATGGGAAACTGAATTATTACCTGATTGGCTTTGAATCTGGAGATGAAGTCAAGACAATCAAGGGAATTTAAAAGGTAAAGGAATGAATGGGATGGAGTTATCAAAAAGAACAAAACGATTAGAACCGTCTGTCACTTTGGCAGCTGCGGCAAAGGCCAAGGCATTAAAAGCAAAAGGCAGAGATGTGCTGAGTTTGACTGTGGGAGAACCGGATTTTGCGACACCAGAAAACATCCAAGAAGCAGCAATCGAAGCAATCCGCAACGGGAAAGCTAGCTATTATACACCAACAGCAGGAATCCCAGAGCTTCGACAGGCAATCGTTGATTATCTGAAGAAAAACTATGGACTTGTCTATGAACCTTCACAAACAGTCGTAACAGACGGAGCGAAATTTGCTTTGTATACCCTTTTCCAAACGATCCTTGACCCGCAAGATGAAGTCATCATTCCTGTGCCTTACTGGGTCAGTTACGGTGAGCAAGTAAAACTGGCAGAAGGACTTCCTGTCTTTGTGAAAGGGGAAGAATCCAATAGCTGGAAAGTTACTGTTGAGCAGCTAGAACAAGCACGTTCAGAAAAAACAAAAGCCGTAATCATCAATTCTCCATCGAATCCGACTGGAATGATTTATAGCAAGAATGAACTGCAGGCAATCGGTGAATGGGCAGTAAAAAATGATATTTTGATAGTTGCTGATGATATTTATGGCCGTTTAGTTTATAATGGCAATGAGTTTACTCCAATTGCAACGATTTCAGAAGCAATCAAAAATCAGACCATCATCATCAATGGCGTGTCTAAAACATATGCGATGACAGGCTGGCGCATTGGTTATGCGGTGGGAAATCCTGAGATCATCAATGGAATGATCGCTGTTGCTTCCCAGTCAACCAGTAATCCGACAGCAGTCAGTCAATATGCAGCTGTTGAAGCATTGAAAGGCGAGCAAGATACAGTGGAAGAAATGCGGAACGCCTTTGAAGAACGCCTGAATACGTTATATCCGCTTGTGGCAGAACTGCCGGGTGTTTCTCTTGAAAAGCCGCAAGGAGCTTTCTATCTTTTTCCTAATGTAAAAGAAACGCTACGCATGTGTAAGTATGAAAATGTCACACAATGGGTAGAAGATCTTTTAGAAGAAACGGGGGTAGCACTTGTGACTGGCGAAGGCTTTGGGGCACCAGAAAATGTCCGCATGAGTTATGCGACTGATCGTGCTACGTTAGAAGAAGCGGTACGCAGAATCAAGCAATTTATTGAGAGTAAAAGTCAAAATTAATCCTGAAGAAATTCAAGGAATATAAAAGGAGAGTCATACGTGGAACAAATTCAAATCATCGATTCGAAAAACCATGTGGGAGAAACAGTAACAATCGGCGCTTGGGTCGCAAATAAACGATCAAGCGGAAAAATCGCATTTTTGCAATTAAGGGACGGAACAGCCTTCTTCCAAGGGGTAGTTGTAAAAAGCGAAGTGCCAGAAGAAGTTTTCCAAACAGCTAAAAATCTGCACCAAGAAACATCCGTGCTAGTAACTGGAGAAATCCGTGAAGACAGTCGTTCAAAATTCGGTTATGAAATCGGGATTACAAATGTGGAAGTGGTAAGCGAGAGCCACGATTATCCAATCACACCAAAAGAACACGGAACAGATTTCTTGATGGATCATCGTCATTTATGGCTACGTTCTTCAAGACAACATGCGATCATGCAAATCAGAAATGAAATCATTCGTGCAACGTATGAATTCTTTAATCAACATCATTTTGTCAAAATCGATCCGCCGATCTTGACTGGTTCTGCACCAGAAGGCACTACGGATCTATTCGAAACAAATTACTTTGATCAAAAAGCTTATTTATCTCAAAGTGGCCAATTATACATGGAAGCTGCTGCTATGGCTTTCGGAAAAGTCTTTTCATTCGGTCCGACTTTCCGTGCTGAAAAATCAAAAACACGACGTCATTTGATCGAATTCTGGATGATCGAACCAGAAATGGCTTTCACTCATCAAGAAGAAAGTTTAGAAGTACAGGAACAATATGTAGCATTCTTAGTACAAAATGTTTTAGATCATTGCGAATACGCATTAGATGTACTAGGACGAGACAAAGAAGTCTTAAAAACTTATACAAAATTGCCATTCCCTCGTATTACTTATGATGATGCGATCGAATTACTGAAGAAAAATGGATTTGATGACATCGAATGGGGCGAAGACTTTGGTTCACCTCATGAAACGTTCATTGCGAATTCATTCGAACAGCCTGTCTTTATCCTAAACTATCCAAAAGCTATCAAGCCATTCTACATGAAACCACATCCAACAAGAGAAGACGTGGTAATTTGTGCAGATATGATCGCACCAGAAGGTTACGGTGAAATTATTGGCGGAAGCGAACGGGCAACGGACTATGATTTCTTGCTAGAACAAATCCGTAATCACGGTTTGGATGAAAAAGAATATTCATGGTATCTTGATCTACGTAAATACGGTTCTGTTCCGCACTCTGGTTTTGGTCTAGGCCTTGAACGAACAGTCACTTGGATTGCTGGTATCGACCATGTACGTGAAGCTATTCCATTCCCACGTTTGTTGAACCGAATTTATCCATAAGAGGTTGTGAAATCAGTGCCTTGACCTGAGTATTAGAGAAACAAAACGGAAAAATAGCTTCTCATATTTTACCGTTTTTTGAGCTAATACCGAGGGTCAGCTGATTGAACACCGTTTACCAAGAGGTCGTAAGCCTGCCGTTCAGCTCCGAGTCACAAGGAGTAATTTCAAAAAAAACATTTTTTCATGTTTGATGACTATTGTGACTTGTGACCGAGGAGTTGGCCGGAGAGCACCGTTTATTCTAAAAAAGAACTGCGAACTCTCGCGGTTCTTTTTTTAAAATACGGGATAAAGGAAGTTTCCAGCAGACAAGAGAAGAAAGCAAAAGAAATTGCTATTTGATTCACAAGGTTCTATAACGAAATCGCAATCAATCAAACATATACAAAGAAGGTAATTCAAATGGAAATCTGATTTGATGATGCTTCTGCTGTTGAAATAAAGTAGCACCTAGCACCTGAAAACAAACTAATAGTAACATTCGAAGATGGAGTAGGTCCGTATTTTCAGCATGCAATGATCCATATGTAAGTTTAATTCACCCTTGAAATCATCGGACCAGATAAAGTTATGACCAATCTATCCCAAGCAATCTAGAAGAGATATTAGTAAAAGAACATTTACTGGAAGTCTTAGATGAGCCTATAAATATATGTTCTGATGGCGTCATCAGTGGTCTGATTGACGGAAGCTTAGGTGTGATCGATCTCTCTGGACCAAACAACGAAGGAATCAAGGGGAATCCGGCACGTTAAGAAAAAAAGTATAAAAAACTAGACACTTGATGAGTGTTCATTCAATTGTTTGAAGGGACTAGGCTGGTGTCATTTTTTATACATATATTTTCTCTTTCGTCTTGATAGGGCTTATGGGATAATATAAGGAAGAAAATCATCGTTTTATTCAAAAAGGAGTTTTTGACAAATGAAAAAACGTATATTATTTATCGGTGACAGCATTACAGACGCAGGAAGAGACCGAGCAGAAGCAACTGATCTAGGTAAAGGTTATCCACTTTTGATTGCCGGAAAACTAATCTCCCAATATCCAACGATGGAATTTGAATGCATGAACCGTGGGATAGGAGGAGACAAAATTGCAGATCTGCAAGTACGCTGGCAAGAAGATTGTTTAGCTTTACAACCTGACTATGTATCGATTTTGATCGGAATCAATGATACCTGGCATAATACTAGCGATCAGGCTATATTCGGAACTGAGAAATCTGCTCAGCAATTTGAATCCGTTTATCGAAAATTACTAAATGAACTTCAAACAGCGGAAATCTGCAACATCATCTTGATGGAGCCGTTTGTACTTCCTATAACCGACGACCGTCATGGCTGGCGTAAAGACTTAGACCCTAAAATCCAAATTGTTCGTAAACTTGCTAAGGAATATGGCGCATTGCTGGTTCCTTTAGATGGTATATTCAATGCTTTAGGGATTGCTTATGGTTTTTCGAAATATACAAGAGAAGATGGGGTCCACCCAACGATTGGCGGACATGAGATCATTGCACAAAGCTGGATAGATGCAATTGCCGCAGTCGATTTTTTTAGTGGAGATAAAAATGAGCGAAAGAAAAGTGAAAAATGATGGAAATAAGGTGGGCAGTAAAAGAAGATTTACCTCAAATCAATCAGCTGATTACTGATCATCCAGAATCATTCGTAAAAGCAAAAACGGCAGCTGACCTAAGTGATAAGAATAAACTATTGCTCGTTGCTGTAACAAAAGAAAAACGGATTATCGGATTTGCGCAAGCGGACGTGCAACAGTCAGAAGAACGATTGGATCAGCGACCATCAGGAAAACTAATCCAACACACATTAGTAACAAAAGAAAATACGGAAGAAATCCAAAAAAAATTTGCAGAATATTTGATGCTGGAAGCTAAAAAAAGAAGAATAAAATCATTTTTTGCCCAGTTTTAATCAAAAACAGTAATAGAAGGAGAAATACAATGAGTTGTTTAGGAAATGTCATCTGGTTTATATTCGGCGGACTAATCGGTGGTCTTAGCTGGTTAGCAGCGGGGATACTTTGGTGTATCACGATCATAGGTATCCCAATCGGTATGCAATGTTTTAAGATCGCCTCCCTTTCTTTTGCGCCTTTTGGCAAAGAAGTAATTTATCACCAGTCTGGCATGTCATTGATCGTTAATATCATCTGGCTGATCGTTTCAGGCCTACCAATTGCTCTCGCACATGTCGTCAGCGGCATCCTTCTATGTATCACGATCATAGGGATACCTTTTGCCAAGCAATCTTTCAAACTTGCTCGATTGGCGTTGATGCCATTTGGTGCAGAAATTGTATAAAAAGAGAATAATAAAGGTTAGATAACGCATAGAGTCAGGTGGGATACATGTATTTCACCTGACTCTATGCGTTATCCTGTATAAGTTCTTCCATGTGACTTTTACGTCTTTTATTTATATGGGGTTACTGTTTATGGAAAGTTGAAATAATTTTCATTAAAGAACTCTTTCTATATTTTTGAAAGCTTAGTGGAGCTTCGAATATCTGGGAAGGACATTTTACAAGGATTGAAAAAAGATATTGTCCTATCGAAAAATTAATGAATTTAGACAAATTGCCAGCAACAGGCTTCAAACTTAGTTGCTATCCTATCAAGATCAAGAAGGCAAGTGCGGGTTGGATAAGAGCAGTGGCAATGATCGAAGAGAAAAAGAAAGAATAAGCCAAAACATCTGTATGGAAGAAATTTTCCGATGCAGATGTTTTTCATTTTTTCTTTCGGATACCTTGACATATGAATAACCATTCATTTATAATTAGTTATGAAGAGATATTCATATGTTGAGGCGAGGAGGTTATTAAAATGAAAAGTTACAGATTAGAAGGTTTAGATTGTGCGAACTGTGCAATGAAAATCGAAAAAGGAGTTCAGAAAATCAATGGAGTCAAGGAAGCAACGGTAAACTTCACTTCTGGAAAACTAACGATTGACGCAGAGGAAGATCATTTGGCTACGATTGAACAAGAAACAAAAAAAGTAGTGAAGGAATTAGAACCAGATGTCAAAGTAACAGAAATAGATAAGGAAAAAGTATCTGAACATGGAAATGAAAAAGAGAGAAATACGCTGTTCCGGATTTTATTTTCCCTTGCAGGTATCGCTTTATTGCTATTATTTGATTTTAATGAACCAATTCGCTTGATAGGGTATTTATTGATTTATCTGCTGATAGGATATGATGTAGTGAAGAAGGCAGTGATGAATATCGTCAAAGGAAAAATCTTTGATGAGAATTTTCTTATGTCTGTTGCTACGATTGGCGCTATGTTGATCGGTGAATATCCAGAAGCCGTAGCAGTGATGCTATTTTATCAAATCGGCGAGTATTTCCAAGGATTGGCAGTCAGTCATTCAAGAAAATCGATTCGCGAATTGATGGCGATCCGTCCAGAAACAGCTCACGTGCAGACGGCGGAAGGATTGATGACCGTGAACCCTGAAGACGTGCAGATCGGTCAGTTTGTACTTGTGAAGCCTGGTGAACGTGTACCGTTAGATGGAACGATCATCGAAGGAGAATCATTAGTCGATACGTCAGCACTTACAGGAGAATCAGTCCCTAAATCTGTATATGTTGGTGAAACAGTATTAAGCGGATTTATCAATAAAAATAAACCATTTTTAGTTCAAGTAGAAAAATCTTATGAAAATTCTACTATCAGCAAATTATTAGAATTAGTAGAAAATGCCAGCAGTAAAAAAGCACCAGCTGAAAATTTCATTACTAAATTCGCGCGCTATTACACACCAGTCGTTGTAGGATTGGCCGTTTTATTAGCTGTTTTACCTCCACTTGTTGTTTCTGGAGCAGCGTTTTCTGAATGGATCTATCGAGCATTGACATTTTTAGTGATCTCATGTCCATGTGCATTAGTGATTTCCGTGCCACTTAGTTTCTTTGGCGGTATCGGAGGAGCAAGTAAAATCGGTGTATTAGTAAAAGGTTCAAATTACTTGGAGTTGCTTGCGCAAACCGAGACAGTGGTATTCGATAAAACCGGCACATTAACGAAAGGTGACTTTTCGATCCAGACGATCGATACAAAAATCGATCCAAAGATATTCATGCAATATGTTGCGAGTGCAGAACAGTTTTCTACACATCCGATTGCTCAATCTGTTTTAGAAGGCTACGCAGGTCCGCTTTTACCAACAACTAATATCCAAGAATTTGCAGGTGAAGGGATCTTAGCTGAAGTTGATGGCAAACAAGTATTAGTAGGTAATCACAAATTGATGGAAAGATTTGAAATCTCTTTTCCTTCAAGTCAAGAAATCGGTACATTGCTTTATCTAGCGATCGATCAAAGTTACAGTGGTTATCTTGTTATTGCAGATACCTTGAAAGAAGATGCCGTAGACGCATTGGTTCAATTAAAACAGGCTGGTGTGAAGAACACAGTCATGTTGACGGGCGACTCGAAAAAAATTGCTGATCATATCGGGAAGCAAGTAGGCGTGGACAAGATATATAGCGAATTGCTTCCAGAAGATAAAGTGCAGCGGTTAGAGGAAATCTTACAAAGAAACAATAAAAAGACCGCATTTGTCGGAGATGGAATCAACGATGCACCGGTGCTAGCAAGAGCAGATGTAGGAATCGCAATGGGTGGATTGGGAAGCGATGCTGCAATTGAAGCAGCAGATGTAGTCATCATGAATGATCAACCATCGAAGATTGCAGAAGCAATCCATTTAGCAAAGAAAACATTGAAAATCGTCAAACAGAACATTGTCTTTGCTATTGGGATAAAAATTTTGGTACTTGCCTTAGGTGCTTTTGGTTTTGCATCAATGGGAGATGCAGTATTTGCAGATGTTGGGGTGACAGTATTAGCTGTTTTGAATGCCATGCGAAGCTTGCATGTAAAAAATAAACGTTGATCAATGAAGAGGACGAATGAACGTCCTCTTTTTTTTATATCCTTTTCTTAATGAAAAATGTAAAGAAAATAGATAAGATTATAAAATAACTAATGTTTTTAATTTTGCAGAAAATTCAAAATAGCTTGAAATTCAATAAGGTCAATGAAATAAAAGAAAATAACTTATTTTTTGATGGAAAAAATATGAAAAAACGATGTGTATTAAATAAAAGAATACACACATAAAATAACACTGTCTTGTAAGTTTGTTAAAAATTGAATATGATTACATCTGGATAACAAATTTTTATCATAAAGGAGAGAACTAATGAACAACAAACAATTACGCTGGTTTACTGTTGCGTTAATTGCATTTAACATGGTTTGGGGCATGGGGAATGTAGTTAATAACTATGCTCAGCAAGGAGTATCAGTTGTCACCTCTTGGCTATTGATTTTGGCCATTTATTTTATTCCATACGCATTGATCGTTGGACAATTAGGATCAGCCTTCAAGGATAGTAAAGGAGGCGTCAGTTCATGGGTCGAAAATACGACATCTAATAAACGACTGGCATACTATGCCGCTTGGACTTACTGGGTCGTCCATATTCCTTATTTGGCACAAAAGCCTCAAGCAATCCTGATTGCTGGCGGTTGGGCAGTCCAAGGAAATGGAAATATCGTAAATACGATGTCAGTACAAATGGTAGCAGTTATTTCACTTATTATATTTCTTGCCTTTTTATATTTATCAACAAAAGGACTTTCTACTTTGAAAGTGATTGGTGGACTGGCCGGAACAGCGATGTTCGTCATGTCGATCTTATTTATTCTTTTAGCTGTAACAGCACCGTTCATCAATCCAACGATGGAATTTGCCACACCACATATGAATCAAGTGAAAACATATATTCCAATATTTGATTTCAGTTATTTCACAACCGTTTCGATGCTAGTATTTGCAGTTGGAGGAGCGGAAAAAATATCCCCTTATGTCAACTCTACAAGAAATCCTGCAAAGGAATTTCCTAAAGGGATGATCTTCTTAGCAGCAATGGTAGGGATTTGTGCTGTATTAGGCTCAGTCGCAATGGGTATGCTGTTTGCTAGCGATAATATTCCTAAAGACTTGATGGCAAATGGGGCATACAGTGCTTTTCAAATTTTAGGTAATTACTATGGTATCGGTAACTCATTGATGATCATTTACGCATTGACAAACATGATTGGACAAATCTCCGCATTAGCCTTTTCAATTGATGCACCACTAAAAATCTTGTTAGCAGATGCGGATCCAGAATTTGTACCAAACTGGCTACGTAAACGTAATCGTAAAGGTACATTGGTGAATGGTTATCTTCTGACAGGTATACTAGTAGGAATCATTATTTTGTTGCCGATCTTTGGTATCAAAGATATGAATGAATTAGTAAAATGGTTGACGAACTTGAACTCAGTTGTCATGCCAATGCGTTACCTATGGGTGTTCTTGGCATATATGATGTTGAATAAAGCTTATAAGAAATTCAATTCTGAATATAAATTTGTTAAAAATCCAAAAATCGGTTTTATCTTTGGTGCTTGGTGCTTTGCCTTCACTGCGTTTGCATGTATCCTAGGAATGGTGCCAAAAGTAGATTATACTGCTGATCCTAAAGCATGGTGGTTCCAATTATTCACGAATATCATCACACCAATCGTCTTGATCTTATTAGGTATGATCTTGCCAGCAATTGCTCGTCGAGACAAAAACAAAGAAATCACTGAACCAGAAACAGTGGTTCAGCCTTAAAATAGAAATACTTGTTACAAGAGGTTGTGACAGAAGGGGTCTCAGCTTCAAGAAATAAGAAGGAATGTACGAAAATTGCTTCTCAAATTTTTGTGAAGTTTCGGCTTGTTTTTCGAAGAAGCTACTTCTGGAACACCGTGAATCAGAGGTTGTGAAAAAGCTGTCCTGCATCAAGTAATAAGAACAGCCAAACAAAAATAGCCCCTCATATTTTTCGTTTGGCTGGGCTTATTACCGCAGATGCAAGCTTTTGAACACCGTTTAAGGAAGAGGTTGTAAAATCAGCGATTTGACCTGAGTATTAGAGAAACAAACGGAAAAATAGCTCCTCATATTTTGCCGCTTTTTGAGCTAATGCTGAAGGTCAGCTGATTGAACACCATTTATTCGAAACAAGGGACTTTGACACGACTTTTGTCACAGTCCCTTGTTTTTTTGTGGCGTTATAAATGGTATGATCGAACCAAATTCCAAAGAGAAGTGAGGGAGGAAAATGAAGATCATCGTGATTGGACAAAGTGGATCGGGAAAATCGACCCTCGCAAGGAATATCAAAGAAATCACGGGCTTTCCGCTACTGCCGCTAGACCTTTTATGGCATACAACAGATTACAGTATTCAGGCAAAACAGTGGTTTTTGCAAGAACAACAAACGTTTATGGTATCTAATCCGTCATGGATCGTTGAAGGAAATTATACTTCTACGTTAGAAGAGAAAATCAAAGAAGCAGATAAAATCATTTGGCTTAAAGTGCCGCGTTATGTCGCCATCTACCGAGTAGTTTGGCGTTCTTTAAAAAGAAAGATAAACAAAAAAACACGGCCAGATATGCCTGAAGCATTTACAGAGAAACTAAATAGGGAATACGTAGAATTTTTATCTTTTATCTGGCATTTTGAAGAAAACAATGAACCGAAAATACAGCAGCTGATCCAAGAAAACCATGCACGAAACAAACTGATCATCCTTAAAACAAGAGGGGAAAAACAAGAATTTTTAACTAAATTGAAAATAGAGAGCAAAAATAATTGACAGTTTTTGTTTACAAATGTAATCTGTATTCATAAGTTATTGATTACATTTGTAAACGAAAGGTGTGAAATAAATGGAGAAAGTCAAAACGCCGGTAAAAATCAGCGATTCAGAATGGGAGATCATGCGGGTTATTTGGACACTTGGACAGACGACTGCTCAAGAAATCACGCAGATCTTAGCTGATTCGATGGATTGGAAACCAGCAACGATCAAAACTTTGTTGGGACGTTTGGTAAAAAAAGAAGTGATCTGGACAGAACAAGAAGGAAAAAAATTCATTTATCATCCAGCTGTCTCAGAGATGGAAACAGTTCGTAGTGCGACGGAAAATCTTTTTTCCCATATCTGTGCAAAAAGGATTGGAGAGACGATTGCGGATCTAGTAGAAGAAGCTACTTTGACTCAAGAAGATATCAATGAAATCTTGAAACAATTAGAACAAAAGCAACCAGTCGAAACAATCGAATGTAACTGTATCCCAGGTCAATGTGAATGTAAACAACATCAATAGGAGGAAGAAAAAATGAAACAACAATTTTCAATCGAAGGTATGAGCTGCAATCATTGTGTTGCAAGAGTCGAAGAAGCGGTAAGCGCACTTGACGGCGTACAGAAAGTAAAAGTGAACTTGAAAAAAGCAAACGGTACAGTCAAGTTTGATGAAACAAAAGTCCAATCCGAAAAGATCTGTCAAGCAATCAATGGATTGGGATATAAAGCAGAGGTGATTTGATGGCAGCAGCAGAAACCAAAATGGACACATTCGTCATTACAGGTATGACTTGTGCAAATTGTTCTGCTAGGATCGAAAAAGAGCTGAACGGACAACCTGGTGTTGTCAATGCCACAGTCAACTTGGCCACTGAAAAAGCAAGTGTCAAATATGAAGGGACGACCACTGAAAAATTAATCCAAAGCGTAGAGAATATCGGCTATGGTGCGATTTTGTACGATGAAGCCCATAAACAAAAAATTGCGGAAGAAAAGCAAGCATATTTGAAAAAAATGCTATTCGATCTTGTATTGAGTACGATTTTGACTTTGCCATTGATGCTGTCAATGATTGCCATGATGTTGGGGAGCCATGCGGCAATTGTTCACTTTTTTCATCTGCCAATCGTTCAGTTAGTTCTGTCTACACCTGTCCAATTTTATGTTGGTGCTCGTTTTTATAAAGGGGCATATCATGCAATCAAGACGAAAGCACCAAATATGGATGTACTGGTAGCAATCGGAACATCAGCTGCTTTTGCATTGAGCATTTACAACGGATTTTTCCGTGGACATCCCCAAGATCTTTATTTTGAAAGCAGCAGTATGATCATCACGTTGATTTTGCTCGGCAAATATTTGGAACATACAGCAAAAACGAAAACAGGTAATGCAATCAAACAATTGATGTCTCTTCAAACAAAAACAGCTCAAGTAATAAGAAACGGTAAAGAAGAAACGTTAGCGATTGAAGAAGTCGTCGTTGGCGATCAGCTAGTCATCCGTCCTGGTGAGCAGATCCCAGCAGATGGTCGAATCATTTCAGGAAGTAGTGCGATCGATGAAAGTATGCTTACTGGCGAAAGTCTTCCTGTAGAAAAGAATCCAGATGACACACTCTTTGGCGGAACAATCAATACGAATGGTCTGCTTCATATGGCAGTCACACAAGTTGATAAGCAGACAGTTTTAGCTCAAATCATCCAAATGGTGGAAGACGCTCAAGGAAGCAAAGCACCAATTCAAAAAATCGCGGATCGAATCTCAGGAATTTTTGTTCCGATCGTTTTAGTCATTGCATTCATCACGCTAGTGGCGACAGGATTGATCACGGGTGATTGGCAACTTGCATTGATCCATAGTGTCTCTGTATTAGTCATTGCGTGTCCATGTGCATTAGGTTTAGCAACTCCAACAGCTATCATGGTAGGAACGGGTGTTGGCGCACGAAACGGAATCTTAATTAAAGGCGGAGAAGCATTAGAAGCAGCTGCTCACTTAGACAGCATTGTTTTGGATAAAACTGGAACGATTACAGAAGGAAAGCCCAAAGTTACAGATCTAGTCGGTTCTAAAGAAGTCCTATCTATTTTTTATACTTTAGAACAAGCTTCTGAACATCCACTAGGTAAAGCAATCGTGGAATACGGAAAACTGCAAGAAGCAGCAACATACGATATGATTGATTTTACAGCTCATCCAGGTGCTGGAATCAGCGGTACGATTAACGGAGTACGCTATTTTGCGGGTACACGTAAACGATTAATTGAATTGAACCTATCATTTGATGAATACCAAGAACACGCGTTAGAATTAGAACAGCAGGGAAAAACAGTCATGTTTTTAGCTGATGAAAAGCAAGTGATCGGGCTGATTGCCGTGGCAGATCAAATCAAACAAGAAGCCAAACAAGCAATCAAGCAGTTACAGGATAAAGGATTAGATGTCTTTATGCTGACAGGAGACAACAAACTGGCAGCCGAAACGATCGGTAAACAAGTGGGTATTGATCCAATGCACATCTTTGCCGAAGTACTTCCAGAGGATAAAGCAGCCTATGTGGAAAAACTGCAGAAAGATGGCAAAAAAGTCGGTATGGCAGGTGATGGAATCAATGATGCGCCAGCTCTCGCATTAGCTGATGTTGGTATGGCAATGGGAAGTGGAACGGACATCGCGATGGAAACAGCAGATGTAACGCTGATGAATAGTAGTTTGGCGTCCATTGCTCAAACAATCGAGTTGTCTAGAATGACATTGAGAAAAATCAAACAAAATCTTTTCTGGGCTTTTGTCTATAATACGATTGGCATTCCTTTTGCTGCATTAGGCTTTTTGAATCCAATCATTGCAGGAGGAGCGATGGCGTTTAGTTCCGTCAGTGTATTGTTGAACTCCCTGAGCTTAAATCGGCACATGAAAAAGTAAGAGAAGGGATGGAGTAAAAATGAACGGGAACGATATGGAGAAAAAACAGGAGCATAAAAAAGAAGCAGGAAACAAAGAAAGTGCTCATTCAAACGAAAAACAGATGGAGATGAAGCATGACCATAGCCAGATGGACCATTCAATGCATATGGGACATAACCATGGAGATATAGCGGACAGCAAAGAAATGGACCATTCGATGCACATGGATCACGAACATGGCGGTATGGACCATTCGATGCACATGGATCACGAACATGGCGGTATGGATCATTCCATGCACATGGGGAATTTCAAACAAAAATTTTGGCTATCGCTTATCCTAGCTATCCCAGTCATTCTTTTTTCACCGATGATGGGAATGGAATTTCCCTTCCAAATAACATTTCCTGGTTCGGATTGGCTCGTACTGATCTTAGCAACTATACTATTTATCTATGGCGGACAGCCATTTTTAAGCGGAGCAAAAATGGAATTGAAACAAAAAAGTCCTGCTATGATGACGCTGATCGCGATGGGGATTACAGTTGCATATATTTATAGTGTCTATTCGTTTATCGCGAATCTGATCAATCCTCATACGCACGTCATGGATTTCTTCTGGGAATTAGCTACATTGATCGTCATTATGTTGCTAGGTCACTGGATCGAAATGAACGCTGTTTCGAATGCCAGCAATGCTTTACAAAAACTAGCAGAATTACTGCCAGAATCAGTGAAACGCTTGACGAAAGAAGGAAAAGAAGAGGCAGTCTCACTAAAAGAAGTAAAGGAAGGCGATCATTTGATCGTCCGTTCCGGTGACAAAATGCCAACAGATGGTGTTATCTTGAAAGGTGAAACAATCGTTGACGAATCAGCTGTGACTGGCGAATCAAAAGGAATCAAAAAACGAGCCAATGACAAAGTAATCGGCGGTTCTATCAATGGGGATGGAACGATCGAAATCGAAGTAACTGGAACTGGTGAAAATGGGTATCTAGCGAAGGTTATGGAAATGGTGCGAAAAGCACAAGGAGAAAAATCCAAGCTAGAGTCATTATCAGACAAAGTGGCAAAATGGCTGTTTTATGTTGCCTTAATTGTCGGTATCTTGGCATTTATCGCATGGCTGTTCTTGACAGATCTTCCTAATGCATTGGAACGTATGGTCACTGTCTTTATCATCGCCTGTCCCCATGCTCTAGGTTTAGCTATCCCATTAGTTGTTGCTCGTTCCACATCGATCGCCGCTAAAAACGGATTGCTTTTGAAAAACCGCAACGCACTAGAGCAAGCCAATGATCTAGATGTGATCATGCTGGACAAAACCGGGACACTGACAGAAGGAAAATTTACGGTAACGGGTGTCGAAGTTCTTGATGATGCGTTCAATAAAAATGAAATCCTTCAATATTTAGGAGCATTGGAAGCGAATGCCAATCATCCATTGGCTGTTGGCATTATGAATTATTTGAAAGAACATGAAATCAAGCCTTATCAAGCCGAAAATCTAAAAAATCTTTCAGGAGTTGGGCTAGAGGCAACAGTCAAAAACCAACAAGTGAAAATAGTTAATGAAAAAGAAGTTGAGCGTCTCGGATTAAACGTAGAACAAGCATTATTGAAACCTTACCAAGAACAAGGGAATACCATCAGCTTCCTGATTTTAGAAAATCATCTAGCTGCAATCGTTGCTTTAGGTGACGTAGTAAAAACAGAAGCAAAAGAGTTTATCCGAACATTGAAGGAAAGAAAAATCACTCCAGTCATGCTTACTGGCGACAATAAAAATGCTGCTCAAGCAGTAGCAGATTATTTAGGAATCGAAGAATATTACGGCGGTTTATTACCAGATGATAAAGAAGCTGTTGTCCAGAAATATCTTGACCAAGGGAAAAAAGTAATCATGGTGGGTGATGGGATCAATGATGCGCCAAGTTTAGCCCGTGCTTCTATTGGGATGGCAATAGGTGCAGGAACAGATATCGCGATCGATTCTGCGGATGTCGTCTTGACAAACAGCGATCCAAAAGATATTTTGCATTTCCTTGATTTAGCTAAGCAAACGCGAAAGAAAATGATCCAGAACCTCTGGTGGGGAGCAGGGTACAATATTCTTGCAATCCCACTAGCAGCCGGAATACTTGCACCAATTGGTATCCTATTAAGTCCAGCAGTTGGTGCTGTCTTGATGTCGTTAAGTACGGTAGTCGTAGCGCTGAATGCTTTGACATTGAAAATCAAATAATAGTGAAAAAAGGTTGTGACAAAAAACGTGTCACAACCTTTTTTTACGAATAATCGATGCTCAATCAGCTGGTTCTCGGCATTCCAGAAGTAGATTCTCCAGGAATTTTATCTTATTTTTTGAAGCTGCTCCCTTTTGTCATAACCTTTTTGTATACCATTTTTCTTATTATATGCGTTAGTTCTAAATAGGTTTTTTTATCGAATTTTACCGGATTTGCTTGTCGCCCATATATTTCAGCTTCATATTGAGCAGTTAATCGAATGAAACGTTGATCTAGATTGAATGTTTGTTCTATTCGTTGGCTGTATGCCTGCAAAGATTCTGCGAGGGTGCGCGGTACCAGTGTTTCCAAATGGTGGAGAAGTTTTTGATACGCAACCGCATTAGTAGAAGCAAAAAAATGAAGATAGATAAGATAACTTGTCCAGCGCAGAGATTTTCTAAATAACAATAGAAAGAACAACAAGACGGATAAACACACCCCAAGGCTGAATAAGACGATTTTATAAGACGGTGTGAGCGTCGTGTTATCTGACGAAATAGTCGCAGGTCTCTCACTGGTAATAGTTTCTGCTATATTTTCGCTTTCTTTTGGTTGTTCTTCAGCAGATTGGACGGTTTCTGTTGTTTCAGCGGCTGGTTGTGAAACAGTTGGATTGGCAAATGAAGGGGTTGGTTCAAATGGAAGCCAGCCAAACCCAGGAAAGTACACCTCTGGCCAAGAATGAGCATGACTATTGAGAATGCTGTATTCCTCATTTCCTTGCTCATCTGTACCTGTTCTAATCCCATCCATAAAACCTTTTGTCCACCGAGCAGGGATGCCTAGTGTGCGAAGAAGGACGACCATAGAAGTTGAAAAGTTGTCACAATAGCCGACTTTTGAATCGAAGAGGAAATAATCTACATAATCGCGTTCTTTAGGCGTATGTCCGGTATCCGTTTTGGAATAGCGAAAACTCCCGCTTGTTTTCAAATACTGTTCGACAGCTTCGACTTTACGAATTAAAGTTGCTTCATTTTTGGTCAATTCGATCGCCAAGTCCTCAATCCGTTGAGGCAACCCTTTCGGCAACTGAAGATTTGTCTGTTGATTTTCTAAATCATCGGCCGCTAACTGACTGCTTTTTAATTCTTCTCTCGTAAAAGCTAATCTTTCTGTTTGTAAGGACGCCAATCGCGTCGATTCATTCGGGACAGGGATGAATCGTTGGCTTTCAGGCAAATAGTAAAGCGTTTGTCCACTGGCTAATGAAAAATCAGTCAAGGTAGTATTTCCATAAGGATAAGGTAAGAAAGCTTGGTTTTTTAGCGTCAATGTAATGTTTTCTTTTTCTTCCATAACTGTTTGGTAGCTTGTGATATCAACAGGAAATTCTTGGATTGGTTGGATGGGTGCATCCGGATCTTCTACCCATCCAGAACCGGTGTAATGATTCTTATTTTCTATCTTCCAATAGCCGTTTACTTTCTGGTTCGCTGTAAAAACAACTTCACCATTATCATACAATGGACCACCAAGTTGTTCATCATTTTCACTGAAACCCGTTCTGGCACTTCCGGTTAATTGGTACTCATGGAGTGTATCATAAAGCCCTTCATCATTAAGATATTCTCGGATCGGTTCACTCGTTTCCTCAAGAGATTGGTGTACTTTTGGGAGATATAAAGGCAAGATGGCGCTGAAAGTGAACAAACAAATAAGCAGGATCGTAGTAAACGACTGGAATCGAGCGTTTCCCGACAACAATCGGATGGCGAAAAATTGCCTTGCTGCCAAATATACGCATAAAACAGCTACTACCGCAATCATTTCGTACAATAGTTCTTTTTCCCGAAAAACGGTAAGCATCATGAAGTAAGCCATCAACGCAAGAAAGGGTGCATACCAATAGTCGTAATCCACGGTCAAAGTAATAAATAAATAGATCAACAACAATATGAGAAAAAAAGCTGTCTTTTCTGGTAAATAATGAAGTTTACCTTGGGATAGATGGAAGAATTCCTCTGTAACTGACGAAAAAAACTGTACGACCCATAATAAAGAAAATGTCTTTGAAGGAAAATAGGCAAACAAACAGCCAATCATTACTGGCAAAGAAAGTAGCAATCGTACCCATTTTTTAGAAATACAGCAGACAATAAGACATAGGATACCAATAGTTAGGATAAGAGGGGAGCTGTTTTGCAATTGATTAGCTGCTACAAATATCGGAGCACCTACACTTAGTATCATAAAGGAGTAAACGCCGCGCAGGTATTTTTCCCATTTAATCGTCAATCCATTCACCTCCTGGCAATGAACATACCTTGTCTTTTTCTTGGATCATGATTTGTTTTTCTGCGAAATAAACAAGATAGACCGTCCGATCTTTCGACAATGTTTCGACAGCTTCTGAGACTTCAGGAGAATGCGCAGGAATAAAGAGGACGATTTGTTTTTTTGCCTGTTTTTTCAAGTGTGCCAAAAAAGTTTTCTCATCTCCAGCGTTCAAAGAAGCAAAATAGGTATATCCAGGATCTTTGCCATGAAAGGTACGGTCGCCTAATATCAGAAGTTCCGGCTGCTTTTCTTTTCTCAGATGCCATAAAGAAAAATACAAATCTAGCAGATGGTCAAATTTCAAGCTAGGTGAACCCCAAAAGCAAAGAAGCGGAGAATATTCTTCTTGATACTCGTATTCGCGGTATAACCACTCTTGACTATGAGCAGACAATTTCCAATCGATTCGGTTAAAAGAATCGCCGGGGCGATAAGAGCGATGTTCTCGAAAATCAAGACCTTTTTGATACGCGTTCAGCTGTTGTTTTTTTTCCAGAACTCTTTGCAATGTTTCTGCTTGAGTTTTATGAAAAGCAGGAAGAACAGTCACAGGAAAAGAAAGCTCTCTTCTTGTCCTTTTTCTAAAAAGTCCTAGACTATCATAGGCTGTAAAAATGACGGTTAATGCTTCATGGAACCCTCTCTCTTTTGGTTGCCAAAGTACTTGGACTTCTTGCGGTTTATTTGTAAGGATCAATATTTCTTGTTTTTTTCTGCAAAGATCTCTGGAAAGACGATCTGTAAACGAGGGAGAGGGAAAGAAAAAGCTCCTTTTTTGGCTATAGAAAAAATAACCTGTATACTTTTTTTACGATAAACGACTGGCTGGACTGTGCAAGTAACAGAAAGTTTCTTTAGAAAGGTGCTTAATGAAAACACACTCCATGATACATAAAGAGTAAAAAAAGCCAATAAGAACCACCCTAAAGAATTGTTGAATACAAGAGCAAAAAAGACAATGACGAAATATATCAGAAATAACACAAAATTAATGAAATAATCTTTGGCTTTTTCCATTATCTACCTCACGGGAATTGGGATTTGTGCAACAAGGGCATGGATCATTTGTGTCTTTTCGTCTTCCTTCAATGAACGATCGTAAAAAATCAAGCGGTGAGAAAAAACGAAAGGAACTAACTCCTGCAAATCTTTGGGCGTGACGTAATTTCTCCCATGGATTAATGCATAGGCTTTTGCTGCTTGAATAAAGGCAAGGCTTCCTCGTGGACTGATACCAATCTGGATAGCAGAGTGGGTTCTTGTTGCGGATACTAACTGCAAGGCATAAGATGCCACTTCTGGGCTGACAAAGACATTCGCCACTCTTGTTTTTATTTCTTCTATTTCATGACTGTTCAAGACGACCTTCAAATTATCCAACACTTTTTCGAATTTATCCAAAAGTAGCAGAAGTTCGTCGTCAAAAGAAGGATAACCAATTTGTAGTCGGAATAAAAAACGATCGAGCTGTGCTTCCGGCAAAGGATATGTTCCTTCATACTCGATTGGATTTTGTGTAGCTAAGACAAAAAAATGATTGTCTAGGGGGTATGTATTGTTGTCGATCGTTGCATGATTCTCTGCCATTGCTTCTAAAAGTGCTGACTGAGTACGGGGAGTCGTACGATTGATTTCATCTGCTAACAAGATCGTTGTAAAGATTGGCCCCGGACGAAATTCAAACTCTTTTGTTTGTGAGTTATAGACGGAAAAGCCCAAAATATCACTAGGAAGAAGATCAGGTGTGCATTGGACTCTGCTAAAGGTTCCTTGCACAGCCTTTGCTAGTGCTTTGACTAGTAATGTTTTACCTACACCGGGAATATCTTCGAACAAGACATGACCACCTGCTAGCAGGGCAACGATCATCAATTGGATAGTGGAACGTTTACCGATGACCGCTTTTTCTAATTCTTGTATCAACTGATCGATTTTTTGTTTGGATTCTTCGATTTTAGCTTCCATTTTCACATCACCTTCTCATGAAATCACTATTTAATTTAATTGTAATGGAAGGGGATACATCCTACAAGCAAAGTGATTTTATTATGTTTTTTTTAAATACATTCGTTTTAAAATGAGAATACAATTAAATTAAGTAAAATAAAAAATAATGAGAGAAATTTGCGTAATTAAGTAAATAGAAAGGGACTTTTTATCTTTTTAGAAAAGAGCCCTTTCTGATCAAACAATATGTTTAGAAACTAGGTGAGAGATGATCAATGAGATGGCAAAAACTATTATCAAAAAATGCACAGAATTTATTTTCACTAATCAACCTAATGAAAGATCTAATCTGGCGAAAAACGGATCTAGCTGAAGAACTGAAAATCGATGTCAAAACAGTTGATCGGCATCTAAAACGTTTGGCAGAAAGCGACTGTCCAATCCAGCTGATTCTTCATAAGAAAACCGTTCAGTTAGTTTATGATCAAGGATATAGCGAACCCTACCTCCTTTTTGTTTTTCTGATTCAATCACCACCTTTTTGTCTACTGAAAAATCTGCTGTTGAATGAACCTTATGAGCAGGAGTATGATCGTTCGACACAAGAGCGGTTGAGAAAATGTTTTGGTGAGTATCACCTTTCGTTTTCTTATAAAAAAGCGCAGATCTTTGGTTCAGAAAGAAAAATACGGTACCTGCTATTTTGTTTCTTGAAAGATTTCCCCCATTTTTTTGCAGACGATGGAGAGCAATCCTTTTCAGAGACATTCATCCAATTATTGAAGCAACGAAAGGATCCGGCAGAAATCGAGATTTTAGGAGACAGTCGAACCCTTTTCTTTGAGTTGTTTCCAGAATTACTTTTTAGAGAAGAGCAGATTTTGCCAATAAAAGAAAAAAATTATCTAGCGATTTTGCGCTTGAGCTGTAACCAGATTACTGAAAAACGGTGGGAACGGATAGAAGAGACACAAGACTATCGGAAATTGACGATCGTAACTGAAAAGCTTGATTCGCTGTTTTGGCTGAATAGTGAGTTTGAAAGTGGAAATAAATCAAAGCTGACAAAAGTACTTTACCAAGAATGGCTTCGTTATGTGATTGGTATCCATGATCGATTGGTGGAAGAAGAAGTTCGTTATTATCAGGAAACATTAGAAAAGTTTCCCAATTCCAAAGATAAACTGTATCAATTTCGTCTAGCAATCCAACAAGCACTTGCACACCCCGCAGTTGAGTGGGGAATGCTTTTACTTAAGACACTCCAAGAACGGGGGTATTTAGATGTCCATCCTCCTGAAGTGAAAATCGTCTTTTTTTTTCGTTATGAACATCAGGAAGCAAGAAGACTTGCCGGGGTACTGAACAAAACCCTAAGACATCGAAAACGGATTTCGATCCATGTTTGCACTCGAAATAAGCCACCTCGTTATGCAGATCTAGTGATTACGGATCATTTTTTTCCATTAGACCATAATGAAGATCAAAAAACGTATCTGTACCATCCTTCATTTGGTATTGAAAGACTACTTACGGATATCAATTACTGGTTAGGGAAAAACCGATAAAACCTTTGGAAAACAGATCAAAACAAGTCAGTCTATGCTATAATAAAAAGCGATTAGTAAAGGAGGAAATCCATTGGAATTAAAGAAATTAGAAGTTCCCACATCTTCGATCACAGAAGTGAAACGATCGCCGATGGATGTATTTGCTCAAGCGCGAGACGCGGGAACTGGCGTATATATATTTAATCGGGAAAAAGTAGCTGGTGTGATGTTGACCCAAGAACAATACGAAACGCTCTTGCAAGAACTAGATGTCCTTCGTCAAACAGTGAAAGAGGAACTGAAAGAACCAAAGGAAAAAGAAATACATGAAGAATCTGTCAATAAAACAGCTTCCGTCGTATCCAATGCTGAAGGGATGGAAGAGTTGGCACAAACATTACAGCACTCGCTTATTACTGGTGTGACGATTACAGCAAAAAATCTAGATGAACGAATGGTCGCACTTGGTTTTATTACGAAAAAAACCGGATTTGGCGGGGTCGTGGATATGCTCAGCGAATTGATGAAAACCGGGAAAATCAATTACCAGCTAAGAAGAAAACCGCAAAATCGGACCATCATCGCTGAAATCATAGGGGAGCAAAACAGTCAATCCCAATTGATGGATAAGATTATTATCAAAAAAATTTTTCTACATGAATTATAAGAAAACCCTATATGTACAAAAAGAAAAAAACAGATTCTCTTTGTACATATAGGGTTTATTTTTTTAGGGATGCCGTGCTTTTTTATAAGATAAGGCTACCGCCCATAACGATCCAAGGATTTGTGGAACTAAGTAAATGCCAGCTAGAATCAAAATCAGTTGGGTCGGTTTTAAAGGATGATAAAAGTACCGCCATTCAGCAAAATTGACGCAAAATAAATAGGAAGTGACAGTAGATATAATGTTGGCGATAAATAAAGATAAAATACGCCTGCTTTTTTGGAAATAATACCCAGCAAAAAGAGATAAAAATATCAACGTGATGAATCCGCTTACGGAATGATAATAGAAATCAAGCAGTAAAGCGAAATGCACATAAGGAACAAAAGATAAAAGCAATGGAAGATTCTTCCAACACGTTTTTATCATATTTTGTCACCACCTAACAAGTGTTATTATTTTGTTAATTTTATTGTAAATTGAATCATATAATAATCAATTACTTTTTCATTATTTCTAGATTAAATGAATAAACTCTCATGCCATTATCTCTAAAAAAAAAGTTTTTCCCCCTAATTTTTTTAGATAGAAAATTGTATAGTATGATGAAAGAAAAATTGGTTTGGGGGAACATTGATGAGAAGAAAAGCAGTAATCGATCGGCTTTATTTATTTTTTTGGTTTTTTCCTATCGTTTTGCTACCTTTTACATGGGTAAATGCTGTTGTGCAAGGTGCCGAGATATTAGGGCTGATCCAAGGAAGTGGATTTGTGGTTTCTAGAAATTTTCCAGCTTTGACTATTTTTTACTTAGTGATAAGTGTAGGTCTATTACTGCCAAAATCTCTGATCAATCATTATAATTGGCAGCTGCTTTATTTTTCTTGTTTACTCATATTCACATCTATGTTTTCCTTGTTGCCTCGCATGATCATCGGTCCTAATGGTTTGAGCGAGAGCGGACTGAAGGATTCAGCATATCCCTCCATGTATTTCTTGACCATTAAACCGTGTTTCTATTTAGTCATTGTCTCATTTATTCTTGCGACATTCTTTTACTTCTGGACAGAGATCCGGATAAAAAGTGAACGATCTGTATCTATAAAAAATAACCGTTGATGGTGGATCATCGGTAACAAGCATATGAGCGGCGGAAAACGCCTGTTTCTCATATGCTTTTTTATTATCGTGTAAAGAATCTGAAAAACGTTTACATGATTTTTACATAACTTAACTATATTTTTACAGCAACCATACGAGGGATTTACAGTCGACTGATAAACTTTAGTTGTAAATAAGAAAGGAGCAATAAAATGAAAAAAGTATTGTTTACTCTAGGCATGATTGGAGTTCTTTTAGCCGGATGCGGCTCAGGATCAGGAAATACAGATGGCTCTGCCACACAAAATAATTCAAGTGACTCAAATGAACAGGTAAAAATCGTTGCGGTAGGTTCGACAGCATTACAGCCTTTGGTCGATGCAGCACAAGAAAGTTTTGTACAAGAAAATCCGAATTATCAAATCTCTGTACAAGGAGGAGGAAGTGGAACTGGTTTGAGCCAAGTCGAAGCTGGAGCAGTTACTATCGGAAACTCTGATGTATTTGCAGAAGAAAGAGACGGGATCGATGCCTCTAAATTAGTGGATCATAAAGTAGCAGTAGTTGGGATGGCACCAATCGTCAACAAAGATACAGGTGTCAAAGATATCACAAAACAGGAATTGATTGATATCTTTACAGGAAAAATCACTAATTGGAATGAAGTTGGCGGGAAAGATCAAAAGATCAACGTTGTGAACCGTGCAAACGGCAGCGGTACCCGTGCGACATTTGAAAAATGGGGATTAGATGGTGCCACACCTGTACAGTCCCAAGAACAAGACTCATCAGGAACTGTTCGGCAGTTGGTAAGTCAAACACCAGGAGCAATCAGCTATTTGGCCTTCTCATATCTCGATGATTCCACACAAGCACTAAGTATCGACGGTGTAGAACCAAAAGAAGAGAATGTAGCAGATAACAGCTGGAAAATCTGGTCCTATGAACATATGTACACGAACGGAAAACCTTCCCCTGAAGTCCAAAAATTCTTAGACTACATGATGACAGAAGAAATCCAAGAAGGACCTGTTAAAGAATTGGGCTATTTACCAATCACAATGATGGAAGTAGAACGTGACCACGAAGGAAATATCAAATAACTAGCAGATAAATATGCTACAGTTATAGTGACAATCAAGGAAAAATCAACTATCTTTCCCCGCATATAGATTTTTCCTTTAATTGAGAAAAAGAGCGACGACATAGAACTGTCGTCACTCTTTTTTTGCTATATGACAGGAATGAAAGGTGTATGCAAGCTTAATAGGAGGAACACTTTTCATATCTGTTCTATACTGGATAGGAGAAGTTTGTAAATATCCAGAAAACGAAATTGATCGAGGTAGCCACATGAAGAATAAATGGACAAATCGAAGTAAAAAAAAGAAAATAACACAAAAATCATCTGACAAAGTTATCCGTCTTTTTCCCTCGTACAAAGAAGGATTGACAGCAGAACAAGTCAAGGAACGAATAGAAAAAGGTGCAGCAAACGATTCAGTCGATCCCACATTCAAAACAAACCAACAAATTATATTGGAAAATATTTTTACGTATTTCAATTTGATCTTTCTTATCTTAGCCATTTTGCTTTGCCTAGTAGAATCTTATAAAAACTTGACCTTTTTACCAGTTATCATAGCCAATACAGGAATCGCTATCTTTCAGGAAATTCGATCCAAAAAAGTCTTGGATGAATTGAATGTATTGAATACAGCAAAAGTCAATGTCATAAGAGAGGGGATAGAGCAAACAGTAGATATAGAAAACCTTGTATTAGATGACATTGTTATTCTAGAGACTGGACATCAGATTCCAGCAGATGCAGAGGTCGTGGAAGGAAAACTGCAAGTCAACGAGGCTTTATTAACAGGTGAAGCAGATGAGATAACCAAAGAAATAGGTGATCCATTGATGTCCGGCAGTTTCGTTGTTTCCGGAAAAGCTTACGCCCGATTAGACAAAGTCGGAGCAGATTCGTATATTTCCCAATTGACAGTCAAAGCCAAGACAATGGGAGAAGGAGAACAGTCGGAGATGATTGCTTCTCTTAATCAATTGATCAAATGGATTGGGATCATCATTATTCCTATCGGTATTCTGCTTTTTTCTCAAAGTTACTTTTTTAATGGAAACACGATGAAAGAAAGTGTCGTCGCAATGGAAGCAGCATTGATTGGTATGATACCTGAAGGACTGTACTTGTTAACGACGATTGCATTAGCATTAAGTGCGACTAAACTAGCAAAGCAAAGAGTTCTTTTACACAATATGAAAAGCATTGAGACATTGGCAAGAGTAAATGTCCTTTGTGTAGATAAAACAGGAACGATCACAGAAAACAAAATGTCTGTCCAAAAAGTGATTGTCTCTAAAAAACAAAAAATAATCAGCCAATCAGATCAACTGGAAGAGCGCATTGCTGACTATGCAAAAGCGATGGCAGGAGACAATGCAACAATGGAAGCCGTCAAAGAATACTTTACAAAAACCACTGATCAATCCTATCACCAAGTCATTCCTTTTTCTTCTGTCCAAAAATTCAGCAGTGTAGCGTTGGGAGACAAGGTATATGTTTTAGGAGCACCCGAAATGGTTTTGCGAGATCAGTTGCCGGAATATGCGGAAGAGTTTGTTTCTTTCGCTGAAAAAGGCTATCGCGTGTTGGTCTTTGGTGTGTACGATGGGATTCTTGAAGAACCAGTATTAACGGAGGCAGTCACACCATTAGGGTATATCCTGATCGCTAATCCTATCAGAAAAGAAGCAAAAGCCACATTCAATTACTTCAAAAAACAGCAAGTAGCCATCAAAGTGATTTCTGGAGATAATCCGCTCACCGTATCTAATGTAGCTGTCCAAGCAGGGATTTCACATGCTGATCAGTACGTTGATGCGTCTAAATTATCAGAAGAAGAATATGAAGCAGCTGTCGAAAAATATACAGTTTTTGGACGCGTCAAGCCAGAACAAAAGAAAATCTTCGTTCAATTGCTAAAGCGTAACAATACAGTAGCTATGACAGGTGATGGCGTGAATGACATTCTAGCCATGAAAGAAGCAGACTGCAGTATAGCGATGGCTTCTGGCAATGAAGCCGCCATGCAGGCCTCACAAGTGGTCTTGCTTGATTCTGACTTTTCACGCATGCCGGAAGTTGTTGCAGAAGGACGGCGCGTCGTGAACAATATTGAGCGATCAGCCAGCTTGTTTTTAGTGAAGAATATTTTCTCCTTTTTGCTTTCGCTGTTTTCAGTCATATTTGCTTTGACCTATCCTTTAGAACCATCACAGATCACATTGATTAGTTTGTTTACGATTGGACTTCCATCTTTCTTGCTTGCTCTAGAAGAAAACAAAAAGCGAATCAGAGGGAAGTTCATCATGAATGTGATGGAAAAGGCTGTGCCAGGTGGACTGACAGATATGATCGTAGTCGGTGCGTTGGTGATCTGCGGGGTGACTTTGGATCTAAATAAAACAGATGTTTCTACAGCATCTACTATGCTTTTGATTGCAGTAGGATTTCTCGTTCTCTATAAAATCTGTTCACCGCTGAATAAATTCAGAAGTCAGATCATTCTTTTCTGTGCTAGCGGTATCTTTTTTTCGGTGGTTTTTTTGCATAAACTGTTTTCAATCACCGGTATCTCAGCTGTATCGCTTTTGCTATTGAGCATTCTATTTTTCTCGGCAGATTCGATCTTTAGGCATTTGACTACATTGGTAGAATATTTGTTTGAACGTAAAAATGAAAAAGAGCCGGAGATAATAAATAAATTGCCTCGGTTCCTTCGATTATTCAAAAGAAACAAATGACTAATAAGATAAAAGAAGCTTAAAAAATACATTAACCAAAAAATTGTATTTTCTAAGCTTCTTTCTGTATAAAAAACAAAGCAAATTTTTATCTAGAACTTATAGAAAACCAATTAAATCTTTACTTCAGGTGTCCTATAATCATTTTGAAATCGTTTTTATAAAATTGGGAGGGATGCTTCAAATGAAAAATAGAAGATTGCTTCAATTTAGTTTATTTTTAGGTGTACTGTATGGGATTTTCTTATCCGTTTCCATTGATGCTTGTACGACGGTTTTAGTAGGAAAAAATGCTTCAGTAGATGGATCAACGATGATTGCTAGAAATGAAGATCTGAACACGGCTTGGTCCAAACACTTTGTTGTCAGAAAAGAAAATACGAATCCTTCACATTTTGTATCAAAAGGGAATGGATTTACCCTTGATCTTCCGAAAGAACAGCTGAAGTACACAGCGACCCCAGAATGGGATACGTCAGAAGGATTATTTGAAGAAGATGGTATCAATAGCAAGAACGTTGCAATGAGCGCTACTGAATCAGCTACGACAAAGGAAGAGATATTGAAAAAAGATCCATATACTGCGCATGGTATCGCAGAAGACTCTATGTTGACAGTGACCCTTCCTTATATTGATTCAGCAAGAGCAGGAGTAGAACGATTAGGAAAAATCGTTGCTAAGCAAGGAGCTGCGGAGACAAATGGTGTGATTTTCTCTGATAAAAATGAAATCTGGTATATGGAGATACTTAGTGGTCATCAGTGGGCAGCTGTCAAAGTTCCAGATGACTGTTATGCAGTTATTCCTAATATGTTGTCAATTGATTCATTTGATTTGAAGGACAAAGATTCTTATCTTTGTTCAGCAGATTTAGAATCTTTTTTAGAAAAGAATCAACTGATAAATACGAAACGGGATATTTCTTTAAGAGACATATTTGCAGATAAGTCAAAGGATGAAAAATACAATCTTCCTAGGATATGGGATGCACAGAGAAAACTGACACCTTCAAAGAAACAAAAAATAACAGACCGTTCATTTGAGATGTTCATCAAACCAGATAAACCTATTTCAATTGCAGAAACAGCTTATATCATGACATTACACTTTAATGGTACTGAATATGATACCATCGAAGGGACAAAGCCAGATAAGTATCGTCCAATCTCTGTGCCGAATACGATGGAATCTCATATTCTACAGATAAGAAACAATGTACCAGAAGAAATCAGTGGTATCCATTGGTTAGCGTTGGGGATTCCTGATACAAGCAATTATATACCATTTTATAGCAATATAAGCGAGACACCCGAAGCTTATCAAAAAGGAACAGATATGCCAGATGATATTTCTGCTTACTGGACATATCGGTTGACGAACATCTTGACGAAGCCATACTATAGTGATTTCAAGAAAAATATTACTTTACCAACTCGCCAAAAAGTTCGAGACCATCTATCGAAAGAGTTAGCAAGTACAGACCAACAAGCAAGAGAATTAGTAGTAAATCATCCCGAAAAATTAACGGATTATTTGAATCAAAAAACACAAAGTTTTGCTGATTATGCTATAGATGCTTATCAGAAAATGAACCAGGAGCTGATTGTAAAGATGTCAGAAAAGACAGCTACACATCATGATAAAGATTTATAACATGTGGCTCAGCATTTTTAGCTAATAAAAAGCCTGCTTTTCAGCGTAGTAGATGATCGTTAGACATCTAAACATTGCTGCAAGCAGGCCTTATTTAATTGCTTTTCGGAATGGTAACGGTGAAAGTCGAACCTGTTCCAAGATGACTGTCTACAGTAATCGTCCCATGAAGGAGTTGCACGTAGTCTTTTACAATCGCTAACCCTAGTCCGGTCCCGCCTGAATGCCGGCTTCGCGCCTTGTCTACACGGTAAAAACGCTCAAAGATCCGTTCCTGATCCTCAATGTCGATTCCTATACCAAAGTCTTGGACAGAAAACGATAATTCATCTGTTGCCTGATAACGGATAATGATCTCGCTGTCGTTTTTTGAGTATTGGACAGCATTTTCAATCAGGTTTTTGAGGATTGGATAAAGGATATCTGTTTTAGTAGTAAATGGTTCGTTCTTTCCAATCAATCGAATCGTCAACCGTTTCTTTTCGATGATTGGCTGATAATTTTGAACGATTTGTTGGAAATAAGGTTCTGTATAAATCGTCTGGATTTCGTAAGAATTCTCACCGTCTTTTGACAGCTGGATGATTTCCCGAATCAATTTATCTAACCGAATCGCATCTTTTTGCATGATCTCAAGAAAAGAAGTCAGAGTTTGCGGGTCATCTTTTGCACCATCCAATAAAGTCTCGGTAAAACCAATCAGTGAAGTCACAGGAGTTTTTAATTCGTGGGAGACGTTGCCCACGAAATCCTTTTGTAGCTTTTCTAAACGTCGCACTTTCGTTAAGTCATACGCCACCCCTAGAATCTGTCCGGTACCTTCTGAATTAGTAAAGTAGCGCAAACTCAAGTCTAATGTCTGTCGTCCTTCAGCGATGGTGATCTCCTGATGGATCAGCGGATGCTCAGGAGTCACTTGGTGAATCAGCTGAATGAGTTTTGGCTCTTGGATGACTTCTGTGTATCGTTGTTCAGGTTCATAGCTTGTCACGTTTAAATGCAACTGCATCTTTGGATTAAGCAGTAGTAAACGAGAATCAGCATCATCAATCAGGAATACGCCTATCATCAGTTCATTTAATAATGTGTACAATTGTTCTTCTGTTGTAGTATACGCTCGATACATCTTACTCATTTGTTCGCTCAGCTCATTGATTGTTTGATACAATTCCTCCCATTGGTCAGGTGTCTGCATGATTACTTCTGCTTGGTTTGGATTTTGTACCATTTTTCTAAGAACAGGCAGGACAGTTTTCAAAGGCTGATTTTTTTGGTAGATCAGGTAATAAATCATTCCTGCAAGAACAAGGAAGAAAGACAGAAAGAAGAAAAAGACCCAACGGCGAAAACTTTCCGTTCTCGGTAAAAATCCGCTTGTCGGTTCTGCGATACGTAAAATGGCTTCTAACTGGCCTCCTTTTTTGACTGGTAATGCGACGTATAAAAGATCCTCATTCAAAGTAGTACTTTTGCGCAAAGCGCTACCTAGGTTCCCACCATTCAATACAGCTTTTATTTCTGGACGAGAACTTCGCCGTTCATTCAATGTTTCATTATTTGTGTCAAATAAGATTTTTCCAGTAGCATCCATTAAAGTGATCCGTTCGTTCGACTGATGGACGAATTCTTCCAAAGCAGTTTTGTTTTGCGCTGCTTGGAGGTTTTCGACATCTAATTGCCGGATCAGTAGTTGTGCTTTTTTTGTCAGGTAGCTTTCTTGCTGTTCGACGATCTGTTGTTGGAAATAATGGGAGATCAATTGCCAACCACCAAAAAACAAACTAATTAAAAGAATAAGAAAGAAGAGACGCTCATAAATTTTTTTCCATTTCATCGTTTTGGTTCCTGAAACTTATAGCCAAATCCTCTAACAGTCACCAAGTACTTTGGATGTTTTGGATCTCGCTCGATTTTTTCTCGCAAATGACTAACGTGTACATCTACGATACGGCTTTGTCCTGCGAAGTCAAAATTCCAAATGCGGTCTAGCAATGTGTCGCGATCGATCACACGGTCTTTTCGTTTCATGAAATAAACGAGTAATTCAAATTCTTTCGGTGTGAGTTCAATCAGATGATCGTCTACGGTGACTTGATAATTGGTCAAATCAGCAGTGATTTGTCCAATCGATAGATATTCAGGCTCAGCTTCATCTTTTGATTGCTTACGAGGTTCGATCCGTCTGAATATGGCTTTCATACGGGCTAATACTTCACGTGGACTAAATGGTTTGGTCAAATAGTCATCTGCACCTATCTCCAGACCAATGATTCGATCCACCTGATCATCTTTAGCCGTCAGCATCAAAATCGGTGTTTCATTTTTTTCTTGACGCAGCCGCTGAGTGATCTCCATGCCATCCATCGTTGGAAGCATCACATCTAAAATGATGAAATCAAATGATTGTTCTAATGCTAATTCTAATCCTTCGCCTCCATCTGCGGCACTGGTTACCTTATAGCCTTCTTTTTCCAAATTGAACGTCAAGAGCGTCACAATAGAAGGTTCATCATCAACAACTAGTATTTTTTTCATTCAAATCTCCTTTAAATAGGTTTCATTCTGTTTATATTTTAGCATAGAATCAGTACAAGGGGCTATTTTACAGAAGAAATAAATGGTATAATAGGAAGGCACTTTGCTGAATAGAAAGGAAGAGCTGTCAATGATTGGAATCAGTGCATGTTTAGGCGGTCTGGCCTGTCGCTATGATGGACAGAAAAAAGAAGTACCAGAATTGATGGAACTAGTTGAAACTGGCGAAGCCGTCATGGTCTGTCCAGAAGTAATCGGCGGATTGTCAATTCCTAGAGATCCTGCTGAAATCATTGGTGGAAATGGGTTCGATGTGTGGAAAGATCAAGCAAAAGTATGGACGACAAGCGGCGAAGATGTAACGGAAGCGTACAAAAACGGCGCGATCAAAGCCTATCAAAAATTGCAGGAAAAGCACATTGATCTAGTCATCGTGAAGGAAAAAAGCCCTTCATGCGGGACCCATTCGATTTATGATGGAAGCTTTTCCGGAATAACAAAAAATGGCGCCGGAGTGGCCACTGCTTATTTTATTCAGCAAAAAATGACTGTGCTCTCTGATGAAGAATGGCTGAAAACTAGAGGTGAGCAGAATGGAAATCGAAAAGACCAATCGAATGAACGCGCTCTTTGAATTTTATTCGACCTTATTGACAGAAAAACAAATGAACTACATGGAGTTATATTATGCAGATGATTTTTCATTAGGTGAGATCGCGGAAGAATACGAAGTAAGTCGTCAAGCAGTATATGACAATATCAAGCGGACAAGCAAGATCTTGGAGGATTATGAAAAAAAACTCCATCTCTTCTCTGATTATATTGTCCGAGAACAGATATTGGAAAAGATGACCGCATATATTACAGATAAGTATCCGGAAGATAAAAAACTGCTTGAATATGTACAGCAAATTCAAGCAATCGAAGAATAAATAAAAGGAATGAAGAAAATATGGCATTTGAAAGCTTAACTGAACGTCTCCAGCAGGCGATGGGAAAACTAAGAAAAAAAGGGAAAGTATCAGAAGCTGACGTAAAAGAAATGATGCGGGAAATCCGCCTTGCCTTATTAGAAGCCGATGTTAACTTGCAAGTAGTCAAAGACTTTACTAAACGCGTACGCGAACGTGCGGTAGGGGCAGAAGTGCTGGAAAGTTTATCACCTGCACAACAAATCGTAAAAATCGTTGATGAAGAATTAACGATCACACTTGGTTCTGAAACAGCAGAGTTAAATAAATCACCAAAAATACCAACTGTTATCATGATGGCTGGTCTACAAGGGGCAGGTAAAACAACTTTTACCGGTAAATTAGCGAATTATTTAAAGAAAAATGAAAATGCTCGTCCGCTCCTAATCGCAGGGGACGTATATCGACCAGCGGCGATCGACCAATTGAAAGTATTAGGTCAACAGCTAGATGTTCCTGTATTTGACATGGGAACAGAAGTCAGCCCAGTAGAAATCGTTCGTCAAGGGATGGAGTTAGCAAGAGAAAAGAAAAATGACTATGTATTGATCGATACGGCAGGACGTCTGCACATCGATGAAACATTGATGGATGAGTTGAAACAAATCAAAGAATTGACGCAACCAAATGAGATCTTGCTAGTTGTCGATGCCATGACTGGTCAAGATGCCGTCAATGTAGCTGACAGCTTCAATCAGCAATTAGGAATTACTGGAGTCGTCATCACTAAACTTGATGGGGATACTCGAGGCGGGGCAGCCCTATCGATCCGCTCAGTGACAGGCGCACCAATCAAATTCATCGGTTCTGGTGAAAAATTGACTGACTTAGAAGTATTCCACCCAGATCGTATGGCTAGCCGTATCCTTGGTATGGGGGATATGCTGACACTGATCGAAAAAGCGCAGCAAGACTATGATGAGAAAAAAGCGGAAGAACTTGCACAGAAGATGCGGGAAAACTCATTTGATTTCAATGACTTTATTGAACAACTCGATCAAGTGATGGGGATGGGCCCACTGGAAGATCTAATCAAAATGATCCCAGGAATGAATCAAGTCCCTGGAATCGAAAACGTCAAGGTAGATCCAAAAGACGTTGAACGCAAAAAAGCGATGGTTTATTCTATGACACCAGCAGAAAGAGCAAATCCTGATCTGTTGAATCCAAGCCGTCGTCGCCGAATTGCTGCCGGTTCTGGAAACAGTGTGGTTGAAGTAAACCGAATGATCAAGCAATTCAAGGAATCAAGAAAAATGATGCAACAAATGTCCAAAGGGGATATGAACATCCCAGGTATGGACCAAATGTTTGGTTCAGGCGTCAAAGGAAAACTAGGCAAAATGGCGATGAATCGAATGATCAAGAAAAATAAGAAGAAAAAGAAAAAACGGAAATAAGATGAAAAAACAGCTTCGGTACAGACTGAAAATGTCTACTGCCGGAGCTTTTCTATCAGCAATTTTTATTCTTTACTGATACAATTACTCTAAACGAAGAGGTGGTACAAATGAGATGTCCGTGGAGTGAACAAACAGAAAGTATGCGGCAATATCATGATACTGTCTGGGGTGTTCCTGAATATGATGACCAAAAGCTGTTCCGAAAATTGATGCTAGACATCAATCAGGCAGGATTGAGTTGGCAGACGATTTTAAATAAAAGTGACGCATTCGATGAAGCATATGATCAATTCGATATCCAAAAAGTCGCAAATTATGGAGAAACAAAAATGAGCGAACTAATGGAAAACAAAGGAATTATTCGGAATCGCAGAAAAATCGACGCAGCTGTCCAAAATGCTAAAGCAGTCTTGAAGATTCAAGAAGAATTCGGCAGTTTTTCTGAGTATCTTTGGTCGTTTTCTAATGGAAAAATCGTTGATTCTTCTTATCATTCACAAGAAGAAGTCCCGACAACAAGTCCTCTTTCAGATGAATTAGCAAAAGATCTAAAGAAAAGAGGATTTAAATTTATTGGCAGTACGACAATCTATGCTTTTTTAGAAGCAGTCGGGATCATCAATGATCACCTTGACAGTTGTTTCCGCAAAGAGGAGGTCGTACGTATCGGCAGAAAATAAAGAAAGGGCGAATAAAGCATGCGAAAAATCATATTTTATGGCGCTGTAAGTTTAGATGGTTATTTGGCAACGAAAACGGATGATCTTCAATGGCTTTTTGACACTCCGACAGGTGAGCAAACCACTTATGAAGCTTTTTATGAAACAATCGATACGACCATCATGGGCAGGAAAACTTATCAGGAAGCAAAAAAATATTTGGAAACCGAAGCAATTTATCCAGAGAAAAAGAATTTCGTTTTTTCAACCAATGCACAATTACAATTGCCAGATGCTGAGGCTGTACACGAAGAGCCTGTTGCTTTTCTAAAAAATCTACAAATGACAGAAGGAAAAGATATCTGGGTTGTGGGTGGCGGTCGATTGATCAAACCGTTAGTAGAACATCAAATGATTGATGAATGGTATATCCAGATTGCCCCTGTATTATTAGGGGACGGAATCCCTTTATTCCAAAAAGGAACCTACGAAGCACGTTTTGAATTGCTAGATACGACACGATTCGGTGAATTTATCGAATTACATTATGTACGAAAGTAGAAGCAAATAAAACAAAAGGCAACTATAAGCAGAAGTAATCTGCATATAGTTGCCTTTTTTATTATTGTTCTGATTTTATTCTGCTAATTTGTTAGAAAAATCTAGATACGCATCTAAAATCGTTTGGAAGAAACTTAATGTTCCTTCAACGATATTGCCGTTTTCATCAATTAGATTCGCAACGTTTCCGATATATGCTTCCGGTTGTTGCAAGGTTGGCACATTCAAAAAGACAAGTGATTGGCGTAGATGGTGGTTTGCGCCAAAGCCGCCGATCCCACCTGGTGATGCAGTAACGACTAAACCTGGTTTATGATCCCAAACACTGTGTCCATAAGGTCTTGAGCCTACATCTAAAGCATTTTTCAATACTGCTGGCACAGAGCGGTTGTATTCAGGAGTAACGAAAACGACACCGTCTAATCCACTCACTTCCTCACGAAAACGAGTCCATTCAGCAGGAGCTTTTTCTGGGGTTTCAAGATCCTCATTGTAAAATGGCAGATCATCGAATTTTACAAATACACTTTCGTACCCTTCGGGAAGCAATTTCGCAAAAGCTTCTGCTACTTTTTTGTTGTAAGAATCTTTTCTTAAACTACCAATAAAAAATCCAATTTTTTTTGTCATACGATTTTTCCTCCTTCAAACTATCTATAATAATCTTACAAAAAATAAGTAATTGGAGCAAATAAAAACACTTACTGGCAAAAGTTTCGTTTTAGTTGACAAATGATCGTGAAGTATCGTTAGTCTCCATTGCCAACCCTCTTAGAAAGTCTATATAATGAAGAAAAAGGAGGGATAAGATGGAAGAATTATCATTATCGAAAAATGTAGCAAATTTACGAAAGAAAAAAGGCGTGACTCAAGAAACTCTAGCCGAATTCATAGGTGTGACAAAAGCTTCTGTTTCCAAATGGGAAACAGGCCAAAGTATGCCTGATGTACTCATATTGCCTAAATTAGCCAGTTTTTTTGATGTGTCTGTTGATGAACTGCTCGGCTATCATCCTCAATTGACGAAAGAGCAAATCAGACACTTTTATCAGCAGTGGACCATCGCTTTTTCTAAAGAGCCCTTTGAATATGTGATGGAGGACTGTAGAAAAGCGGTCAAACAATATTACTCATGTTATCCTTTTCTTTTACAAGTAGCCGTTTTGTGGTTGAATCATTTTATGCTAACAAAGGATCTGGAGGAACAACAAGCAATTCTGTCGGAAGCAGAAGCGTTATGTACGAAAATCGTTGAAGAATCAGCAGAATTATCTCTATGCAATAATGCTTCTTTGTTAAAAGTAGCGGTCATGCTCCAGTTAGGCAAACCAGAAGAAGCTTTATCTGAAATCGAAGAAAAAGCGGATCCTTATCGTTTTGCCCAGCAAAGCGACACCTTGCTTATCCAAGCGTACCGAGCCGCTGGTCAAACAAAAAAAGCGGTAAGCTATACTCAATTCAGCATGTTTTCTCATTTAATCAATCTCGTATCTTCAGCCACTCATTATCTATTGATCCAAATCATTCAATTACCGGTTATAGAAGAAACTGTCAATAGAATAGATGCTGTAATCCAAGCATTCAACCTGACGGCGATCCATCCCAACAGTTGTGCTCAATTTTCTTACGCTGCAGCCTGTGCTTATGCGAAACATGAAAAAGAAGAACAAGTAATAAAGTGCTTAAAACAGTTTGTGGATTTGACACTTATACTTTTAAGCGAGGAAGGCAGGATCCTTCATGGTGATAGGTATTTTGATGAGATAACTGAGATATTTGAAGGAGCAGATCTTGGGGTACAGCAAATAAGAGACACGAAAATCATCAGGGAAGGGGCATTAAGTGCATTAGAAAATCCGATTTTTCAACAAATTGAAAGATCAAAAATTGAAAAACTAAAAAAACGATTGGCAGGCGAGTAATATGGGCATCAAAGAATTTCTTCCGTTTTTAATTCCTTTAATCATTGTACAGTTTGGATTACTTATTTATGTACTTCATCATATCTTTACACATTCTGCATATAAATATGGAAATCGAATGATATGGATGATTATTGTTATTGTTGGTATGCAGTTTATCGGTCCTGTCCTTTATTTGATTTTTGGCAAGGAGGATGCGTAGTGGCTATCTTGATACTTGAAAAAGTCTCAAAGTCTTTTGGTACAAACAAATTGCTGGATGATTTATCTTTTTCTGTAGAAGAACAGACGATTTTTGGTTTCATCGGTAAAAACGGTGCTGGAAAAACGACAACTATGAAACTGATCTTAGGTCTTATCAAAAAAGACAGCGGAACGATCCGAGTGAACGGAAAAGAAGTAGAGTACGGACAAACAACGACCAATCAAGAAATCGGCTATTTAGCTGATGTACCGGTTTTTTATGATTATATGACCGCTTCCGAGTATTTGGTCTTTTGCGGCGAACTCACAGGAATGCCTAAACAGCGGATAAAGGAAAAAACCAATGAACTGTTGTCACTTGTCGGTCTGTCGAATGAAAAGAAGCGGATCAAAAAATTTTCCAGAGGGATGCGACAACGTTTAGGGATTGCTCAAGCCTTGTTGAACGAGCCCAAATTACTCATTTGCGATGAACCAACTTCTGCTCTTGATCCTGTTGGTCGAAAAGAAATCTTAGATATCTTATCCTCTGTGAAAGAGCAAACGACGATTTTATTTTCAACTCATATTTTATCTGACGTGGTGCGTATCTGTGACAAAGTTGCTTTTTTGGATAATGGAAAAATCGTGTTGTCTGGATCAGTAGACGAATTGAAAAAGCAAACAAATGCTAGTGGGTTTGAGATCGTATTTTTTTCCAAAAAAGAGCGCGAACAATTTGAAGAGATTTTACCTGGAGGGATGATCCAAAGTGAACTGCGTATAGCTTATCCACAAAAAAGTAAAGAAGAAATGCTTTTTGCTATGGATTTGCTAGCCAAATATCAATTGCCAGTCCAATCAGTCCAGATGGAAGAACCTACGCTAGAAAAACTCTTTTTGGAGGTCGTTCAATCATGAGACAACTCATTGCCTTCGCCAAAAAGGAGCTAAAGGAAAACTGGCGTACTGGAAAAATCATCACGCTAAGTGCGCTCACAGTGATTTTCGGTATAATGAATCCATTGCTAGCTAAATTGACTCCTTATTTAGTGCAAGCTATGTCAACAACTCTGGCAGAGTCAGGGATTTCTGTTCAGAAAATCACAGTTGATGCAACGACTTCATGGACACAATTTTATAAAAATATTCCGATGCTGTTGATTTTCTTTCTTCTTTTATTCAGCGGGGTATTGACAAGCGAATACCAAAACGGAACAATCATCAACTTGCTGACAAAAGGGATGAAGCGATGGAAGATATTTCTGTCGAAATGGATCATGGGTATACTATTTTGGAGTGTCAGCTATTGGTGCTGTTATAGTATTACGCTAGCATACACGATTTATTATTGGGACCAGTCGATTATCTCCCATCCTTTATTTATCAGTTTTACTTATTATTTTTTTGGCTGTTGGCTTTATTCATTGATTTTATTTTATTCAGCTTTTCTTTCTTCCAATTATGCGGTTCTGTTGGCTAGTGGGGGAACGGTCATTCTGAGTTATGGTGCTGGGTTGTTCTCTAAAGTAGCAGAATATGTACCGACTTATTTGATTTCTTCCTCAAATTATCTTACGAAAGAAATCCACCTTACAGATTATACTCAGTCATTAGCAGTGACGTGTTGTTCTATCGTCATATCCATCGTAGCTGGGTGTCTTGTTTTTAACAAAAAAGAAGTCTAAAATCTGCTATTTCCTAAAAAAAATCGAATTTAATCAAGCTGTAAAGAAAAAAAGCTTTACAGGGTAAAAAAAAACTGTTACACTACATCTTGTGAATAAAACAATGGAGGTGGAAATAAATAATGGCAGTTAAAATCCGTTTAAAACGTATGGGTTCTAAAAAGAGTCCTTTTTACCGTATCGTCGTAGCTGATTCACGTTCTCCTCGTGATGGACGTTTCATCGAAACTGTAGGTACTTACAATCCTTTGAAAGACCCTGCAGAAGTAGTTTTAAAAGAAGACTTAGTTCTTGACTGGTTATCAAAAGGTGCACAACCTTCTGACACTGTACGTAACATCCTTTCAAAAGAAGGCGTTATGCAAAAACACCACGAAGCTAAATTCTCAAAGAAATAAGGTGACCGGATATGAAAGATTTAAGCGACTTAGTCTTAACAATCGTTCGTCCGCTAGTCACTTATCCTGATCAAGTCAAGTTAGATGTCGTAGAGTCGAAAGATTTTTACGAGTATAACCTAACAGTGGCACCTGAAGATATTGGCCGTATCATCGGAAAACAAGGGCGTGTTGCCAAAGCAATCCGCACGATCGTTTACGGTGTTCGGATCAATGCACCAAAAAAAGTGCGTTTGAATATCATCGATGATAAGGAAAAGTAAATAAACGTGCTGTACTCGAATTTCCGAGTACAGCTTTTTTGTTTTTTTATTAATTGAAGAAATGATTATTTGGCAAAAGAAGCAAGAAAGCGTATCCTTATAATAGGAGGGAGTGAGCAGATAATGAGAAATACTATGTTATTTATTCCGTTTGTCTTATTGTTAAGCGCCTGCAGTTTGATTACTGAAAGATCAGACAATACGCAACCATCAAGCAGTACATCTGAAACTGTTGCAAGTACAGAAAAAAGTAGTACTAAAATGGCTTCATCTACTGAACAAACAAGGACTACCTCAAATAATGAGGAAAAGACTGCTTTAAACCAATTGAAAGAACAACAACCAAACGTGCCCATGCCTTTAGATATACCGATTTCTTCTGGCTATCTCAATGTCGCAGCGGCACAAACAAAGCAAGGCTATTCTATTTTATATTACGGATCAGATCGTCCCCTCAGGTTGAATGCTGACGAATTGAATCAAGAAACGCCTATTGCAACTTATCTCTATCAATATGGATTTGCTTCTAGTCAAGAAACGATACAAGTCTTGCAGCCATTTGAGATCGATACAAATGGGCAGAAAATGGATTTAGGTCATCAAATCACGGGGTATCAGCAAGGAGCAGCAGGTTCAAGCTACCTTGAATGGCAAGAAGGAAATTGGCGTATTCGGATCCGTGGGAATAATATAGATGGTCAAGAACCCTTGCCGTTAGCTAAAGAAATCGTAGCCTATTTGGAAGAAAACAGGCTGCCAGCACCTGAACAATTTGGTAAGATAACTATTGATATGGGAGATACGACGAATCGAGCCGTAGAAGTAAGTTGGCAAGAACCGAAAAATGTCTATACGATCACTCGTCAAGACCCTATGGCTGCATTGAAGATGGCAGTTTCTATGAAGAAGCCATGACAGAAGTGCTGAGCTTCAAGAAATAAGAAGTCATCAAAAACAGCAAGCCACATTTTTGCATAAATTTGGCTTAATACCCTAAAAGAAAACTAGAATTGCCTCTCCGCACATGCTAAAATAAAACAGACAAAAAAGAAATGGGGATATAAGTTGACTGAATACTTGAATGTAGGAAAAATCGTAAACACACAAGGTATCAAAGGTGAAGTCCGTGTGATCTCAACAACGGATTTCCCAGAAGAACGTTACAAAAAAGGGACGGTGCTGACATTATTCCAAGATGGAAAAGCACCTATTGAATTAACGGTCAAAAGTCATCGTAAACATAAAAATTTTGACTTATTGAGTTTTGAAGGTCATCCTTCCATCAACGATGTGGAAAAATATCGGGATGGCATATTGAAAGTGTCAAAAGACAACTCTGTAGATCTAGATGAAAATGAATTCTATTACCACGAGATCATCGGTCTGCGTGTGGTGGAAGAAGATGGAACGGAACTAGGTAAAGTAAAAGAAATCTTGTCACCAGGCGCTAATGATGTTTGGGTCGTTCAACGTCCGAAAAAGGCTGATATCTTGCTTCCATATATCGCTTCTGTCGTCAAAGAAGTTGATTTAGAAGCTGGAGTGATCCGTGTAGAAATCCCAGAAGGACTGATTGACGATGAAGATTGATGTATTGACTTTATTTCCACGAATGTTTGAAGGTCCTATGGGTGAATCCATCATCGGCAAGGCTGTAGATAAAGGTTTATTAGACATCAATATCTCTAACTTCCGCGACTATTCAGATAATAAACATCAGACAGTAGACGACTATCCATATGGCGGAGGAGCAGGTATGTTGCTTAAAGTCCAACCAATCTATGATAATATCCAAGCAATTGAACAAGCTGCACCTGATGTCAAGAAACGAGTCATCCTTCTTGATCCAGCTGGTAAACGATTCGATCAGAAAATGGCAGAAGAATTTTCACAAGAAGAACACCTGGTATTCATTTGTGGTCACTACGAGGGGTATGATGAACGTATCCGCACATTAGTGACAGATGAAGTTTCCTTAGGGGATTATGTCCTTACTGGGGGAGAATTAGGTGCAATGGTCATGATCGATGCAACAGTTCGGCTGTTGCCAGATGTGTTAGGCAATCAGACTTCTGCCCAAACCGATTCTTATTCAACTGGTCTATTAGAACATCCCCAATATACTCGTCCAGCAGAATATAAAGGGATGAAAGTACCAGAAGTATTGACAAATGGAAATCATAAATTGATTGAAGAATGGCAATTAAAAGAGTCGCTAAGAAGAACCTATCAACGCCGACCTGATCTCTTGGAAACACTTGAATGGACGCCTCAAATGACGAAATTTTTAGAAGAAATCAAGAAAGAAGAGCAAGAAAAACCATCAGATGTAGCCAAGTAACTTTTTCTAAAATTTCCTTTACAGTAGATTGATAGTATGTTAGTATTTTATGGTGAGTGCACAAGCACTTAACTATTACGATATTCCGCTGTGAGAGAAGCTCATAAGAATATTTGGAATAAGGAGAAGAAAACCATGAATCCATTAATCGAAGAATTAACAAAAGACCAATTACGTTCTGACATCCCAGCGTTCCGCCCTGGTGACACTGTGCGTGTTCACGCAAAAGTTGTCGAAGGTACTCGTGAACGTATCCAGTTATTTGAAGGTGTTGTTATTAAACGCCGCGGTGCTGGAATCAGCGAAACTTATACAGTACGTAAAGTTTCTAACGGAGTGGGCGTTGAGCGTACATTCCCATTGCACACACCACGTGTTGCAAAAATCGAAGTAGTTCGCTACGGTAAAGTACGTCGTGCAAAATTGTACTACCTACGTGCATTACACGGAAAAGCTGCTCGTATCAAAGAAATCCGTCGTTAATCATTGTTATCAGACAGAGAAAGAACCCTTGGTATTCAAGGGTTCTTTTTTTGTTCTTATCATGTAATGCAATATTCTTGATTCAGTATTTTTTAATTACTCGACTGGGCGAATAACTTATTAGGATGAGTCTATCGACAAATATTAGTAAAAAAAAGAACTATATGATAATATCTTTCTTGAGAGTAACCGCTTTAACAAAAAATCCAGAATATTCTAATATAAATGGAGTATTCTTAGAATCAAAAGGAGAAAGAAGATGATTTATACTTATACGGAGCAAGAGAAAATGAAAGTTTTGGAGACATTTATGAAGGATGGAAAAGTAAAACAAGTACCAAGCGCAACAAAAAAGAAATACATCCTGCTGAAAGAAGTCTTGAAACGATTCGAACATGGAGTAATATATACAGAAACAGAAGTCAATTCGATATTGATGGACGTATTTTCTAGTGCTGATTATGTCGAACAAAGGCGTTACCTAATCACATTCGGTTTTTTCAAAAGAAGTTCGGATGGTCGAGCGTATCAGTTGATGGGAAATGAAAATTAGAAGTTTTGATGTATACTAATTGAAAAAAATTCAAGTATGGGGCGTAGAACCAATGTCGCATACTTGAATTTTTTTTGTCATCTGTATCTATAATACAAAACCAAGAACGTTATTCAAAATATGGATAGCCATGATAAAAGCTAATGAGCGATTCGCAGTTAAATAAGCAATCGTCAGTAAAATCGTTCCAGGAGCGTACATGAAAAAATCAATTGGATGCGTTACATGAATAAATGTAAATAGAAAAATAGAAATCAAAGAAGACAAAATTAAACCAATAGATTGAGAAAGCCAATTAATTAAAAGATGACGAAAAATAAGTTCTTCTAAAATCGGGCCAAAGAAAGCAAAAACAATCAAAGTCAAAAATAGCGGCGTTTGTTTTCCTAATTGCGATAAATATTCCTGATTGGCTGATTGGTTAGTAGGACCTAAAATGTATTGCATGAAGACATCTACTAAAAAGATCAAGCCTACCCAAAAAAATATATTAGCAATTCTCAGCCAAGTTTTTTCTTTGAAATAAGAAAAACTTTCTATGATCTCTTTACGAAACAAAATGATTCCAATAATAGAAGGAATACATAAGTTAACCGCGAACACAACAAACTCTGAATGTATTAAATCACTGTTCGTTACCATAGATAATAAGGGCTTTTCCGGCGGGACAGTTCATTCAAAATCAAAATCATGGGAGTGCGAAATACAGTAAATTTGTCTATTCAACGCTTTTTGGTTTCAGTGTGCCAAAAAGCAACGGATCATATGGTGAGGGAGCTTATGATAGTTGTTTGGCGTTGTCTGAAGATGGCCGTCACTTTCGGACAAAAGAATTAGATGAAATGTTTTCGATCGAGTTAGACCGAGTTGTCCATTTATGGCGTCCTTGGTCAGATGTGACAATAAAAAGTACAATCGTTCCGCTTGAAAACGGGCATTTGCGTATCCACGAAATATGGAGTGAACGGTTGCTGTATGTGTATGAAGGCGGGTTTAGTGTACCAATGGAAAATACAAATAGATGTATAGCGGGACAATGTGCCACAGCACGATCAATCATTGGTACTTCGAGGATTAAGAACATCATTGGATACAAGAAAGCTGGGATTATCGGACCTGAACCTAATACAAGTCTTTATTTTCCGGTAACACTATTACCGTATTTGACAGGCGTGGCTGAAAGCGGAAAACAAGTATTTATATCTGTGATCAGCGGTGTTTTACCAGACCAAGTTTTTGAAGAGCCTGCAGTAGAAATTATTGGGAGAAATATAGAAATCGGGCAACTAGGGCAAAGGATTAATGTAAAGTTGGAGGAAAAATACAACGATGGACAATAGAACAAATATAGTTGAGTTAGATTGGCTAGTTTCAGAAATTGATTTTATTGAAAAACAGGTGCGTGAAAATCAAGAAAAATTTAAATTTCTCGTACCTGCTGCAGCTAGTAACAATCATGTATATGAAGCGGAAGAAAACACTGATTGGACGGCTAGTTTCTGGTTGGGGATATTATTTTTAACAAAAGAACTTTCTAACTCAAAAGATTTTGATCGAACGATCGAAAGTCAATTAGCTTCATTCAAAGAACGTTTAGAAAAAGATATAGCCTTGGATACGCATGATATCGGATTTTTATATCAATTATCAGCTGTTGCTGATTATCGATTGAATAAAAACGAGTCATCAAAACAAATAGCGATACAAGCAGCTGATCGATTGATGGAGCGGTATTCTCCCAAATCTCAAATTATCCAAGCTTGGGGAGACTTAGATGATCCAAAGCAGCGTGGACGTATGATCATTGACTGTTTGATGAATCTGCCATTACTTTACTTTACTACTGAGGCTACCGGAGATGAGAGTTATAAAACAGCTGCCTACAACCATGCGAAACAAACTCAAAAGTATATTGTGAGAGACAATGCTACTACTTACCATACGTATTACTTTGATGATGTTACTGGAGTGCCTAAATATGGTCGTACGCAACAAGGTTATTCAGATGAATCCTGTTGGGCGCGCGGGCAAGCGTGGGGGATCTATGGATTCACATTAAGTTACTTGTATACGGGAGACGGTTCTTTTTTAGAGACCGCCACGCAACTTGCTGATTATTTTCTACAAGAGCTTCCTGAAGATTTGATTTGTTATTGGGATCTAATATTCAAAGAAGGTAGTCAAGAGGAAAAAGATAGCTCTGCGGCAGCAATAGCTGCATGCGGATTGTTAGAACTTTCCAAACAACTGCCTGTTTCAGATCATCGTCATTTCGATTACGAAGAGATGGCAGTCAAAATCTTGGGAGAATTACAAAAAAACTATACAACGAAACAAGTAGATGGATCAAACGGGCTGCTTCTCCATGCCGTTTATGATAAAAACAGCTTAAAAGGTGTAGATGAATGTGTGATCTGGGGCGATTACTTTTATGTAGAAGGGATCACTCGTCTAGCTAAAAAATGGTACTGTTACTGGTGATGTATAAGAAAAGAGGAGGATTCATATAATGAAGCGATGGAAAAAAATGATGATTGGATCAATAGTTTTAGGAATGTCACTCGTATTTGGTGCTTGTGGTAATCAAGAAGGCAGTAGTGAAGAATCAGCAAATGAAATTACCGTTTCGACATGGAATTATGAAACAACACCTGAATTCAAAGCGCTCTTTGAAGCATTCGAAAAGAAAACGGGAATCAAAGTGAAAGCAGTAGATATTGCTTCAGATGATTATGACACGAAACTTACTACGATGCTTTCTTCTGGAGATACGACAGATGTATTGACGATGAAAAATCTTTTGTCGTATTCAAATTATGCTTTACGAGATCAGTTAGTCGATCAAACAGAACGAATTAGAGAATTAGATACTGATGCTGCTGAAGGAACATATGAAATGTATGATATCGATGGAAAAACATACGCATTGCCCTATCGAACGGACTTTTGGATACTATATTACAATAAGAAAATGTTTGATGATGCAGGAATCCAATATCCAGAAAATCTAACTTGGGACGAATACGAAGATTTAGCAAAAAAGCTTAGTAAAAATGACGGACAAGTTTATGGAGCATATCAACATATCTGGCGTTCGACGATCCAAGCTATTGCAGCTGCTCAAAACGAAGCGAATCTTGTGGAACCAGATTATCGATTTATGACTGATTATTATGATCGAGCATTGAGGATGCAAAAAGAAGGCGCGCAAATGGATTTTGGCACGGCTAAGTCAACGAAAGTAACCTATCAATCTCAATTTGAAGAACAAAAAGCAGCAATGATGTACATGGGAACTTGGTATATGGCTGGCATACTTGCGAACAAAGAAGCAAATAAGACAGAAGTAGAATGGGGAATTACAGCTATTCCTCAGAAGAAAAAAGGAGAATCGGTCACGACGTTTGGCTCGCCAACAGCATTTGCTGTCAATAAAAACTCAAAGAAACAAAAAGCAGCGCAAGAATTTATTGAATTTGCAGCTAGTGAAGAAGGAGCAAAAGTATTGGCAGGAGTAGGAGTAGTTCCTTCATATCGTACAGATGAGATTGATCAGCTTTATTTTAACCTCGCTGGAATGCCAACGGATGAGATTTCTAAAAAAGCTTTTTCTCCTGATGAAATCAAACTTGAATTTCCGATTGATACGCATGGGCCTGCAATCGATAAGATTTTACAAGAAGAACATGACTTGATTTTGGTTGGAGATGAAACGCCGGAAAAAGGAACGGCAAATATGGAGAAACGTGTAGCTGCTGAAAAAGAATAATCATGAAAGGAGAGAAGCCAAGAGATCAAACGCTCTTGGTTTCGTCATCGAAATGGAGAATAGTATAAATAAGAAAGCTACAAATCATTTGCGTAGAAAACGAACGTGGATCGCTTATTCGTTTATCGCCCCGAATTTCATTGGTTTTTTTGTTTTTACATTAATACCGATCCTGTTTTCGCTTGTACTAGCATTTATGAAATGGGATTCTTTTTCAACGCCAGAATTTGCTGGACTAGATAACTTTCGTAAAATGGCCAACGATGAGACCTTTTGGATTTCTTTGAAAAATACTTTTTTATATACCGCTGCTGTAGTGCCCGGCACACTTGTTTGTTCGTTAAGGCTAGTTTTACTACTAAATCAGAAAATTAGAGGGATGAAGCTTTTTCGTACGATATTTTTCTTTCCGTATGTTACTTCTTTAGTAGCAATTGCTGTTGTTTGGAATATGTTGTTTCATCCAACGATGGGACCAATTAATATCTTTTTAAAGCGATTTATTGAACATCCTCCAGGTTGGACTTCAAGTTCAAATTGGGCGCTTTGGGCAATTGTAATTGTCAGTATTTGGCGCGGGATGGGTTATTACATGATTCTGTACCTTGCAGGACTACAAAGTATCCAAAAAGAATTGTATGAAGCGTCTTCACTAGATGGAGCAAATCGATGGAAACAATTTTTGAATGTGACATTACCTTCGTTGAGGCCAACTACCTTCTTTGTAACGATCATGCTTGTCATCAATTGTTTCAAGGTGTTTGACCTGGTGCAAGTGATGACGGATGGCGGCCCTGGTCGAGCGACAAATGTGTTGGTTTACCAAATCTACAATGAAGCATTCAAAAAATTTGATTTTGGTTATGCTTCAGCTATTTCACTTGTTTTGTTCGTAATTGTTTTGGGCGTTACGGTTGTTCAGTTTTCTTGGAATAAGCGTCGTACTTAGGAGGTATGAAATGGAAGAGAGTGTTCAAAATGAAAGGAAAAAAGCAAAAATTTTTTCAAACGATATGACCTTTATTCAATGGTTGGGTATGATTCTGCTAATAGGGCTAGCTTTATTGACGATCATTCCTTTTTTATGGGTGGTTTCTGCTTCATTCAAAGCAAATAATGAAGTGTTCACGATTCCGATTCAATGGATTCCTAAAACTTGGCATTTAGAGAACTATCTGGTTATTTGGTCTCGTATTCCTTTAGTGACGTTTTTTAAGAATACAGCTTTTTTAAGCGTTGTGATCACATTGATTCAGTTGTTTACTTCTAGTTTTGCTGCTTACGGGTTTTCTAAACTGAATTTTAAAGGGCGCGATATTTTATTTTTAGCATATATCGGCACAATTGCTGTCCCTTGGCAGTCTTATATGATCCCTCAGTTCATCATGATGAGAAAAGTGGGCTTAACAGATACGTTGTGGTCATTGGTGCTATTACAAGCGTTCAATGCTTTTGGTGTGTTCTTGTTGAAGCAATATTACAGTAGTATCCCAGATTCTTTATGTGAGAGCGCGCGGATCGATGGCTTATCAGAATGGGGAATCTATCGAAAGATCATTTTACCCCTTACAAAACCGGCGATTGCCAGTTTGACGATCATCACATTCGTTAATACATGGAACGATTATATGGGGCTATTCATTTATTTGTCTTCTACGGAAAATAAAACAATCCAGTTAGGGTTGAAAATGTTTATTGGGCTATTTGATGCAGAGTACGCATTAATCATGGCTGCCTCAGTTGTTTCTGTTCTTCCTGTTGCTTTTATATTTTTAGCGATGCAAAAATATTTTGTAGAAGGGATCGCTTCATCAGGAATGAAGGAATAGGAGGCGATTATGAAAGAGCAGCGTTTTGACAAAAATGTTTATATGGAATTCTTTTATTGGTTGTATCAATCATTGGCAAGTAGCCTTTGTTTTTGGTGTGTCAATATCTTGTATATAGCAGCTGCGTTCCTTTTGTCAATAGATGGAAGGAATGTCTTTTCCCTTATTTTTTCATTGCTTTTTATTGGTCCGGGTTGCATCGTGATGATAGGCATGACAGAAGAATTAACAAAAGAAAAAAGTTTTTCATCAGTACGTTTGTTCATAAAGACGTTTCGCCGATTTTGGCTAAAGGGATTTTTTTATTGGCTATTTGCTTGGATAGTTAGTGTGATAGCGATTTTTGATTGTTTCTTTTTTATACGTTTTTCTTATGGAAAATGGTTGATTCCGTTGTTTGTTTTACTTGCTTGTTTATCAGTTTCCTTTAGCATCAACTGCTGGTATTTTCAGGTGAGAAATCCAGCGTCAAAACCAAATCAAGTTCTACGAATAGCGTTCTACTATACGTTGAAAAAATGGTATGTGAGTTTACTAGATTTTTTACTATTGACAAGTTTGTTTCTCTTCTTTTTCGTAAAGCCCCAATGGTGTATTCTACTAGGTCCTTCTATCGTATTTGGTTTGATTTACTTCAACAATCGTAAATTGATGAGAATGATGGATCTGTAGACTTTATAAATTGAAACTTTCAACCAAGAATGACAGTTTTTTATGTAAAATCTGTCATTCTTTTTCATTTTTTGAAACATATGGCTAAACAAATGAAATAAAACGTGCTATACTTCTGAATGAAACAGGTTTAGAAACTGTATCACTTATTTGTGATTATTTCTAACTAATAATTAAAAATAAAGCATAAAAAGGACGATGTTCAATGGCCGAAAAAATGAAACAAGGTTCGAAATCTGTAGTAGAAAGTTTGATTAACCATCACGTTGATTATGTATTTGGTATACCAGGCGCAAAAATCGATGGTGTATTTAATGAATTAGAGGATCAAGGTCCTGAATTAATCGTAACTCGTCACGAACAAAATGCTGCATTTATGGCACAAGCAATCGGACGTATCACAGGAGAACCAGGGGTTGTTATCGCAACAAGTGGTCCAGGTGCTAGTAACTTAGCTACAGGTTTGGTAACAGCGACAGCAGAAGGAGACCCTGTTTTAGCAATCGCCGGGCAAGTAAAACGAAGCGATCTATTGAAGTTGACCCATCAAAGCATGGATAATGCAGCGCTGTTCCAGCCAATCACAAAATACAGTGCAGAAATCCAAGATCCGGAAACAATTTCAGAAGTGATTGCCAATGCTTATCGTATGGCTAAGAGCTCAAAAAAAGGAGCGAGTTTTATCAGTATTCCTCAAGACGTAGTGGATGCGCCAGTTGAAGGTAATATCATCAAGCCATTGAGTGATCCTAAATTAGGTTCTGCTTCTGCAGATGATATCCGTTACTTAGCCGAACGCATCAGGGAAGCAAAACTACCGGTATTATTAGTAGGTATGCGGGGATCAAGTGAAAAAGAAACGTTAGCTATCCGTCAATTAGTTGAAAAGACAGCATTGCCTGTTGTAGAGACATTCCAAGCAGCAGGAGTGATCTCACGTGAATTAGAAGCGCATTTCTTTGGTCGTGTGGGATTGTTTAGAAACCAACCAGGCGATATGCTTTTGAAACGAAGCGACCTAGTCATCGCAATTGGTTATGATCCAATCGAATACGAAGCAAGAAACTGGAACGCAGAAAAAGATGCGCGGATCATTGTGATCGATGAAGCACCAGCTGAAATCGATCCATTTATGCAGCCTGAAAGAGAGTTGATTGGCGATATCTCAGCTACTCTTGATTTATTGACAGGTTCATTAGAGCCTCAACAAGTGTCAGAAGATGCGAAAGAATATTTAGCTTCTCTTCAAGCAAAACTAACGGAGCGGGATATTGTCCAATCAAAAGGAGAAGCAGGTATTTTGCATCCTTTAGAAGTCATCAACACACTTCAGTCAAAAGTAACAGATGATATGACCGTTACTGTAGATGTAGGAAGTCATTATATTTGGATGGCACGCCACTTTAGAAGTTATGAACCCCGACATCTGTTATTCAGTAATGGTATGCAAACGCTTGGTGTAGCATTACCATGGGCAATTTCTGCTGCACTGGTACGTCCAAATACACAAATCGTATCAGTTTCCGGAGATGGCGGATTTTTATTCTCTGCCCAAGATTTAGAAACGGCCGTACGTAAAAAATTGAATATCGTTCATTTGATTTGGAATGATGGACGCTACAATATGGTAGAGTTCCAAGAAAAAATGAAATATCAACGGGCGTCAGGTGTAGATTTTGGTCCAGTTGATTTTGTGAAATATGCAGAAGCTTTTGGTGCTAAAGGAATACGAGCTACAAGTGTAGAGGAATTAGAAAAAGCTTTAGAAGAAGGATTTGCGACAGAAGGACCCGTAATTATTGATATTCCAATCGATTACCGTGATAATGAGAAATTGGGAGAAACAATCTTACCAGATCAATTCTATTAAGGAAGTGTCGACATGACTGAAAAAATCTTATACCAGCACGGGACATTAGGAGCTTTGATGGCCGGCTTGATGGATGGAACAGAAACGATTGCTCATATATTGGAAAAAGGAACTCTGGGATTGGGAACATTGCATGGACTTGATGGTGAAGTTATCTTTTTAGATGGCGTAGCTTATCAAGGAAGATCAGATGGCTCAGTTGTCCAATTAGATGGAAGTGAACTTACCCCCTATGCAGCAATTACAGATTTTACGCCAGATACTAGTTTTTCTGTTTCAGAATCTGCAGATGGAGAACAATTGAAAAAAGACATCTTAGTAAAAGAAGATGGGGAAAATCTATTTTTAGCAGTGAAGATAACTGGATTATTCAAAAACATGCATATCCGTATCATGCCGAAACAAGAAAAACCTTATCGAAGACTAGCAAAAATTTCAGAGTCTCAACCAGAATTCCAACAAAGCAACATTCATGGAACATTAGTCGGGTTCTTTACGCCTGAATTATTCCAAGGAGTTGCTGCAGCGGGATTTCATCTGCATTTTATCGATGATACACATACATTTGGCGGACATGTAATGGATTTTGAAGTAACTGAAGGAAAAGTTGAGATTAGCCGCATCTCGTCCCTTGTACAGCACTTTCCAGTTGATGATCCGACTTTTGTTCACGAAACGATTGATTATGCTGATTTAGCAGCAGAAATCCAACAAGCAGAATAAAAAAGACAGCGAGATGCGTTTAAGGTAAACAAACTAACGTATCTCGCTTTTTTGAGAAGCAAACCTAGCGTTTACCAAAAAACTGAGCTATAATCTTTTCCATAGATTAAAAAGGAGCGGTTTTTATCATGTGGATAGAAAAACAGAAAAAAGATGCATACGAAATTCTATTATTACAGCAACAAGGATTATTAGAAGCAGAAGATAACTGGTTAGCAAATTTAGCAAATTCATCTGCATTGTTGAATGAAACATTACCTGAGACCGTCTTTGCAGGATACTATTTATTTGATGGCAATGAATTGATTTTAGGACCGTTCCAAGGGCGAGTTTCCTGCACACGTATCAAGATGGGAAAAGGAGTTTGTGGAGAGTCAGCTGAAAAACAAGCGACATTGATCGTTGACGATGTCAAAAAACATGAAAATTATATTTCCTGTGATTCAGCCGCACAATCAGAAATCGTTGTACCAATGGTAAAAGAAGGTCATTTAATCGGTGTTTTAGATATCGATTGCGGAGTAACGAAAGGGTATGATGAAATCGATCAAGCATTTCTAGAAAAATATGTAGATCTTTTATTAGCAAATTTTAATATAAATGCTTTTTCATTTATTAATAACTAAAATTGACTATTGAAACAAAAAAGAAGAGAAATCAAAAATAAAAAGAGCCGGAAAGACAGTGGACATATCTGTTTTTCGGTTTTTTTATTTTTTTATAAAATCACAAGTGTTATTGGTTTTCATAATCATATTTTAATGGTATTATCATTTTAAATAATGAAAAACACATTAAGGATGGATGAAATATGAATAACGAAACTATCATTTTAGGAAAAAAATATATTTGCCAACCTATTGGCTTGAAACAAAAAGTGGTTGGAGAAGTAATCAGTAAATTAGAAAATTGTGTTGTGATCTGCGTAGACGAATATCATGACGTCGATCGCAATGAAATATTAGAAAAATGCGGAAAAGTAGTGGCAAAATACACTCACGTTTATGAGTTGGAAACGACAGAATATCTATATAATTACAGCAATAAATATGAACATACTTTAGTTTCATAAAGATTTTAAATAAAGTGCCTTCAAAAGCGAGGAGTCCAAGCTTTTGAAGGCACTTTATTTAGTTGGCGTTGTTTTTTATATGTCTCTTTTCTTTTTAAGTGGCACAATAATTGTAAATTTTCTTTAATTGATTCTCTATGCAACCTGAATCTAGTTCAGTATATAAAAACTAGTTTCGTTTGCTTCACTGTCAGAAATTCTCCTTCGCTTCTTTTAGATTATATACAAGGTATCTCTAAAGTCCTTTTAGTTGCCAAAATTTAATAACAAATAAAGTATAATGATTATAGCTTCTCTAATTTCACTTTATTTAATTGTAGACATTATTTTTAAATAACAAACATAATCATTAAAAAAGTTTTTGTCATATCCTCAAGTACTTGTTCTAGCTTCCAGTATATGTTTCTATTTTTATCTTATTTTTTTATTTAAACTAAAAGACGTAATTTCAAATGAAAATTTATTGAATAAAGATTCCATTATTATAGTGCCCACAACGAAACCAGCAGCATTTGCAATAATATCCCCTACATCAAATATTCCTAAATGAAAAACATATTGTGCTATTTCAATTAACCAGATACCCAAAACCACTATGCCTAGATGTTTTTTATTTAATGATAGTATCCAGCCTAATGGTATAAACATGATTATATTCAGCATCAAGATTATCGCATCCCCATTGATAAAATCAGAAAGAAATGATAAAGGATTGGATTCTAGTCCTCTTATTCCAATGTTTTTTAAAAAGAGCAGATAAATTAATACTAAAAAATAAAGAACATAAAATCCAATGATTACTTCCTTATAAATTTTCTTTGTAAAAAAACTTAGTAAAAAAATATAGAGAAAAAAAGTAATAATTATTATTTGGATAAATGGAATCCAAAAATCAACATCTCCACTAGGAGGAAAAATAGAGAGTGAGTAAAAATAAAGATATTTCATGTAAAACCATCTGGAAAACAAAAACGATAAACATAGTAATGAAACATTTAAAAATAACAATTTTATTTTAATTTTTATGCTATTAATAGTAGAATTCTCCTTTCAAATTTGTTTCTATTATTATAACAAAAAAACATAAAGGAGCTATACTATGAAAAATATATGAAAAAAACTATCGCTCGCATTTTTAATACTAAGTTTTTTTTCTGCAACAGTTGTAAACGCTGCTACCGCTATGACATATAGTGGGACTGGTATTTGGTCATGGAGATCTGTCAACAGTGGTCTACTTCAACTACACGTTCGTATACTGTTAGGCATAATCTAACTAGACGGAGTGCTGGAGCATCTACTGTGTTGAATGTTGCTATTGCACGGCAGAATCTGATAGGCTCAACTATAGTTTCTTCTAGGAATTTTTCTGGAACTAGCAACGGTACTTTCACAAGTTCATTAACTTCTGGCACGTATTTTCTTCGATTTGAAAGTAATGAGCGGACCAAAACATTTGACATAAATGGAAGTGTCACGTATTAATAATATTCTATCTCCTTAAAAAAATTCTATAAATGACCAGTAAAAGTACAATTGGCCGTTCATTTTACTGGTTATTTCTAATGTTTTCTTGATAGATACTCATTATTTATGGTAATTTCTGATTGGTATTTTTTTATAGGAACTAATAAAGTTAAAACGGATAAATCTATAAAGAAAATTATTGAAGGAAAGACTGTTGACAAAGAAAAACTAAGTGTGACAATATACGCGAAATTCTAATTGTTAAATAAAAAGCAAAAAATTCAAATTTTTTTTAAGCCAAAATAAAAAAACGTTGATTTATCAACGTTTTTTACAGTATCTATTAGTCTCAACTATACATATATGGAGACGGCGGGAGTTGCTTAAATGCTATTATATCAATGCTTAAATTTAATTGAATGCCATTTTGAATGCCACATAGCTAGAAATCTATAAATTTATTGAACTTATCTGCTAATTGTTCTTTAGCAAGTTTTGATACATGAGCGTACGTGTTCATGGTAGTTTGAATATCTTCATGTCCTAAACGAAACTGTATTTCTTTAAGTGATGCTCCCATTTCGATCAACAAGCTTGCTTGAGTATGTCTGAACCCATGCACAGTAATTCTAGGTAGTTTTTTCTTTTGCTTCTTGTCCATTTTGTCTTGTATACTCATAAGCCACTTTCGAGAGGTATCAAGACTCATTATATCGTGTGGTTTTTTTGCACTTGAATGTCCAAAAATGAGCCATTCGTCAGATGGAGGAAGGGCAACTTTTTTCCATTCATTAAGCTTGTCTAAAGTACCTTGATCGATTGAAATAATTCGGCTAGATCCAACCGTTTTAGTTGTGTCAATTTCTAGTCCATTTGCAGTTCTAGTAACGGCTTTATAGATATTGACTGTTTTAGCCTTGAAATCTATATCTCTCCATTCAAGAGCACCTGCTTCTTGTTTTCTCATACCAGTCATAGCTAGTAATCTAAAAAAAGCTTGAATCTTTAGGTTTGGCTGATTATATAGTTCATCAAGAAACAATTTCAATTGGTTTTTATCATAGAATGGTTCTTCAACAGTTGCTTTTTTCCTTCTCTTTGGTTTGCGTATGGCATCTGTAGGATTGGACTCTATTATACCAAATCGAACGGCGTATTTAAAAACTAGTCCTGTGTAATTCATCATTTTAGGAGCTGTATCATATTTATTTGCCCATTTATCCATTAGTTCTTGAATTTTGATAGGGGTGATTTCAGAAATATATATGTCTCCGAGTTCTTCTAACACATGATTATTAAAAATTCTTTCTGTTTTTAACAATGTAGATCCTCGTACTGTTCTTTTGTATTCAGTCATCCATAAATCATATACGTCTTTATATGTTTTTGGCTTTTCTTTTTTTAATAAATTGTCCTCGTATTCACTTTGCAATCTTGCGAGTGCTAATTTTGCTTCACGTTGAGTTTTAAAATTTCGTCGAGTAGTTTTAACAGGCTTTCCTGTTTCGGGGTTGATTCCTAAATATGCTTGGAACTTCCAAGCTTTATCCCCGTTCTTTTTCTTATATTGTTCAAATTTAGCCAATTGAATCAACTCACTTTCTTTGATACAATAGACAGTATAAAGAGCCTACTATATAGGTTTAATATCTCACGTCACTCAAACTTGGTAGGGGAGAGGGCGTGTTTTTTTGTTTATAGACTTTCGAAAACTAAAGTAGCTTGGATTCTATCGCCACCACCGAAACCTTTACTACCACCGTTTGTAGTGGAAATAGTGTGTAATCGATAACCTTTAGAACACTGTCTATTTATAGTGTTTTCAAGTTCTGATAGGTTTTGCGACCCTTTTCCTATAAATTTTTCTTTTAATACAACTTGCAATACAACGTAACTTGGCATATTCTTTTCCTTCTTTCTACTATGATAATAAATACTAACCCCTAGCCGGAGCGCCAACTTCGACTGGGGTATTTTTATATGATCACACGACCGATAAAATTAATATCGGAATCCTCAAATCTAAATAGCAAATCTTTATAATCTTTGTTGAGGGAAACCAATCTAAGCGTTTTAGTTTCTTCATATACATAGACTTTCTTTATATAAGCTTCTCCGTCAACCTCTACCACATAAATCCTACCGTTTTGAATACTGTCTATGCCTTGTTTGAACTCATCTACATACACGATATCCCCATCATCGAACAACGGCTTCATAGAAATCCCCGCTATTTTAAATATCCAATCATGTTCTGGCGCATCTGCTGGAACTTCTACTATATCTTTGTCTGCTTCATAGTAGTTTAAAATCCCAGTACCAGCTGATAAGTAAGCCTGCACTTCTTCATGGTTATTTTGAACAGGGAATTGAACCACGTTACTATTTTGTTCTTCAAGTTGCTGTTCAGCGAAGTTGTAGACTTTTGTTTTGCGTTCAGGATTAAGTTGTTTATATATTGTTTCAATGGATGGAGCATTTTCATCTTCCCAACCCATTAAAAAAGCTGGGGTTGTTTTCAAAACTTCTGCAATATCATCAAGAATATTTGTAGGCAATTTTTCAATATCGCCTTTTTCATATCTAAAGATAGTAGATCTAGAAACTCCAAGTTTTTCCGCAACGACATCAGCACTTAAATTTAATTCCTTTCGCCTTAGTTTCATTCTCTCGCCTATATCCATTTCACTCACCTCTTAAAAAGAGTATAAAATATACGTTGCAAAAATGCAACAAAATAAATCGCAATAATGCAACTTTTTAATTGACTAATAAATAATAGGGTGTTATATTTGTTTTAACAAGTCGCAATAATGCGACAAAAGAAAGGAGTGAGGTTCATGATCAACACAAACAAATTAAAAGGTCTTATCGTAGAACGGGGCACTACTCAACAAGCAGTAGCAGATTCAATCGGAATCGATCGAAGTACTTTTTATCGAAAAATGAAAAAAGGTGGAGATTTCTCGATTGAAGAAGCAAAAAAAATGAAGCAAGAAATCCCACTAACTGATCAAGAAGCAATCGAAATTTTTTTTGGCGGTAAAGTCGCATTTACGCTACAAAACAAACAAACAACAAAAGAGGAGGCTAAACAATGAAAACAGAAAACTGGAACGGTCACGAGATACGATTCGTCGATATTAATGATGAATGGTGGGCAGTGGCGAAAGATGTTGCGGAAGCGTTAGGTCTTAAACAGGTTACTAGAGCCATTCACTCTTTGCCAAAAGATGGGGTTACTACTAGTAAGGTCATCGATTCATTGGGCAGAACACAAGACGTAAACATCATCAACGAAAAAAATATTTACCGTATGGCATTCAAAAGCCGTAAAAAAGAAGCTGAGGCATTTCAAGATTGGATTTTCGACATCATCAAAGAGCTGCGCCAGTCAACAGGGCTAGAAGGCTTCCAAGTGTTCCGGATGCTAGACAAGGAGCATCAGAAATCAGCTATGCAGAATCTAAAAAAGTCATTACGGAAACCAGTGAGAGTTGACTTTATTAAAGCAAACGTTATTGCGAATAAAGCTGTATCAAATAAGCACGGTTTCCCGAAAATGATTAAGAAGGCTGAGATGACGCCTGACATGTTAGTGGAGCGCCAAGAAATTTTAGATAGCACAGTAGAGCTTATGGGAATCAAAGATCGATATGGATTGAAGTTATCCGTTAGCGAAGAAATATATGCAAGTTTGGAACCGCAAGAGCAGATGGCGTAAGGAGGAGGTTAAATAGTGAGCGAGGAAATGAGCCAAACAATCAAGGTACAAAAAATGATAGATGATCTAACACATGCAATTGATAGCCAAGCCGATAAAATCATCAAGGAATTGCAAGGACAAAAAGTTTGGGATGCAAAAATGCTTTTCAAGACTATCAAATTTGAAATGAATCCAACAAAAAGAAAGCTCGCCGATGTGTTGGAAGAAAAGTTGGCTTCCGCTATCAACGAGCAAGAATTACTATTTGAAACCGATACTTTTAACAGCTGATGTTTTATAGATGACAGTTTCATCCGAATCTATATCATCGCCGAGAGAAAAGAATGTTGCTTTTGACAAAAAGCCGATAAGACCGTCAAGCGGTCTTGATGTTGCAAGAGTAGATACCCCAATATCACCTTGCAAGGTATTCACGTAAATTCGAGAAGAATAGAATATTCCATCTTTTTCTTCGATATTTGACGCATCATCGTATCCAACGACCAAAGTATCGGCAAATATTTTGATTTTTTCTCCATCAAGCATAGTAATTACAAATTCTGGTTTCATAAATTTCCACCTCCTTATCAATTATTTCAGCCTGTCACACTGATAAGGAAATTATACCAAAGAAAGGAATGAACAAAAATGAACACACCATAAATTTTCAATTTCGAACAAAACGAGGTTCGAACTATTTTAGTAAATGACGAGCCATATTTTGTAGGAAAAGACGTTGCAAGTGTTTTGGGTTATTCAAACACTAAAGATGCTTTGTCGCGGCATGTAGATTTGGAAGATAAGATGGGGTCGCGAATCACGACCTCAGGTCAATCGAGAGAGATGACAAGAAAGGAGAGAAGAATATGGAAAAAACAGTCTCGGCAAAAATCGAAGATTTGAAATTAGACATACTGAAACAAGCAAAAGTGGCGATGGAACACGCGGTAGATAAAGAAGACTCTGCCATGGTTGCAGCCATAGCAGAGATTTTAGCTCACGTTTAGTCATCGTTTTTACGGTCTTCTGGAAGCTGACCATAGATAACAGCATATTGAATATCTAAATAAGCTTGAGCAATTTCTTTTGGCGAAATTGATTCGACTTTAGTGGATACTTGTGATTCGTGATTTAGCCATGCAACAACTAAATCCGCAGCGATTTTTTTATTCATACTTATTCACCACCTTATGCATTATTTCAGTAGACAACTTACTGATAAGAAAATTATACAACAGAAAGGAATGAATAGAATGGACACGCAAAGGATTGTTTTAGAAACAGAGGAAAAAGAATTTATTGAAACGGTTATTAGTTTTGTAACCGAGAAAGGCTGGACGATTTCTAATTTGCAAAATGCTGTATCAAAAGTGGAAGATTATATGAAAAAAAATGCCACATTAACAGAGCTGACAATTGGCATGCCAGCTCAAATTAAAGATTAATAGAATCTATATTTGTATTGCCCGCCACCACGAACAATTAAGTACCATCTACCAGGACCACTGACTGTAATATTTAATTGAGCCATTTGATTATGAAGATAAAAACGGCAATCGGCAAGTAAAAACAAGGATGAAATGGACGCAAAAAGGACACATCTTCTTATATGAAACATTGAAGAAGAATAATTACTTACCGATGATTGAACGTGAACAAACAGCATAGGAGGTGAGATGAATGGAGAGACCAAAAGGGCGCGTAACCATTGACCTAAAAATTACAAAAACCAACTCAAAAATGAGCTGGCTTCATAGACTATTCTTTTGGAAAGTCTAGATTAAAAGCGTCTAAACTACGATGGACACAGAAAGGGCGTCTATTTATCTACGAATTACTAAAAAAAGAAGGATATTACCCTCAAATGGATTTAGAGGAAATTGGTTAGAAAGGAGTTTTAGTATGACTGACATTGCAGAAATCACTCAACGAGATAGAGAAAAAATCAAAGAATATGTCGAAAGTTCAAAGTTCTTAACTTACACCATGCTCGCTGAAAGATTCGGCATTAGCAAAAGCTACTTATCTTTAATTTTAAACGGTAAAAAGACTTCTGCAGAAGCAAACAAAATTATAGATTCGATTATTACTATGTATGAATTGTAGAGGAGGAAAACGAAATGACACAAGAACTAATCAACAAAAACGATTTAGATTCATTTCTTATAGGCTACGTTCCTAAACGCTATCTGACTCAAAAAGAAGCAGTTCATTATACAGGAACGTCAGCAGGAACTATTAACGAATGGGTAAAAAAAGGGTTGAAAGTAATCATCTTCGGTGAAAACAGCCGTCCGAAATACGACATCAAAGATATTGATGAATTCATGTCGAAATATAAAGTTTAAGGAGGTAAGCAAATGGGTAAATTCAACAGAGCACTAGTGTTCAGCGCACCGCTAATCATCTACGCTTTAGGCCTCTGGGGAAGCAGACAAGCATTGATAGGAACGATTGTTTACATGGTTTGGATTTTTATAGGGCTGGATGAAGCTGAGTACAGAGCGAAAAAGCCAGTCGGGAGGGACTGACTAATGAGTAAGGACGATATTGTATTTCTGTTAATTATGTTTTGTGGGATTGGATCAATAATAATTAATTTGTATTTGATTATTAAAGAAAAATTTTTCAATTAAAATGAGTCTTTTAGCTTTAACTTAAATTTTTTTTGATAATTAGCTGTTCTTATGACCATTACAAGTTTTTCACCAGGTAATATATCTTTCATATCTAAAACTTCTGAAAAAGCGACTGAGTAGCCAGGAGAGATTGCTTGTGCCAACGGTATAGGAGATAAAAGGCTACTTTTATGAATGCTTCCCATATCAAAACCATTGGCGTGATAATGTGAACAATTAATTTTCTTACCGTTGTAAAGATACGTACATTCGATAATTGAGTTTGGCATTTTTGATGGGTTTGCAATTACGCCAGTAAGAATCATTCGATTACTTCTATCATGCTTAACTAAAAAATAGGAGAGCGTAATTTTTCTTTTATCTTTAAATAAGTTATAGAGGGATAAAAAAAATCCTGAAATAGAAATGATTAAAGTAATAGTGACTTGGTAATCGCTCAAAATTTTTATCAAATAATTCACCACCTTTTTACTCAAATTATATCAAAAAGGAGAGAAGAAATAATGCAAGAATTAGTAATTTTGAAAAATAAAGAAGCTGTGACTACGAGCTTACAAGTTGCAGAAAGTTTTGAGAAAAAGCATCAACATGTTTTAAGAGATATTGATGCACTGAAAAAAGATGTGTCCAATTTTGGACAGATGTTTTCTGAAGGTAATGAGCCAGATTCATATGGCAGAAATCGACGAGTTTTCTTCATTAGCAGAGATGGATTTTTCTTGTTGGCTATGGGATTTACAGGAAAGAAAGCTATTTACTTCAAACAGAAGTACATCGAAGCATTCAACGAGATGGAAGATGTCATTCGTAAAAATACTGTTCCTCAAACGATTGAAGACATGATGATCTACCAATTAGAAGAAATGAAAGATGTAAAAAAAGATGTCTCCATGCTTAAAGATACTATGCGAATTAGCGGACAACAAGAGTTTGAAATTAAGCAAAAAGGAAATATGAAAGTTATGGAAGTTTTAGGAGGTAAAGAAAGCCGAGCTTATGAAGAAATCAGCAAAAAAGTATTCTCGAAATTTTGGTCTGAATTTAAACGTACCTTTTCAATCCCAAGATATGGCGAGTTACCTCGTAAGAGATTCGATGATGCTGTTTCATTTATTGAAATGTGGTTGCCAGAAACTGCGATCCGTATGGAAATTGATCAACTGAACAGACAACAGAGACTTTTTGGTGATGAAAATGAATAGAGCTGAAGCGCTAAGAATAGGGACGGTAATTGCTAATCGTTGGTGGAAACACAATAAACCAAGCATCCTAAGCCAACAACATATTGATAAGCAAAAAGCATGGCAACAAATAAAAAAGTGACTCCGCCAACAAGCATAGAGTCACAAAGAAAATACATCTAAGGAGATTTTAACATATGGAAAATGAACTTTCCACTCTAGATCAATATTTGACTGATCCTGATTGGGGCAAGCCGAAAATTGAGGAAACAAGTGGTCGAAAAATCAGATGCAATCTTTTGACGAATGAAGAACTAGCTT
>ENA-OQJQ01000026-OQJQ01000026.1-human-gut-metagenome-genome-assembly--contig:-NODE-26-length-202496-cov-43.385636_pt1 | contig 202496 bp, 172 predicted proteins | sample MGYA00242609_ERZ504776 | MGnify/ENA primary metagenome ERZ504776 (study PRJEB26092, sample SAMD00036354) | human gut metagenome | host: Homo sapiens | study: EMG produced TPA metagenomics assembly... | reverse complement strand
CCTCGCGCATATGAGAGAACCGCACCTCCGATCATCGAATCTGAATTTCTTCAGTCCAACAATCGGGGTGCGGTTCAGCCTGACGGCTCCCGGGGTCTTTTCATATCTGCAATCCTTTGCCGCATAATCGCAAATCTAAAACCTGTCTTGCTCCGCAATCACATGAGGGGAATAGCAGGAAGCATAACGAAATTCTCATCGCCACCGGTGCCAACCCACGCAAACTAGGGTTTGCAAACTAGGGTTTGAAGGGGAGTCCGAATACGCTGGTCGCGGTGTGGCCTACTGCGCCACCTGCGATGGCGAGTTCTTTGCCGGCAAGGAAGTACTGGTGGTCGGTGGAGGGTTCGCAGCAGCCGAGGAATCCGTGTTCCTGACCACATACGCCTCCAAAGTCACCGTTCTCGTGCGGGAGCAGGACTTCACTTGCGACGCCACGGTGGCCGCAGCAACCAAAAACAATCCGAAAATCGACGTGCGTTACCAAGTCGAGTTGCAAGGCGTCACTGCTGGGCAAGGCGGTTTACGTGAAGCTTCGATCCTGAATCGGGCCACCGGCCGGACCGAAACGTGGAAGCCTGCTGACAGTGGTACATTCGGCGTGTTCGTGTTCGCAGGATATGTGCCCGCCACGGATCTGGTGCGTGGCGTGGTGGAGCTGGATGATACGCCGCTGTCCACGGAACTGCGGGGATTCATTGATGCGTTGGTCACGTTGTTTGGCGGCAAGCTGAAATCGACGGTGGTCGATGGCGAGTACAAGAAGGACGATACGGGCCGTGCGCGCCGAGGCCTACGATGTTGCGCACTTCCCTGAGCTTAGGGACCAGTATGGCGCGATGAGCGTGCCCTGCATCGTCATCACACGGGCCGATGGCACGCAGCGGGTCGAGTTCGGCAAGAAGAGCATCCCGCAGATGCTCGAATTGATCGGCGCGTAAACACGGCTCTGCGGACGTTTCAGAGCCGTGCGATACGGGTTGGGAAGCCCGTTGCGAAATCACCATCATGGAATCCTGTCTATCAGGAATCCTGATGACCTTCCATAAAAAACGGTGAGTACATACAGCGAGTGTTTACTTTCCGCCTTACGTACACTGTGCACAGATACATCGAGAAAGGGATTGTGGATGTATCTCAAGGTAAGGGATTCACGGTTCGGGGGATTGAAAGAGCACTGACATTCTTTCGGTGACACGAATCCCTGGTACAACGCAAGGAGGGATTATGCGTAAGCATCTTGTAGCTATGATCGCGGCGGCGGCATTGCTGTTGGTAGCTGGTTGTGGCGGCACGAGCGGCGGCAGTAATGCGGCATCCACGGAAACCATCGTTGACGGAAGCCTGAACAAGGTCGTGGTTAAGGGCGATCCAAGTAAAAGCCCCGCCAAGGCCAATGGTCGTAAGGACACATTCATCGCCACGATCAATTCGCCGAGCGGTGTGTTTTTGCCGGGGTTTAATGACAATGGCTGGGATGGCAACGCGCAACAGCCGATTTTCGCAAGTCTGGTGGTGACTGATGATTCAGGACAGTATATTCCTGACTTGGCCGAGAAATGGGATATCTCCAGTGATCAGCTCACGTACACTTTCCATCTGCGCGACAATCTGAAATTCTCGGACGGGTCGCCGCTGACCGCAGATGATGTGGCTTTCAGCCTGACGCTGTTCAATGATCCGGCTTACTCGGGCGGTAGTGATTTCTCTGACATCGGCATCAAAGGCGTTGATGCGTACAAGTCGGGCAAGGCCGATTCCATCTCCGGCATCCGGGTGATCGACGAGCGAACTATCACCATTGAGACCACGAAAGTGAATCCGCTGACATTGGGCGTTCTTGGCGGCCAGGTGCTGTCGAAGTCATATTACGGCAAGGACTACCAGCGCGGACACCTTGATTATCTGAAGGATCTGTACGGCAAGCCTTTGGGTGCCGGCCCCTACAAGCTGTCTAAATATGTGGATGGTCAGGAAGTGCGGTATGTTGCCAACAAATACTACTATGGCGGCGAGCCGAAAATCAGGAATCTGATTTTTAAGGTCACCTCCAAGGATACGGCGCTGTCTAACTTCCAGAACGGAGAGACTGACTTTGATGGTTTCAGCCCGGACAAGGATAATCTTGACGCACTGAAACAGCTTGGCTTCGCCAGTGTACGCGAAAGCACGGTGCCGGATATGAGTGAAATCTGGATCAATAATCTCAAGGCCCCATTCAACGATAAGCGAGTCCGTCAAGCGTTGATCTATGGTCTCAACCGTCAGCAGATCATCAACGTGGCGTATAAGGGATTCGGTCAGGTGGCGAACGTGTATGCCGCTCCTACGCAATGGTCGTACACCGATAAGGGGGTCAACAAGTACAAGTTCGATCCGGACAAGGCGGGTAAGCTGCTTGACGAGGCTGGTTGGAAGACCGGCTCGGACGGGATTCGCGAAAAGGACGGCAAGAAGTTCACCGTCCGATACCTGACTTCCAAGGACACGGATGAGACGATCCCGATTGCTACGGAGAACTACAAAGCCATCGGCATTGACTTCCAGCCTGAAGTGCTCGATGGCGACACCATCGTCGAACGATGGACGCAGGGCGGCGATTGGGATTTGATCGGCGGATTCCGCACCAATGGTTTGTCGGATCCGAACGACGCGATTTCCGAATTCGTCTCGCACGACAAGTCCATCAACCTCACGGGCTACCACAATGAGGAAGCCGACAAGCTCGCCAAGGAAGGGCTGTCCACTCAGGATAAGACAAAACGCAAGGCCATCTATGCGGAGCTTTACAAGGTTCTGAACAATGATCCGCCCACCATTCCATTGAGCTATCGGCAGTCCATCGCGGCATGGAACACCCGTGTCAAGGGTGTTGAGAACTATTCGACCGGCAATAGCGATGCGGCGCTCGTCCTCGCAAAGCTTTCGATCGAATAGGCGGTCGGCTGCGTTTCGTGTCCAAAGCGTTGGATAACCGCTGATCGGCATGCATCGTCGTCATGGCCCCTTGCGTGGTTGGCTTGGGGCCACAACGTTCTGCGGTGTTTGGATACGTCGCTGTGATTGTTGGCCATGTCTGAAAGGAAATACGGTTCATGTTGCGATATACGTTACGACGATTCGCCCAGATGGTATTCATGCTTTTCCTGCTTTCCATCCTGGTGTTTTTCCTCTTTGCGTTGATGCCCGGCGATTTCTTCTCGGGCAACAGGAAGCTGAAACCCGCCCGACTGGCTGAGCTGCGAGCATTATACGGACTTGATCAGCCCACCATCGTCCGCTACTTCATATGGCTGAAGAATGTCTTTCACGGTGACTTCGGATGGTCGTTGCAATACAATGAGCCGGTCACGCGCCTCCTGAAGACGTACATGATGAATTCCTTCATCGTCGCTTTGGCCGCTGTGGTCATTGCGTGGACCGTTGCCGTGGTCATTGGCGTGTTCTCCGCGACTCATCAATACTCTCTGGTCGATAAACTGGTCACTGTTGTCGTCTTCGCCTCATTGTCGTTCCCTTCTTTTTTCATTGGTCTGCTGGCTATCAAATTCTTTGCGGTCGATCTTCGTTGGCTGCCGACCGGAGGCATGGTCGATACGGGGTCGAACAGCACCGGTTTCGCGTATGTTCTTGAGGTATTGCGGCATATGATCATGCCGACACTACTATTGGCGTTCTTCTCAGCCGGTTCGTTGACCCGCTATTTCCGTTCCGGAATGTTGGATGTGCTGCGCATGGATTTTGTCCGTTGTGCGCGCGCCCGTGGCATCTCCGAGCGGTCGGTCGTTTTCGGCCATGCGTTGAGAAACGCCTTGTTGCCGGCTATCACGCTGCTTGCCTTCGAGATTCCCGGATTGTTCTCAGGCGCGATCATCACCGAACAGATATTCAATTGGCCGGGTATCGGCAGCATTCAGCTAACGGCCTTGAACGCGCGCGACTATGAGGTGCTGATGACTTGTACGCTTCTGCTGTCGTTTTTAACGATCCTGGCCAATTTCCTGGCCGACATCATGTATGCCGCTGCGGATCCACGTGTCCGGTTGGCGCAGAAAGTTCAGGATTGACATGAAACTACTTCGCAGTGAATCACGATCACGATCGCAGCGATCAGTCAATGGGGGAAAGATGCAGAATTCTGGCGTTCGTCCGTTATGGTATCGCAATCTTGTCCGGTTGATGCACACACGTGCCGCGGCCGTCAGCATCGCCACGCTGGTTCTCGTACTGGTGCTCAGTGTTCTGGGGCCTTTATTCAGTCCATACGGGCAAAACCAGTTGGATGTTCCCAATGCCGAACAGGGTCCTACTCTGGACCATCTGCTTGGCACGGATGATTATGGGCGAGATATCCTTACGCGATTGATGTATGCCGGTCGTATTTCCTTGACCATCGGATTGGCGTCCACGGTCCTTTCTGTGGTGCTTGGTGCCACGATCGGCATTGCGTCCGGTTATTTTGGCGGATGGATCGATGCCGTTATCATGCGTATGGCGGATTTGCTGATGTCGATTCCAAGTTTGCCTTTATTGATCATCATGGCCGCATTGCTCTCGGAGTTCAAGGTTCCTGCGAGTTCCCGCATCTATGTGGTGATGGTCATGTTGTCGATTATCGGCTGGCCGGGTATGTCGCGCATGATCCGCGGTGAAGTGCTTTCATTAAGGGAGCGTTTGTATATGAAAGCCACCGAGGCGTTGGGCCTGAGCACAAGGTCGAGGTTGCTCCATCATCTGCTGCCCAATGTACTGCCGCTGTTGATTGTGCAGACCACGTTAAGCGTCGCCGGCGGCATTCTCATGGAATCCACATTGAGCTTTCTGGGTCTTGGAGTCGTGCCGCCGAATGCGTCGTGGGGAAATATGATGGCGGCGGCTTCCAACCTCATGGACTTTCAGAAACGTCCATGGCTTTGGATCCCGCCAGGGGTCGCCGTATTCGTTACGGTGGTGGCCATCAATGTCCTGGGTGATCGGCTACGCGACATCTACGATCCGAAGAATGAGAGGGCGTGAGACATGGCTATTGTTTACGATACGAGAAATGGTTCGGATACGCATGAGCCGTTGCTGCGCGTGCGTGATCTGTGTGTTGACTTTCCTCTGGAAGGAGGAGAGGTTCGCCATGCAGTCAATGATGTGAGCTTCGATGTTCCTCATGGTTCGGTGACGTGCTTGGTGGGTGAGTCCGGCTCCGGAAAATCCGTCACCGCCATGTCCACGATTGATCTGGTGGATGAGCCTGGACGAATTGTGGGTGGAACCATCACCTTTGATGGTCACGACGTGTTATCGCTCAACCATAAGAATCTTGAGCGGCTGCGTGGTGAAGGAATCTCCATGATCTTTCAAGAGCCCATGCATTCATTGAATCCGGTGCTGCGCGTAGGCAAGCAGCTTAGCGAGACCATACAGGTGCATAGCGGTGCTTCCAGGGAATCTGCCTGGAATCGTTCCATGCAATGGCTGAAGCGTGTGGGATTACCGAATCCCGAGCGCGTCATGAACATGTACCCGCACGAATTATCGGGAGGCATGGCCCAGCGTGTGATGATTGCAATCGCTTTGTGCTGTGGGCCGAAACTACTGATTGCCGATGAACCTACGACTGCGCTCGATGTGACCATCCAGGCTCAGATCATTCATCTGCTGTTGAAACTGAAGGAGGAGATAGGCCTTTCCATCCTCTTCATTACGCATGATTTTGGCGTGGTTGCGGAAGTGGCGGATTACGTTGTGGTGATGTATGAGGGCAGGGTCGTGGAACACGGCGATGTGTATGGTATCTTCGACCATCCGCAGCATCCGTATACCAAGGCATTGCTGGAAACTCGTCCGATGATCGGCGAGCGTCGTCATCGCCTGCCCACGGTCCGTGATCTGGCGCCTCGGTTCTCGGCGTTGTCTGGTGGGAATCCCTTGGCTGTGCTCGATGATGCCCCGGTGCCCGAGGACGGAGAATGGAATCATGGGCGCAATGATTCCCGCGAAAGCCCGCCAGTGTTGACGAAGCCGGATGAGCCTTTGGTGGAGGTCAAACATCTTAAGAAATACTTCGTGTCGCAAGAAGGTTTCTTCTCTCGCACTACCCATACAGTGCGTGGCGTCAATGACGTCAGTTTCGAGATATTTCCCGGAGAGGCAGTGGGCTTGGTGGGAGAATCAGGCTCGGGTAAGACGACTTTGGGACAGACCGTCCTCCGACTGCAGAACAAGACTGGCGGGGAAGTCAGGTTTCGAGGACGGAATATATTCGATCTGGACCGCGATAGTCTGCGTGATCTGCGCCCGCAGATGCAGTACATCTTCCAGGATCCATATAGTTCCCTGAATCCTCGTCTACCCATCATCACGGCGATTGGCGAGCCGATGCTCGAGCATGGGCTCGCCGACAAGACGAACGTGCGTGATCGGGTGACGGATGTATTGCGGCTATGCGGCATGGATGCCGATGCCTTGGATCGATATCCGCATGAGTTCTCGGGCGGTCAGCGGCAGCGTATCGGCATTGCTCGGGCGATGGGTTTGAAGCCGGATTTCGTGGTGGCCGATGAACCTGTGGCTTCACTGGATGTATCCGTGCAGGCGCAGATCATCAATCTTTTCAGTGATCTGCAGGAGCGGCGAGGCACGACTTTCATGTTCATCTCGCATGATCTCAGTGTTGTGGAGCATCTGTGCTCACGACTGATGATCATGTATCTGGGTGTGATTGTGGAAGTCGGAAGTCGAGAGGAGATCTTCTCCAATCCGATACACCCTTATACGAAGGAGCTTTTGGATGCGATTCCTGCAGCGAATCCGAAGGGGAGGCATGCTCTGCGGAAGTCGGATTCCGAACCCTTTGCGGTTCGAAGATCGTATGCGCATGACATTCGTGACGGGCAGGTGCCGGAGTTACGCAAGGTCAATGAGCATCATTGGGTGGCTTGGAGCTGATGCCTGCAGGATTGTGCATTGCGTCTTTCCTCTGTTGGAGTGGATCGGGTTCACAACGAGTGGGAGGCGGTGCCGGTCCTAGGTCTCGGTGATCTGGGCGGATGGGCCTTGGATTTGTTGCAGATCCGGGGAGGCTACCTGGCGAATGCCCCGGAAGAGGACCTGGCGTCATGGCTGCACACTCATCTCGGCGAGCAAGACGCCCGTATGGGATTCGGTTACAGCGATGTTCTCGCGGACTGCGATGCATGGTTGCTGGCGCGGTCCATGCAGAGCAATTCCTCCGAAAGGTCTTTGTCCACCGCTATGCGGGACATGTTCGCGCAAAGCGAGACGAATCGAATTAAACGGTTCTATCAGTCCCGGTTCAAGGGAAGTGCGGACAACCTGGTCATCGCATTTCGAAAGCTCGTTGATGGAATCGATCTTGGAATATTCGATAACGTATCCGGAAGTAAAAAAGCACTGCTCATTGCGTCACATGCAGACCGACTCCCGAGTCAAGCGGAGGCTGGTATATTGGCATTATCCTATGCTGAATCTCTTGAAAATCCGAACCGTTAATCAATCATGGTTGTGATCGCATTGCGTGGAATGATTCAGCCATTCCACGCAATGCACCTCTGGTAAAACGTCATAGAGTCATTAGAGCGGAAAGTAGCGTTATCACAAGAACGGGAAAGACCATAACCAGCACGAGAAACGATATGATTCCCACAAGGACATGCGAGGCGGAAGGGGAATGATCACGAAGTTCCGGATACGTAGATCGCATATATGAACGCACGCCAAAGATGACAAGCGCCGCAATCCAGCAGACTACCCCCATAATCAATACTAAGGTAAGTCTACGTACATACTCAGTTGCCGTAGTTAAATTCATGCACGAAGAGGAAGAGAACGTTAGAACTCTGCAGATTATAGTATCATCATCGCCATTGGTGCCCCATTCCGCCCACAAAATAAGTGCTGGTGAAAGCAATAGTAATCCCAGCCACCATAACACACGTCTGGCCTTGCCCAAAACCACATAGCATCTACTCGCCTTAAGGAATTTGGTAGCCGCTTTCGGTGCCAAAGCGGATTTCTCGCCGGAAAAATTTTTCCGATGCATCTTCCATGCCATGTTTCTTCCCAATGTCATCGGTTGTAGCCGGATTCGCTTTGCAAATGTGGCGTTCGTTTCCGGCATCGCCCTCCGCCTTGATGCCGTCGCCGGCCAGTCTAGGGCCGTATGACGCGAGCGGGGAGGCGCGCGCCGTCAATCGGCACGGAACCTCCCCGTTCGTCAAGCGGTCGGTCGGCCGGAAATCAGCCCGTGTTCTGCAGGCCGGCGGCACGCGACGGGTCGAGTTCGGCAAGAAGAGCATTCCGCAGATGCTTGAACTGGTCGGCGCGTAGGCACTCGATATCATTTAATGCCGGACATCATAAAGCTGCTGATGAACTGACGCTGGAAAATGAAGAACGCGATGAGCGATGGTGCAATGACGAGCATAGCTGCGGCGGACAGGATGAGATTAATGATTTACAGGATCATGCTGTTTGTAGAATCGTTTTTCCGGTGTGGGCTGCAAAGGCTGATCCCATGTGGGACGAGCAGGAGCATCAGTATCAGAATAATATTTACGAAGATGAGCAACAAAGACTCTGGTAGTCAGCATGACTGCCACAGTTGACAGGCAGCATGAAAATGATGGAAGCCTTTCATGCCGTGGCGGGCAAGGGTTCGATGACAAGTCGGCCTCCAAGTGCATCGACGACCTTGACGATGGTGCGGAAACTTGGGTTGCCTTCTTTGTTGAGGCTTTTGTAGAGGCTTTCGCGGCCGACTCCGGCTTCCTTGGCGATTTGGCCCATGCCACGCGCCTTGGCTATGTCGCCGATGGCGGCCTGCAGAAGCGCCGGGTCGCCGGTTTCCGCGGCGGCGTTGAGGTATGCGATGGCGTCTTCTTCGTTTTCGATGTATTCGCTGGCATCAAAATTGCTGATGTTTACCATTGTCCCTCCTTGATAAGTGATTCGAGCATTTTCTGTGCCTCTTTTATGGTCTTGTCCTGTCCGGTCTTGTCCCCGCCGGCGAGCAGCAACATGATTTGATTGCCTTTCTGGGCGAAGTAGACGCGGTAGCCTGGGCCGAAGAAGAAACGCAATTCGTTCACGCCTTTACCGACCGGGTGCATATCGCCGACCGGTTGTCCCGCCAGTGCACACTGTCTGATCCGGGCAGCGATCCGCGCTTTGGCGGCATGGTCGCGCAGTCTGTGCAACCACTTGCGGAACTGGTCGGTTTGTTGGATTTCCACATGCACTATTGTATCCTGTAAGATACAATAATGCAAGCGTGGCGGTCTCGAACCATTTGTTGTCATATCGGAATCCGGTGCTCCCGCGCCCATCCGCTGGCTCGTCCATGTCCCCCCCCCCAAAAAAAATCATACGAGGCCCGTTCCGTGCGCTGCCGCCGGCCACAGTCTAGGGCCGGGCGACGCGGGCGGGGAGGTCTTTGCTCGCATTACAGGAGCATATATATGGGAACGCCTCGGCTGCTGGACCGGTTCATCACAGCAGCCGAGGCGTTTGATAAAGACCTTTAGGAATCTTACTTGCTGAAAACCTTCTTGAACAAGGTGGAGGAGGCCTTGGCGAAGGCGAACTGGCTGAGGCCGGCATCCATGGAAACGGTGTTGGCGTTGGCGATCTGGTCGAAGGTGTTGTTCTGCATTTTTTCTTCCTTTCACGCGGCTCGTCGTTTCGTTTGTTGGTTCATGCTTCGTGCGGAGCCGTTTTTCTGTTGTGGCTTCATTGTAGGCATACCTCTGATGTGAAATCTCGTCAGTTTCATCGCTTCTTTTGTATCTTCATCTGGTAAACAGAAATAAATGCTTGTGACGGAGGCATATTGCATATGCAGGGGTGCTTCGTGGAAAGGGTAGTACCCGTAATGGCGGATTTTCCATTGTCTCTGATGTTCTTCGCCTGGTCCATATCGTCAACTGGGATAAACGGGATAAATGCCGAGAATGGCGAATGGGTGAAATGCTCCTGACGCACTACCGCTGTGCTGGAGATACGCAGCTTTCGCGTTCGACGAGCTGCGTGGGAAGAATGAAGTAATTCTGTTCCACCTTTCCCTCCCGTGCTTCGAGAATCAGATCGATGCATTGTCTGGCGATGAGGTCGAATGGCTGCCTGATGGTCGTCAAAGACGGACACATGCTTGCCGCAGGATCGACATCGTCGAAACCGATGATCGATAACTGTTGGCAGACTGATGCCGTGCTGTCGGGCGGCGCGATAGACGTTGATCGCGCCGAGATCGTTGAACGCGAAGATGGCGGTCGGTCGGTCCTGTTCCCTCATTTCAAGGAGATCGCATGCCGCCTTGTATGCCTTGTCGGATACGTAGTCGCCAACCTTGATGAGATGCGGATCCGCGCTGATGCCGTTTTTCTGCAGCGCCGCCATGTACTCGCTAAGTCGCGCTTGCGAGGATTGTGAATTGGTGGGGCCGGTGATGACGGCGATTCGTCGGTGCCCCAATGATATGAGATATTGCGTGGCAAGCATTCCCCCCGGTCCAGTTATCAATGCCCACCCCCAATGCGTCAGCGGAGACCTGTCCGACCGGATCGACAATTACATATGGGATGTTCCTCGTCTGCAGTAGCGATTCCTCAGCCGATGAGATATTCGATAAGAGGAGTATGACGCCTAATGGGTTGCGTTCGATGGCGCTACGGAGACAGTTGCTGGTCTCGTTTCTCGTTGCGTATTCTTTGAAATCTGGTCCGGCGCAGCTTACGGTGATGCCGATGCCAAAATCTCTGGCGTATGAAGTTGTCTCCTTGACCATCTCCACGGATCCGTTGTTGGTCATTTCGTTGACGACCAGTTCGATTGACCGCATGGTTTTGGTTGTGGGAAGTTTTTTGCGGAATCCGGCTTCTTCGAGGAGCAGTTCCACCCTATCGCGGGTCTCGTCGGAGACTCCATCACGGCCGTTGATGACCTTGGACACGGTGGCAGGGGATACTCCCGCCGCTTGGGCGATATCGGAGACCTTCGGTCTATTTGCTGTTTTGATTGTGGTCATGACCCTTCTCTTTTCGTACGCGACGCTGCAAAAAACGTTACATATAGAGTAGAGAAATTTTCGCTACTCTAGAACAGCTTTTCTATCAGCGTGTTGCTGCCTATATAGCGGAGATGGATGCTGTAGCCATGGATTGGCTGCTGTTTCTTCGATGAGTGCGATTTGTGCATATCGTTGCAATAAAGCCCCTCTAAGGCGGGAAAACAAGATAACGAAAATTTCGCCACGCGCAATGAAGTTTTATTTGCTTTTTTTTTAAGCCTTGTATATTGAAGAACGTACCGATGGATGAAACGGCAATGGCAACGACGTTGTTGGCAGGCTCATTCAGACGGGTTAAGAAGAAAGAGAAAAACTATGACAAATGCAACGGCGAAACCGGATACTTCCGGGATGCGCAAGCCGAAGCGCGAGTACATAGGCATATTGTATTGTCTTCCATACGTGGTGGTCTTCCTGTTCGGCATGATCATCCCGATGTTCTACGCGCTTTATCTCAGCTTCTTCAAGCAGTCCCTTCTCGGTGGCACCACCTTCGCAGGCTTCGACAACTTCATCCGAGCGTTCAAGGATGAGGCTTTGTGGGGCGGCTTTAAGAACGTGCTGATTTACGCGGCGATTCAGATTCCGATGAATCTGATTCTGTCCCTCGTGGCGGCGCTCATCTTGGACTCCCAGAGAATCCGCCATATCGCAGTGCCGCGAATCCTGCTGTTCCTGCCTTATGCCGTCCCAGGCGTCATCGCTGCGCTGATGTGGGGATACATTTACGGCGATAAGTATGGTTTAGTTGGCCAAATTTTTCATATGATGGGTGTGCAAGCTCCCAACATGTTGTCGGAACAGCTCATGCTGTTCGCCATCGCAAACATCTGCACTTGGTGCTTCCTTGGCTATAACATGCTGATTTATTATTCTGCACTGATCGGCATTCCGAACGACCTGTACGAATCTGCCCGTATTGACGGCGCTTCGGAGCTGCGCATCGCTTGGTCCGTGAAGATTCCCCAGATTAAGAGCACCATCGTAATGACGGCACTGTTTTCGGTGATTGGCACACTTCAGCTGTTCAACGAACCGAACATCTTGCGTACTTCTGCCCCGGACGTGATCAACAGCAGTTATACGCCGAACATCTACACCTACAACCTCGCATTCAATGGTCAGAACGTCAACTATGCTGCTGCTGTCTCTCTGGTCGTCGGCATCATCGTCATGGCCTTGGTCGCCGTCGTTAAGATCATCGGCAACAAGTGGGAGAACAAGTGATGAGTGAAGCAATCGCAAAACCACGTTCCAAGTCGCTGCAGCGCAGAGACGCCAAGCTGGCGCTCAAGGCAAGCAAGCGTTACAAGCGCATGCAGCAGCGTGAGTCGGCTCCGAAACTGACCGGTAGGCAGCGTGTGTTCAACTGGCTGCTGCACATCATTATGGCTTTGATGGTCATCTACTGCCTCGTGCCGCTGTTGTGGGTCATTTTCTCGTCGACCAAGACAAGTGAGGGTATTTTCAGCTCTTTTGGCCTGTGGTTCGATGACAAGAATGTGTTCTGGCAGAATGTGCAGGATACGTTTGCTTATCAGCATGGTGTCTACACTCGTTGGCTGTTCAATACGATTATGTATGCAGTCGTTGCCGGCGTCGGAGCCACGATCATTGCCACATTCGCCGGATATGCCATTGCCACCATGCGCTTCCCTGGGCGTAACGCCCTGCTGGCCGTCACTCTGGCATTCATGTCAATTCCTTCTACGGTAATCACCGTGCCGCTGTTCCTCATGTATTCGAAGATCGGACTGGTCGGTACTCCATGGGCTGTGATCGTCCCACAGCTGGCCACGCCGTTCGGCCTGTATCTGATGATCATCTATGCGCAGACCTCGATTCCGGTCTCGCTGATCGAAGCGGCGAAACTGGACGGTGCAAGCACTTGGACCATCTTCTGGAAGGTCGGTTTCCCGTTGTTGTCTCCAGGTTTCGTCACTGTACTGCTGTTCACACTGGTTGGTGTCTGGAACAACTACTTCCTGCCGCTGATTATGCTTACGAATACCAAGGACTATCCATTGACCGTAGGTCTGAACATGTGGCTGAAGATGGGTGCCTATGGAACTGCAGACGGCCAGGTTCCGAACAACCTCATCATCACGGGCTCGCTTATCGCAGTTGTTCCGTTGATCATCGCATTCATGTTCCTGCAAAAGTACTGGCAGTCTGGCCTCGCGGCTGGCTCTGTCAAGCAGTGAACTCTCGGCCGCACGGTCCCCACGATCACCCATTCGTTGCCTTGGCGACCGTGCGGCATCCATCTGTTTGAAAAAACAACAAAAAAGTAATTCATGACGCACAAAGGAGTAATCATGAAGAAGAGTATTCGCCTTATAGCTGCTGTAGCAGCATTGGCTATGACTGCTGGAGCGGCTGCCTGCGGCTCTGGTACTTCGCAGAAAAACAATAAGGCTGATGTGTCTTTGAATGATATTAATTCCGCTTTAACCGATACCTCAAAAACAACGGATTTGACGGTATGGGCATATTCAGCTAAGCAAATCGAAGGTCCGGTCAAGGCTTTCCAGAAGAGATATCCTCATATCAAAATTAACTTCGTCAATACAGGCGCTGCATCTGATCATTTCACGAAATTCCAGAACGTTGTTTCTGCCAATAAAGGCGTTCCAGATGTAGTACAAATGTCGATCAGCGAATATGAGCAGTATGCGGTTAGTGGAGCGCTCCTAAACTTTGAATCAGATGAAATCGAAAAGGCTTGGGGAACGCAGTATACGCAAGCAGCATGGAAAAATGTGCACTTTGGTGGTGGACTGTATGGCACCCCGCAGGATGCTGCACCTTTGGCCCTATATGTTCGAAAGGACATTCTCGATGAGCATGGGCTGAAAGTTCCCACTACTTGGCAAGAATTCTATGATGAAGGAGTCAAGCTTCATAAGCAGGATCCAAGTAAGTACATGGGGTTCATTTCCTCTAGTGATACTTCTTTGATTGATGTATTACGTACCGTTGGTGCAAAGCCCTGGACGGTAAAGGATACAACGAATATTGATTTCTCGCTAACTACAGGTCGGGTGACGGAGTTCATTAAATTTATTCAGAAGTGCTTGGATGATGGAGTTCTTCATGCTGCTGCTACCGGTACAGATGAATTTAATCGTGAAGTCAATGATGGCGTATATGCAACCAGATTGGAAGGGTGCTGGCAAGGCAATATCTACAAGGATCAAAATCCTTCTTTGAAGGGTAAGATGGTCGTCGCCCATCCTTTGGCATGGGGTAACGATGGAGAATCGTATCAGTCTGCTTCCAATGGCTCCATGTTCTCTGTTTCATCAGCTACGCCAAAGGACAAACAAGCAGCGGCATTGGCTTTCATTCAGTGGGTCAATGGCAGCAAGGACGGAGTTTCTGAGTTCTTGACAGCCAATAAAGGTAATTACTTTATGGCCTCTAACTATTATCAGAAGGATGAGAGTAAGCGAGACCAGCAAGAAACAGACGGATATTTCGCAAATACTAATGTGAATGAGGTCTATTTTGAGTCTATGGATAAAGTGAACACGGATTGGGATTATATTCCATTCCCTGCGCAGCTCACAGTTGCGTTTGGTGATACCGTAACTCCTGCTCTGACAGGTAAGGGAGACTTGGTGACTGCATTTACCAAGTTGCAGGATAACCTTAAGGCTTACGCCGAGGATAACGGTTTTAAAGTCACCACTGACGCAGACTGATAACCGCCCATAATATGTTGTTGCAGGGGAGGATGGCTGGTCCGCCGTCCTCCCCTTTTGAGATTAAACATTTTTCCAAAGAAGGAAGCGCATCGTGAGCGTTATTACCAAAGTCACCACGTATGATTTCCGGTTCCCGACATCGGCCACCTTCTCCGGCTCCGACGCCATGAACCCCGATCCGGATTATTCCTCCGCCTATGTTGTCATCGCCACGGATGCCGGTGATTCCGGCAATGGATTCGTCTTCACCATCGGCCGCGGCAATGATGTCGTCGTCCGAGCCATCGACTCCATGTCCGAAACCCTCATCGGACGTAACGTCGAGGAACTGCTCGACAACATGCGTCTCGCATGGGATATGTTCGTGCGCGATTCGCAGCTGCGCTGGCTTGGCCCTGAGAAGGGCGTCGAGCATATGGCCATCGGTGCCGTGCTTTCGGCTCTGTGGGACCTCAAAGCCAAGCGCGCCGGCAAGCCGCTCTGGCTGCTCCTTTCCGAGATGGAGCCCGAAGAGCTCGTTGCGACTCTCGATTTCCGCTACCTGACTGATGCCCTCACTCCGCAGGAAGCCCTCGAGATTCTGCGTGCCGCCCAGGAAGGCAAAGCGGAACGCATCGCCCACCTCAAGGAAGTCGGCTACCCGGGATATTCAACCGCCGCCGGATGGCTCGGCTATTCCGACGAGAAGATGGTCCGTTTGGCCAAGCAAGAGACCGAGGTCATGGGCTTTAAGCAAATCAAGCTTAAGGTCGGTCAAAACCTCGAAGACGACCTGCGCAGGCTCAAGCTTGCCCGTGAAGCGGTCGGTCCGGACATCGCCATTGCCGTAGACGCCAACTAGGTCTGGGATGTGCCGCAGGCCATTGAATGGATCGGCAAATTCAAGGACTACGATCTCGCGTGGGTTGAGGAACCGACCTGTCCGGATGATGTTCTTGGCCATGCCGCAATCCAGAAGGCCATCGATCCGATTCCGGTGGCCACCGGCGAACAGATGCAGAACCGAGTCATGTACAAGCAGTACCTGCAGGCTGGCAGCTTCAAGGTCATGCAGATTGACGCGACCCGAGTCGCCGGCCCCCAGGAAATCGTCCTCGAATACCTGCTCGCCAAGAAGTTCGGCGTCAAGGTCTGCCCTCACGCGGGTGGTGTCGGCCTGTGCGAAGCCATCAGCCAGCTTGCGATGTTCGATTATGTGTCCGTCTCTGGCGAGATGGAGGACCGCGTCGTCGAATACGTGGACAACCAGCATGAGTACTTCGTACATCCGACCGTCATCAAGAACGGACGATACGTTGCGCCGCTCGCTCCGGGCAACGGCACGGAGATGAAGCTCGACGAATGCATGAAGTACCTGCACAAGGACTGACCGGTCGAGAGGACCTGAGATGGACCTGCATCTTAAGAACAAGGTGATTATTGTCACCGGAGGATTCAAAGGCATCAGCAAGGGCATAACGCTGCGACTGGCCGAAGAAGGCGCCATTCCGGTGGTGCTGAATCGTTCGGATGGTGCCGACGACGAATTTCGACAGGATATCGAACAGATCACCGATTCGTATGACACCTATCTGATTGACCTGAACAACACTGATGAGATCGCCCCCATTGTTGAATCGGTCATGAAGAAATACGGCCATATCGATGGTGTGGTCAACAATGCCGGCAGAAACGACAACTTCGCGCTCGAGACCACGTCATGGCGTCAGTTCGAGGAGTCTCTTCACGGCAATCTGACCCACTATTACGAGCTGGTTCATCAGTGCGTGCCGGCACTCAAGGCCAGCAAGGGATCGGTGGTCAATATCGGTTCCAAGACCGCATTGACCGGTCAGGGCAAGACTAGTGCCTACGCTGCGGCGAAAGGTGCGATTCTGGGTTTGACCCGCGAGTGGGCCGCCGCCCTTGCCCCGGATGAGGTCCGGGTCAATGCCGTCGTCGTGGCCGAAGCATGGACGCCGCTGTACGCGCAATGGATCAAGACGTTCGGCGACGGGCAGGCACAGCGTGAGCAGTTGGCGAAGATCACCGACAGGATTCCTCTCGGTCACCGCATGACCGAGACTTCGGAAATCGCGGACACCGTGGCTTTCCTTCTGTCCGACAGGTCCTCGCACACCACCGGACAATGGGTCTTCCCCGACGGCGGATACGTCCACCTCGATCGGGCACTCGGCTAGGAGATACCGCACGGGGGATCATCGGTTCGCGTTCGCGCGTCCGGATCCCCTGTTTTCGATTCATCGCTCCAACACCGCTCGGCCCGCGGACATATTCGCCACCGCACGCGGAACGCCTACCATATCGTCGAAAGGAAAATATCATGACTTGCAACGTCCAATTCGAAGGCGTGTTCTGCCCCTCCATCACCATCACGAACGCGGATGGGACCATTGACTACGACAATTGGGGCAAGCACCTTGATCATCTCATCGACGCGGGCATCGACGGTGTGCTGCTGTTCGGCAGCATCGGAGAATTCTACGCCATCGACGTCAAGACGAAGGCGGAAGCGGTGCGTTTCGCAGTTTCGAAAGTCGCCGGACGCATGAAGGTGCTCGTCGGAGTGGGAGACACCAACCTAGACAATGTGAGAACATTGGCGGCGGAAAGCGAAGCAGCCGGAGCCGATGCATTGGTTGCAGTATCCCCGTACTATTTCGGACCATCCCCGGATTGCGCGAAGCGCTACTTCTCTGCGGTGGCCAAGGCGACGACGCTGCCGGTCATTCTTTACAACTTCCCAGCCAGGACGGGCAACGACCTCACACCCGAGCTGGTGGCGGATCTCGCAGCGGAGAACCAGAACATCGTCGGCATCAAAGACACCGTCGACACCATCAGCCACACCAGGAAGGTCATTGCTGCCGTTCGTAAGGTGAATCCATCGTTCAGCGTGCTGTCCGGATTCGACGAGTACTACACCGTCAACCGAATCAGCGGCGGCAATGGCGTGCTGTGTGGATTGACCAATGTAGAGCCGGAGACTTTCGTCAGCCTGCATCATGCATGGCAGTCCGGTGATTACGCCACGGCCATCAAATCGGCTGAACGCATTTCCTATCTGATGCGCCTGTACGACACTGCCGACCTGTTCATCAGCGCCATCAAGGGCGCGGTCAAGGCGAAGGGACTGCCAATCGACACGTCCATCCATGAACCCGCCGTGCAGCTGACCGACGAACAGTACCGCAATATCCAGAGCATTCTCAAATAAGCAAATCTGCCAAGGAGACTTTACGCATGAAACTCACATTCGATGGAATCTCTTCGTGCTGGGAAGAAGGCATTCCCTTCGGCAATGGACGCATGGGAGCGGTCCTGTGCTCCGAACCGGAAACCGACGTGCTGTATCTCAACGACGACACCCTTTGGTCAGGATATCCACACGCGGAAACCTCGCCGGTGACGCCGGAGATTGTGGCCAAGGCACGCCAGGCGTCGTTGCAGGACGACTACACCGCCGCCACGCGAATCATCAAGGAAGCCACACTGCAGGAAAAAGACGAGCAGATTTACGAGCCATTCGGAACGGCCCGTATTCAGTATTCGACCCCTGCAGACGGCCGTGAGAGCATGAAACGCCAACTGGATCTTGCAAGGGCGCTCGCCGGTGAAACGTTCCAGATGGGTGATGCCAACGTTCATGTCGACGCATGGTGCAGCGAGCCCGATGATCTGTTGGTCTACAGGATGTCATCGGATGCGCCGATTGATGTGAAGATCAGTGTCTCCGGCACTTTCCTCAAGCAATCACGCGCCTCGTTGGAAACGGTATCCGACGGCCATCGGGCCACCCTCATCGTCATGGGCCGTATGCCTGGACTCAACATCGGACTTCTGCCTCATCCTTCTGAAAATCCTTGGGAAGATGAGCAGGACGGAACTGGAATGGCGTACGCCGGTGCGTTCTCCCTTACCGTCACAGGTGGTGACGTCAATGTGGGCGACAACAGTCTGCAATGTTCGGACATCACCGGATTATCGCTCCGCTTCCGCAGTATGAGCGGATTCAGGGGAAGCGACCAGCAGCCGGAACGAAGCATGACGGTTATCGCCGACCATCTGGAGAAAACCATCGACGAGTGGTCGACCGACTTGCGGACCATGCTCGACCGCCACATCGCGGACTACCGCAGATATTTCGACAGGGTGGCCATCCATCTCGGTTCAGCCCATGATGACGATACGGAACTACCGTTCTCGGCGATCCTTCGCGCGGATGAGAACAAAGAGCCGCATCGTCTGGAGATGCTGGCGGAGGCAATGTTCGATTTCGGCCGGTATCTGCTTATTTCCTCATCCAGACCGCACACCCAGCCAGCGAATCTGCAGGGGATTTGGAACCATAAGGATTTCCCGAACTGGTACAGCGCCTACACAACGAACATCAACGTCGAGATGAACTATTGGATGACAGGCCCATGCGCCCTCCAAGAACTCATCGAGCCGCTCGTCTCCATGAATGAGGAGCTGCTAGTGCCGGGGTACGACGCCGCTGACAGGATTCTTGGCTGCCGAGGATCGGCGGTCTTCCATAATGTCGATCTCTGGCGCAGGGCCCTTCCTGCGAACGGCGAGCCGATGTGGTCGTTCTGGCCGTTCGGTCAGGCATGGATGTGCCGGAACCTGTTCGATGAATATCTGTTCAACCAGGATGCATCGTACCTGGCCCGCATCTGGCCGATCATGCGGGACAACGCGCGATTCTGCATGGATTTCCTATCGGAGACAGAGCATGGACTGGCCCCGTCCCCGGCAACATCACCGGAGAACTGTTTCTTGGTGAACGGAGAACCGGTATCCGTTGCGCAAAGCAGTGAGAATGCCACGGCCATCGTGCGTAATCTGCTTGATGATTTAATTCAGGCTTCTCACGATTTGGAAAACCTTGACGAAGAGGACAGAGATCTGGTCCGTGAAGCGGAATCCGTCCGTTCCCAACTGGCTGAAACGCGATTGGGAGCTGATGGAAGAATCCTCGAATGGAACGACGAATTCATCGAATCCGATCCACAGCACCGCCATCTGTCCCACCTTTACGAACTGCATCCTGGTGCAGGCATCACGTCTAAGACTCCGCACCTGGAGGAAGCCGCTAGGAAATCCCTCGAAGTGCGCGGCGACGATGGTTCCGGTTGGAGCATCGTATGGCGCATGATCATGTGGGCGCGTCTGCGTGATGCGGAACATGCCAAACGAATCATAGGCATGTTCCTGCGGCCGGTGGATGCGAACGCTGAAACCAATCTGCTGGGCGGAGGCGTGTACGGCAGCGGATTATGCGCCCACCCGCCGTTCCAGATTGACGGGAACCTTGGATTCCCGGCGGCCTTGTCGGAGATGCTTGTCCAAAGCCACGATGGCTGGATTCGCATTCTTCCGGCCCTGCCGGAGGATTGGCATGAGGGAACCTTCCATGCGCTCCGCGCAAGAGGCGGAATCCAAGTGGATGCGACATGGACGGATCAGACAGTGGAATATACGTTGCGCTGTTCGAAGCCCACGGAGATTACGCTGAACGTTCTGGGGACTGATATGGGACGTGTCGCGCTATCTCCGGATAAGCCATTCAAGGGATTCATCCGGCGTTAACGTATTGCGTTATATCCGTTACGAAATGTTGCGGACCGTCTTTCCTAATAGGGGAGGACGGTCCGCAATCTTTTTTGATGGAAAAGGGGATTCCTCGTCATAGGGAATTCCCTTTTTGCGTATTGTGCAGCGTATGGATCAGAAATCGAAATTATCCGGATCCGCACCGTTGCGTTTGCCGGTGTTGAGTGCGGTAATGGCTGTCATATCCTCAGACGTCAGGTTGAAATCGAAAACATCGAAGTTCTGCTTGATGCGTTCGGCATGAGTGGACTTCGGCAATACGACGACGCCGCGTTGGATGTGCCAACGGATCACCACCTGAGCTGCGGACTTGCCATACTTGGCGCCTATTTCAGCAAGAACCGGGCTGCCCAGCAGATTGCCTCCGGTACCACCGAGCGGGCTCCATGCCTCAGCGACAATGCCCTTGGAACGTAACTGTCCAATCAACTCATGATTGGTGAACTGCGGGGAGGACTCAATCTGATCTACGGCGGGTAGCACGTCGCTGTTGGCAAGCAACTCATCGATATGGTGCTTCTGGAAGTTGCTGACACCGATGGCTTTCGCTCGGCCGGAGGCATAAACCTCCTGCAGGTCGTCCCACGCTTGTTGCCATCCATCGGCCGGCCAATGAATCAGATACAAGTCCACATAATCTAGCCCAAGGCGATCCAGGCTTTCCTGAAATGCATCCTTGCCGCGATGGGCGCGAATATCGTCATTCCAGAGCTTGGTAGTCACGAAGAAGTCGCCACGAGGCAATCCGGCACGACGGATGCCTTCGCCCACTGAAGCCTCATTACGATAGATCATCGCCGTGTCAATATGACGATAACCGTTCTCCAACGCAGTCTGCACCGCATTCACCGTGGTATCGCCATCCGGCGTCTGGAATACGCCCAAGCCCACCTGTGGAATAACCGTGCCGTTGTTCAGCGTGATTGTCGATTGAATTGCCATAGTTCCTCTTTGCCGATAGCTATGCTTTGCCATATCTTATTGTATGAGGAAATGCGTGGCTGTGCTGAGATTCTACGCACGGCATAACGGTTATCGAACTGAACGGGGAAGCTGATGAATCATTGGTCAAAGAACCATTCGTTGCAAGAGCAAGCCTCGGATGTGGTGCGCAAACACATGGTGATTACCGGACTAGTACAAGGTGTGGGCTTTCGTTATTTCACGGTCATACAGGCCCGTCAACTTGGCGTCAGCGGCTGGGTGCGTAACCGATACGACGGATCAGTTGAAGTGGAGGCCCAAGGCAGCCAGGAGTCGGTGCAGGCGCTGGTGAAACAGCTGGAACTAGGCCCGCGGTGGTCCGATGTACGCCATATCGACATACAGGATGTGCCGGTCAAAGACGATGCACCGTCCGCGTTTCGCGTTCTCGAGTAGCTCATAGCGTTCCGATAATCTCACGATACGGGTGAACATGGGCGTTCCTCGGCGGTTAGACTCCGTACGTTGCTACGATGGGACATTATGAGTGAGAATATCATGCGCATTATTGACCTTCGTGGTCGCAAACTGTCCCGTGCCGAACTGCTTGCTGCGATGCCGCGCGCCGCAATGGGCACTTCCGAAGCCACCGACTTGGTGCGTCCGATTCTGGACGATGTGAAGGAGCGCGGAGCTGCCGCTCTTCGTGACTTCGAGGAGAAGTTCGACCATGTGCGCCCGAAGCACCTGCGTGTGCCGGTCGAAGCGATTCAGGATGCCCTGGCCACACTTGATCCCGAAGTGCGCGCCGCCATTGAGGAATCTGTGCGTCGTGCCCGTGCTGTGGCTGCCAATCAGGTGCCGAAGGACTTCTACACCGACTTGGCCGAGGGCGCTCGTGTTGCCGAACGTTGGATTCCGATTCAGCGCGTCGGCCTGTATGTGCCTGGTGGCAAGGCTGTTTACCCGTCTTCCGTGATCATGAATGCCGTGCCGGCTCAGGCCGCTGGCGTCGAATCGCTGGCCATTGCCACTCCGCCCGCCCGCGATAACGAGGAGGGCCTGCCGAACAAGACCATCCTTGCCACCTGCGCCATCCTCGGTGTTGATGAGGTATACGCGGTCGGTGGCGCCCAGGCCATCGCCATGTTCGCGTACGGCGCCAAGGGCAGCGAGCCTCAGGATGGCGACGTATTGTGCGACCCGGTCGACAAGATCACCGGCCCGGGCAACATCTTCGTGGCCACCGCCAAGTCTCTTGTTTCCGCATTCGTAGGCATCGATGCGGTTGCCGGTCCGACCGAAATCGGCATCATCGCTGATAAGACCGCCAACCCGAGCCTGTTGGCCGCCGACCTCATCGGACAGGCCGAGCATGATGAGCTTGCCGGTTCCGTACTGTTCACCGACTCCACCGATATTGCTGAGAAGGTGCAGGAGAACCTCAACTACCGTGTGCCGAAGACCGAGCACGCCGAGCGCGTCCACACGTCCCTGAGCGGCACCCAGTCCGCCATCGTACTGACCGACAACCTCGACCAGTCCATCAATGCGGCCAACGCTTATGCCGCCGAGCACCTTGAGATCCAGACCGAGGATGCCGATGCCGTGGTCAAGCGTATCAAGAACGCTGGTGCCATTTTCCGTGGCCCGTACTCTCCGGTGCCGCTGGGCGATTACATGTCCGGCTCCAACCACGTGCTGCCCACCGGCGGTACCGCTCGCTTTGCTGCAGGCCTTGGCGTGCACACCTTCATGAAGCCTGTCGAAGTCATCGAATATGACGAGGAAGGCCTCAAAGCCCTGGCTGCCCGTATCAATGCCTTTGCCGTTTCCGAAGACCTGCCGGCCCACGGTGAGTGCGTGCTGAGCCGTTTCGTCAAGGATCCCTATGACAAGGCCACCCTGCGCGAGCAGGAGAAAGAAGCCGGTCTGCGATGAGCTCGATTCCCGCAAACCTGCCGCTGCGCAATGATTTGATTGGTGAGGAACCGTATGGTGCTCCTCAGCTTGATGTCCCGGTATGTCTTAACGTCAATGAGAATCCATATGCATCGGATCCGGCTGTATGCGATACCATTGCCAAGCGTGTACGTGAGATTGCGCCGACGCTGAACCGTTACCCGGATCGTGAACATATTGAGCTGCGTCAGGCGTTCAGCGATTATCTGGCCCGTGAATCCGGCGCCCGTCTGGATGTGGACGAGCTGTGGGGTGCGAATGGTTCCAACGAGATTATGCTGCAGCTGTTCCAGGCCTTCGGCGGCCCGGGGAGGACCGCTCTCGGCGCTGACCCGACGTACTCCATGTACCCGGAATACGCCCGCGACACCTTCACCGGTTGGAAGCTGGCTCACCGCAACGCCGACTTTACGTTGAACGTAGACAAGGTGCTTGAAGCCATCAACGAGGTCAAGCCTTCGATGGTGTTGCTCACCAGCCCGAATAACCCGACCGGCACCCCTCTGCCTATGGAAGACATCGAGCGTGTTCTTGCCGCCTGCGAAACCGCTGAAGTGGCTGGCGCGGGTGAGGGCGTCCACCCGATCCTCGTCATCGACGAAGCCTACGTGGAATTCCGCAAGCCCGGCACCCCGAGCGCGGTAAGCCTTATCAAGAACCACCCGAATCTGGCCGTCAGCCGCACCATGAGCAAGGCTTTCGCTTTCGCCGGTGCACGAGTCGGTTACTTGGCTGCGTCCAAGGGCATTATCGACTGCGTGCGCATCGTGCGTATGCCGTACCACCTGTCGGCCGTGACCCAGGCTGCCGCACTGGCTGCGTTTGAGCACACCGACGAGCAGCTGAGCCGAGTGGAACACCTGCGCGAGACCCGCGAGGCAACTGCTTCCTGGCTTAAAGAGCAGACCTATAAGGGGCAGCCGCTTGAGGTGGCCGAATCCGGCTCGAACTTCCTGCTTTTCGGCGGGCATTTCGACAACCGTGAGGCGATTTTTGACGAATTGCTCAAGCGTGGTGTACTGATTCGTGTGGTCGGGCCAGACGGCTGGCTGCGCGTATGCATGGGCACTGACGAGGAAATGGAAACGTTCCGTAATGCCCTTGCCGAAGTGCTTCGTATAGTAGAAGCAGCATAAGAGACTCGTACATCATGCTGCCGTGACCATCATCGATTGCGGCGGCATGATGCGACACCTATCAACCAGGAGACATGATGGCAAGAACCGCACATATTGTTCGTGAGACCAGCGAATCGCACATCGACCTCGAGCTGAATCTCGACGGTACCGGTAAAACCGATATCGATACCTCCGTGCCGTTCTACAACCATATGATGACCGCGCTGGGCAAGCATTCGCTGATTGACCTAACCATCCATGCGCATGGCGATACCGATATCGATGTGCACCACACTGTGGAAGACACCGCCATCGTGTTCGGTGAGGCCCTGAAGCAGGCGCTGGGAGACAAGAAGGGCATTCGCCGTTTTGCCGATGCCACCGTGCCGTTGGACGAGGCCTTGGCCAAAGCCGTGGTCGATATCTCCGGCCGCCCGTACTGCGTGTGCAGTGGCGAGCCCGAAGGCTACGAATTCTGCATGATCGGTGGCCACTTCACTGGCTCGCTGGTTCGTCACGTCATGGAATCCATCGCGTTTCACGCTGGCATTTGCCTGCACATGCAGGTACTCGCCGGGCGCGATCCGCACCATGTCGCTGAAGCCGAATTCAAGGCCTTGGCCCGTGCGCTTCGCTTTGCCGTGGAAATTGATCCCCGTGTGGATGGTGTGCCCAGCACCAAGGGAGCCCTGTGATGTCCGACGATAAGGATTTCAATTCGGACGATGCGCATTTCTCCGACGAGGAGCTGGAGGCTGCACTGGCCGGATTCGAGAAGGAATTCGAGAACGACACGGATACGGGGGACGACGATCAAGCCGATTCTGCGGCGGATGCCAAGTCGATTGATAACGGCGCTGAGACACAAGCCGCAGATGATATCTCTAGTTCTGTGGCGGATGCCGTCAACGAAGCCATGGCCGATGTGGTGGATCCCTCGGCCGGATTCGATAATGAGCTGGCCGGCCTTCTTGGTGACAAAGCCAAGATGGCGTTAATCGTTACCCGTATCGCTTCGGCGGATCTTCTGGCCGCATTCTGCCAGCTTTCGGACATCTCCGCTGCATGCATCGGTGCCAATCAGGGTGCGGTGGCAGTGCTGAAGAATCTTGATGGGGACGCTCCGGAGGCGGCCGCCAAAGATCTGACCACCGTGGTTTCCGGCATGGTGGTGATTTTGGCGGTCAATCGTGCGGACAAGCTCGAAGTGTCCATGATCATGCAGGGGCAGGTTGGCCAGACCTTTGCTCCGCCGGTGCTGTTTTCGTCCACTCCGCGATTTGTGGAGGATCTTATGCTCGGCATCGTCTCGTTGAATCAGCTCAAAACCCAAGGTTTTGAAGTGGTGGAGTCGGCCGACCTCGATCATGACCAGGCCATGCAGATTCTCGCCGACCACACCAAGCGTGGGCGTGGTGGCCGCGGATCGCATATCGAATAGGCGTAGGAATAGAACAGGTTAGGACAGACTATGACCACAGCGGTTGTTTTCGATTATGGCTTTGGCAACGTACGATCCATGGTGCGTGCTCTTGCCGACCTTGGCGTCGATACCACACTTACCTCCGATTACCGTCAGGCTTTGGAAGCCGACGGTCTGGTCGTTCCGGGTGTGGGCGCGTTTGCCGCCTGCATGGACGGCCTCAAAAAAGTCGATGGCGACCGCGTGATCTATGACCGTATCCGTGCTGGCCGTCCGGTATTGGGCGTGTGTGTGGGCGAACAGATTATGTTTGAGCGTGGCTTGGAACATGGTGCTCATGCCTCCGGTATTGGTCTGATCGGTGGCTCGGTGAATCTGCTGGTTGCCGATGTGGTGCCGCATATGGGCTGGGACACCATTGAGGCCGCTCCCGATTCCGTGCTGCTCAACGGTGTGGAAAACGAGCGCTTCTATTTCGTGCATTCCTATGCCGCAATGGAGGTCAAGCCCGCCGACACCGCGCGTTTTGACATTGATCTGCAGACTTCCACTGAACGAGTGAGCTGGTGCACATACGGACGTTCGCGTTTTGTGGCGGCTTATGAGCGTGGTCCGCTATCTGCCACGCAATTCCATCCTGAAAAGTCCGGTGATGCCGGTGCTCAGTTGCTGAAAAACTGGATTGCCACGCTGTAGTTCATAAGAAAGGTTGTTCTCTGATGTCGTTGACTCTTCTCCCCGCTGTTGATGTGCGCGATGGCAAGGCCGTGCGCCTGCGCCAGGGTGAATCCGGCTCCGAAACGGATTACGGTTCGCCGTTCGAGGCGGCACGCACTTGGGTCGAGGCCGGAGCCGAATGGATTCATCTGGTGGATCTCGATGCCGCATTTGGCACGGGCAACAACCGCGATCAGTTGCGTGAAATCGTTCACGAACTTGGTGACCGGGTCAATATCGAACTGTCCGGCGGCGTTCGTGATGATGATTCGCTGGATGCTGCATTGGAGGCCGGTGCTGCGCGTGTGAACATCGGCACCGCGGCCTTGGAGAACCCTGATTGGACCGCTTCGGTCATCAAGAAGTATGGCGATCGGGTGGCCGTTGGTCTTGACGTGCGTGGGCATACGCTTGCGGCTCGTGGCTGGACCAAGGAGGGCGGTGACCTGTTCGAGACCATGAAGTTCCTCGACTCGGTCGGCTGCTCGCGATACGTGGTCACTGATGTGGCCAAGGACGGCATGATGTCCGGGCCGAACATCGGACTGCTGCGTGAAGTGGCTGAACGCACCGATGCCAAGGTCACCGCTTCCGGCGGCATCTCCAAGCTTGATGACCTGCGTGCCATCAAGACTCTGGCCGAGATTGGCGTAGATTCCGCCATCCTCGGCAAGTCCCTCTACGCGCGTGCCTTCACGCTTCAGGAAGCGCTCGAAGTCGCTCGATGATGTGTGATTTGGCACTGACAAGCGTTGGTGTTTTCTCAGCGCAAGAAATTCTCGAAATAAACCTTGATTGCGAGAATTTCTTGCGCTGAGTCATTGCCAGTGCAAAGATTTCTCGAACAAAATGCTTATTTCGAGAATTATTTGCACTGAGCGCGAGTTAGTGCAAACAATTCTCGAAATGACCGTTTTCTACGAGAATTATTTGCGCTAGAGAATATACCGAACGGACGGCGAGCCCATTGGCGTCAAAGATGACTGCAACGAGCCCAGCAACAACCGTTACTTTGTATCAGGCGCAGGGGAGTTCGCCGGACTTGATGAGTTTCTTGAATATGGCGTAATCCTCATCGTTCTGCTCGGCGTAACTTACAGCAAACGAGGCAATGGACTGGTCGAATTCGTCGGTACCGCCCATGTAGTTGGCAATGGCGATTGAATCGCCGGTGCGGGCATGAGCGTGCGCCAATGACCATGCACACATGCGTGAGAGATCGCTTAAACCTGAGGCATTGAGATTGTCGATGTCGATGGAGCCCTTGCCGTTCCACAGCTGACGCACGTAATAATCGCGCTTGCGTCCATCCTCGGCCATAAAGCTTGACCAACCCAGCAGCACGTCCGCCGTATTCTGAATCAGCTTCTGACCCTGCACCACGCGCTCGCCGTGCGTGGCATAGGGCGAGGCTCCGCAATAGTGCTCCAGCACGGAATATGTGGCTTCCTTCATCTGCAGCATCATCGGATCATCAGCGTCGCGTGCGATCCATACCGAGGCCCATGCACGTTGTCCGACCGAGCCGACGCCCACCACTTTGCGGGCGGCATCCTGATAGCGTAGATGGTCGAACACCCAGCGTCGATCATCGTAGAGGGAATGACGATAGCTTTCGATCAATGCATCGAGACGCGCCTGCAATGCATCCAGGTCGGCATAATCGTCAAGTTGATTGATGGGCACCAGTTCAGGCGGATTCGATTTGAACCGCAGCTTGCCGTTCTCGAATTTGCAGAGCTTGGCTGCTGCCGCGTCGTTGTCTTTCAGCAACGCCTTCATGGCGGCTTCGCGCAATACGCGACTGCGTTTGGAACCGGTGGTTTCAAAACGATCCAGCGTTTCCTCCACATCGAGGTGCTCGTACCAAGCATCGAGATAATCCATCTCGGAGAACCACTTCATGCGGGTACGGTAGGTGCGCACGCATTGCACCACGGCGGCGCGGCGATCCTTCTCCTTGATTTTGTTGGCGCGGCCACATATTTCCACCGAGACCGCAAGTCGCTTCAAATCCCATTCCCAGGGACCCACCGCGGTTTCGTCGAAATCGTTGATGTCGAATACCAGTCGTGCGGAAGGGGAGCGGAAGATACCAAAATTACCGATATGCGCGTCGCCTACACACTGCACCGGTATCCCGGTTACCGGCGTGGTCGCCAGATCGTTGGTCATGATGAGCACTGTGCCGCGATAGAACGTGAACGGGCTGGCGCTCATACGCTTGTACCGCAACGGAACCAGTTCGGGCACGCGGATGGCGGACTGCTCCTCCAAAAGGCTGATCGCTTCTCTCCGGCCCTCCTGCACCTGCCAAATGGCATGGGAATCCAACGGCGCCTTGGCTCGAGTGGATATGCCGGCACGTGACCGGTCGCGCGGATCGGTGGCCTGCTTCCAGCTGGTTACATCGACAGGTGGATTGGCGGATGGGGTGAGATGGTCTTCGCTCATGAACCACACCTTAGCGCGGCTTCGCCGCCGAATCATGTAACACGGCACACCGGTGAGATGTTAACGCCCCTCGTAACACGGATATGGAACGATAAGCGATTATGGATAGACAGCAGGAGTTTGCGCTGCGCACGGTCGAAGAACGCGACGTGCGCTTCATTCGTCTCTGGTTCACGGATGTGTTGGGAACACTGAAATCCGTGGCGATTGCTCCGGCCGAACTGGAAGCCGCATTTGAGGAGGGTCTTGGCTTCGACGGTTCCGCCATCGAGGGCATGACCCGTGTGTCCGAAGACGACATGATCGTTCAACCCGACCCCTCAACCTTCCAGATTCTGCCATGGCGCGGCGGCCCGCAAGGTACCGCTCGCATGTTCTGCGACATTCTGACCCCGGACGGCGAGCCGTCGCTCGGCGATCCTCGCCACGTGTTGAAGCGTGCGCTTGCCAAGGCCAAGGATAAGGGTTTCACGTTCTACGTGCACCCTGAGATTGAGTTTTATCTGTTCGAAAGCCAGGATGATTGGTCCAAGGCGCCGACCCCGATTGATGAAGGCGGCTACTTCGATCACGTGCCGCGCAGCCCGGGCATGGACTTCCGCCGCGCCACCGTGAACATGCTCGAACAGATGGGCATCTCGGTGGAATACTCGCACCATGAGGCGGGTCCTGGCCAGAACGAGATCGATCTGCGTTATGCGGATGCGCTCACCACTGCCGACAACATCATGACGTTCCGTACGGTGGTCAAGGAGATTTCGCTGGAGCGTGGCATCCATGCCAGCTTCATGCCCAAGCCTTTGGCCGACGCGCCTGGTTCCGGCATGCACACTCACCTGAGCTTGTTCGAGGGCGACTCCAACGCCTTCTACGAGGCCGGTCAGGAATTCAACATGTCCCTGACCGCCCGCCAGTTCGCCGCTGGCATCCTGTACCATGCGGCCGAAATCTGCGCGGTCACCGACCAATACGTCAACTCGTACAAGCGCCTGTGGGGCGGCAACGAGGCTCCGAGCTACATTTGCTGGGGCCACAACAACCGTTCCGCACTGCTGCGCATCCCGCAGTACAAGCCCGGCAAGGGCAACTCCGCGCGCATGGAGTTCCGCGCGCTCGACCCGGTGGCCAACCCGTATCTGGCCTACTCGGTGCTGCTGGCTGCTGGCCTCGACGGCATCGACAAGCAGATGCAGCTGGGCGAGCCCACCAGTGACGACGTCTGGGAGCTTACCGACGGCGAACGTCAGGCCATGGGCATTCAGCCGTTGCCGAGCTCGCTGGACGAAGCGCTGAAGATCATGGAGCGGTCTGACTTCGTGGCGGATGTCTTGGGTGAGCATGCGTTCGGCTACTTCCTGGACAATAAGCGTCAGGAATGGGCGGAATACAACCAGCAGGTCACTCCTTACGAGTTGAAGAAGTACCTGCCGAAGCTGTGATTGCAGGCGTTGCACATCTGTTGCACCCCGTCGATGCGTGGTTCATCGGCGGGGTTTTCATAGCGTGTGGTGACGACTGATAGCGGGCAGAGGTGGGAATAGTGTTGTCGCGGAGCTGATAGTAATCGTTTGACGAGCAGAGATGAAACAATCACGTCGACTGAGCACACAGACTGAACCCACATAGCCGAGAGCATGCGAGAGAGACATATGACGAACGCACCTGTGACCAATGCGCGTACCGACCGCTTCTTCAACTTTCCGGTCACTATCCTGATTTTCGCCAGTTTTATGCTGGGCATGAGCGAATTCGTGGTGGTGGGTATTCTGCCGGATATCGCCTCGGGTCTCAAGATATCCGAAGTGACCGTGGGCAATCTGGTGGCGCTGTTCGCCTTCGTATATGCACCTTGTACGCCGATCGGCTCGGCACTGTCCGCACGATTCCCTCGTTTTGCCACCTATCTGATATTGATGGGTGTGTTCTTGGTCGGCAACATCCTGTGCGCCCTTGCTCCGAACTATCCGGTGTTGTTGATCGCCAGACTGCTGATTGCCTCCGTCTCCGGCACGCTGGTGGCCATTTCCATGACTTTTGCGCCGGATGTGACCACGGATAAGTACCGCACCAAATTCATCGCCTGGGTGTTCTCCGGGTTCTCCATCGCCTCCGTGGTGGGCGTGCCGATTGGTACATGGGTGGCCAATACTTTCGGCTGGCGTGTCACGTTTTATTTGGTTTCCGTGCTTACTGCGGTACTGATGATTTCGATGGCCTTGGTATTGCCGCGCAACTCACACCCGGCGAAAATCGGCTTCCTGCGGCAGTTCCGCTTGTTCTTCGACCGCCGTATTCAGCTCGGCGTGCTTGATGTGGTGTGCGGTGCAGCGGCTTCCTATGTCTTCTACACATACCTGTCTCCCATCATGCGAGACGAAATCGGTGTGCCCGAACAGTACCTCAGCATTGGCCTGGTGATTTATGGCTGCGCCTGTTTGTGGAGCAACCTGTACGGCGGCAAATTGGCCGACAAAGGGCGCGGTGTGGAGCCGCTGACGCACATTCGCCCGATTTACTGTGTGCAGGCGGTCTGCCTGTGCCTGCTGGCCTTTGCCTCGCTGGTGCCGGCGGCCGGCGCGTTGTTGCTGGTGGTGCTCGGCATGCTCATGTATCTGCAGAATTCCGCGTCTCAGGTGCTATACATGGACGTGGCTTACCAGTCCCATCCAGGCTCGGTGAACTTGGCCGCATCCCTGAACTCCATGTCTTTCAACATCGGCATCGCCATCGGTTCGGCGGTCGGCGGTCTGGTCAACGATCTCCTTGGACTCGCCTGGCTGGGGCCGGTCGGTGCGATATTCGCATTATTCGCTGCTGGCATCGCTACACTGCTGCGTCCGTATATTCAGCGGTGATTTAAGGGCTAGGACAGCGCTTTCTTGATGCGGTTGAGCGATGCCGGCCCCTTGGTACCGAGTTCCTGAGCCCAGAGAGACACATAGAATTCTTCAAGCATCCAACGCGCCTGCTCGGCCTGCTGCGTCAGTGCTTCATGCTTCGGGCCAGCCGGTTCGGCTTTTGCCCGTGCCAATGCTTTATCGACCAATTGCTTGGCCTCGTCGGCCTGCCATGCCCACTTGACGTCACGGTTCTTATCAGTTTTCGCCTTGTTCAGACGGCTCACATCCGCCTTCAGATAACGGCTCAATGATTTCAGCGCATCCGGGGGAGTGCGGCCGATAAAACCTGGGTAGACAAGCGTGGCGATATGGTCACGGATAGACTGCAACACCGAAAGCATGGGCAGATCGGCCTTGCCGGAAGTGGCCTTATCCACGTCGGCATAAGACTTCATGATGCCGATGACATCATGCGCCACCTGGTACACGGTATCCTCATACACTTCGCGTATGTCGAGCACTGCGTTGGCCAGAGCTTCATCATCTGCGAGCTTGTCGACGTTCGGCAGCAGACGCTTGACCGTGGCCAGCTGCAAATCCTCAACCAATTCCTTGGTGGACTTGTAGGGGGCGGCAGCCAGCATCAACGCTTCGGTGCCCAGCCAACGAGACGAAATGCGTTCGCCCGGCAAGCGCAACGCATCCAATGCGCCACGCCATAGCATCGTGGCCCTCGACTCGGTAGTGGCACCCGCCTTATGCAGCAGATTCGCCTGTTGCACCAGCTTGCCTTGCTCGCCGGCCTGTTCGGCCTGTTTCTTGACCATCTGACGGGCCGAAGCCTCCGCCTGCGCGGCGAATTCGCGTTGCAATGCCTTCAGATCTTTGGCGGTGCCCAGCACTTTAACCGGCCCGCGTGCGTGACGGCGGCCACGTGGATGTTTGCCGGCCGGCAACTGCTGCTCCACTGAGAACGTAACCCGCAAATACGGGGACAGACGCTCGACCAATTCCGGTCCCAACACCTCAGGATGAATCTGCGCTCCCACGGTAGCGATGGCCGCCTTGGTAAACACATGCGCCAGATCGGGCCAGCCAACAGTGGTGCCTTCCTCATCCACCGGTGGCAGATTCGGTTTCTGCTGCGAGCCGGAACCCGGCAGATTGGGATAATGATCGTCAATCCAATCGCGAATCGAGCGTGCGGCGTCCGGAGCCGGTACGAACTGGACGCGCAACTGCTTGGGCAGTGCCTTAATCATCGCCAGAATCAGCTCATCCAGCAAACCCGGCACATTCCATGTGAACTGGTCGGGCGTAATGCGCGAGAGTACCTTGAGCGGCACATGCACGGTGACGCCATCGGCCGGGTCGGTTGGGTCGTACACGTAGCTCAGGCGCAGGTCGATAGGCTGGCCATCGGAACCCGTGGTATGCCAATGGTCGGGGTAATCATCCAAACTGACCGAATCGCTGGATGCCAGGCGTTCCACCTTGGCCGGGTCGAAATCCAGCAAATCCGGCTGCTTATCGTGATCGATCTTCCACCATTTCGCCAAATCGGCCACACAGGTCACATCATTGGGAATGACGGCATTATAAAAATCGAACAGATCCTCGTCGGACACGGTGTCCGCCAGCTGACGGGTGCGGCTGGCATCATCGGCGGCATCCTCAAGAATGTCGCGATTCCTGCCCACGAATTCGTCGTAGCTGAAGCGCTGCTGAATGTCACCTTCCACCAAGCCTTGACGAATCAGGAAATCACGGGCCTCAAGCGGATTGATGCGCCCCCACTGCACGGCACGATCCTGCACAATCGGCAGACCATAGAGCAAGACGCGTGCGGTGGCCACGGCGGAGCCGCGCGAGCCGGACCAATGCGGTTCTGCATACGTGGTGCGGGTTAGCTGGCCGGCCAGCGGTTCGGCCCATGCCGGGTCAATGGCGGCCGAATACCGGGCCCACAGACGAGAGGTCTCCACCAGTTCGGTGCTCATCACCCATGAAGGGGTCTTCTTGGTTACGGCGGAGGCCGGGAACAAGGCGAAACGAGTGCCGCGCGCACCTTGATAGTCATTCTTCGACATCTTCTGGGCGCGTTTCATCGCGCGGGCACGAGCCGCTCCACTGAGTCCCGCAAAGTCGGAAGCCTTGGGCTCTCGGATCACCTGCATGCCCATCATGGACAGCAAGCCGGCAAGCATCGATTTATGAATGCCGTCCGTATCCCACGAACAGCACAGCGAATGCGCGGCCTGCTGATTCAATGGCAGCTGACGAATCTCCAAACCGGGGCGGGAAGACGGCAACGGGTCGCCGACCTTGAACTTCAGCTCCTTGCACATCTGCCTGAGCTGAGAGACCAGATCCTTCCACTGGCGCATCCTGAGCCAGCTGAAATATTCGGTTCTGCAGATACGGCGCAACGCATTGTTGCTCGGATCGCCATCCGCCTGGAATACGCGATCCCAGATATTCAACGCCGTAAGAAAATCACTGGTTTCATCCGCATACCGGTTATGAATGCGGTCGGCTTCCTCACGCTTGTCATCCGGGCGCTCGCGGGGGTCCTGCAAGCTGAGGAACGCCACCACCACGAGCACCGAAGCCAGAAGATTCGGTGAACCGGCCTTGGCCGCTTCGATGACCATGCGGCCCAGACGCACGTCGATGGGAATACGCGCCAGCTGACGACCGGTATGGGTGAGCGTCACCTCGCCACGCTTGCGGCCTATGGCCTTCAGCTCGGTCAGCTCGTTGAATCCGTCGGACACAGCCTTCATGTCCGGTGGGTCGATGAAACCGAAGTTCGTGACGTCTTCCGCCGTACGGGCCACGCCCACGGAGAGCATGTGCAGCACCACCGCGCCTAGCGAGGTTCGCAGGATCTCCGGCTCGGTGAAACGGGGACGGGTCTCGTAATCCTCACGCGAATACAACCGGATGGCAATGCCGTCGGCCACACGTCCGCATCGGCCGGACCGCTGATCGGCGCTGGCCTGGCTGATCGGCTCGATGGGCAGACGCTGCACCTTAGCGGTCTTCGAATAACGGGAGATGCGCGCGGTGCCGGGATCCACCACATAACGGATACCGGGCACGGTCAGCGAGGTCTCAGCCACGTTGGTGGCGATGACGATGCGCTGATGGGTGTGAGACTCGAACACCTTGTGCTGGTCGGCGGCCGACAGGCGCGCGAACAACGGCATGATCTCAATGGCGTCGGGGCGGTGCATATCATCGGCTCGCGGGCCGTAATGGTGACGCAGAGCTGCCTCGAACTCGTGAATGTCGCGCTCGCCGGAAGCGAAGACCAGAATGTCACGCGGGCCGCGCTCATGGGAGGAATGGATGACCAGCTCGGCACAGGCTCGGGCCACCGCTGTGGGCATGTCGGTGATGCCGTCGTCGGCGTAATCGGCATTGCCGCGTCTGCGGGAATGATCGGCATCGGATTCGGCGATGGCGCTCGCCAGCTCGTCATAGTCGGCGTCTCCGGGGCGGGCGCCGGTCGCAAAGCCCGGCACCTCACGCATCAGTGCGGGTGCGGTGCCGAGCGGTTCGTACACCACCTGCACAGGGAAGGTGCGGCCGGACACCTCGATCACTGGTACTTTCTCGTGCAATGCGTGCGCGAAATGTTCTTGGAACTTCACCGAATCGATGGTTGCGGAGGTGATGATGAGCTTCAGGTCGCGACGCTGGGGGAGCAGGGCCGTTAGATATCCGAGCAGAAAGTCGATGTTCAGGCTGCGCTCGTGGGCCTCGTCGATGATGATCGTGTCATACTGGCTGAGCTTCGGATCGCGTTGAATCTGGGCGAGCAGAATACCGTCGGTCACCACGCGCAGACGCGTATTCGGGGAGCTTTCGTCGGTGAAGCGCACCTGATAGCCGACTTCATCGCCCAGACGTACGCCCATTTCGGAGGCGATGCGTTCGGCCACCGTGCGTGCGGCGATACGGCGGGGCTGGGTATGCACGATCTGCTTGCCGTGTGTGCCCCGGCCGAGTTCCAACAGAATCTTCGGCAGCTGCGTGGTTTTGCCGGAACCGGTCTGACCGGAAACAATGACGACTTGTGAACGACGGACAGCGTTGGCTATCTCATCACGTGCGGCGGATACGGGAAGTTCGGCAGGATACTCATATTTCATGACGAACTTCAATGATACGGAAGCCCTTGGAGCTCGCGTATTTGCTTGCAGTGAACCCTTCGCCCAGCGATTCGTCCAGCCAGGGGATCAGCGAGTCGGAGCCAAGGTTCTTTTGCACCACCAGATAAGCCGCTCCTCCCACCTTGAGTTTGGGCAGCCAGGCCATGAGCAGCGTATGCAAGGCCTCCTTGCCGATGCGAATCGGGGGGTTCGACCATATCGCATCGAATGTGAGGTCGCCGGGAATCGGCTCGCAATGTGCGCTCTGGCGGTCGGCTGGCAGTGGGGTGCTGGTTTCATCCACCTGTGTGGTGTGAATATTGCGGCAGCCATTGGCCTCGGCGTTGACATGGGTGAGTTCCAGGGCGCGTTCGTTGACGTCCACGGCCCATACGTTCGCTTCGGGCGATGCGAACGCCAGAGCGAGGGCGATTGGCCCCCAGCCGCAACCCAGATCCAGCACATTGCCGGATACCGGCGGTTCCGGAGCGTGCTTGAGCAACACGGAAGTGCCCAAGTCGACGCGGGAGCCGGAAAACACTCCGTTCGATACCTGTACTTGGGCATCATGACCTTGCAACGTCACATTGAGCGTGCGGCGCACGTCCTTTGACGATGGCTCCGCGGAGAAATACTGTTCGGCCATGTTTCGCTCCATTCCCGCGGGTTTCCCGCTTCTTGCATATGCCAATGCTGTCATGTCACCTCACTCGATGATAATAAGGAGGCATAGAAGAATCGTGAACACTTGACTGACACCGAGGTTCCTTTGACCGACAACACCCAGTACACAGACATTGATCGCAGCGACGCTGATGAAGCCCCATCGGGAGTGTTGTCCGGTCAATCCAATGTGCTGCTCGACGATACCCAACGAGCCGCGGGATGGCATGAAGACTCCAACCAGGAATGGGAGGAGCGTGAGGCCCGTAACGAGCTGAAACATGTGGCCGGCTTGGGTGAGCTTCAGGATGTTACTGAGGTCGAATACCGTAAGGTACGTCTTGAGCGTGTGGTGTTGGTCGGTGTCTGGTCATCGGCGGTGACCACCCAGGCCAAGGCGGAGGAGTCGCTCAGGGAGTTGGCGGCTCTCGCCGAAACGGCAGGTGCCGTGGTGTGCGATGGCTTATTGCAGCATCGGTCCAAGCCGGATGCCGCTACATATGTCGGTTCCGGCAAAGCACGGGAAATCGCGGATATCGTGGCCCGTGAAGAGGCCGATACGATTGTCGTGGATGATGATCTGGCACCGTCTCAACGTCGTGCACTTGAGGATGCCGCCAAAGTCAAAGTGGTGGATCGCACTGCGGTGATTCTCGATATTTTTGCCCAGCATGCCACTTCGCGTGAGGGCAAGGCCCAGGTGGAGCTTGCGCAGCTTGAATACATGCTGCCACGACTGCGCGGCTGGGGTGGATCTCTGTCCCGTCAGGCCGGTGGTCGTGCGGCTGGTGCGGATGCGGGCATCGGATCGCGTGGTCCTGGCGAGACCAAGATCGAGATGGATCGCCGTGTGATTCGTGCGCGTATCGCCCGCTTGCGTCGGCAGATTCGCGAAATGGCACCGGCGCGTGAGATCAAGCGTGGCTCCCGTAGGAGATTCGGGCTGCCTACCGTGGCTGTGGTGGGGTATACGAATGCAGGTAAATCGTCGTTGACCAACCGGCTGACGGGGTCTGCGGAATTGGTGGAGAACGCGCTGTTCGCCACGCTGGACACGGCGGTGCGCCGTGCCAAAACCCATGACGGGCGTGCATTCGCTTACGTGGATACGGTCGGGTTCGTGCGTCGACTGCCCACGCAGCTGGTCGAGGCATTCAAATCCACACTGGAGGAAGTGGGAGAGGCCGATGTGATTGTGCATGTGGTTGATGGCTCCCACCCGGATCCGTTCTCCCAGATCGATGCGGTGAACGATGTGCTTGCGGATATTGAAGGCACCGCCTCCATCCCCCGTATTCTCGTGTTCAATAAGGCCGATCAGATTGATGACGCCAAGCGAGAACGTCTGGCCGCCTTGCAGCCAGATGCGTTCATCGTGTCGGCATACAGCGGTAAGGGATTGGATGCGTTGCGCGATGCGGTCGAAGAGCTGTTGCCCGTGCCGCATGTGCATATCAATGCGTTGCTGCCGTACACGGCGGGGTCTCTGCTTTCCCGTGTACGTGAATACGGCAAGGTGGATTCCGTGGAATATCGCGATGGCGGAGTGGCGCTCGAAGCGGATGTCGATTCGCACTTGGCTGCGCAAATCATGGAGCAATCAATCGCATAAATAACGTGACGAAAATCACATAATGGCTGTGAGCGCTAACAACTGCTGAAAACATTAGGGTTATGGCATCATTGGATATGCATTGTGGCCCGCGAAACGTCTTAGCGGGTTTATAAAGTGAAACCGTTAGTTACAAGGCCTGCCATTCATCAGCAGACCGCCTTTGAAGAGAGGTTTATCCATCATGGCGGAAACTACCGTTAAGCCCACGAAGCTTGCTGTTATTGGTGCCGGTGCCGTTGGCTCTACTCTTGCCTTTGCCGCTGCACAGCGTGGCGTCGCTCGCGAGATCGTGCTCGAGGACATCGCCAAGGAGCGCGTGGAGGCCGAGGTGCTCGACATGCAGCACGGCTCCAGCTTCTACCCGACTGTGTCCATCGCCGGTTCCGACGATCCTGAGATCTGCCGCGACGCCGACATGGTCGTCATCACCGCTGGCCCTCGCCAGAAGCCGGGCCAGTCTCGTCTTGAGCTCGTTGGCGCCACTGTCAACATTCTCAAGGCCATTATGCCGAACCTTGTCAAGGTAGCTCCGAACGCTATCTACATGCTCATCACCAACCCGGTCGACATCGCCACCCACGTGGCTCAGAAGATCACCGGTCTGCCTGAGAACCAGGTCTTCGGCTCTGGCACCAACCTGGACTCCGCTCGTCTGCGCTTCCTGATCGCCCAGCAGACCGGCGTCAACGTCAAGAACGTGCACGCCTACATCGCTGGCGAGCACGGCGACTCCGAGGTTCCGCTGTGGGCTTCCGCCACCATCGGTGGCGTCCCCATGTGCGACTGGACCCCGCTGCCCGGTCACGAACCGCTCGATGCTGCCAAGCGCGAGGAGATTCACCAGGAAGTCAAGAACGCTGCCTACAAGATCATCAACGGTAAGGGTGCCACCAACTACGCCATCGGTATGTCCGGCGTTGACATCATCGAGGCCGTCATGCACGACACCAACCGCATCCTGCCTGTGAGCTCCATGCTCAAGGACTTCCACGGCATCTCCGACATCTGCATGTCCGTGCCGACCCTCCTCAACCGTCAGGGCGTCAACACCGCCATCAACACCCCGGTGTCCGACAAGGAGCTCGCCGCTCTGAAGCGCTCCGCCGAGACGCTGAAGGAAACCGCCGCCCAGTTCGGCTTCTGATAAAAAATCGTTCTGCGGACGTCCTCGTCGTTACGGCAGGCTCGACGTACCTTCGTACGCCTTCGCCTGCCGCGCCTAGAGGCCGCACGCGCAGAACGATTTTTATATCGAACGGGAATCCTCGACTCGATTGAGTCGAGGATTTTTTTTATTTGCGCGAATAATGGTCTGCGCGTGCGGCCTCTAGGCGCACCGAGGGAAGGCGCACCGAGGGAAGGCGCACCGAGGGAAGGCGTACGAGGGTACGTCGACCGAGGGGCAACGACGGGGACGCTCCACAGAGCATCATTCGTGGAGTTCGTTGGAGGAGGGGGAGCTGTAACCTTCGGGCTCCAGTTGGAACGTGGTGTGGGGGACTGAGACGGGGAAGTGTTCGCGCAGGCAATCCTGAAGTTGGGTGAGGATGCCCGCTGCCTGTTCCATGGTGAGTCCCCGTTCCACCACCACATGCGCCATGAGAATCGGCATGCCGGTGGAAACCGTGCTGGCATGCAGATCGTGAACGGCGACAACATGGGGAACGTTCTCCAGATGCTCGCGAACCTTGTCGAGGTCAAGCCCCTCAGGGGTCTCTTCCAGCAGTACCTTGACCGCGTTGGACAGCAGCTTGATGGCACGGGGAATCATCATCAACGCGATGGCCGCGCCGGCCACGGCATCGAAGCCGTTCCAGCCGGTGGAAATCATGACCAACGCAGAAGCTACTACAGCCACGGAGCCGAGTGCGTCGTTCATCACTTCGAGGAATGCGGCCTTCATGTTCATATTGTCTTCGCGCTGCGAGGCGAGTATGAAGATCGAGATGATGTTTGCCGCGAGGCCGAGAATACCGACGAACAGCAGCAGTCCGATATCGTCGATCTCCGCTTTGGATCCACCGAACAAACGCATGCCGGCCTCGATCAGTGCGTAGATACCTACGATGAGCAGCACAACAGCGCCGGCGGCCGCAGTGATTACTTCGAGCCGTGCCCAGCCCCAGGTGCGCGTATTGCTTGGTTTGCGGCGCATCAGTGCCGCGGTGACGGTCGAGGCAACCAATACTGACATGTCGGTGAGCATATGTCCGGCATCCACGAGCAGGGCCAGGGATCCGGTAAGCACGGCGGATATGACTTCGATAAGGAAAACGGAGCCGGTGACGGCCAGCGTGGCTATGAGGCGGCGCTGGTGAGCGGCCGCGTCGACGCCGGATGATGGTGATGGTGCCGGTGCATGATTGTGAGCCATGTCTGTTCCTCCTTGTGCACGGTGTTGAAACCGCTTCTCATTTCCATTTCCGTTATGGTGCAAATACGACGAAACCCCGGCGCGAGGCCGGGGTTTCATGAACTGAGAGCGACTATAACACGATATGAGCGAATCGGCTGCGAGAGAAATTCATAGCTTGCGCAATACGGTGACGACCTTGCCCATAATCGTGGCGTAAGTGCCGTCGATGGGGGAGTATGCGGGATTATGCGGCATAAGCCAGATGTGGCCGTTTTCCTTGCGGAAGGTCTTGACGGTGGCCTCGTCATCCAGCAGTGCGGCCACGATATCTCCGTTCACGGCGGAGTTCTGTTCGCGCACCACCACGAAGTCACCGTCGCAGATGGCGGCATCAACCATGGAATCGCCGTGTACTTCCAACATGAACAGATTGCCGGAGCCGGTCAGTCGTTCCGGTAGACGCATGACATCGTCGACGTGCTGTTCGGCGGTGATGGGTACGCCGGCGGCTATACGCCCGACCAGCGGAACATCCTGTGATTCGGCGATTGACTCACTGGGGAATGCGTAGATATCCGCGGCGTGCTCTTCTACGGTGTTCGCGGTGACTGCTGCAGTGTTTTCCGGGGGTGGAGCGACCACCTCGATGGCGCGCCCTTTATTGGCGTTCATGCGAATAAAGCCCTTGTCCTCCAGCACTTGCAGTTGATGTTTGACTGAGGAAGGGCTTTTGAGCCCGGCAGCTTCACCTATTTCTCGGAATGATGGCGCAAAGCCCTGTTCGTCGATGTGGAGTCGAATGGCATCCAAAACTTTGCGCTGGCGCTCGGTCAAAGTGGATTCGTCCGGCTCCTGCTGAGGGGGGAGGGGAATGCTGCTCACGTCGGGGCTCCTTTCGTTACCCCATCAGCATAACGTGATATTCATGTGAAATCAAACATCTGTTCGAGTGTTGGCTTGACGAGTTCGAACATTTGTGCCACTCTAAGAACAGATGTTCGATAGAACACTTGTTCGAGAGAGGTGGTCGTGATGACTGGTTCGATGGTGATGGCAACGGGTCGTATGGCGGGGAAGCGCAGCAACGCATATCGTGCTGCGCGTCGTGGTGCGGTGCGTAGGACCAACGCCGTGCGAAGCGATCGTCGCGGTAAGGTGATGGCGGTCGTGTTGGCGGCAGCCCTGGCGTGGGGCGGATTCGCCATGCTGACGGCTGAGCCGGCGCGCTCCGATACCGGTGCCACGCAGGTGATCAGCTATATAGTGCGTCCGGGGGACACACTGTGGTCGTATGCATCCTCCATCACGCCCGCCGGGCAAGATGTCGCGGAGACGGTGGATGAGCTGATCTCGTTGAACAATCTGGAGTCAGGGGCTCTTCGTGCGGGACAGCGTCTAATTGTTCCTGCTGAGTAAAGGAACACTCGATAAGTATTGTTTTTCCGTGTGTTCACGTTATTCTGGGGACATGCATTGCCCTTTTTGCCAGAATCCTGACACCAAAGTCATTGATACCCGTATTAGTGACGACGGCTATTCCATTCGTAGACGTCGTGTTTGCCCGAAATGCAATAAGCGTTTCACCACCGTGGAAACCAGCATGTTGCTGGTCACCAAACGTTCCGGCGGCGCTGAACCGTTCAGCCGGGATAAGGTTATCTCCGGTGTGCGTAAGGCTTGTCAAGGCAGACCTGTCAAGGAGGAGGATCTGAAGCTGCTGGGGCAGAAGGTCGAGGAGGATCTTCGCTCTCGAGGACTGGCCGAAGTGACTTCCGGCGAGGTCGGCAAGGCAATCCTCAAGCCACTGCGTGATCTTGATGTGGTCGCGTACCTACGTTTTGCGAGCGTGTATCAGAATTTCTCCGGCCTGGAAGATTTCCAGAGCGCCATCGATGAATTGCGCGAATAATGGTTCGATACCAAGAAAAAGGCCCGTTTGATGACGGGCCTTCTGTCGTGCTGATGCAGTTTATGTCGATGCGGTATCAGCCGATGACACGCATGCGGATGGTGCCTTCGATGCTACGCAATGCCTCCAGTGTGGCGGGGCTGGGCTTTTGAGCCACGTCGGTGACCACATATCCCAGCTCACCTTCAGTGGCCAATGACTGGAAGGAGATATTGATGTTCTCCTCGCCAAGCACGCGGTTCACACGGGCGAGTACGCCGGGCAGATTGTCATGCAAATGCGCGATGCGGCATACACCCTTGCAATCGGTGAGATTGATTTGTGGCAAGTTCACCGACAGTGACGTCGAACCCTTCGACCAGTAATCCTCCAGGCGTTGGGAGACAAAGTGACCGATGGACTCCTGCGCTTCCAGCGTCGAACCGCCGATGTGCGGGGTCAGAATCATATTATCTTCGTTGGCAAGCGCCGTCTCAAACGGGTCGCCGCTCTTCTTGGGCTCGACCGGGAACACGTCAACGGCGGCACCGGACAGATGGCCGGAGTCGAGATGCTGCTTCAGCGCGCCCAAATCAGCAACGAATCCACGAGACAGATTGATGAAGATGGCGTCCTGCTTCATGTGCGCGAACTGATCCTCGCCGAAGAAGCCGGTGTTCGACTTGCGCCCGTCTACGTGCAAAGTCACTGCATCAGACTGCTCAAGTAGTTCGTTCAGCGTCGAGCAACGATGGGCGTTGCCCAGTGCGAGCTTCTCCTCGATGTCGTAGAACACCACGCGCATGCCCAGCGCTTCCGCCAGTACGGACAGTTGGGAACCGATGTTGCCGTATCCGATGATGCCCAGCGTCTTGCCGCGCACCTCATGAGAACCGGAGGCCGACTTGTCCCACAAGCCGTGCTTGATGTGATGCGTATGCGCAGGGATGCGACGCATCAGGCAGATGATGTCGCAAATCACCAGTTCCACAACGGAACGGGTGTTTGAATACGGTGCATTGAACACGGCGATGCCGTGCTTGCCGGCATAATCAAGATCCACTTGGTTGGTGCCGATGCAGAAGCATCCGATGGCGCTGAGGGTCGGGCGGGCATTCAGTACGCGTGCAGTGACATTGGTCTTGGATCGCACGCCGACGAGATCCACGCCCTCTAGCGCGTCGATGAGCTCGTCCTCGTTCAGGGCTCCCTTCATGGTTTCGACTTCGAAGCCATGATCTCGCAGCGATTTGGCTGCGTCAGGATGGATGTTTTCCAGTAACAGTGCTTTAGGCATATCTTTCACCTTAGATGTTCAGGGAACGCTCGTCCTCTTTTGTCCGAACTATAACCAGTTTCTGTGTTGGTCTGGTCGTTGCCACGTAGAGGTCGGATGCGGCGACCAAACGGCTTGGGGCGTCATCTTCAATGCGTCCGGGTTCAATGACGATAACAGCGTCGAATTCCAAGCCTTTGACCATTTCGGTGCCGCATACGCTGATCTGCTCATCCCATTCGGGCTGGTCGATAAGACGCTGATATTCGGATGGGGCCATCAGACTGGATAGGCGATGCCTTACTGCTTCGCGCACCGGCTTAATGAGATCGTCCGGGCAAATGATGGCGATGCGTCCAGTGCCGTCCGCCGAAACAAAATGATTGGCCAGCTGTGCCGCCTGGTTGGAAGTAACGGTAAGCAGAGCCTTCATGTCGTCTACCACGTGTCGAGACACGGAATCCGGCAAGGCGCGGACCGCGTTCACCGTGGAAATATAGAGTCCTTCGTTCTGCGCAAAACGGGAGGCGAGGTCGGAGACCTCCTGCGGATTGCGGTAATTGATGGTCAGCTCATTGAGGTCCCAATGGCCTTCGCCGAACAGTCGGTTCATCGTTTTGTCCCAACGGCGGGTGCCGGCCAGTGCCGAGGTCTGTGCCACATCACCCACAATGGTGAACGATCGTGACGGACAGCGACGAATGAGCATTCGCCAATCCATTGCGGTCAATTCCTGCGCCTCATCCACCACGATGTGACCATAGGTCCATTCTCGATCGGCTGCTGCGCGCTGGGCGGTGAGCTCGCCGTCGTCGCCGTTCATCTGATCGAGCAGCATCTGGCTCGATACGATGCCCTGACCGAGGCCGGTTGCGGCCAACGTGTCTTTGGCGTACTGCTCTTCGGCGGCGCGTCTGGCATTGGCGGCGGACTGCTTGGCCACGGTTTTGGGATCGGGTCCCAGCAGATCCATCGCCTCGTCAAGCAGCGGAATATCCGACCGGGTCAGAGGTGAACCTTTCGGCCGTGCGAGAGTGGCCAGATCGTCATCGGTCATCCATCCGGCCAAGGACTTCAGGCGTTCCGGGTGAGCGAAGAGCTGGTCGATAAGCCAGGGGGCGGTCATCGGCAGCCAACAAAGATTCAACGTTTTGCGCACCTGTTCGTTCATGCGCAGCAGCGACATGGCGCGATTGAGCTCCGCCTGATCGGGGGTGTAGTCGAGTTGCTCCGCATACCGGGTCTGCATGCTGCGCAGCATGCAGCGGATAAAGGTCTCTCGGGCCTTGTTATGCGGTTGCCTTGTGCGTTTGGCGTCGGACTGCGCCTGTTCGATGTCGACGGCAAGCATCGGTATCTGAATACCGCTGATGGTGACGGTTGGCAGATTGCCGGGCACACGGATGCGGGAGGCGATGGCGTTGGCGATCACCTGTGCCATGCGACGGTCGCCCTTGAGTTTGGCGGCTTGCGGAGTGTCGATTGCCGATGCGGTGATTCCCGGAATCAGGTCACTGATTGTACGGGAGACGACACCGGTCTCGCCCAACGAGGGAAGCACCTGATCGATGTAATGCAGGAACGCGGAGCTGGGGCCCACCACCAGTACGCCGGAACGTTCCAGTGTGCGTCGATGCGTGTAGAGCAAGTAAGCGGCACGGTGCAAGGCCACAGCGGTTTTGCCGGTGCCTGGGCCGCCCTGTACCACCACGGCACGGTTCATGTCAGAGCGGATAATGCGGTCCTGCTCGGCTTGGATGGTGGCCACGATGTCGGTCATTTTGCCCGTGCGACGCGAGCTGAGCGAAGCGAGCAGTGCACCTTCGCCGGTCAGGGTGCCGGCAGTGGAGGCTTGGCCCACTTGGTCAGAATGCACGTCCAGTACTTCGTCTTCGACGCCTACCACTTCGCGGAAACTCAACGTGATATGGCGGCGCATCACGATGTCGCCATGGTTGGAGGGCGTCGCCTCATAGAAGGGGCGGGCCGCTTCGGCTCGCCAATCGGTCAGAATGGGTTCATGGTCGGTGCTCGACAGACCGATGCGACCGATGTAATGACGAGTGCCGTCTTGCGAGTCAAGTCGTCCGAACACGAGCCGGTCTTCCACGCTGCGCAGCTGAGTGAGGCGATCTTCGTACATGGTGGCAAAAGAATCGCGCTCGGTGCGTTGGGTGGGGGAGCCGTGCGAACCGGCTGCTCGTACGGTGCTCAGTCGCTGCCACATTTCGGCGCGCAGGTCATCCAGACGTCCATAGGCGCGATCGACGGCCTGCTGCTCCTCGTGCAGCTGTGAGGCGTAACTCGACATGCTTCTCTTCGTCTCCGCTCGTAATGGTCACAAACTTTAAGGCATTCAAATTTACCGCACGCCCCCTACGTCGGGGAAGGGCAGTGGTGCGGCTGCTCTGGTGATGTGCCTGCCCACGCCGCGCGCGATGCGTTTCCAAATCGGTGACGGCTTTTTTGCGTTTTGCGATGGTCGGTGAGTTCCGCTTCGCGGCCGTGTGCAATCGTGACGGTTTTTCCAAAAAAGGTGAGTAAAACGTGTTGTAGTGGGGAAAAATGGTGAATGGTGGGGTAGAGTGGTGAACCAGTTGGCCGAAGTATACCCGGCGAGTACAAAGGAGGTGGAGCCATGGTCGAGAGCAAGCACTCGCGTGAAACCGATGCTGATCAGCAAGGCTCCGCCGGAATCGACGGCCTCATGGCCGGCCTGCCTCCGCTGCTGCTGGGCACGTACACGCCGAAAATCGATGCCAAGGGTCGTGTGGCACTTCCCGCGAAATTTCGTTCCCAGCTTGGCCAGGGGCTGGTAATGGCCCGAGGCCAGGAACGTTGCGTGTACCTGTTGCCGTTTGACGAATTTCGTCGTATTGCCTCCCAGATTCAGCGCACTTCGGTGGGCAACAAAGCCGCCCGCGAATACTTGCGTGTGTTCCTGTCTGGCGCAGTCGATCAGGAACCCGACAAGCAGGGGCGAGTTGTGGTGCCGCAAATGCTGCGTGACTACGCCAATCTCGGGTCCGACATTGTGGTGATCGGTGTGGGTACGCGCGCCGAACTATGGAACAAGGATGCATGGGAGTCCTACCTCGCACAAAAGGAAGAGGGATACTCCGATATCGCCGATGATGTACTGCCTGAGGTGGAGTTCTGATGATTGATGTGACGAATATCCACCAGCCAGTGCTGCTTGATGACTGTGTGAATCTTGTGGCGCCGGCATTGCAACACGAAGGTGCCGTGGCCGTGGACTGCACGCTGGGTCTTGCCGGTCATTCCACCGCTTTCCTGAAAGCGGCGCCGCAAGCTCGTCTTATCGGTATTGACCGTGATAGTGAGGCGTTGGCCTTGGCGACTGAGCGTATGGTTCAGGAGGGGCTTTCCGACCGATTCACGCCGGTTCATGCGGCCTTTGATCAGCTTGATCAGGTGCTTGCCGATCAAGGCGTGGAACGAGTGGATGCCGTGTTCATGGATCTGGGCCTGTCGAGTTTGCAGATTGATGAAACGGATCGTGGATTCTCGTACTCCCATGATGCCCCGTTGGATATGCGCATGGACGTGAGCCAGAATCTCACGGCCGAGCGGATTCTCGCTGATTACGATATGGCATCGCTGATTCGCGTCTTCCGGGAATACGGTGAGGAGCGGTTCGCTCGTCAGATCGCGCGTGAGATCGTGTCGCGCCGCACGCAGACGCCATTTACCACAACCGGCCAGCTCAACGCTCTAGTCGAAGATGTGGTGCCCAAAGCTCACCGTCCGGCCGGCAATCCGGCAAAGCGTGTGTTCCAGGCGCTGCGCATTGAAGTCAACGGCGAGTTGGACAAACTGTCATCCACTCTGCCTCAGGCCGCGAATCGTCTTCAGGTCGGAGGCCGTTTGGTGGTGGAGTCCTACCACTCGCTGGAAGACAAGACGGTCAAATCCTTTATGGCACAGGGCCTGAAGATTGATGCGCCGGCAAACCTGCCAATCGTGCCGGATGACGCCCAGCCGTTCTTCCGGGAACTGACCCGAGGCGCAATCAAGGCCGATGATGAGGAGCGGCAACGCAACCCGCGATCCGCTTCAGTGCGGCTCAGGGCGGTCGAGCTGAGCAGACGGATTCCTGAGAGGTGGCGAGAACGCTTCGCGCAAACAGCGGCAAACCCAAAGGAATCGAATACCACACGTAACAACGGCAAACACGGAAGGAGGGGCTGACCATGGCAGCAACGGCACGCGGCATTCGATCCAGTGCTTCAACGCAGTCCAGGCCGCAGTCCAGGCCCCAGGCTCCTTCGCGCCCTGAACTGAAGGTGATTTCCGGTCAGCGGGTTCAAGCAGAAGGAAACATGATTGAACGGGTTATTGAATGGACCCGTACACGCAGCGCCCCGCTGATGCATGTCGTGATCGCCATCGTGTTCCTCATGGCCACGTTGCTCGGTGCGCTGGTACTGCGCACCCAAATGGTGCAGAACTCGTTTAAGGCGGCAGCAGTCAAGCAGCATATCAGCACGCTGACCCAGGACGTCGAAGACGATCAGGCCAAGCTTGACCAGTTGGTCGCATCGCTGCCGGATAAGGCCGATGAAATGGGCATGGTGTCGCAAGGCGGATCGGTGACTATTGATTTGAACGGATACCAGCAGTCCGGAGAAAGTGGAGCACAGTGAAAGCCACCATCGCACGCATCGTTCACTTGTACAAGGTGAAGACCTTTGCCTTCAAATGCATCGCCGTGGGCGTGGCATTGGGCATCGTGGCAACAATGTGCCTTGCCCAGCTGGCCTCCACCCAATTGATTGGCGGACGTCAAACCGCACAGGCCGCGACGGCCAGCCGTACTTCGCGCGTGACGCTCAGCGCCAAGCGCGGACGCATCCTTGACACCAATGGCACTGTGCTCGCCCAGAGCGTGGAACGCTATACCATTGTGGCCAACCCCGAGGCTGCCCAGGAATTCGTTCCCACCGATTGCAACGAGAAGACCAAAGACTACTGCGACGAGATCGACGGCAAGCCGGTGGGTGCCACGGGCGCTGCCGCAGTGGGCCGTCTGCTGGCCAAGGCTCTTGACATGAATGCGATGGAGCTGGGCGCGGATCTGTCGATCAGCGGCCAATACGTCGTGCTGAAGAAGGATGTCACGCCACAGGTCAAGCGCACCATCGACGATTTGAACCTTGGCGGCATCGTCTGGGGCGAACTCAGCAGCGAACGCCTGTACCCTGATGGAGAACTGATGGGATCGCTGCTCGGCGGAGTCAACGACGAAGGCGTAGGCGTGGCCGGATTCGAGCAAATGGAGAACAAAACGCTCACCGGCACCGATGGACACCAGATTTACCAGCGTGGCAACTACGGTGGCGAAGAGATTCCCGGCACCATGACCGAATCCGTGGCCGCCAAGGACGGCAAAGACGTTACGCTGACCATTGATCGTGATGTGCAGTGGTATGCCAAGAAGATCATGAAGGAAGTGACAGCCCAGTACAGCGCCCAGTGGGGTATCGCCGTGGTGCAGAACGTGCAGAACGGCGAAATACTGGCTCTGGCGGACAGTGATGAGATAGCGGCCGGCAGTGACGAAGCGAAGATGAACGTTTCGCGAGCCGTGTCCCAGACCTTTGAACCGGGCTCGATCGGCAAGGTTATTTCCATGTCCGGTTATTTGCAGACCGGGTTGCGCAAACCGACGGATCAGTACACCGTGCCAGGCCGGCTCACTGTGGATGGCCAGACCTATAAGGACGCCTTCGAGCATGGTGATGAGCATTGGACTCTGGCTGGCATTCTCCAGAAATCATCGAATATCGGCATGGTCATGGCCGGCGATGGCTACACGGATGAGCAGCGGTACGAATACCTGACCAAGTTCGGCATCGGACAGTCCACGGGATTGGATCTGCCTGGCGAGTCCAGTGGCGTGCTGACCTCTCCCTCGTCATGGGATGCGCGAACTCGCAACACCGTGCTGTTCGGTCAGGGGGGATACACGGTCAATGCCTTGCAGCTGAGCAACATCGTGGCCACCATTGCCAATAAGGGAGTGAAGCAGCAGCAGTCCATCATCAAGTCGGATGACGGCAACACCGAAAACAAGAGCAAGGCCACTCGCGTGGTCGATGAGCAGGTGGCCGCTCAGATGATGGATGCCATGGAGTCCGTTTCGGATAGCTACAGCACCTTCGTCAAGGTTGATGGCTACCGCATGGCCGCGAAGTCCGGTACCGCCGAGGTGCAGGGCGCCGATGGCAAGCTGTCCTCCATCATCTCCGATTACTCGGTGGCCATTCCCGCCGACAATCCGCGTTTCGTCGTGACTGTGGTGCTCAAGGACCCGACTGGTTTCGGTGGCCTGACCGCAGGCCCGGTATCCGCGCAGATTTGTGCGTTCCTTATGCAGAAATACGAGGTGCCTATCTCGACGCCGCGTAAAGATGCTATTCCGGTCACTTGGTGATATATCGAAAAGAAAGGCGTTGACCCATGAGCGCAGTGAGCGAATCCATCGCCCAGCGAATGACTTTGGGCATGCTGGCCGAGCGGTATGGCTTCGATATTGATCCGGAATTTGCGTCCAATGTCACCATCACATCGCTCAGCGATGCTGTAGACACCATTTCGCCTGGCGCGATGTATATCTGCGACAGCAATCATCTTGCCGATCTGCCCCGTGCCGAGCAATCCGGTGCCTATGCGGCTCTGCTGCCCAGAACGTGCCGTGGCCGGGATATCCAGTCTGGCATCCCGCTGGTGTTCGGCGATTGCGGCAACCATATGCTCGGTGATTTGGCCAGTTCTCTGGCAGGAACCCCATCCAATGCTATGGCGGTATTTGCCGTGGCCGGCGATGATGATGACATCGTCCATGCCGGTGTGAAGCATCTTGCCGATTTCCTGCACATGCTGGGCAACCCCGTTGCCGTGATCGATTCCACTGGTTCCACGTCGATGACGCGTTCTTTGAACCTTTCGTATCCGTTGGGCATCCTCGATGTGCAGCGCACCCTCGCGGTCTGCGCGGAGGACGGCGTTGCCGCCGTTATCATCGCGATGAATAACGCCACACTGCAACGTGAAGCGTTGGAATCAGTGAACGTGGACGTGCTGGGCTCCGAGCGAGTCGCGCAAGGGGAGGATGTGGCCTCCTTAAAAACCCGATATGCGTTTGTATCCGACCGTGCCCTGGCTCTGACCGTACCTACTGGGGAGTCTGACGAACTGGCGGCCGAATCGCCCGCCATGTTTGACCAGGATAGGCTCGGCCATATGTCTCTTGCTGTTGCCATGGTGCTCGCGGCAGGCGTGCGCAGGAACAACGTGCGTAGTGCTCTGCGAGTGGCCAATAATCTCAGATGACGTGCGGCGGATGCAATACAATACAGCAATATACGACACACTGAAGGAGTTCAAGACACCATGGTCCCGATGAGCGTGGAGGAAATCGCCAAGGCCGTTGACGGTCGGTTGGTAGCAGGCGACGGTCCCGCCATTGAAGCCACCGAAACGGTGACTGATTCTCGTCAAGCCGGTTCCGGAGCGGTGTTCGTGGCCATTAAGGGCGAGCGGGTCGATGGCCATGGCTTCGTGGATAAGGTTGCTGCCCAGGGGGCGGCGGCCGCCATCGTCGACCATGAAGTAGCGTGCACAACGATGCCGCAGATCGTGGTCGAAGACACCGTCGCAGCATTGGGATTGCTGGCCAAGCATAATATCGATCGTCGGCGCCAGCTGCCCGGTGCCTTTGACCTGATCGGATTGACCGGTTCGGTGGGCAAAACCACCACCAAAGATTTGCTCTCCGCGCTGCTGAGCACGTTGGGTCCCACCGTGGCACCGATAGGTTCTTTCAATAATGAGATCGGCTTGCCGTTGACCGCATTGCGAGTCAATGCCGACACCCGTTTTTTCGTAGCGGAAATGGGCGCCAACCATATCGGTGAGATCGCGCGGCTGACCCGTATCGCACCGCCGAATACGGTTATTGTGCTCAGGGTCGGAGTCGCGCATCTCGGCGAATTCGGTTCCAGGGAGCGCATTGCCCAAGCGAAAAGCGAGATCGTGCAGGGGCTGCTGCCCGGCGGCACCGCCGTGCTGAATGCCGATGACGATTACGTCGTGCCCATGGCACAGCTGGCTTCCGGCGACGTACTGTGGTTTGGTCAGGGGCACACCCGTGACTCCGAGGTGCATGCCGATCATATTGCTGCAGATGCCGCTGATCACGCCGAATTCACCATGACCGACGCGCACGGCGAGCAGGTCGCCGTACATCTGGGCATTCCAGGCCGTCATAATGTGATGAACGCGCTTGCCGCGGCAACCGTCGCATTGCGATATGGCATGCCGCTGACTGCTATTGCACAGACGTTGGCCGCGCAGCACACCATCAGCCCGCATCGTATGGCTCTATCCACGGTGAGCCGTCAAGGAGCTTCATTCGAGCTGATTGATGATTCCTTCAACGCGAACCCGGATTCCATGAAAGCCGGATTGGACGGCCTGCGAGCATGGAATGCGAATGATGGTCGCCAGCCATTCCGTGTGGCATTGCTGGGCGCGATGCTCGAGCTTGGTGCGGATGAGCGTGAATTGCACGCTTCGGTCGGCGAATATGCGGCCGGTCTGGGACTGGATGCCATCATCACGGTCGGATCGCCCTCAGACGCGCATCTGAACGTGTTGGCCGAATCTTTGGCCGAAGGCGCAACACGTGGGCGTGCGGCTTCGGTAGACTGTGTGCAGACCATTGATGAGGCCGAGCGCATAGTCCTTGACTTGGCCAAGAATCATACGGATACCGTGGTACTGCTCAAGGGCTCGCACGCCTCCGGACTCAGCGCATTGGCTGAGCGGTGGGCCTGACGCTGAACCGACAAGAAGACCGACAAGAGGAGAGAAGTCACACGTGATTGCTCTGATTATTGGAATGCTGGTGTCGCTGATTGTCACCTTGGTCGGCACGCCGTTGCTGATACGTCTGGTGCACAAGCTGCACTATGGCCAGTACATCCGTCAGGACGGTCCTCAATCGCATCTGGTCAAGCGCGGTACCCCCACGCTTGGCGGTGTGGTTATCAATTTTGCGATTGTGCTGGGATGGGGCGCCTCGGCGTTGTATCGATACCTGCGATCGGGTGATGTGCCCTCATGGTCTGCTGTGCTGGTGCTGTTCGCCATGCTGTCCATGGGCGTGTTGGGATTCATCGACGATTTTGCCAAAGTCCGCAAGAAGCAGAATGAAGGCCTGACGGTGGGCGGTAAGTTCATCGGCCAATTCATTCTCTCCACTATCTATGCGGTGCTGGCTCTGATTATCCCCACCAAATCCGGGTTCCCCAGCGCACAGCCTGGTATGAGCTTCATTGAACAGCCGTTTTTCAGCTTTGATTTTGCGGGCCGTGCGGTGGCCATCATCCTGTTCGTTATCTGGGTGAACTTCCTGATGACCGCATGGACCAACGCAGTGAACCTCACCGACGGTCTGGACGGGCTGGCCGCCGGATCGTCGATGATCTCCTTCGTGGGATTCGCCGTCATCGCGTTTTGGGAAAGCTACCACATCAAGGGTGGCGATCATGGCGGCTATTCCTATGCCGTGTCCGATCCGCTGGATCTGGCCATCATCGCGATTTGCGCTGCGGTGGCGTGCTTCGGCTTCCTGTGGTACAACTCGAACCCTGCGTCCATCTTCATGGGCGATACCGGTTCCCTGGCACTTGGCGGCCTGTTCGCGGCTCTGTCCATTGCCACGCACACCGAGTTCCTGACTGTGATCCTCGGCGGCCTATACGTCATGGAGGCCATGAGCGACGTCATTCAAGTGGGATACTTCAAAATGACGCATAAGCGTGTATTCAAGATGGCGCCGATTCACCATCATTTTGAACTTGAAGGCTGGACGGAGACCAAGGTGGTAGTGCGTTTCTGGATGATTGAACTCATCTTCGTGCTGCTCGCCCTGACCATTTTCTACGGTGACTGGGTCACCCGATCCGGACTGCTGTTCAGCTAGCGGAAATCTGAAGGGCCTAAGCTCGCCCACGGTATTCCTAAATTTGGGAGGAATCATGCAAGTAGCGGATAAGACAGTGGTGATTGCCGGACTGGGAGTGTCTGGCACTTCGTTGGCCGAGGTGCTGCGGGAGCGCGGCGCCCATGTCATTGGTGTAGATGAACGAAAAAGCGATGCTGATTTGCATTCCTTCGACGAGGTGGATTGGGATCAGGTCGATTATGTGATGGCCTCGCCGGTGTTCAATCCGCGTACTCCGTTCATTCTCGAAGCGCAGCGTCGTGGTATTCCCGTGATGAGCGAGGTGGAATTTGCGTGGTGTCTGCGCGCGGATAATGCGAGGACCGGCAAGCCTGCGCCTTGGATCGGCATCACTGGAACCAACGGCAAGACCTCCACCACCGAAATGACCTCGGAGATGCTTACCGCGTGTGGTCTGGATGCACCCACCGCCGGCAACATTGCCTCTGGAGACATGAGCATGAGCCTGTCCCGCTGCGCCACCAACCCCAAGCATGATGTGCTCTGCGTGGAGTTGAGCTCCTTCCAGCTGCATTTCACCGATTCCTTGGAACTTGACTGTGCAGCCATCACCAATATCGCCGACGATCATCTTGACTGGCATGGCGGGCGCGAGAACTACGCGGCCGATAAATCCAAGGTATTCCGCGCCGCCCGGCGCGTCATCGCCTATAACGCGCAGGACGCCAAAGTCAGCGAACTGGCTCAAGCCGCACCCGTTGCCGCAGGATGCCGCAAAGTAGGATTTACGTTGAACGAGCCCGAAGCCGGCCAGATTGGCATCGCGGACGGCTGGATTGTGGATCGCAGCGGCGTTGCCGGCGGCAAAGTGGGGGAGCCTGTCAAGCTCGCCGCCATCGCCGATTTCACCCATTTGATGGAGCCGGATGGCTCGTTGTACCCACACCTGGTTGCCGACGCCCTGACCGCGCTGGTGTTGGTTTTGGGCTTTGGCGCCGACCGGGAAACCGCTCTTGAGGCGTTGCAGACATTCAAACCGGGCGGACATCGTATCGAAACCGTGGCCGAAGCACGTGTGAACGGCGGCGTTATTCGATTCGTGGACGATTCCAAGGCCACCAATGGCCATGCCGCCAACGCTTCGTTGTCCAGCTTCTCGGCCAAGTCCGTGGTCTGGATCGCCGGAGGCTTGGCCAAGGGCAGCCGTTTTGAGGATTTGGTCAGCAATCAGGCTCATACCATTAAGGCCGCCGTCATTATCGGCAAAGATCAGCAGCCGATGATTGAAGCCTTCCGCAGCCAGGCACCGGACATTCCGGTGACCGTCATCGATCCGCAGGACAACGATACGGTGATGGATCGTGCGGTGGCTGCCTGCGGAGACTATGCGGCAGCCGGAGACGTGGTGCTGATGGCGCCTGCGTGCGCGTCCATGGATCAGTTCGTGTCTTATGCCGATCGAGGCAATCGTTTTGCAGCCGCAGCCAAGGCATGGAGCGAGGTGCATGGTCTCCGATAATTCTTCGGTTCGCAAAGCGCACGGGAATGCAAATAAGCCGGCTCTGGTCATTACCGATTACACCGGCAGGCGAAGCCTGCTCAATCCGCTGTGGTGCTATAACGGTTTCCGCATGGCGGTGGTGGGACTGACCTGTTTTGGCCTGATCATGGTGTTCTCCAGTTCCACGGTCACCATGGCGGCGCACGGCAGATCGCCATTTGTTCAATTGCTCAATCAGGGAGTGTTCTGCATCCTTGGCCTGATTGTGGGATTTTTTGCCATGGTGATGCCGGTCGGGTTCTGGAAACGCATCGGTCTGCCGCTGATGCTCTGCTCGATACTCGTACAGGCGTTGACCTTCACACCGTTGGGTATTGACGTGTACGGCAACCGAGGATGGTTGAATCTGGGATTCACCACCATACAGCCGGCCGAGTTCATGAAATTCGCGCTGTGCGTGTGGCTTCCCACCGCGCTGAGGGCCGCCAAAAAGCTCTATCGCAAACAAGGCATGAAAGCCTATACAGTTCCTCTTGGCGTTTCTGCGGTCGGATTGTTGACCGTTATTGGCGGTAAGGATCTTGGCACTGCCATGATTCTGATTTTCATCGGCATTGTGGCTTTCCTGATTGCGGGTTTTCCGGGCAAATGGATGGGCATAGGCGTGCTGGTGATGGCGGCGATGGTGGCGGTGCTGGCGATTTCCAGCCCGAACCGTATGCGGCGTATTCTCGCCACGTACGGGGATTGTTCTGCGGCCGACGCACAGACAGTGTGCTATCAGTCCATGCATGCGAAGTACGCCATTGCTTCGGGTGGCTTCCTTGGTGTGGGCATTGGCAATTCGCGTGAGAAGTGGAATTATCTTCCGGCGGCGCATAACGATTTCATCTTCGCTATCATCGGAGAGGAAACCGGCTTCGTGGGATGTGCCATCGTGCTCCTGTTCTTCGCGATTCTGGGATGGTGCATGATCGTCGTTGCGCTGCAGGTCGCTGATCGGTACGTATCGATGGTGCTGATGTGTGTGACCATCTGGATTGTGGGACAGGCCATGGTCAATATCGGCGTGGTCGTAGGAGTGTTCCCGGTGCTTGGCGTGCCTATGCCATTCGTGTCGGCAGGCGGCTCCTCAATGGTGATGTGTTTGGCGGCCGCAGGACTAGTTGTGGGACTTATGCGATGCCAACCGCAGATTAAGCAGTCTCGCCAGAGCGTGTAGAGTACACTCGGTAGTCATGACCCAAGGAGCACCTCATATCGTTCTTGCCGGCGGCGGAACCGCTGGACATGTCAATCCATTACTCGCCGTCGCCGGGGCGATTCGCGAACTTGAACCCGCGGCACAGGTCACTGTTATCGGCACTGCGGTCGGCCTGGAAAAAGATTTGGTGCCTCAAGCGGGATACGAACTCGACACCATCGAGAAAGTGCCGTTCCCACGCCGCCCCAATGCGTATTTGCTGCAATTCCCGGCCAAGTGGAAGCGCGAAACGGCCAAAGTGCGCACCATTTTGGAGAGCAGGCATGCCGACGTGGTCGCTGGCTTTGGCGGTTATGCATCGGCCCCCGTGTATGCCACGGCGCATAAGATGGGCATCCCCATCGCCATACACGAGCAAAATGCGCGTGCCGGCATGGCCAACAAGTTGGGAGCGCGATGGGCCGACTTCATCGGTACGGTGTATGACGAAACCGGTCTGAAACCCAGAAAAGGCGCTGAACTCGAGCGTGTCGGTCTGCCGTTGCGTCCGGCCATTGCCGCGCTTTCCCAGCGACTGGAAGTCGACCGCGAGGGTGTGAGAAAGGAATCGGCCGCTGAGCTCGGCATCGATCCAAACCGTCCTGTGGTTGTGGTCACCGGAGGTTCCCTGGGCGCGCAGAGCCTGAATCGAGCCATTGCCTCGTCCGCCGCTGATTTGCTGGCCCATGCTCAGATCATTCATCTGACCGGACGTGGCAAAAGCGATGAGGTGCGCAGTATGGTCAGCAAGTCGGTGAAGGCTGATGTGCTTACTGGAATCGGCCCCGATTCGGCAGGTCAAGGCGATTATCACGTGGCTGAATATCTGGAGCGGATTGACTTGGCCTTTGCCTGCGCCGATCTGGTGATATGCCGTGCTGGAGCCGGTTCGGTATCGGAGCTGGCGGCGCTGGGATTGCCGGCCATTTATGTGCCTCTGCCCATTGGCAACGGCGAACAGCGCTTTAATGCGGAGCCGGTGGTGAACGCTGGTGGCGGTCTGCTGGTAGCGGATAAGGACCTGACGCCGGCATGGGTGCATGATCATGTGCCGGGCATGCTTGCCGACCACGAAATGCTTGCTGAATTTGGACGCAAAGCATGGGAATACGGCATACGTGATGCCGCGCGCATCATGGCGCGCCGTGTCCTGCAGCTTGCTCAATAGGAACCGGTAAATTCACGTTTGATCAGAATCGGCCATACCTCGTTGCGTTGGCACGGGGTACAGCCATAATAGAGGTGCTGGAAATCCCTCAAGGAGCGTCAATTGTCCCAGAATCAGCCCATTGTGCTTGACCCTACCCATGCTTCGTTCGATGCTGCGGCCCGTCCCGCAGATCTTGGCCCTACGCATTTCATCGGTATCGGGGGTGCCGGTATGAGCGTCCTGGCCGAGATGCTGAACGCCGAGGGCGTGTCGGTGGACGGCTCCGACCGTGAGCGCAGTGCAAAAACCGATCGACTGGAATCATTGGGTATCACCGTTGAATTCGGGCAACGGGCGGAAAATGTGGCTTCGGCTTCGACCGTTGTCTATTCCAGTGCCATCAAGCCCAGCAATCCGGAAATCGTTGCCGCGAACGAGGCTGGCCTGTACATCGTGCATCGCAGCGATATTCTCGCTTTACTGATGAACGGCAAGCGAGCCGTGACCGTGGCCGGTGCGCACGGCAAAACCACTACCAGTTCCATGCTTGCGCACATTTTGGTGCATACCGGAGCTGATCCCAGCTATGCCATCGGCGGTTCCATCCAAGGGCCGGACGGTACCACCTTGGACGGTGGCCATGCCGGTCAAGGTGACGTGTTGGTGGCTGAGGCCGATGAGTCCGACGGCAGCTTCGCCAAATACCACCCCACCATCGCCATCATTACCAATGCCGAGGCCGACCATCTTGACCATTACGGCGATGAAGCGCATTACCGTGCCGCATTCGTAAATCATGCCGGCCATGCAACCGGCCATGTGGTGATCTGCGCTGATGATCCGGACGCGCTGGCCGTGTTCCAGGCGCTGCCTGCCGACGTCAAGGCCCATACCGTCGTCTATGGCACCACTCCCATTGAGCAGCTGCCTGATTTAGGGGGTGCCGCGCATGTGTGGATTTCCTCCGAACAGGAGACCGCCGGCACCGGCGTTGAACGGCTTACCTTGCACCTTCCCGCCGCGGTGACCTCTGCAGATGCTGTGGCCCAGCGTGTGGAACTCAAGGTTCCCGGCATCCATAATGCGCGTAATGCCGCCGCGGCAATCACCGCCGCGGTGCTGTTGGGAGTCTCTCCCACCGACGCCGCACAGGCTGTCGGTACGTTCCTGGGAGCTGCACGCCGTTTTCAGGTGCACGGAACCGTTAAGCAGGTCACGGTGGTGGACGATTACGCGCACCACCCTACGGAGATCGCGGCTCTGCTGGATGCAGCACGGCGCCGTTATCCGCAGTCGACCATTCGCGTGATTTTCCAGCCTCATCTGTTCTCCCGTACCAAGTTCTTTGCGCGCGAATTCGCCGAGGCGCTGGCCAAGGCCGATGATGTCATCGTCACCGGCATTTTCCCTGCCCGTGAGAAGCAGGAGGACTTCCCGGAGATTACCGCGGCCACCATCGTGGATGCTGCTGCCGGCATCAAGGATGCGGCTGCCGGCGAGTGGATTCAACCGGTTGAAGACATGGGTCTTGCCGCCAGGATGATGGCCATGCGAGCCCACCATGGGGATGTGATCTTTACCGTGGGCGCCGGCGACATCACTGATATGGATCAGGTGCTGCTCACCGCGCTCGAGGCCCATCGCGAAAGTTGTGAGTAATGGCAGGTCGTACCGTCAGTTCTGGCGGCGCGAAAGGAGAGCGTCGCAAACCCCGTTCGGTGGAATCGCACCAGCGAGGTCCGGGCAAGGCTGGAAAGTCGCGTAAAGCCCGTTCCGTGGCCTCCCGTCCGGAAATCGTGGACGAGTCTCGGCCTCAGGAAGTGACGCGTGCCATCGGGCAGGAAGGCGCGTTTGTAGACGCGCGCGAGCTGCATAGTGAGGATTATGTTGCTGAGACGCTGCATCAGACCACCGGTACGCTGGGAGTGATTTCCCGTCCGAAAGTGGTGGATTTCACCGAACGAGCCAAGGAGCGCAAGCGTGCGGGCATGCGCGTCATCGCGCTGCGAGTGGTAGCCATGGTAACCAGTGTGGCGGTGCTGATTGGGCTGGTATGGTTGCTGTTCTTCTCTTCGGTGTTCCGCCTGGAAGTGGGTGCGATCAGCGTATCTGGAGCCAACGAATGGGTCAGTGAGCAGACCATTCGCTCCATTGCCGATAAGCAGGCGGGTAAATCGCTGTTTTTGGTATCCACGAACGACGTGTCCAAACAGCTCGGGGATATTCCCGGCGTGAGTGAGGCCAACGTCTCCAAGCAATTCCCGAAATCGATGAGCGTTGAGGTCAAAGCGCAACGGCCCGCCGCCATGCTGAAAAACGGGGATACGTTGACTGCGGTCGATTCACAGGCTCGCGTATTGAATTCGGTGACGGACGCGAATGTGGACGGCATTCCCGTTATTGAAGTCAAGGATGTCGATAAGAGCCTGAAGAATCGTTCGATCAAGGAAGCCCTGACCATTCTGGGTGCGCTACCGGAATCAATGCGTTCGGCAATCACCCAGGTCACTGCGGAAACGCAGGATTCCGTGACCACCACACTCAATGACGGCGACCGTGTGATCGTGTGGGGCAATTCCTCTCAGCTCAAGCTGAAAATGGCAGTGGTCGATAAGATTATCAATGACTCCAATGTGATTGGCGACCGTCATCAGGTCGATGTATCCGCGCCGTTGAAACCTATCATGAAGTGATGTTCCTGGTCGTTTGGGCTGACTGACGTGAGCGGGCTTGTTCGTGGTCTGCTGTGAGCTGATTTGCAAATGCATAGATACAGGTGTATGGTGAAACGTCCGGCCGAAAGGCTGGAAGCTTGATAATTCAAGATTGGGGTCGATCGGTTTCGACGGTGACCTGTTCGCTGCAGGGAAGCGTGCCGAGAACGCCGGGTCCGCTCGTGGATGACCCCGGCAAAAGAATAAGTGCTAAATCTAACCGCACTGAGTTCGCTCTCGCTGCCTGATTTTTAGTCAGGATTAACCAGTGAGCAGCCGCTCCGTTCACTCCTCTTCGTCTTTGGGAGGATGCTGAGCGTCGTTAAGAAGACTTGCTGATGGAGTTGAGCCTCAGGGCTCCATCGGGACTTTTACTGCGGATATGCTCGCCATCAGTTGTCTGCGACAGCGATGGGGGCAGAAAAACCGCCAACTTGGCCAGCAGACTACGCACGTAGAAGACTGTGGGCTCGGTCATCGGACCGGGGTTCAATTCCCCGCGACTCCACCAAGACAAGCGTCGTTTCCGTAAGGGGACGGCGCTTTTTTGTTGCTGCTGTAGGGAGTCATGAGAGTTGTAGTGCAACGAGTATCTGCAGCATCCGTGGACGTGATCAATGAGTTGGGCACATTGGACCCTACATTTGAGCCCCAGCAGATTGGTCCGGGATTCATGATTCTGGTGGGTGTGACCGATGAGGATGGTGACCAGCAGATTGCGTGGTTGACTCACAAGATCCTCAATCTGCGGGTATTCGAAGATGAGCAGGGCAAAATGAACCGCTCGATTCAGGACATCGGTGGTGAGATTCTCTCCATCTCGCAGTTCACATTGTTTGCCGATGTGCACAAAGGCAACCGCCCGAGCTGGGCGTTCATGGCATCAGCCAGGGCACCCATGATGGGCGGGAAGATGGCGCCGCCGATCAGGCCCATGAGCATCAGGCCGGAAATCTCGTTCTGGCGCTCCGGGCGGTATTCAGTTATCAATCACCTGTTTTTGGGCATGGCTCACGCCGGGAGACAGGGTCTGGCGAGTGCCGGAACGTCATTGTCCCAGCGTGAGCATGAGCCGAAAAAGGCTGGAAAAGTATGGCCTATTGGCCGGTGTTGCCGAAGGCTTACTTGCCTGCGGCAACGAGGTAGTCAGGCATCTCAGCCGGATATTCCGGCCAAGCGCCGGCCTGAGTGCACACGAAGGCGGCGGTGTTGACGGCCTTGCGGTGAGCGTCGGCAAGCGAGTCGCCGAGCAGAGTGCGAGCGGTGAACGTGCCGGAGAAGGAGTCGCCGGCGCCGACGGTGTCGACCACCTCGACATGCGGGGTGTCCAGAGTGGAGACCTCGCCCTTGCGGGACATGATGGTGGAGTAGGCGGAGCCGGCGGTCAGAATCACGTAATCGAGATCGAACTCGTCCAGGAGCCAGCGGGAGGCATCCTCGCCGGAGGTGCCGCGAATGTCGAACATGTCACGCAGCAGCAGGAGCTCTTCGTCGTTGATCTTGAATACGGTGGCGGCCTTGAGCAGCTCCTCGATGAGTTCCTTGGAGTAGTGGTCGCCGCGCAGGTTGATGTCGAAGAACTTCATCGCGCCCGGCTTGGTGTGCTTGAGCAGCTCGGTGATGGTGGCATGCGATTCGGGGGAGCGCAGGGCCAGGGTGCCGAAGCAGACGGCGTCGGCCTTGGAGGCCACATCGATGAGCTGGCGGGTGTACAGGATGTGGTCCCAGGCCACGCCCTTGACGATGGTGTACTCCGGGATGCCGTTCTTCAGGGCGACTTCGACGGTGGAAGTCGGCCAAGCGTTGCGCTGGATAACGGTGTTGATGCCGGCTTCGTCGGCCTTGGCGATCAGCTCGTCGCCGAGCTCATCCTCACCGACCGCGCTGATGGCCCAGCCTTCGGTGCCGTTCTTCATCGCGTGGTAGGCGAAGTTGACAGGGGCGCCGCCGGCTCGCTTGCCGCCCGGCAGCATGTCCCACAGCAGTTCGCCAAGGCTCAGAACGATTGGGGTAGTCATGGTTGGTTCCTTTCCTTATGGTTTCTCTGATTGCTGATTTCGTATGGAAATCTCTGGTCGGCGCTTCGGTCAGGAAACGTCGAAGAACACCGAGGGGTGTTCCAAAAACTGGGTGACCGCCACAGCCGCCGCTCCACAGACGGTGGAGTCAATCGGCAGGGTGGAGAGTGTTATGGAGGTGAAATCGTTGATTTCGGGGATGGCTCGTTCGGCCACCGTGGCGCGAACCGTGTCCAGCAGGAGAGGGCCAGCCTCGGATACGATATCGCCGATGATGATGTGTTCGGGGTTGAAAGCGTTGAAAATGGTGATGCAGCCGTAGCCGATATACCGTGCCACTTCGCGAACCATGGACTGGGCTGCGGCGTTGCCTTCGTTGGCTTTGGCGAACAGGGCTCGGGCGGCTTCGGCATGGGTCATGTCTGAGGCGTCCGGGATAACCGAGCCGTCCTCGATAAGCATGTCATGGATGGCCGGGGCGGAGCAGTAACGTTCCAGGCAGCCGACGTTGCCGCAGTCGCAGGGCTTGCCGTTGACGTCAACGGAGATATGGCCGATTTCGGTGGCTGCGCCTTGCGCGCCGTTGACGAGGTGGCCATTGTCGATAATGCCGAGTCCCACGCCTTCGCCGACCAGATAGTAGGCGAGGTAATCGTTGGTGTGGAATGCGGGGTCGAACAGGTAGTGGGCCAGCGCGCCGGCGCGGGCATCCTGCTCGATGAAGACGGGCACTCGGAACGCGGCGGAAAATTCGTTGATGAAGTTGATTTTGCGCCAACCCTGCATGCTGGAGACCACGGCGGTGCGGCCGACGTTACGCAGGTAAGGGCCGGGGATGGCCATGCCGATGGCCACGATGGACGGATCGTCATCAAGCAGCTCGCTGATGCGTTGGTGGATGGCCGTGATGGTGTCGCTGATGGTGTGGTCGTACACCGGGGGCAGGCTTTCGATGCTGAGCGCATTGCCGCACAGGTCGAACACGCCGATTTGCACGAGGGAACGGGCGAACTTGACGCCGATGACGCGGAAGCGAGCGGTGTCAAGTTTCAGCCCGATGGAACGGCGGTTCTTGGAGCCTTCCAGGTCGCCGGTCTCTTCAATCATGCCGGCTTCGATAAGCCGTGCGGTGATCTTGGTGATGGCGGCCGGCGTGAGTTCCAAGGCCTTGGCGATTTGTGCGCGGGAGCTGATGCCGTTGTGGTAGAGATGCTTGACGATGCGGGAGCGGTTGGATTCGGAAACGCTGGCCTGAGAAGTGGCGCGTGCGGTATCGTCTGCCATGTCATTCTCCTTTGTCCTGCGTCGTTGCCTGGGTGACATCCGCTCGTCTTTGAATCTGAACTTGATTAAGATATTAACGTAGTTAATTAATTTACGCAATCAACTCATGTTTCGGCGTGTCGCGTATGAAGCGCATGGCTTTCTGTAATTTGTTAAGATAGTTGTCAATGCATGAATGCATACTGATTCCAAGCATATTGTTCGACGAAGAACGGGGGATAGGCAATGACTGATAACACCGTGAACAATTTCAGGATTGGTGTTGATGTAGGCGGCACCAAAATCGAGGCGGCGCTTGTCGATGCGACGGGCGCGGTGTTGAACTCCGCCAGAATCCCTGCGCGTCATGGTAACGCTGCGGTGGTCGAGGACATTGTATCGGTCGCGCGGCAGGCCGCGGGAACCCGCTTTGACGAGGTCTCGGCAATCGGCATCGGCACGCCGGGCACGGTCGACTCCGCCACCGGACACGTGGGCAACATCGTGAATCTTGATGTGGTTTCTCTGGATATGGGCCCCGAAGTCTCCAGACTGGCAGGCGTGCCGGTGCATGTGGAAAACGATGTCAACGCTGCCGCAGTGGGTGCTGCAGTGCTGTTGGGAGGTGCGGATGGCTTGGACGGCACCATCGCGTTCCTGAATTTCGGCACCGGACTGGCTGCGGGCATCGTGCAGAACGGGGTGCTGCTGCATGGATACAGTGGGGCCGCAGGCGAAATCGGTCATATTCCGGTTGAGCCGCATCGTTTGAAGTGCCCCTGCGGCCAGTATGGGTGTCTGGAAACCGTGTGCTCGGGGGCTGCGGTAGGTAGGCTATGGCCGAACGCCGATCCGCCGATGCCCGACTTGATTCGCTGCGCCAGCAGACGTGAGGCGAAGGCCGTGGATGTGCTGGATATGGTGGTGAGGGCCATTGGCGACACCATCCAGATTCTGGCTCAGTCGGTCGATCCCCGATTGATCGTGTTGGGTGGCGGTATGGCCAAAACCGGCGAACCGTTGGTTGAGGTAATTACCGCTGAGCTGCGTCGTCGAGAATCACAGTGCCGCTTTGTGGAGTCGCTGGATTTGCCGGCTCGGCTTCGTCTGGCCCCGGCGGGGCAGCCGGTGGGGGCCATCGGAGCGGCTATGGCCGCATAGTGCTGCCACCCGGTGCTGGCTATCTGACTATTTGGCCAGATACTGGAGCAGCACGGCGATGGCTTCTCCCTGCACGGTGATGTCCGGCCCGCATTCGCAGCGCCTGATCACGGTGTGCTTGTGGAAGGACGATGACGTGCTGGCATCGAGATAGGCCTGGGCGGCGTCGATGAAGGTCGTGTTGATGATGTCCGGTTGTCCGAATATGCAGACGTCGGACATATCCAACAGGCCCACGGGCATGGCCAAGGCCTGGCCGAGGTACCGTCCGGCGCGGACGAGTATTGCCTGCCGCTCGTCATCGTCGACGTTGGCCATCTGTTTTCTCAGCGCATCGGCGGAAATCATGGTCTCCAGGCATCCACGTTTGCCGCATGGGCATAGTGGACCATTCAAGTCGATGGAGATGTGGCCGATTTCGCCCGCCGCATGCAGTTCGCCGATGACTGGGGTGTCGCTCAGCAGAATCGCCGAACCGAGGCCGCTGTCCATCCGCACGAACAGCATATTCGGCCCGCCCTGGCCGAAGAAGCGTTCGGTGAGCATGGCACTGGTGGCGTCATTGCTGACGGTGGTGTCGATGCCGAAATGCTCGTTGATGGGTGTGGCCAAATCGAGATTGCGCCATCCGCGCATCGTGGAGGATCGCACTACGCCGCCATCGACCACACCGGGGGAGGACACGCCGATGCCGATGACCTCGCCGTCGGACATGCCGAGCATCTTCTCGATGAGTTCGATGATGATGTCCACGGAAACATATGCTCCGGCATTCAAGGTGACTTCGGCGTGGCGCAGCGGTTGTCCAAGCAGATTGGTGACCGTGCCATGCAACAGATGCTCCTGCGTCAAATCAATGCTGATTATGCGCAGCCGGTTGGTGTCTATGCTCAGCAGCGTGCCTCGTTTGCCCTTGCCGCCGCTGGGCGCCTGGCCGGTTTCGCGCAATAGGCCTTCTTCGAGCATCTGGCCGACCACGTCAGACACGGCCACGCGGCTCAGTCCGGTGCGGCGGCCAAGTTCGGCGCGTGAATACTGTTTGGTGGGAAACAGCAGGGCGAAAATAAGCTGACGGTTTTTGCGGCGTACGTCGGCGGGGGAGGCTTTGGTGGTACGGTCATCCGTCGCGATGGCGAGACCGGGATACGACATACATTCCTCCTGCCTGAACGATGACTGCGCATGTGCCGTGGCGGCTGTATGTCTATATAACCACACGGTATGTGAGATTCCGCTCGGCGTTGAATCTGTTATGGAACTTCACTAATACATTCCAGTGTACTCGATTGTTCTGGTTTGGGAACGCCGAATGTCCGTACGTCCATAATTGTAAGTAGCATTAACAAATAACTGGTTAGGTTGATGCGAACATCGACATAATCGGATCGCGCATTGTGGAAAGTGACAAAGAAGTTGCCATGAACCATGATGGGCGGCTTTGGGCAGAAGCCCGTGTCTAGCGGGCCTCATGAACGGAGGAAGATACCTATGCCGGAAATCATCATTGTCAACAACGAAGCCGAAGCAGGCGAGATTTATGGCCGTTGCGTGGCCGATCTCATCAAAGCCAAGCCGAACGCAGTGCTGGGCCTGGCCACTGGCTCCAGCCCGCTGGCAGCCTATCAGGCGCTTGCCAAGATCGTGCATGACGAGTCGATCGACGTCTCCCAGGTGAGTGGCTACGCGCTCGACGAATATATCGGGCTGCCGCTGACCCATCCCGAGTCCTACCATGCCACCATCCACCGTACCGTGGTGGAGCCTCTTGGCCTGGATCCGTCCAAGGTCCACGTGCCCGGTGACGTGCTCAATGGCACGCCGCTTGAGGATGGCGACAAGGTGGCGCTTGCCGGCCCTGCCTACGATCGCGCCATCGAGGCCGCTGGCGGCATCGACGTGCAGATTCTGGGTATTGGCACGGACGGCCATGTGGGCTTCAATGAGCCGGGCTCTTCGCTGGCTTCCGGTACTCGCGTCAAGACTCTGGCGGAGCAGACCCGTGTGGATAACGCGCGCTTCTTTGACAACGACATCAACCAGGTGCCGACCCACTGCATTACGCAGGGCATCGGCACGATTATGAAGGCCCGCCATCTGGTGCTGCTTGCCTTCGGCGCCGGCAAGGCCGAGGCCATCGAGGAGACCGTCGAAGGCGGCGTCTCCGCATTCTGCCCGGCCTCCGCGCTGCAGATGCATCCGCACGCCACGATTATCGTGGACGAGGAGGCTGCGAGCCGCCTGCGTCACAAGGACTACTACCGCTACGCATACACCCACAAGCCGGCCTGGCAGGGCATCTGAGTTATTGGTTGGCTCCCCTCTCAAGGGGGGGCAACCACGTGGAGGAATTGCATATGTCTGATAGGGAAGAAATTGTCTCCCGTGTGACGGCGGCATTGGAAGGCGCACCGGCTCCGGTGGCCATTCGCAATGCCCGCAAGGTGGATGCGCGCGGCGAACAGAGTGGGTATTGGGTCGTGTCCAACGCATCCGGTGCCATCGTGGCATCCGGTGTGGGCGATGAGGCTTTCGAACAGTATTGCGGCACGGTGGGCATCGACCCCGCTGACCGTAATGCAGTGGTGGATGCCGAAGGGCGAATCCTGACTCCTGGCTATGTGGACATTCACTCGCACGGCGCATGGGAGAAGAGCTTCGATGACGGCCCGGATGGCATTGATGTGGCTCGTGCCGGGCATGCCGTGCATGGCACGACTCGTCAGGTGCTGTCGCTGATTACCAATCCCGTGGACGTCATCTGCGGCAATATCCGCAATGTGCGCGCCAAAATGGAAGCCGGACGCCCCGATATTTTGGGATGCCATCTGGAGGGGCCTTTCCTGGCCTTGGCCCGCAAGGGTGCTCATGACCCGGAATGCCTCAAGGATCCGGTTCCTGAAATCGTGGATGAGATGCTGGAGGCCTCAGGTGCTGTCAATGGCAAGCTGGGCTGCATCCGGCAGATAACCATTGCCCCTGAATTGCCGCATGGCATTTCCGCCATCCGCCAGTTCCGCGCCGCCGGCGTGGTGCCTGCGGTGGGGCATTGTGATGCCGACTACGAGACCGCCAAGGCTGGTTTTGATGCAGGGGCCGGCATCATGACGCACATGTTCAACGCGATGAACGGCCTGCACCATCGTGAGCCGGGCCCGATTCCGGCCGCAGTGGAGGATCCTCGCGTGACCATCGAGCTGATCAACGATGGTTTCCACGTGCAGAATCCCATGGTGAAGCTTTCGTTCCGTTTCGCGCCGCATCGTACCGCCTTTGTCACCGACGCCATGGCCGCCACCGATTGCCCGGATGGCGCATACAAACTCGGTGCGCTGGACGTGAATGTGGTCGATGGTCATGCTCGTCTGGTGTCCAACGGCGCCATTGCCGGCTCCACATTATTGCTGGAGGTGGCTGTGCGTCGTGCGGTTAACGAGCTCGGCATCAGTGCCGTCGATGCGGTCGAGGCTGCGACGTTGACACCGGCAAAGGCCTTTGGCTTCAATCGGCCAAATGAGGTGACTGGTGCTCCAATCGGCCTGATTGCGCCCGGTTTTGCCGCCGACTTCAATCTTATCAATCCCGCCGACTGGACGGTCGAACAGGTTTGGTGTGCGGGGCGCAAGTTGAAATAGCTGCAATGGCAAGGCTTCGTTCCTGACCGATTAACAATGTGGGGAGCTCCCGGTGTGATACCGGAGCTCCCCACATTCATGCTGTAGCAGGATTTTGCTAGTGCTGTTGCCCGTCAAATTGGAAGAGGGCATGAGCGTCGCCATGCTTTTTGTTCTCCAAATACTGGTGGAACAGTCCGAGTCGTTCCGTGGTACTTGCCGCCAGGGGAGAGGGCAGGTCATCCAGGTCGAACCAGCCCACATTGAGGCTTTCCTCATCACCGACAAATGGCTTGACATTGCCTCCCGGCTTCAAAGCGCACAGGAACGAATGATCCATGTACATGGTGTTGTCGCCATTGGCGTATGTGATTACCTTGTTGGACGAAGTAACGGCCACCAGATCGGTGACGATGGCATCGACCCCGGTCTCTTCTTTGATTTCACGAACCACGGTGTCAGCCGGCTGCTCACCCGGCTCATTGATGCCGTAGATCATCGCCCATTCGCCGGTGTCGGAACGGCGGCCGAGCAATAGTTGGCCCTGGTCGTTGAGCACGCAGCCGGTCACACCAATCAGCCAAAGCAGATCATGGCCGATTTTCTTGCGAAGTTCCAACACGAATTCTGGAGTAGGCATGTTGCCTCCCTTTTCACAATAATTGGCTCCCTCTCCGAAGGGAGCTGTCTGCGAAGCAGACTGAGGGGAGTTTACGTGAGCTGACCCTCCTCAGTCACCTACGGTGACAGCTCCCCTCAAAGAGGGAGCTGGTTTGATTACTTCGCCTGTGCGGCCTGATCGGCCATCCACTGCTCGACATCATCGATTTGCTTCGGGATGCCGGCGGAAATCCATTCGGGGCCGTTCTCGGTCATGAGCACGTCATCCTCGATGCGGATGCCGATGCCGCGATATTCCGGCGGAATCAGCAAATCATCCTCGCGGAAGTACAGACCGGGCTCGATGGTGAAAATCATGCCCGGGCGAATCGGGGCTCCCTGATAGGACTCGAATCGAGCCTGTGCGCAGTCATGCACATCAAGACCCAGATGGTGAGCCACACCACAGGCGAGCCAACGACGGTGCTGCTGTCCTTGCGGGGAGAGCGACTCCTCAACGCTCACCGGCAGCAGACCCCAGTCGTGCAGACGCTCGGCGATCACGCGCATGCAGGCGTGATGGATGTCAGAGTAGGTGGCACCCGGCTTGGCAGCCTCGAAGCCGGCCTGTTGCGAGTCCAGCACTGCCTGATACAGGCGCTTCTGGAAGTCGGTGAACTTGCCATTGGTCGGGAAGGTACGGGTGATGTCGGCCGTGTACAGGGAATCGACCTCGACGCCGGCGTCCACGAGCAACATGTCGCCGTTTTTCACCACGCCGGTGTTGCGCATCCAGTGCAGGATCGGGGCATGAGGGCCGGAAGCCACGATGGAGTCGTAGCCGACGGCGTTGCCCAGCTCGCGGGAGACGGCGTTGAACGCACCTTCGAGGATGCGCTCGGAACGCGGCTTGTCGAGCGCGGACGGCAGCGATGCGAGCAGACGGTCAAAGCCATGCTTGGTGGCATCCACGGCTTTGCGCATCTCGTTGATCTCGTAGTCGTCCTTGACCATGCGGGCCTCGGCGGCGAACTCGTGCAGCTTGTCATCGGCGGCGGAATTCTTGTCCGGGTCGGCGAAGCCGTTTGCCTCACGAATGGATTCGACCATCGAGGTGACCTGCGGGTCGGTTTCGCTGACCACGCGTACACGAACGGCTCCGGCCTCGGCTCCGACATCCTTGCCGAGCGAGTCGGCCAGCTGGGCGATGTCATGGGTTTCGATGCCGGTCATCGACTGCATTTCCTTGAGGCCTGCGCGCGGTCCCACCCAGTACTCGCCATAGTGTGCGGACATGAAGAAGTCCTCGGTGGAGTTATCTGCGCGCGGAGCCACGAACAGTTCCGGCGTATGGGTCTTACCGGCTCCGGCTTCGGGGGAGTCAGGGTCGACCGGGTTCAGCACCAGCACGGCACCGGCTTCGTAGTCGGAGCCTAGGCCCGTGTAATAGGCGAAGGTGGTGTCCGGGCGGAAGGCGTAATCGCAATCATTGTTGCGTACCTTCGGCTGGCCGGCAGGAATGACCAGACGCTCGCCGGGGAATGCCTTGCCTAGCGCCTCAAGGCGGGCGGGAATGTACTTGGAGGATTCGAGCGGCTTGATTTCCGGGTCGTCGTCGGCCCAGCCGGACTTCATGAAATCCTTGAATGCGGGCGATTGCGGACGCAGCGATCGATTGTTCACGCGGTCACTCATCGACTGGTTGTCGCCGGGCGCGCTCTTGCGCTCTTCGGCCTCATATTCCTTGTCCTTGGCGGTGATCACTTCACCCATTGCCACTCTCCTGTATGTAGTTGTTATCGAATCATCGATTTCCAACCTCATACTAGTCGGACATATGCATTCCTGGCATGATTGTGGAATGGAAGCGGAACTCGGCACGGAATGTGGACAGACTTGTGGACATGGGCCATACTATGGGCGCAACCGTCTATTGCAATCTGCTCGTTCCTGTATATCCGGATTATCCGTCGGCATCCGTTTTCGGGATTCCGGCCTTGAGCAGCTTGATGCGCAAAAGATTGCATTCCATGACATCGGTATATGTGAAATGGACTATTTCAGTTTTCTGAACAAAATATGCGAGGCGGTTTCACTGAGCGCGCACGATAAACTACCCCGGCGGCTAAGATGGAGGAGCTTGGGAGAGTGCGGTTTTGCGCATGCGAAGGCATGAAGAAAGGTCGCGCGCAACCGAGTTACACAAAGCAACACATGCGGATATGTACGAACTCGTGTGGACACATACGAGCTCATACGGACACGCATAAATTCGTACGAACGCATAATGGGAACGTACGGATCAATATGAGCATCAATTGAGCGCAGAGGTCAGAAGAGTACATGTCATTCGAGCATCCGAATCGGAACAACGAGAGCATGCGGGACGTCGAACTGGATATCATGAGCCGTCCGCCGGAGCACAACACCACAAATCTGGATCTTGACCGGATGAATCTGATGCTCGATATTTTGGGCCACCCGGAGCAGTCGTTCCGTGTGATCCATGTGACCGGCACCAACGGCAAGGGCTCCACCGCGCGCATGGCCGAAGCCATCTGCCGTGCGTACGGCATGCGTACCGGCCTGTACACCTCGCCGCATCTGGAGAAGGTCAACGAGCGTATCGCCATCGACGGCCAGCAGCTTTCCGATGACGATTTCATCGACGTATGGGACCAGACCAAGGACCTCGTGGCCTTGGTGGATGCCAAAATGGAGGAACAGGGCAAGCCGAAGATGAGCTTCTTCGAAGTACTCACCGCCATGGCCATCTGGAAATTCGCCGACGCTCCCGTGGACGTGGCCGTTGTCGAGGTCGGCATGGGCGGCCTGTGGGACGCCACCAATGTGTTGAACGCGGATGCCGCGGTCATCGGCCCTGTCGACATGGACCACATGCAATGGCTGGGGGACACCGTCGAGCAGATCGCAGGCGAGAAGGCCGGCATCATCAAGCCGAACTGCACCGCCATCATCGGGCGTCAGCCGCACGAGGAAGCGGTCATGCCGATTCTTGAGGAGGCCGCCGAACGCAACCATGCCACTGTGGTGCGTGACGGTTACGAGATGACCGTGTCCGATCGCATGGCCGCGGTCGGTGGCCAGGTGGCCACTCTCACCACGCCCAATGGCACGTACGAGGGCGTGCCGATTGCCAAGTTCGGCGAGCATCAGGCGCACAACGCGCTCGCCGCGCTCGCCGCCGCCGAAGTGGTGATTCCGGTCAACGGCCCACTGGACGGCGATCTGGTGGCCGAAGCATTGGGCTCGGTGAAGATTCCGGGTCGCATCGAGCAGATTCGTACCTCGCCGACCATCATTTTGGACGGCGGCCATAACGTCAACGCCGCCGAAGCCCTGCGCAAGGCCATCGAGGAAAGCTACGACTTCAAGCAACTGGTCGGTGTGGTCGCCATGATGCGAGACAAGCAGGTCGAAGAGTATCTTGGTGTGTTGGAGCCGATTCTCAGCTCCGTGGTGGTCACTGAGAATTCCTGGCGCGAGCGCGTGATGCCGGCCGATGAGCTGGAGAAGATCGCCGTTGAGGTGTTCGGCCGTGATCGTGTCATCAAGGAGCCGAATCTGCCTGATGCCATCCAGACAGCCGTCAATATGGTCGATGCGGAAGATGAGCTGGGTGTCGGCTATGGCCATGGCGTGCTCGTTTGCGGCAGCTTCGTGACCGCCGGTGACGCACGTACCATGCTCGCCGAGCATGCCAGCCCCACGATGCAGCAGGCTATGGCCATCCATCAGCCGGCGGTCGATCTCGATGATGCCACAGATGGTCACGGGGATCAGCCCGGCGCCGATACGCTCGAGGATAACGTCAGCCCCGATGATTTCGACGTATTTGATGTGCTCGGCCTCGGCGATGCGGCGAAGAACAACAATGCCGACGGTTCATCTGACCAGGACTCCAGTGCGGGCTCGGACGCCTGACATACAGTAGTCCGTAACACCCATCAACGAAAAACGTTCAAGTTATGTATCTCAAGGAACTCACCCTCCGCGGATTCAAGTCCTTTGCCTCCGCCACCGCGCTGCGTTTTGAGCCTGGCATCACGGCGGTCGTGGGACCCAATGGTTCGGGCAAATCGAATATCGTCGATGCCCTGACCTGGGTTATGGGTGAGCAGGGAGCCAAGAACCTGAGGGGCACGTCGATGGAGGACGTGATTTTTGCCGGCACCTCCTCCCGCCCGCCGTTGGGCCGCGCGCAGGTGAGCCTGACCATCGACAATTCCGATCACACGCTTGACATCGATTACACCGAAGTCACCATTTCCCGTACCATCTTCCGCAATGGCGGATCCGAATACGCCATCAACGGTTCCCAATGCCGACTGCTGGATATTCAGGAATTGCTTTCGGATACTGGCTTGGGCCAGCAGATGCACGTCATCGTGGGGCAGGGCCGTCTGGATGCGATTCTTAAGGCCGACCCGTCCGGCCACCGTGCGTTTATCGAGGAGGCGGCGGGAATCCTCAAGCATCGCAAGCGCAAGGAACGCGCCCTGCGCAAGCTGGCTAATACGGAATCAAATCTCAACCGACTCGATGACTTACTGCGAGAGATTCACAGGCAGCTTGGCCCGTTGGGCCGTCAGGCGCGCATTTCTCGCCGGGCCGATGCCATTCAGGTTTCCGTACGTGACGCCCAGGCTCGCATCTATGCCGAGGATGCCCAGCGTTCGATGGCTCGCCGCGAGACGGTGCGCAAGGAACTCGGCGATGTGCGCAGTCAGCTGTCCGTTGCCCAACGCGAGCTTGCCCAGGTCAAGGTGCGCATCGAACAAGTCGAGGCGTTGAGTTCCGAATCCAGCCCGGCCATTGCCAAGACCAATCAGTATTGGCATGAATTTTCCCAGATCCGGGAGCGTTTGCATGCGCTTGCCCAGTTGGCCGAGGAACGCGGACGTTCGCTCACCGGCCAGATCGTCAGCAATTTCGGAGAAGACCCGGACATGCTGCTCAAGAGGGCCGAAGAGCTGGAGACTCAGGCTGCAGCGCAGACCAAAGCCGTGGCGGACGCCCGCATCGCACTTGATAAGGCCACCGAAGAGCGCGCCGACGATGAAAAGAAGCTCGCTTCCATCCGTCAGACCTTGACCGAGCTCCGTAAAACCGCGCAAGAGCGTGACGCTCATATCGCCAGTCTGCGTGAATTGATAGCCCGAGAGGAATCCGCCGTACAACTGGCGGACAGCCGCGCCAAGGATCATACCGGGCAGCGGGAGACGCTCGCCAAGCAGCATGATGATGCGCAGCATCAGTTGGAATCGCTGCGCAGTGAGGCGCAATCCGTGGCCGATGATGACGGTGCCGCATTGGACAAGGCCCGTGCCGCCCTGGCAGAGCGTCGCGATGTGTTGAATGAGCTGACCGATCGTCAGCGTGACATACAGTCCAAGATCATCTCGTTGCAGGCCAAAGCCGATGCACTGTCCGACACGTTGGACAGCCGCAACGCCTCCGGATCGCTGGAACGGGACGAGCAGGTGGCATCCCTCGGGCGTCTCACCGACTTTATCCATGTGGCTGATGGTTGGGAAGAAGCCGTGGCCCACGCGCTTGACCAATATGCCAGTGCCATCGTGGTGCCGGAAACCGGCAATATGCTTCATGCCCTCGAGCGTGCCCGTGAAGACAAGCTCGGCAAAGCCGTGGTGCTGACCGCAATGCCGGCCGATGAACCATTCGCTGCTCTTGCCGATACCGATATATGCTTGGCGAACCTTGTGACGGCTAATCCCGAGGCCTCGGATAAGACGCAGGCCGCGGCCTGCGTGCGCACCGTGCGGCTGCTGCTGGCCGATGTGGCCGCAGCCGAGACGGCTGATGAAGCGCAGCGTCTCGTCGCTTCCGGAAAGGCCCCACGCGCCGTCACCAAGCATGGCGAGACCTTTGCCCACGGTGTGGCCGCAGTCGGCGGATCATCGATTTCCCAGTCCGACCTGTCGCTTGCCGCCCGCAGGGACAAGGCGCTGGCCCAGGTCAAGCAGCTTGGTGTCGAGGCCAATGAATTGGTTGAGCAGGTGAGCGAGGCCAAATCCAAGCGTGACGAGGTCGCCCGTCTGGTCGATCAGGAATCCGCCAAGCGCACGGAAGTCCGACTCAAGGCTCAGCAAGCGGAAAAGTCGCTGAGATCCGCCGAGGATAGGGTTGCGTCGTTCGCGCGTCAGCTTGAACAGTTGGACAAGAAAATTGCTGACACTCAAGAGAATCGTAACGAACATCAGCTGAAGCTCGATGATCTCAACCGCTCTTTGGAATCGGCGCAGCAATCCACTGACGAGCATGCCGATTTCGATGAGCTTGACGAACGCGAGCGCACACTGGAACGTGACTTGAACCTGACCCGTGAGCATGAGGTCGCCGCGAAGATTGCATGGACTGAAGCCAGTCGCAAGGGGGAGTCCCTGACCCGACAGGCCGGGCTGTTGCGCGATAATGCCAAGGAAGCCGTTGAACGTCGCGCCCGTATCGAATCGTTGAACGAGCGTCGGCGTGATCAGGCCGCCCATCTGCAAGATGTGGCTGATGATGCACGCGAGGTGGCCGCCATGGTGGAACGCACGCTGCAGGGCGTCGCCGCTGAGCGGGACAAGCTGCAGGAGGCGGCGTCCAGTCATGACGATGAGCTCAAAACCCTGCGCGCCCAGCGCAATGAGATCGAGCCGAAGGTCACCGATCTGACAGGCCGCGAACACGCCTTGGACGTGAATCGTGAGCGTCTGGCCGCCGAAGCCGGTCAGCTCATGCAGAAAGTGTCCGATGAGCTTGGCCTCACCCTGGAGGAACTGGTACGCGAGTATGGCCCCGATCAGCCGGTCCCAGTATTTGACGATGATGGCAATCCTGTGCCACTGGAGCATACGGATGGCGAGAGTGACGGCAATGCCGACGATGCGGCAACCGATGCCCCCGACGCCGCAGCAAACAGCATTACGGACCCCAGCCGCTTCCAGACCGTGCCATACAACCGCCAGGAACAGCAGAAGCGACTCGACAAGGCCCGCCGCGACTTGGCTGCGCTTGGCAAGATCAACCCGCTGGCAACCGAGGAGTTCGAGGCGCTGGAAGAACGCAATAAGTACCTCAACGACCAGCGCAACGATGTGGTCAAGTCTCGTGATGATCTCATGCAGCTCATCAAGGATCTTGACTCCACTATGGTCGAGGTGTTCAAGTCTGCGTTTGACGATACCGCCGAAGCTTTTGAGAAGATGTTCGCCACACTATTCCCGGGTGGCACAGGACGGTTGCGTCTGGAGAATCCAGAGGATCTGCTCACCACGGGCGTGCTGGTCGAGGCCAGCCCGGCAGGCAAGCGCGTCAAACAGCTGAGCCTGCTCTCCGGTGGCGAGCGCTCGCTGACCGCATTGGCTCTGTTGTTCGCGATTTTCACCGCGCGCCCAAGCCCGTTCTATGTGATGGATGAGGTCGAGGCCGCGCTGGACGATGTGAACCTGACCCGTCTCATCGACGCGTTCAACGAGTTGCGTGCCCATGCCCAGCTCATCATCATCACGCATCAGCAGCGCACGATGTCAATCGCCGATGCGCTGTACGGCGTGACGATGCGAGCCGATGGCGTCACCGCTGTAGTGAGCCAGAAGCTGGACAAATAAGCCACTCCCGGGTTTATTGGCGGAACGCTCGGCGCACACCTTGCACGGCCTGCAATGTCTTGTAGAAGACCTTCTTGAGCGGCACGTCACGGGCCGGGGTCACCGGTGTGATCGTCTCGGTGAACTTGGTCTTGATTGCGTTCAGACCCTTGAGCGATGGCGCGAAGTCAGAGCTGATACCCATCAAATCGTAATCGGTGATACCCTGCGAGCCCAGCATGCAGCATTCGGCATACAGCAGTCGATCGGTCACATGAATACGCATGGCAGTGTCGCGCATGGCGGCATAATAACGCACCGCATACGAGCCTTCCACCGTAACGATGGACCAGGTCACCCTTGTCCATCGATGCGCGCGGCGAATACGCGGCAGTGTTCCGCGCCCAATGCGCCAATCATGTCGAGATAGTCTTCAATGGGCAGCGTGATATCGCAACCAGCGGCTTCTTTTTCAATATCACGAAATGTCGTTCTGGCGACAGCAAGCATAACTCCAGCCTCTATGCGTCGATGTATTGATAATCATTGGTTATTGTGCGACGCTCACGTGGCAGAACGATTAGAATCTGCCCACAGAAGCTGGAGCTGTGCTGAATGTTTTCTGGATGACGATAGCTCGTCATCAGGGGGAAGCGAGCTTAGTGCTTGTCCGCGTTTGAGCCTTTACGCAGCTTCTGAATGAAGCGCAGCAGGCTGTAGAAACCGCGCTTGACCGGAATGTCATGGCCTGCCGCCACCGGAGTAATCTCCCGGGCGAACTTGGTCTTGAACTGGTTCAGTCCCTTCAAGGACGGTGCGAAGTCAGAGCCGATGCCCATCATGTCAAGGCTTTCCACGCCCTGCGCGCCCAGTGTGCAGAAGATGTGATAGAACATCTTGTCCGGCACGCGCAGACGGCGTACGGCGGTGCTCATGCAACCGTAGTAGTAGACGGCGCGATTGTCGTTCAAGGTAATCAGGCACCAGTTGACCACCTTGCCGTCGATACGGCTGACAAACAGTCGGCAGTGCTCAGGACCGAGCTCCTGAATCATATCCTCATAGTCCTGCTTCGGAGCCGGGGCAAAGCCGTCGCGCTTGCCGGTGTCGACCATCACGCCGTAATACTCGTCGAACGATTTGGAAGCCTGCTCGGTTTCGTCGGCGCAGGTGGCCGGGCTTTCGCGCAGGGCCTTGCGCACGTTTTGGCGGCCACGCGCCACCATACGCTCAAGAATCTTGTCGTCGCCGCCGGTCAGGTCAACGATCACGGTCTGGTCATACGGTACCGTGGACAGCACACGGTAGTAGCCTTCATCGAACCATGTATCCACGCGCAGGAACGCCACCTTGCGGTCGTGGGAGCGCACGGCCTTGACCAGTGCGTCCATTACCTCGTGCTCCTCCTCCTGGGAGGGCTTGGTCTTCCACACCGGACCATGCAGCGAACGCAGATAGTGGTAGCCGTGGGTCTCGTAATCGATCAGGGAGATGACCGCCACCAACTCACCATCGCGGCGGATAAGGTACGCGCCCCACGGGTGGCGTCCCGGCACCTTGGCCTGATAGCGGCCCCAGGCTTCCGTCTGCTCAATCGGCAGTACGATGCCTGCCTCTGCCGCGGCCTGTTCCATGGCCGGCAACGTGACGTGTTCCAGCGTAATCAATGATTGCTCCTTATCCTCTTGCTTTTCTTATTCCGATTGCGGGTTCAGATGGCTGGCTGATCAGTCGTTCAACAGTCCGAACAGGCGCTTGACCACATGGTCATCGCCCTCGTAAGGCGCGTGCTTGCCATCGACCTTGATCCAACGTTCTTCACCCTTGCCGATGACCAGCAGAATGGTCAGCCTGTCCGCATGGGCGTGCGCATCCTCGACTGCTTTTTCGATGGCCTTCGCACGATCGAGCTCGATATCCGAGACGACTCGAGGATTGGTGATATAACCCTGCATCTCATGAAGAATATCGATCATGCGCTCGTGCACTGTGTCTTCCGCAGTCAGAATAATGCGATCCGCATAATCCTGCGCACCCTTGATGATGCCTTCACGGCGGTCCACGGCTTTATCTCCCACGGAGCCAGTGACCACGACGACACGCGGATTGCGATCCGCGTATTTATGTGTCACGAACTCGGCCAGGGTCTTCGTGCTCACATAGTTGTGCGCATAATCTACGTACGCCACCATATTGCCGGATTCATAATGTTCCATACGCCCGGGAATATGCACACGTTCCAGAGCGCGGAAAGCCTCTGAGCCAGCTGGTACGCCGACTGCACGTGACAAGGCAATGGCGGCAGCGGCGTTGGCGGCATTGAACTCGCCTTCCAGTTCCAGCGAAAAATCGCCAATAGCCTTGCCCTGCTCCTGGAACAGGTAGCCTGAGGATGCATCCGGCAGCGCGACGAAATCGGCATGCGTGCCGTGCCCGTCCGCAGCATGCAGCGCAAAAGTGGTGACCGGTACATTCGAGGCTTGAGCATCCTGCCGAATCAAATCGGCATGATCGCAGTCGGCGCCGATCACCAGTGTGCGGCAATTGTGTGTGATCTGCCGCTTGCAATACAGATAATCCTCGAATGTGGGGTGTTCGATGGCGCTGATGTGGTCAGGGGAAATATTGAGGAATGCCCCAGCATCGAACGTCAGGCCATACACGCGCTCCACTTTGTATGCCTGGGAGGAGACTTCCATCACCAGATACCGCATGCCGTTATTCGCGGCTTCGCGCATCATGCGGAAAGCGTCCATCGACTCGGGCGTGGTCAGGTCGGATTCTGCATATGTGTGGCCGTCCAAGCAATTGTCCACCGAAGAGAACAGTGCGGCCCTGCCGCCGGAATAGGCGTTGAGCACGGCCTGCACAAAATAGGCGGTGGTCGTCTTGCCCTTGGTGCCGGTGATACCGATGACGGTCAGCTCATCCTGCGGGCGGCCATAGAACTCAGCGGACAGCAGGCTCATGGCCTTACGCGCATCATTGACGATCAGTCCAGGGGCGCGGGTGACGGCGGAATACTCGGTTTCGGCCATGTATGCGGCAAGTCCGGCCTGATCGATGTCCGTCAAGTAATCCGCCTTGAACCGGCCCTTGCAGCACAGGAGCGTGCCGGGAACGACCTTGCGCGTGTCATAGGTAATGGCAGTGAACGGCTTGTCAGCGTCGGCAAGATTCGCTGCATCGTCGGTCCAGCAATCGCCTTGGATGATTTCGCGGAGCAGATGATGTCGGTCGAGCAGTTCGGCGGCCGCAGCCAAAGTCAAAGCCATAAATCTTTTTCTCCCTATTCCTAGCCGATTAGCCATTCTACAGGGCGGTCATGCCGTGGCGTGGCTCACATGTCATCAGCCACGATATGGGCACAAGATTTGGCTAGAATGGAGAATTGTGACGACAAGCGAAGCAACAGTGCATACCGGGATGCCGGCCGAAGCCGGGGAATCCATGGCGGCTAAGCGCGCTCGTTTCGAGCAGCTCGCCATGCCCGCCGTCAACACGCTCTATCGTCAGGCCATGAGGCTGACCAACAACCCCGACGATGCGCAGGATCTGGTGCAGGATACGTTCGAGCGCGGGTTCAAGGCGTTTGATTCCTTCCAGCCTGGATCGAACTTCGAGGCATGGATGACGACCATCGAACGAAACGCGTATTTCAACCAGTACGCCAAGGCCAAACGACGTCCGCAACGCGCCAACGATTCGACCGGCGAATATGATGACTGGGACATCTACGATGCTTCCGAACATACTTCAGACGGGCTGAAATCTGCCGAACAGGAATATCTGGATGCCTTTGCTCCGGAAGAGATCATGGCTGCGCTCACCAAATTGTCTCCAGAACGTCGGCAAGTGTTCATCGATGCCGCCATCGACGGCAAGTCCTATCAGCAGGTGGCTGACGAGCAAGGGGTGAAAATAGGCACGGTGATGAGCCGGTTGAACCGTGCACGTACACAACTGAAACGGGAACTTGCCTCATATGCCAAGGATCGCGGATACATTACCGATTCACCATCAGCGAAGTTGGGCGAAAACGTTGGTCAAACCGTGGAACACGTCCATAATGGAACTAGTGAACATACTGTTGACAGCGATGACGCCGCGCAAACCATCACGGATACGGTAGCACGCGCTCGCATGCTTCGACAGTCTCGTAAGCCTCAGGGAAATGAGATGCGATGAACGACCAGCCGACAGAGCATACCCGTCACATCTCCATAACCCGTACTTCGTCCGATGGCACGGTCAGCCAGACGGAAGTGCACATTACTGCAGTACATCATCGTGACGATGAGACTGGAACGGCATCGGCTGACGTGCATATCGTGGCCGAGGGTGACTGTTTTGACCCCAGTACGTGTTGCGATGCACGTGAGCAGGCGTTGATTGCCGCGATGCGCGCCTACCTGCGGCCGGATGTGGCTCCTGAATGCCTTATGACTCGTCTTAAGGCCACACTTGACCATTGCTGTGGCGAGGATAAATAACGGCCGGTAAGAACTAAGCACAAAAAAGACCCGTCTGATTGCTCAGGCGGGTCTTTTGCGTTTATATCAAACGCGAAGAATCAGGCGTTTGGACGCTTGCCGTGATTGGCGGCCTTCTTACGACGATCCTTGCGCTTACGTCCGCGCATGCCCATGATGGACTCCTTTGCTGCAGTAAAAAATTAAGCCTTCGGAATTATGCCACATGAGCGCGACGTTCTCAAACCGCGCGTCCATGTGGCGCACATTCGGCTGATTGGTTCAGAGCTGCTCGGCCTGGAACGTGACCACAGTGGTGTAATCAGCGCCTGGTTCGAGCACGACCAGATCCTTGCCGGTACGGAATGCATCGGCGTAGGCAGTCATCGGTTCGACGGCCACACCGGGCTGACGGACTTTCTCACTAATCTCGTTGCCGGTGCAGACCTGCCAGGAATTGATGGTCTTGTCGCCGGTCAGAGTGACCTTGATGCCATCGGGGCGGGTGAATACGGCGGAGGTGCTGCCGTCAGCACTGCGGTTGGTGATGTCGGTCCAGGCGTCATCGAAGCCGCGCCCCTCAAGGGTGGGGTTGCCGCGCAGATCGAAGATGCCGGAGACCGGCTCTTCGCCAGTGGGCAGCAGGTGCTCGTCAACAGTCACGTGAGTGTCGCAGTGCAGCTCGAGGCGGCATGGCTCGTTGTCGGCGGTGATGGCCAGGCCAGTGGCATGCTTGCCGTTGGCAAGCCACGGGTGAATGCCGAACGCCCACGGTGCCTTCACGGCGTCGTTGTTGTGCACGGTGAAGGTCTCCGTAAGGCCGTTCTCGTCCAACGCGTAGGTGGCGGTGATGGTGATGTCGAACGGGTATCCGGCGATGTCGGGGGAGCGCCAGGAGAGCGTCACATGCGATTCCTGCAGGTCCTCAAGCTCCCACATGTAGCGGTAGGCATAGCCGTGCAGGGAGGATTGACGGCCAAATTCGTCGATCGGCATCTGATAGTCTTCGCCGTCAAAGGAGTACTGACCGTTGGTCACGCGGTTCGGGTACGGTGCCAGCACCCATCCGTTGCAGCAGGGAATCACCTTGTCCGGGTCGAAGGGGACGATGATGTCTTCGCCGCGCCATTTCAGTTCGCGCAGGCTGGCGCCCAGCTCAGTGACAACGGCACTCCATTCGCCGGCCGAGATGGCGTATTGGTTACCGGTGCGAGGCTTCAAAGCCATAGTGCACACTCCTTTGTGAAATCGTATTGTTACCGCTCACAATCGTATCGCATCAGCGTTGGGACGCGGCGTATATAGATAACAAAATTGGCTCTCCTCAATGAGGAGAGCCAAGTCATAAGGCTATTTCTGGATTACTTCTGAGCTACTTCGTAGCGCACCACAGTGGTGTAATCACTATCGGGTGCGAGTGTCACCAGATGGTTGCCGGTGCGGAAGGCGTTGGCCGGGGCGGTCATCGGTTCGACGGCGATGCCGTACGGATGCTCGGCAAACGGAGCTCCCGTGGCGGTGTAGCACTGCCAGGCGTTGATGGTTTCGTCGCCGATCAGCTTCACTTCGATACCATCAGGACGGGTGAACGTGGTAGTGGTCGTGCCATCGGCGGCGCGCTCCACGTCAACCCAGGCGTCATCGAAAGCGCGGCCTTCGAGCGTCGGACCATCGTTCAGATCGTAGATGCCGGCAACAGGTTCGGTGCCGGTGGGAATCAGCGCCTCGTTCACCGTCACATGACTGGCGGCCTTGATCTGCAGGTGGCAGGCCGCGGAATCAGCGTCACGCTCGGCGGAAGTCGCGCCCTGCTCGCCGTTGGCAAGCCACGGGTGCAGGCCAAGAGCCCAAGGTGCCGGCTCGTCGCCATCATTGCGGGCATTGATGGTCACGGTCATGCCATTTTCGCCCAATTCGTAGGTCACGGTCACGGTCACATCGAACGGGTATCCGTCCAGGTTGGGGAAGCGCAGTGAAAGCGTCACGGCGCTGTCGGTGAGCGATTCGAGCTTCCACATGTAGTGGTAGGCGTATCCATGGTTCGCGTTGTTGCGCGGAGCCGGGTGATATTCGTTGACCGGAGCGCAGTAGTGCTTGCCATTGAAATCGTATTCACCGTTTTCAATACGGTTTGGCCAAGGGGCCAGCACGTATCCGTTGCAGGTCGGGGTCAGATCGTTGACCCCGAATGGACAGAAGATTTCCTTGCCGTTGAAGTCGAACCGGCGGATTTTCGCGCCTAGCTCGCAAATCACAGCGGAGTAGCCGCCGTGGTGAATCGAATACTGGTTGCCGGTGCGTGGCGTTTTGCTCGTCATGGAATCACTCCCGTAGTGAGGATGGATGGTTCGGTAGCTCCTGCTATCGCTGGCCCCAGTCTAGCGCGTTTCCGCTGTCGAAGCGGGATTGGCGGCGGCTATGGAGTCGGCACGTGTATCAGGAAAGAGCATTGCGGGTGGTGAACGTGGCGAGTGTCACATCGTACGCGAAAAACGCGGGGATTCTTTGAAAAGATGGCGGAGCACGGGCTCTGGCACAGGAGGTTGGCAGTAACCTCCTGTAGTCCCTGCTTTACACTGGAGAACAGTGTTGACATTCAGGAGGTTCCGATGACCAAAAGTGTGGTGCTCGCCGACCCGCGCGGGTTTTGCGCTGGTGTGGATCGTGCGATTCTCACCGTGCAAACGATTCTTAAGGCTGCGGAATCGTCTGGGAAGCTCCACCGTGAGGATGGTCTGCCACCGGTGTATGTGCGTAGGCAAATCGTGCATAACAAGCATGTGGTCGAGGATTTGGCAGGCCAGGGTGCGGTATTCGTCCAAGAGTTGAGCGAGATTCCGGATGCGGCCGCTGCGGCTGGCATTCCGGTGGTGTTTTCCGCTCATGGCGTATCTCCGGTGGTGAAGTCGGAGGCTCAGCGCCGTGGTATGCACGTGGTGGACGCTACTTGCCCGCTGGTAGGCAAGGTGCATCGTGAAGTGTTGCGTTTTGTGCGCGAGGGGTATGAGATTGTCTACATCGGGCATAAAGGGCACGATGAGGCGGTTGGCGTAGTGGGGGAGAGCCCCGAGCATGTGCATCTGATTGAGCATGAATCGGATGTCGATTCGCTGGATTTTGCACCCGACACCAAGTTGGTGTTGCTTTCGCAGACGACATTGAGCGTGGATGAAACGGCCGGCACCATTGCTGCGTTGAAGGCTCGTTTTCCGTGGATTGAGGAGCCTCCGAGCTCTGATATTTGCTATGCTACGTCGAATCGTCAGGCGGCGGTGAAGTTGGTGGCCCAGCAGTCCGATTGTGTGGTGATTGTCGGATCGGCCAACTCTTCGAACTCCGTACGTCTGATGGAAGTGGCTCAGGAGGGCTTGGGCGAGCGAGGCAAGGCCTACCGCGTGGATGATGCCAGCGAGCTTGATCCGTCATGGTTTGAGGGCGTGGAATCCGTGGGCATTTCCTCGGGCGCCTCCGTGCCGGATGAGTTGGTTTCCGGTGTGATTGATACTTTACGCAATCAGGGTTTCACCGGCATGAAATCGGTGGAAACCATCAAGGAAAACATGCACTTCGTGCTGCCTGCCGAGCTGCGCCGGAAGAAATAGTCATCCTTGGCTCCCCTCTGCGAGAGGAGCCAAGACAAAGTCACCACGTGCCGATTGGCGCGGCGACGGCGTCCAACACCTTGAGCAGGTCCTGCGGATTGACGCCTACGGACAGGCCGCGCTTGCCGCCGGAGACCAGAATCTGGTCGAATTGCAATGCGCTTTCGTCTAATACGGTTTTATGATGCGTCTTCTGGCCCAAAGGCGAAATGCCGCCGACCACATAGCCGGATTCGCGCATAGCCACTTTGGGGTCGGCCATCGAGGCCTTCTTGGCGCCCGCTGCCGCGGCCAGAGCCTTCAAATCCATATGCCCGCTGACCGGCACCACGCCCACCACACGCTCCGAGCCGGTGTCCGCCATAAGCGTCTTGAACACCTGGTGTTCGTCGAAACCGAGCTTGGTGGCCGCTTCCACGCCGTAGCCATCGTCCATGTGATCGTTGGAATGCTCATATTCATAGACGTGGAATTCGACGCCCGCTTTTTCCAGCTGGACGGTCGCCGGAGTGGATCCTGCGCCTTTATCGTGCTTCTTCTTTGCCATGATTACCGTTCTACTACGAAGAGACCCCCGCACAAGGCGGGGGTCTCACAGCTTAGTTCTCAAACGAACCGTAGCGGCCTAGACCGCAGTGGTTCACTCGGAGATCTCAGCGAAGTACAGCAGGGTACGGATCATGTTGGAGGTGAAGCCGTACTCGTTGTCGTAGAAGGACACGGTGCGAGCCAGGGTCACGCCGTCAATGGTGTTGACGTCGGTCTGGGTCGGGTCGAACACGCCACCGTGGGTGTCGCCGAGGATGTCGGAGGAAACGATGCCCTCATCGTTGTAGCCGTAGTAGTCGGTGTCGGAGAAGGCGGCCTTGAAGGCTTCGTTGATCTCGTCGGCGGTGGTCTCGGTGTTCAGAACGGTGGTCAGCTCGGTGACGGAGCCGTCCGGAACCTGGACGCGCTGGGCGTGGCCCTGCAGCTTGCCGTTCACGGACGGAACGACCTTGCCGATGGCCTTGGCGGCGCCGGTGGAGTGGGCGATGGTGTTGATGGCGGCGGCGCGCAGGTTGCGGCCGGTCTTGGTGCCACGCGGGCCATCGAGCAGCATCTGGGTGCCGGTGTAGGCGTGGATGGTGGTCATGAAGCCGGCCTTGATGCCGAACTTCTCGTCCAGCAGCTTGACCATGGCGGCCATGGAGTTGGTGGTGCAGGAGCCGGCGGAGACGATCACGTCGGAAGCCTTGAGGATGTCGTGGTTCACGCCGAACACGACGGTCGGGGTGGTGTCATCCTTGGCCGGGGCGGAGATCAGGACCTTCTTGGCGCCAGCGTTGATGTGAGCCTGGGACTTCTCGGCGGAGGTGTAGAAGCCGGTGCACTCGAGCACGTACTCGACACCGTCGTTCTTGACCCACGGAATGTTGTTGGCGTCCTTCTCGGCGTAGACCTTGTATTCCTTGCCGTCGACGATGATGGAGTCCTCGGTGGCTTTGACGTCAACCGGGGTGCCGTCGTCATGACGGAAGGTGCCGTGGGTGCTGTCGTACTTCAGCAGGTAAGCCAGGGTAGCCGGGGTGGTCAGATCGTTGATGGCGGCAACCTCGATGTCACCAGCCTGGCCGCCGCGAGCCTGCAGCTCGAAAATGCGACGGAAGGCGAGACGACCAATGCGACCGAAGCCGTTGATACCAATCTTAACTGTCATGTAATTCTCCCTTGTAGGGTGCCCGTGGTGCGCTCTGGCACACCGGGCCATTGTTTACCAACAGTTGCTACTGTAATGCCGACTCTGTACACATGGCAATGTCTGAGCGTGCGTTTTGAGCAAAAACGTCGTATTTTTTGTGAGCGCTCACATTGTGGATCGCCGGCAACCGATATGCGGTTTCCCGTATTGGGCCGACGGCGTGAATCCACGGAAGCCGGGGCTCGCGTCCGGTCAGCGAACCAACAGCTTGGACACTTCGGTGTCCAGCTTGCCGATGCCGCCACTGAATTCATGGAAACGGCTTACCTGAGGCAATGCCACTTCGATGGGGAAGGTGACGATCAAGGTACCATGTTCCACGCTGATGGCGGCATCTATGCCGTCGCGGAACTCATTGCTGACGCCTTGCACCATCGTGTTGGTCAGCGTGCTGTCTTTGAGTTCGTATTTCAATCCTGGTTCGTTCACGCCAAGTGAAACATCGGAGTGGGAGAACGCCGACACCATTCGTCCGTCCTCGGGTACCGGGTGCGCGGGGAAGGAGAGCTTGCCATCCGTGATTGCTGTGACTATCAGTCCGTCGCCATACAGATATCCGCTTGCCCCGTGCCCAGCCAGCAAGGTCATGAGCTGAATGCCGGAAATCGTATGGTCAATGCGTCCGCCCAGACCTCCATAGACATGGAATTCGCGGCAGCCCGCCGCCCAGCCGACTTTCAAGGCGGAGAGCATGTCCGGGTCATCCTTCAGCGAGGGCAGCGTAATCGTGCGTACGTCGGTGCGGGACGGGCGTCCTTCCAATGAGTCGAAATCGCCCACCACCACATCGGGGACGATGCCCAGCTCGCGCGTATGATCCAGTCCGCCATCGGCCGCTACCACATACGCGCCATCCGGCACCACGGGAGTTCCGGCATAGTATTCTCCGGCTCCGAAAATCACGCATACCTTACTCATATCCGACTACTGTAGCCGTTGCGCGGCCTGCGGGGAAGAAAATACTGATAGGTTACGCAACAGAACAGTAGTGATCAGGCAGGGGAACGAAGGTGATGGCACAGATTACCGAGGCGAGCGAGAGACCGATTCTCAACTCGAAGGTGTTCCTCTACGTCACCGAGTTCTTCTCCGGCGTGTCCGTCATGGCCGCGGAACTTGGCGCGTCCCGTCTGCTTGCGCCCTATTTCTCCAGCTCGCAGATTGTATGGACCGATTATCATCGGCACCATCATGATCGCCTTGGCGTTGGGCGCGGTGTTCGGCGGGCGCTGGACCGACAAGGACCCGAACCCGGACAAGCTCTATATGCGCATTATGGTGGCCGCCGCGCTGATCCTCGGCATGGGCACCGGCACCTACGCCCGCCAGCTGAAGCAGTATTATCCGAAAATGAACATCGCCAGCGTGTTCGGCAATGGGAACATGCTGACGGCCGACGTGCCGAATACCACGAACCGCGAACTGTTCGCCAAGAAGCCGGGTTCCGGCTCCGAAGAGAACTCCATGCAGCAGGCCTCCAAGGCACTCAACCTGCGTGAGACCACTTACGAGCGAACCGGACTCATCGTCGACCATTCTCACAGACGACAAAGCGCCGGTCGAAGTGCCGGGCATGCATGCCATTAATCAAATCATCGCCGAGGAAGCCGGCCCGTATCGTCAGATTCTGAAAGATGAGGGTATTGGCGGCCTGCTGCGCGCCGTGCAGTAGGGAACCCGACACACGGCCCGTCAATGTCCGGGCATATGGTAGACTTTCCATTTGGCTTGAGAAATCAAGAAAGCGGGGCACCCCCACCTGGAAGCTTTTCAAGGCCTCGGGTTCAAGGCAAACAGCCTAGCGATTGTGCCAGATGAATGAGCACAATCAGGAATGACGATATGTCTGCGTGCATGTGCGTGAATGCGTATGTTCCGGCTTGCCATGAACCATCGAGCGTTGATTGCATTCCATCAAGGAGCCCTGCCCAAGGAATTGAAGCAGAGGATTGGAGTCATCATCAGCGACGAACCACGCATTAACGACGAGATTCGCGTCCCGCAGGTACGCCTGATCGGCCCGAAGGGCGAGCAGGTGGGCGTCATCGCGACCACCGTCGCGCTGAACCTGGCCAAGGAGGCAAACCTCGATCTCGTCGAGGTGGCCCCGAACGCGAAGCCTCCGGTCGCCAAGCTCATCGATTACGGCAAGTTCAAGTACAACGAGAAGATCAAGGCTCGTGAAGCTCGTCGTAACCAGAGCACCGCGGAAATCAAGGAGATTCGTTTCCGCCTGAAGATCGACGACCACGATTTCGACGTGAAGAAGGGCCATGTGACCCGCTTCCTCAACGGAGGCGACAAGGTCAAAGTCACCATCATGTTGCGCGGTCGTGAGATCTCCCGCCCGATCGGTGGTGTGGAACTGCTGCAGCGTCTGGCCGACGATGTCGAGGAATTCGGCACCGTTGAGTCCAAGCCGAAGCAGGAGGGTCGCAACATCATCATGACCCTCGCGCCGAAGGGCAAGAAGGTGCATACCCAGTCCGAGCAGCGCCGTCGTGGCGCCGAGTCCCGCGCCGAGCGTCAGGCTCGTCAGGCGGCTCGCCTGGCGGCCAAGCAGGAGTCGCAGGCTCAGGCCGCGGCCGATGCGAAGACCGCGATTTCTCAGAAGACTTCCGACAAGAAGCAAACCAGCAAGGAGGGCAGCAATGCCGAAGATGAAAACTAATTCCGCCGCTTCCAAGCGCGCTCGTATCACCGGCTCCGGCAAGGTGATGCAGGCCGGTTCCGCCATGCGCCACAACCTCGAGCACAAGTCCGCTCGCAAGCGTCGCGCTCTGTCCGCCGATGCCGTGCTGCGCGGTGGCCAGGCCAAGAAGCTGCACCAGCTGCTGCAGAAGTGAGCTTAGGGCTTACAGGAACAAACAAGACTTTAGAAAGCTGAGGAATAGATTATGGCACGTGTCAAGCGCGCAGTGAATGCCCACAAGAAGCGTCGCGTTGTTCTCGAGAGGGCTTCCGGCTACCGCGGCCAGCGCTCCCGCCTGTACCGCAAGGCTAAGGAACAGCTGCTGCACTCCTTTAACTACAACTTCCGCGACCGTAAGGCTCGCAAGGGTGACTTCCGCAAGCTGTGGATCCAGCGCATCAACGCTGCTGTCCGCGCTGAGGGCATCACCTACAACCGCTTCATCCAGGGCCTGCGTCTTGCCGGCATCGAGCTGGACCGTCGCGCTCTCGCCGAGCTCGCCGTCTCCGACTCGGACACCTTCAAGACCATCGTGGACGCCGCCAAGGCTGCTCTGCCTGAGGACGTCAACGCTCCGGTTGAGGCCTGAGTCTATCGACATCTGGTAAGAACCCCGCCATTGTGCGGGGTTTTCGCATATGTGGCGGTAAGGATTCGCTATGAAATTTGTGATTGCACCGGATTCATTCAAAGGATGTATGACGGCAAAGCAGGCATGCGCGGCTATTCGAGATGGTTTGCTGCGGGTGTTTCCGGATGCCGAATACGTGATGGTGCCGATGGCCGATGGCGGCGAAGGCACGGTTCGCTCTTTGGTGGATGCCACTCATGGTCGCATATGCAGTGCGCAGGTGCTCGATCCGCTGCAGCGAGAGACCTTTGCGGAATACGGCATTCTTGGGAATGCTAACGATTCCGGACTTACTGCGATAATCGAGATGTCCGCCGCCAGCGGCATTCAATTCGTCGACGAACACACCCGCAATCCGCTCGTCGCCACCACTTATGGCACAGGCCAGCTCATGAAGCACGCGCTTGATGATGGAGTCCGCACGATCATACTTGGTGTGGGAGGCTCAGCCACGAATGATGGCGGTGCAGGCATGGCAGAGGCATTGGGCGTCCGCTTCCTTGACGAACACGGCAATCCCATTCCCCGCGGTGGCGGTTTTCTTGATCGACTTGCCACGGTGGATGTGTCGGGGCTTGACCCGCGCATCGCAAACACGTGCATACTGATTGCCTCCGATGTGACTAATCCACTTGTGGGGCCGACCGGAGCCTCGGCGGTATTCGGTCCGCAGAAGGGCGCGACGCCGCAGATGGTCACCCAACTCGACAATAATCTTGCCCATTATGCGGCGGTGATCAAGGATCAACTGGGCATCGATGTGGCCCATACGCCCGGAGCCGGCGGCGCAGGCGGTCTTGGCGCGGGACTGCTCGCCTTCACCCAGTCCACGATGCGTGCCGGCGTGGATATCGTCTCTTCCACGGTCCGTCTTGTCGAGCGCGCCGAAGGTGCCGACTACTGCTTCACCGGCGAAGGCGGCATTGACTTTCAGACGAAATTCGGCAAAACGCCGATGGGAGTGGCCAAGGCGGTGCGAGAGCGTAATCCGCATATCGGTGTGGTCGCTTTTGCCGGACATGTGGGCGAAGGCATCGACCAACTCTATGACGTGGGCATCGATGCGGTGTTCGGCATTGTTCCCGGTGCCATGCCATTGAACGAGGCCATTGCCGATGGGCCAAGGAATCTCATTCGCGCGGCGGAAAACGTCGGACGTCTGATACGTCTCGGACGGCGTTGAGGCCGGCACAGAACGATGGCGTAATATGAGCCGTTATGGGCGTTGACGGATTCGGCACACTGCGGGAGCAGTTCCTCGTGCATATCGGCATCGAACGGGGACTCGCCAAAGCCACCGTCTCCGCCTATGAATCCGACCTCAATAAATATGTCGCCTGGCTTCAGACCCATGGCATCACCAAGCCGGATGATATAGCCAAACAGGATGTCGAGGACTATATCGCCGCACTTGATGCGGACGGGGAATCCGCGCGATCCAAGGCCCGCCGATTGGCCTCCATCCACGAATTTCACCGTTTTGCCTTGGCCCAGCATGCGGTATCGGCGGATGTGGCCGCTTCGGTCAAAGCCCCCAAAGGGGCCAGTGTGTTGCCGGACGTGTTGAGCGTTGACGAGGTGTCCCGGCTGCTGGATGCCGCAGCCGTCGGCGGTTCCACCGACCCGGTGGTGTTGCGGGACAAGGCCCTTCTCGAATTCATGTACGCCACCGGATGCCGCGTCTCGGAGGCCGTGGGCACGAATCTGGACGACATCGACCTTGAGGAGAAGGTCGTCCGATTGATGGGCAAGGGGTCCAAGCAACGGCTGGTGCCGTTGGGCAGTTATGCCCGTAACTCAGTCGTGGCGTATCTCAACGCGGGTCGAGGCGAGCTGGAACGCAGATCAACGGCCAAAGTCCCTGAGCGTCGAGCGCTGTTCCTGAACAAGCGAGGCAAACGCATCTCACGCCAATCGGTATGGGAAATCGTCAAAACAGCGGGGGAGCGGGCCGGCATCACCAAGCCGCTGCATCCGCATACACTGCGGCATTCGTTCGCCACTCATCTGATTCAGGGCGGTGCGGACGTGCGCACCGTACAGGAACTGCTGGGCCATGCCAGCGTCACCACCACGCAGATATATACGCACGTGAGTCCCGAGGCTCTGATCGAAACGTATCTCACCGCGCATCCCAGAGCGCGTTAGCGGCGATGAGACGGATTGTTTCGGCATACTGGTGTGGCGCGATGTGGTAACGGTGGCAGCGAACGGATAAGAGTAGGCTAGTCGGGAGAAATCAGAGTTTGATGGAAGGTTCAGGCATGGCAGATCGTCGCGGCAGCAGCACATTCCGCCAAGGTACGTTGCCGATGGACGAAACGTATGTCGCTGCACCATCTCGGAACACGGATATTGATAAGGTAGACGATATGCCTACCGATTTTCTTGGACGTGAATACGAAACCTTCCCGGCTCCCGAACCGTTGCAGCAGCACGGTCCGGCTCGAGTCATTGCCATGTGCAACCAGAAGGGCGGTGTGGGCAAGACCACGAGTTCCATTAACATCGCCGGAGCTTTGGCACAGTATGGCCGCCGAGTGCTTATCGTCGACTTTGATCCGCAAGGTGCCGCCACCGTGGGCTTGGGCATCAATGCGAATACCGTGGAGAGCACCATTTACACCGCATTGTTCGATATGTCTGTGGATCCCCATGATGTGGTGCAGCACACCGCGTTCGACAACATCGATGTGATTCCTGCAAACATTGACTTGTCGGCGGCCGAAGTCCAGCTGGTCACCGAGGTGGGCCGAGAACAGATTCTCAACGGTGTGCTGCGCAAGCTCAAGGCCGAATACGATGTCATCATCGTGGATTGCCAGCCTTCGCTTGGCCTGCTCACGGTGAATGCCCTGGCCGCAGCCGATGGCGTGATCATTCCGGTGGCCGCCGAATTCTTTGCCCTTCGTGGCGTGGCTCTGCTCATGCAGTCCATCGAGAAGGTCCAGTCCCGCATCAATCCCGCGTTGGAGGTCTACGGCGTGCTGGTGACCATGTACACCAACACCCTCCACTGCGAGGAGGTATGCCAGCGTATCTATGAGGCGTTCGAGAACAAGGTGTTCCACACGTTCATCTCCCGATCCATCAAGTTGCCTGACTCCAGTGTGGCTGCGGCCCCCATCGTTATCTACGCCCCCGGGCACAAGACCGCCAAGGAATACCGCGAGGTGGCCCGCGAGCTCGTGTCTCGCGGCATTGTGGCCTGATGAGCGAAACTCTCGTAAGCCAGCAGGAGGAAGTCGAGGCCGCCATAGGCTCCGGCTTCCAGGTGAATCTTGAGGTCTATTCCGGGCCGTTCGATGCGTTGCTCGGCATGATCGCCAACAACAAGCTCGAGCTGACCGAGGTTTCGCTCTCCTCGATCACCGAGGAATTCCTGGCTTATGTGCGTGGCCTTGACTTCACGAAGAACATGGACGAGGCCAGTGCGTTCCTGGATGTTGCTTCGATTCTGGTGGAGGCCAAAAGCGTGGCCATCTTGCCCGGTGGCGAGGAGAATCAGCATGACGAGCAGAGTCTCGAGGCCCTGCGCGAACGCGATCTGCTGTTCGCTCGCCTGATTCAGTACCGCGCCTACAAGCAGGCGGCCGGCGATTTCCGCGCGCGATTCGCCGCCAATTCCGGGCGGTTCCCCCACCCGGCTTATATGGATGAGGGCATACAGGCCATGCTGCCCGAGCTCGTGTGGACGCTCACGCCCGCGGAACTGGCGAAACTCGCCGCACAGGTGATTGCCAATGCACCGGCCTCCGAGGTGTCGGTTCACCAACTGCATGTGCCGTTGGTCGATTTGCGGGCGCAATCCGTGGTGGTGCGTGACCGATTGCGCAAGGCTTTGGAATCTGGTAGTCAATCGATGTCATTTAGCGAGCTGACCCAGGATTGCGCATCCCGTATCGAGGTGGTTGCCCGGTTCATGGCCGTGCTGGTGTTCTTCAAACAAGGTGTGCTGCAATATCGGCAGAATGGGCCGTTCGAGGAGCTGCATCTGCGATGGGTCGCCGGTGTGGATGATGCCATGAGCGACGTGAACATTTCCGAAGGCGATTTTGCGTAAGAGAGGTGACCGATGAGCGAGCGCAACGAATATGACGAACATAATGGGCAGACGGAAGTAGCGGAGCAGTCGCGTCCCGAATATGTGGACTTTACCGTCGATGATTTTCCCGGCGGGCTGGCCGCATGTCTGGAGGCCATCCTTATGGTCGCCGACCAGCCACAGACTGTAGAGGATATGGCCCGTGTGCTGGTGGTGGATGAGGGCGACGTAGAAGATGCATTGCAGACACTGCGTGCCGAATATGAGGGTGATGCGGCTCGTGGCATTCGCCCGCGAGGATTTGAACTGCGTCATACCGCACGAGGATGGCAGTTCGCCAACCGCGCCGAATTCGAGCCGGTCGTCTCCGCATTCGTCACCGATGGGCAGACCGCGCGGCTGAGCCAGGCGGCTTTGGAGGCGCTGGCTATTGTGGCTTACCGGCAACCGGTCACCCGTGCGCAGGTGGCGGCAATCCGTGGCGTCAACTCTGATGGCGTGATTCGCTCGCTCGCCGTGCGAGGCCTTATCGCGGAGAACGGAGTGGACCCCGATTCCCGTGCGGCGCTGCTGGTCACGTCCGAGTTCTTCCTGGATCAGATGGGATTGAATAGTCTCGATGAATTGCCGTCACTGGCTCCGTTCCTGCCATCCGTGGCGGAAATGACCAAACCCGGCGTGCCGGACGAAGAGCCGGTTTCCTGACAGCACGGTCTGCAGTAATGCAGGCCGTTTTTTGTTACTACTCTCATGCATATTGTGACTTATAGTCATTATGACTATAAGTAGTGCTATGCTGTCTGACCAGAAAGAATATTTCACTGGAAAGAGGCAAGGCATGGGATTCGGCAATGTGTCGGAGCGCCGCAGTGCACCACCGCAGGTTGGTGTGTCCGTGGTGATCTTGGCGCTTGGTCCTGATGACATGCCCGAACATGGCGCAACGCAAGCCGAATCTGCTGAGACCGGAGCTGGAACACCTCATTCCCGTCTGTGGTTGCCGTTGGTCAAGCGAGTCCGTCAGCCTTTCCTCGGCACTTGGGCTCTGCCCGGAGGCGACCTGAGGTCCGATTGGTCGCTGGAACAGTCCGCTTACTCCGCATTGGAGTCAACTACTGCGCTGCATCCTCGCTACCTCGAGCAGCTGTACACCTTTGGCGGGCCAGAGCGCTCCCATGGTGGATTGCCGATGGTCTCCGTCGTGTACTGGGCGCTCGTAGGCCAGGCCGAGGCCGCGCATTTCGAGGATGGCGATAATGTGCGCTGGTTCCCCGAGGATGAGCTGCCGCCGTTGGCTTTCGACCATCGCGAGATTATCGACTACTCACTGCTTCGGTTGCGCTCCAAAATCGAATACTCTGACGTGGCCACCCGTCTGCTCGGTCCCACCTTCACTTTGCGGCAGTTGCACGGCGTATACGAGGCCATCGCCGGAGAAAGCCTTGATTTGGCGAATTTCCGTCGCAAAATGCTCTCCTCCGGCGATCTTGAAGACACCGGTGAGAAAGTGCGTGAAGGCCGTCAGCGGCCGGCAGCCGTGTACCGATATGTGCCTCAGCTACCTGCCCATACCGGAACGCCGCATGAATTCGACGGCAGTGGCATTGCGGCAATGGCCAAGCGCAACGAACGCAAGGATGTGCTTGCCGCATTGAGCCCATCCGCACAGATTTGATTTTTGCCATGCCTGCAGGCACGGCGCATAGACGTTACAGAAAGGAACCACTATGACCGCATCATTCATTGCGCCCTCCGTTGACGAGATCATCGCCAAGCTGGGCGCGCAAAGCACCTGCGATGCAGGACTGACCCAGGACCCGTGGCACTTCGACACCACCACACCCAGCTATGGTCCCGGTGCCTCGATGCTCGACCGTCTGCCCGCCAACGCGCCGCGCCAGCAGGTGCTGCCGGACGAATACCGCAAGGCCTCTGATGAGGAACTGCAGCAGCGCATCACCGACGCCAAGCAGCGTCTTGGCTCTAAACTGCTGATCCTCGGCCACTTCTACCAGCGTGATGAGATTATCAAGCATGCCGACTTTGTGGGTGATTCCTTCCAGCTGGCCAAGAACGCCACCGAACGCCCGGACGCCGACCATATCGTGTTCTGCGGCGTGCACTTCATGGCTGAAACCGCCGATATCCTCTCCACCCCCGAGCAGAGTGTGACCCTGCCCAACCTGTCCGCCGGCTGCTCCATGGCCGACATGGCAAACATCGACCAGGTGCAGGAATGCTGGGATCAGCTCGGCGAGATCTGCGGCACCGAGCCGGATTCCGATGGTCGTCAACAGATTATCCCTGTCACCTATATGAACTCCTCCGCGGCGCTGAAGGCATTCTGCGGACGCAACGGCGGCATCGTGTGCACGTCCTCCAACGCGCACGCCGTACTGGAATGGGCGTTCGCGCGCGGCAAGCGCGTGCTGTTCTTCCCTGACCAGCACCTTGGTCGCAACACCGCCCGCGCCATGGGCATTCCGCTGAGCGAGATGCCGCTGTGGGATCCATTCAAGGCTCAGGGCGGTGCCTCCGACCCGGCCGATTACGCCCGAGCCAAGATGATTTTGTGGAAGGGCTTCTGTTCCGTGCACCAGCGTTTCACTGTCGAACAGATCGAGCGTGCACGCAAGGCATACCCGGGCGTCAAGGTGATTGTGCACCCCGAATGCTCGATGCAGGTGGTCGACGCCGCTGATGGCACTGGTTCCACCGCATACATCGTCAAGGAGATCGCCAACGCGCCCGCCGGTTCCGCCATCGCCGTGGGCACCGAAATCAACTTGGTGAACCGTCTGGCCGCGCAGTACCCGGACAAGACCGTGTTCTGCCTGGACCCGGTGGTCTGCCCGTGCTCCACGATGTACCGTATCCACCCGGCCTATCTGGCCTGGGCGCTGGAAAACCTCGAACAGGGCAATGTGGTCAACCGTATCATCGTGGATGACGACACCGCCCGCGAGGCCAAGGTGGCATTGGAGCGCATGCTGCGCGTTCACCCGTGACCTCTCTCCGGCTCCCGCTGGCGGGAGCGAACCAAAAAACAGAGGAAAGCAACACAATGAGCAACGTTGAAATCGTCGTCGTGGGCGCCGGCGTCGCCGGACTGTCCGCGGCTCTGGCCGTGGCCGGTACCGGTCATGACGTGACCTTGGTGACCAAGACGGAACTGGTGGAATCAAACACCTACCATGCGCAGGGAGGTATCGCCGCCGCCATTTTCTCCGATGACGACCCGAAGCTGCACGCGGCCGATACCATGGCGGCAGGTCACGGTCTGTGCGACCCGAAGGCCGTGGACATTCTCACCCGTGAGGGAGCTGACCGTGTTCGTGAGTTTGCCGCGGCCGGTGTGCACTTCGACCGGGATGCACAGGGGCATATGCTACGTGGCCTTGAGGCGGCGCATTCTCGTGCCCGCGTGGTTCATGCCGGGGGAGACGCCACAGGCAAGGTGCTTGAGTTGGACGTCTCCGCCATGGTGCGTGAGAATCCGCGTATCCATATCATCGAACATGCCTTCCTCAAAGACCTTATCGTGCGTGACGGCCGTATTGCCGGCGTCCGGCTGCTGATTGACGGGCAGGACAAGGATCTTGCCGCCGACCGCGTGATTCTGGCCACCGGTGGCGCGGGACGCATGTACCTGTACACCACCAATCCGCAGGTTGCCACTGCTGATGGTGTCGCCGCCGCATGGCGTGCGGGGGCACAAGTTGCCGACTTGGAGTTCTACCAGTTCCATCCCACCGCCATGGCCGTGGGCGAGCACTTCCTCATCTCCGAAGCCGTGCGAGGCGAAGGCGCGGTACTGCTGGACGAGCACGGGCGCCGATACATGAAAGACGTGGATCCGCGTGCCGAACTTGCTCCGCGCGACGTAGTGGCCCGCGAAAACTTCCGCGTGATGCAACGTCAGGGAGGCAAGCCGGTCATGCTCGATGCCTCGCCGATGGCGAAGGAGAATCCCGATCTGGCAGCCTTCCTGGCCCACCGATTCCCGACCATCGACGCCTACACGCGCTCGCTGGGCTTCGACTGGAGCAAGGAGCCGATTCCGGTGGCACCGGCCGCGCACTATTACATGGGCGGTATCCGCACTGATTTGGACGCTCGTGCCTCGATCCCCGGCCTATATGCTGCCGGCGAATGCGCCCGTACCGGTGTGATGGGCTCCAACAGGCTCGCCTCCAACTCACTGCTCGAAGGACTCGTTTACGGTCGCCGTGCCGGTTTGGCCGCAGTCGCGGACGGTGATGACACGGTCTGGGCTCCCGAACTGTTCCTGAACTCCGCCACCGGCGAAGCATTCACGCATAAGCCAATTGCATTGAAGCCCCCGGTGCTCACCAGCGATGACGCAACCGCAGATGTGTGGGATCGCACCCGCATCCAAAACACCATGTGGCATGGCGTTGGCGTACTGCGCGACGCGGATGGGCTGCAAACCGCCATCGCCGAACTCGGTCAAGGACTTGCTACAGCAAACGCACAGGCCGACGTGGCCGATGCTGAAGCACTGGAGAACCGTAATATGCTCACCGTGGGCTATGTGGCCGCCACCGCCGCGCTCGCCCGCACCGAATCCCGAGGCGCCCACGCCCGCACCGATTATGCTGAGCCGCAGGACGAATGGGCTCACTCCGTCGCCTACATCAAGGATTGACCCATGCTTACGCAACACATCATCCATACCGCCGTCGAAGCAGCGCTCGCCGAAGACGCACCCTACGGCGACATCACCTGCGAGACCACGATCCCCGCGGGCGAAACCGGCTCTGCGCATCTCACCGCACGCGAAAACGGCGTGATGAGCGGCATCGAGGTGTTTCGCGCTGCGTTCACCACGCAGAACCCAGCCGTCACTGTCACCGCTGCCATCAAGGACGGCGAACGATTCCAAGCCGGCCAAGTGCTCGCCACCGTAACCGGTCCGGTACGTGACCTGCTTACCGCCGAACGCATCGCCCTCAACTTCACCCAGCGCATGAGCGGCATCGCCACCATGACCGCCGCTTTCGTGGACGCGGTGAACGCCATCTACAGTGACAACTATGACGGATCGGTCACCCGTCCTCACCGTTACGAACGCACCCGCATCGTCGATACGCGCAAAACCACTCCGGGCTTGCGCCTGTTCGAGAAGTATGCCGTGGTCTGCGGTGGCGGCCACAACCATCGTTACGGACTGTCCGATGCGGTCATGATGAAGGACAATCATCTGGCGGCGCTCGCCGCACGTGGTATCGACCTGACCGGTGCCATTCGTCACGTGCGCGAACAGGTGGGCCACACCACGCATATTGAGGTGGAAGTCGATAGCCTCGAGCAGATTCCTGCCGTGCTCGAGGGCGGCGCAGACACGATCATGCTGGATAATTTCTCACTCGATGACACTCGCCGCGGAGTAGAACTCATTGATGGCAAGGCCATCGTGGAAGCCAGTGGAAACATGAATCTGGAGCGTGTTCCGGCCGTGGCTGCCGCCGGTGTGGACGTGATTTCCGTGGGCGCGCTCACCCATTCCGTGCGCAGCATCGACCTCGGATTGGACTGGATCTGATCATGGCCGATACTCCCAACACGTCCAGCGAAGCCGGCGAACTGTATCTCGATGCCGCTGCCACCGAACCGGTAAGCCCGGCCGTTCTCGAAGCCATGACTCCGTTCCTGACCGACGCCTATGCCAATCCGGCCAGCGTGCACCAGCCCGGCAAAACCGCGGCCCGTGCGCTGGACGCGGCACGCGCATCGTTCGCTGCGGCATTGGGAGCCCGGCCAGATGACGTGATCTTCACCTCCGGTGGCACCGAATCGGACAATCTTGCCATCAAAGGCATTGCCATGGCCCGTATGCGGCAGTTGGGATTACAGCCGTTCTATGGACTTGCCGAAGCCGATGGCGAGCAGTTCGGCACCGACCTGGCCGACCCGTCCGCCTCATCGCAGACTGGAGAGCAGACGGCAAACCACCGCCCACGCATTATCATCTCCGCCATCGAACACCCGGCCGTGGCCCAATCGGCGGCATGGCTGCATGAATGGTTCGGTTTCGACGTCGTGCATATTCCCGTGGATGCGCAAGCACATCTCGATCTCGACGCGCTGGAACACGAGCTCGACGGCGAGGCGGGGGAGCGCACCGCGCTCGTCTCCACCATGCTGGCCAACAACGAGGTCGGCACTGTGGAGCCGGTGGAGGAGTTGGTTCGCATAGCCCATAAGCATGGCGTGCCCATTCATGTGGACGCCGTGCAGGCCGCCGGGCAGATTCCGATTCGTTTCCGCGATTGGGGTGTGGATGCTCTATCCGTTTCCGGCCACAAGTTCGGCACGCCCAAAGGCTTGGGCGCGCTGCTGGTACGTGGCCGCACATCCATCGAACCAGTGCTTTCCGGCGGTGGGCAGGAGCGTGGCCTGCGCTCAGGCACACAGAACGTGGCCGGTGCAGTGGCGCTCGCCATCGGGCTCAATGAGTCGAATGCGCGCATGCAGGCGCATTATCGCGAACTGGTTGCCTCCCGTGACATGCTCATTGACGCGGTTCGCCGCGTGGCTCCCCGTGCCAACCTGACCGGCGACCCCGAGCGTCGCCTGCCGGGCCACGCCTCGTTCATCTTCCCCGGCGTCACCGGCGAAGCCCTGCTCGTCGATTTGGATGCACGCGGCATCGCTGCTTCGTCCGGTTCGGCCTGCGCGGTTGGACGTCACGAAATTCCGCCGACTCTGCTGGCTATGGGGCTCGAACCATCCATTGCTAAATCGGCATTGCGTATGACGTTCCGCACACCGTTGACCCGTGAACAAGTCGAACGCATCAGCCTCGCCATCGAAGAGTCCTACACCGATCTCACCCGATATTAACTTGCCCCCACTGGCGGGGGCTGTCAGCAAAGCTGACCTGGGGTGGTTTTCGCAGATATCGCGAATTCTGCCCCCGCTACCAGAAAGGAAACGCCGTGAGCACCACCACTTCAGCGCAACCCGCGCAGCTCACCCGCAACGAGCGCCTCGACCGACTGCCGTTCAACAAGGCGCATCGCAAACTCCTCGTCGCCTCCGGCGTCGGCTGGGCATTCGACGCCATGGACGTCGGCCTCGTCTCCTTCGAGGCCGCCTTCATCCTCGCCTGCATAGCAGCCCTCTGCTTGCCCGAGCGCAAAGGCCTCAATCTCGAAGACTGATTACACTTCAGCCTTCACTACTAAAGTGGCCCACACCAATGTGTGGGCCACTTTTTGTCTTATAGCTCCCGAATGACACGGCAAGAGTTGCCGTATGTCACTGATCAATCGAGGGAGCGACGGGTGAGATTGCGCGGTGGTTTTGTGACCAGCCACGCCACCAGCAGTCCGGTTGCCACTACGCCGAATGCCAGCGCCGCCTGCAATCCCCAGATCGGCACGGTTTCCAGCCAATGACCGTCCACGCCGATCCTGCGGTTCCATGCCACATGCAGCCATCCCAACGCCACGCCGGATACCACGCCCACTGGCGCGCCGGCCAGCAGAATCACCGCAGCCTGCGTCAGGCCGTAACGTCTGAGGAATCGGGGTGGCGCGCCCACGGCGACCATCGTGGACATGTCGCGCTGGGCCTGCGTGCGAGCCAGCAGCAATGAAACGAGCGTGGCCATCAGTGCCAGCAATGCCAACAGGCCAATGGGCACCAATGCCATATTGTCACCCCACGGCAGGCGATTCCCGTCAGTGCTCGTGGATGCCAGCGGCAGATTTTCGATTGCATAAGCTGAGGCCTTCTTTACGGTAACGGGGGAGTTGCCACCGGCGAAGTCTAGATACTCACCCAGATACTGCAATTGTTTGATACCGAGTGCCTGTGCTGTTGCCGGGCTCATCACCAGCGGGAACGCGCCGCGCACGTAGATGGCCTTGCGCTTCTCGATATGTGTGGCCTGAGATTCGTTTGCAATTGCCGGATTCGGCGAAATGGCCACACGCACCATACCTCCCGCGTCGATTGTGCCGGCATCGCCGACCACCACACCGCCCGCATCAAGCACCTGTGCCGCCTCATCCGCGTTCGGGAAGCCGGACAAACGCATCGCATTGCCATCCATAATGAGATTCACGCCGCGGAGACTCGGCAGTATATTCGAATACGTTGGCTGATAGGACCGGTCTATCGGCACACAACGTATCGGAACGTTTGGATACAGGGCTGAAGCGGCATCCTGGCCCACCCATGTGGACGTGTCCGGTTGCTCTTGAATCGTTGGGTTATCACAAGTGTGACCGGCCGGGAGCAATGCAGCGGCATACATGTAGCCGTGTTCGGCGTTCAACTTGTCGGAATCGACTTCGGTCGTATCATTGAGCTTTGACCATCGCTTGACATCCTCGGTGTACACCGGGTAATGAGCGCGTATCGGTGTCTCTTTGCCAAGCCGGCGTATCGCATCCGACACCACAGCACGGTCGAACTCATTGCTGACATGCACGTCGGCCCCAATGGCCATCCCCGACGGTCCATACGTCATCGTCATCGTGGAATTTCGCTGGTCCGCCACCATGGAGCCGGTGATTACCAGTGTGTACGAGGCGATGCACATGGTAATCAGCACCGCGCATGCCGCCGGAACGAACCGTCGATGATGCTCGGCTGCATCCCTGAGTGCCAGGCGTGCGCCGATGTTCAGTTGGGAACTCGCTTTGCCGCACCACCGTGCAAAAGTGCGAATCGACAACGCAAGCCCTATGACAGCCAACAAAATCGTGGCAACAAGCAGAGCCATATGCGCTTCGGTTCCGGCCGGAACCGCGCCCGGATTGTGATCGGCCAGCGTGGGCAATGGCAATGTCAGACTGAGCGCGGCGCATACGATGGCGGCCAAGACCAGAATCGGACCAACCGCAACACGGAGCAGTCTCAAAGGATTACGGCGAAGCTTCGTATCCACGCCATTCGCGGATTCACCGTAGCCGATTTCCTCTCTTGTCGGGCAATCCTTCAACGCATCGACTGGATGCATGCGCGCCACATGCCGAGCCGGCGCAATCGTCGCGGCAAATCCAATGATGATTGCCGTGACAATACCCATCGGCAGCGAGCCCCACGAGAATCCGTGCAGGATCTCCAGCGGCGTGGATCCGCGCAATGCACCTATCGCAGGGCCGGCCGCCAAGGTAAGCGCGAATCCCAATGCCGAGCCCAGCACGCCACCGATGGCGCCGATAACGAGACCTTGCGAGGAAATGATTCGACTGAGGTCACGTGGTGCAGCACCGGATGCGGCCGCGAGCCCAAGCGCACGACGTGACTGATCTGCCGACACCGTAAACGCGGGCGCGACCAGAAACAGTACCAGCAGCATACCCACCAGCATGGTGATGACCACAGTGACCATGTGGTTCAACATGGTAGCCGCATCGATCTGTATCGGGTAGAGCTGCGATGCGGGCGGATAGCCGTCAGTCAGCACATGGCGGGAAATGACGATGGCCTGCAACAGGTTCATGCTGCGGGTGTGCGCCCACGTGACCGGCTCTGGACCGACCACCAAATAATGGCCATCCACGCCGACGCCATCAGATTCCAATATGGCTGACATCCAGCCTTCCAAGCCCCATGCCGCGGCTTCGGATTCATCGGTCAGCCCGCTGACTGTCCAAGCACGCTGAGTGTCGGCCACCGCCTCGCCGATGCGCCCGTCCAGGCTCATCCAGCCATCGAACGGCGGAGCGACGAACGTCACCGTGCTACCGAGAGAAGCGCCGAGATTATCCGCCAATGTGCGGCTGATGACAATCTGCGTATTATTCTGCGGCGCCGAACCCTTGACCAGCTTCGGCAACATTCGTTGCAATGCCTCAGGTGAAGCCTCGGTCATGGTCGCGGTGGAGGCCGCGTTCAGATCAATGTCGTTCCCGCTTTTCACGTCAATCCCAGCCTTGGTCTGTTCGCCGGGGTGCAACGCGGTGCCGGTGATGGCGATGAGTTCGGGCGACTGCCAATACGGGAGCAGCCGATCCTGTTGCGGCAGAATCTTCGCAAGCTCGGCGGCCGAGGCCGGCTGCTGGGAGGGATCGTCCTGCCACAGGCCGCCGCTTTCGGGTGACTGCCGGAACGGTTGGCCGGTGCGGGGCACGGCGGTGGCGGTGATGACCGCCTGCGTATCAGCCGGGATTGTCGCCAGCGCACGCGATCTGGTGGGCGGTATGGTGGTGGTCATACCGATGGAGGCCACCATTGCGGCGATTGGCAGCATTACCAGCAGCAAGGACAGTAGGGTGCGGGCCTTGTGCCGTAGTGCGTCGCGCCAGCCGAGTCGCAGCGCGGCCCGATACCGGTTGCAACGTGCGCCAAGGCTTGGCCTAGCGGCATGGGGAATTTGGGCAGAGCGACCGACGGTGGCATTGGCAAGATTATTGAGGGCTGCGCGTGCCATCATGCTCCCCTTTCCTCAAGGTTGAGCAAATCATCCATATTGCTGGAGCCGGTTTCATCGATGATACGGCCGTCCTTCAAAAACACCGTGCGGTCGGCCCAGGCGGCGAAGCGAGGCTCATGAGTGACCAGCAGTACGGCCGCGCCGCGATCTGCGCGGGTGCGCAACACTTCGAGAATCGTCATGCCGGCATTGGAATCCAGAGCTCCGGTCGGCTCGTCGGCCAGTAGTAGACGGCGTGGGCCGACCAGTGCGCGGGCAATCGCCACACGTTGCGCCTGGCCGCCAGACATGTCTTCAGGTCGGCGATCAGCCATATCGGCTACCCCCACTTCATTGAGGGATTGCATCGCGGCCTCACGTGCCTTGCGGGGATTCCAGCCATCCAATTCCAAGGGGAACGACACGTTCTCGGCTGCGCTCAGGGAAGGCAGCAGATTGAAATCCTGAAACACGTAGCCTATCGATTTGCGGCGGACGGCCGCGCGTTCGGCCACTGACAGTGTGGCCAGATCGCGGCCTTCGACCAGCACGTGCCCCTGCGTGGGCACATCGAGCCCGCCCGCAAGATTGAGCAAAGTGGATTTGCCGGAACCACTGGGGCCCATGATGGCCACGAATTCACCCGGGCGAAGCGTGAGATTGGCGTGACTGAGCGCGGTGACACGACGTGCATCTTTGCCGTGAACGCGAGTGACGTCGTGTAATTCCAGCGCGCATGGGGAAGATTGCGGGAGAGAAGAAAGAACGGGAGAAGTCATGATGTGCTCCTATGCACTATTGAATGGTGGCGGTGAGTGCGGCTGAGCTTGCCGTGAGAGGTGCCGAAACGGGGTGCTGCGCCAGTTGTGCTCGCAGCTGGGTCTCATCCACGGTATCGAGCCAGCGCAATTCCGCTTCAGTGATGAAAATATGGTGGTCGAGTACTAGACGTGTGGCGAGTTCGGTGGGCGGTGTTTGCCGGCGCAGTCGGGTGATGTCGTGCAGCAGTTGCTGCAAAGCGTGGCGTTGGTGTTGGATGAGTTCGGAAACATCGAGGCCGGGTATTTCCACGGCGACGGCCAGCTTCATCACTAGTTCGTCGCGTCCGCGTTGTTCCGGGGTAATGGGGGAGCGCCACCATCGGTCAAGCTCTTGGGCGCCGGAATTGGTCAATCGCCATAATGGTGCGGCCGCTGCGGTGCCGACATCATTGGATCCGCTAGTAGTCGGCGCGGTCTCTTCAATCAATCCGTCGCGGTTCAACCGCTGCAGCGTAGTGGAAACTTGCCCCATATTGAGCGGCCAAGTCAGACCGATGGTGCGGTCGAAGTCCTTCTTAAGCTGATAGGCGCTGGCCGGGCCTCGCTCCAACAGTGCTAATAGCGCTTCTCTGATTGCCATACCGCATCCCCTTTGCATAGACGGTTTGCCTTGGGCGAAGGTTACTGAGTAACTATCGTTGGATATCAGGTTACTCAGTAACTACCCATGACGATGCTGTACTCAGGGATGATTCAGGGATACATTCAGGGATGCACTTGGCGCCCCCTCAGTTGCCCACGGCGACAGCTCCCCTCAGGGAGGGGAGTCGAGAGTGTGGAATACAACAAGTCTCGCAAGCCAGATGACATGTGACTAATTCTCAGAAAGCCGGGCCCGTTGTGTGTCAAGGTGTGCCAGTAACATCGTGACGGTTTGTGTGTAGGTACAGGTAGATATCCAAGAGCAAGTACTCGAGAACGCAAGTACCGAACGATTACGCAAGAAAATCAGTATTAAGAGAGGTTTCGATGGCGGTTCGTGGAGATATCCGTAATGTGGCGATTGTGGCTCACGTCGATCACGGCAAGACCACCCTGGTCAATGCCATGCTTCAGCAGTCCCACGTGTTTAGCGAGCGTGAGGAAGTGCCGGATCGTGTGATGGATTCCAACGATCTGGAACGCGAGAAGGGCATCACCATCCTCGCCAAGAACACGGCAGTGGAATACACCGGCCCGCTGGCTGCCAAGTACGGCCACCCGGAGGGCATCACCCTCAATATCATCGATACCCCCGGCCACGCCGATTTCGGTGGCGAGGTCGAGCGCGGTATCTCCATGGTCGACGGCGTCGTGCTGCTCGTGGACGCCTCCGAAGGCCCGCTGCCGCAGACCCGTTTCGTGCTGCGTAAGGCACTCGAAGCCAAGCTGCCGGTCATCCTGTGCGTGAACAAGGTGGACCGCCCTGACGCCCGTATCGAAGAGGTCGTCGGCGAAACCTCCGACCTGCTGCTCGGTCTGGCCGACGATGTGCAGCACGAGGGCATCGACCTGAATCTCGACCAGCTGCTCGAAATGCCGGTCATCTACTGCGCCGCCAAGGCCGGTTACGCCTCCACCAACCAGCCCGCCGACGGAGGCCTGCCGGACAACGACAACCTTGAGCCGCTGTTCGAAGCCATCATCTCCACCATTCCGGCTCCGGAATATGAAGAGGGTGCTCCGCTGCAGGCTCACGTGGCCAACATCGACTCCTCCGACTTCCTCGGCCGACTCGGCCTGGTCCGTATCTACAACGGCACCCTTGAGAAGGGCAAGACCTATGGTCTGTCCCGTGTGGATAGCTCTCTCGAGAACTTCCGCGTCTCCGAACTGCTGCGCACCCAGGGCCTTGACCGTATCCCGGTCGAGTCCGCAGGCCCCGGCGACATTGTGGCCGTCGCCGGCGTCAACGACATCATGATCGGCGAGACCATCGTTGACCCCAACGATCCGAAGCCGCTGCCGCTCATCCACGTCGATGACCCGGCCATCTCCATGACCTTCGGCACCAACGATTCCCCGCTGGCCGGCACCGAAGGCAAGGATCACAAGCTCACCGCCCGCATGATCAAGGATCGCCTTGACCGCGAGCTCATCGGTAACGTGTCCATCAAGGTGCTGCCCACCGATCGCCCCGACGCTTGGGAAGTCCAGGGCCGTGGTGAGCTGGCGCTGGCCGTGCTCGCCGAGCAGATGCGCCGCGAAGGCTACGAGCTGACCGTCGGCCGTCCCCAGGTGGTCACCAAGAAGATCGACGGTGTGGTCAACGAGCCGATGGAAAACACCACCATCGACGTGCCGGAAGAGTACATGGGTACCGTCACCCAGCTCATGGCAGACCGCAAGGGCCGCATGGACGGCATGACCAACCACGGCTCCGGCTGGGTTCGTCTGCAGTTCACCGTGCCGTCCCGCGGTCTGATCGGCTTCCGTACTGCACTGTTGTCCGCCACTCGCGGCACCGGCATCTCCTCCTCCCTGTCCGCCGGCTATGCGCCGTGGGCTGGCGAGATTACCATCCGCCAGAACGGTTCCATGGTTTCCGATCGTCAGGGTGTGGCCACCCCGTACGCCATGCAGCGTCTGCAGGCCCGTGGCAACTTCTTCGTCGAGCCGCAGTCTCCGGTGTACGAGGGCCAGGTCGTGGGCGTGAACAACAAGCCCGACGAGCTGGATGTGAACATTACGCTGGCCAAGCACATGACCAACATGCGTTCCGCCACCGCCGACGTGCTTGAAACCCTGACCCCGCCGATCAAGATGAGCCTCGAGGAGTCCCTGGACTTCGCCAACGAGGACGAGTGCGTGGAAGTCACCCCTGAGTCCATCCGCGTGCGCAAGATCATCCTCGGCCGCGAGGACTGGTACAAGTGGCGCGCCAAGCAGCGCCGCCAGAACGCCGCCCAGCAGGGTAAGTGATTCCGAATTGCCCCCGCTGGCGGGGGGGCTGTCGGCGGAGCCGACTGGGGTGGTCATCGTAAACCACCCCCAGTCTCACTTCGTTCGACAGCCCCCGCCAGCGGGGGCATGTCTATATCTATACTGAAACGCATGACTGTGAAGAGCAATACCGATTTGCGTCCGTGGTCGCATCGTCAGAACGTGCTGGTCAAAGTATTGATCACGATTGCGGCGGGCGTGGCGTCTGCCTTTGTGGGCACGTTCGCTCATCGTATGGGGGCTGAATTGAACATTCCATACGGATTGGTTCTTGCGTTCCTGATTATCGGCCTGTCGACATGGTGTGCCCGCTCACGCATGGGCGTGGTTGGTCTGGCTTTGCATCTCATCGCATCTTCCCTGACTGCCTGGGGCATGGCCCTGACCACCACCTCAGGCAAGGCGCTGATTGTCGCCGGATTCCAAGGCGAGATGCCGTTCTTCACCCAGCATGCCGGATACATCTGGCTCTATGGCCTGATTCTCGTCCAAGTGATCCTGCTCGTCCTTCCCGCACGCTGGTTCAGCGTTATGCCGAAGCAATCCCGATAGAGACCATCGCTGAGCAAAAGCGCAGCCATCGCCCTCAAACCCGCTACCATAGAACCTTATGGCACGCATGAAACTGTTCTATTTGGGCCCGGAGGGCACATTCACCCATCAGGCGGCAATGACGGCCGCCAATCGGTTCGCACCGCTCGGGGACTTTGACCTCGTTGCTCTACCGGATGTACCTGCCATCATGCAAGCCGTCGAATCGCGTCAGGGTTGGGGCGTGATCGCTTGGGAAAACAACGTCGAAGGGTATGTGGTGCCCAACCTCGATGCCCTGATTGATGCCACTGATGTAGCGGGTTTTGCCCGTGTCAGTGTGGATGTGGCCTTTAATGCTTTCACGGTGCGAGGTCACGGCATTTATGATTGCACCGGCGGCATCGTCAGCGCTCACGCACATGGTCTGGCGCAATGCAAACGATTCATCGCCGAACATCATCTCAAGCCCGAGCCCTCATCGTCCAATGCCGCTGCCTGCCGCGATTTGCAGCCCGGCCAAGTGGCGCTCGGTCCCAGCATCTGTGGTGAGTTGTACAACCTGGATACCCTTGCCGAACATGTGCAGGATTTCGAGGGAGCCCGCACGGAATTCCTTGTCATTGCTCCGCGAGATGTGGTTCAGGATCTCAATGCCCGCGCGCACCGCAATAATGCCGACGATTTTGAAACCATCATCACATTCATTCCGCTGGTCACAGGTCCTGGTGTATTGGCCGATCTGCTTGATGTGCTGCGTGACGCAGGACTGAATATGACCAGCTTCATTTCCCGCCCCATAAAGGGGAACGATGGCACTTATAGTTTCATCGCCACGCTTGATGCCGCGCCGCGGGAGCCCAAGTTCCATGCCGTGCTCGAAGAAATTGCCGAACATGGTGATTGGGCTAAGACTCTGGCTGTATACCCACGTCGTGAACGTCCCAGCCCGCCGGTTGATGCATGGATGTTGCCCGAAGGTGGTGTCCATGTCGATGCTGAGCATCCGTCAGAAGGCTGGCAGCACACCGAAGAGGCCAGGAGGGAATTGTTGTGGTAAATACAGTCGGAATCATTGGACTGGGACTGATTGGCGGTTCTCTTGCCCGGCGCCTGGCCGAGCGGGGCATACGTGTAGTCGCATGGAACCATCGCCCGCATCCTTATGCTCAAGCCGAGGCAGATGGCATATTCTGCAAAAGCACATTGGCTGAGCTCATGGATGCTGAGCCGGATGTGGTCGTGTTGTGCAATCCGCTGAAAGCCATGCCTGCAATGCTTGACTCGTTGGCTCCTCTTATGGTCGAACATCCGCGTACCACCATCACTGATGTGGGCTCGGTCAAAGGCATGGTTCGCGAGCAGGTCGAAGCCGCCGGATTGGGGGAGTGCTATGTGGGTGCCCACCCGATGGCCGGCAACGAATTGTCCGGTTGGCAGGCTGCAGACCCGCATCTGTACGATGATGCACTATGGGCGGTGACCGTTGATAGTGCCACGAATTATCAACGATTCCTTGACGTGGCCGCTTTGATTACCAAAGGTGTTGGCAACCGTCTCATCGTGCTGGACGATGAGACGCACGACAAAGCTGCGGCAATGATCTCCCATATGCCACACGTGGTATCCACCGCGTTGATCAACGAACTGTCTGCCTACCCCGATCGCAATATTGCGGCCGCATTGGCCGCTGGCTGCTGGAGGGATATGACCCGTGTGGCTCTGACCGACCCTAATCGCACGCGTGCGATGGTCGAGGAGGATGCGTTGAATGTCGAAGCGTTGCTTCGCCGTATGGCCAAGCGTCTGACTGATATGGCCGACCAATTGCATGACGGCGACGAAACCGACGTGATTCGGTTCTTTGCTGAAGGCAACCCGTTCCGCCAGTACAAGTCCGCACTCATACATGCGAGTGACGGTGCAGCCGAGAGCTTGCCGGAACGCGAGCTTACCGTTCCTGAATCCGGTTGGCAGCAGACCTTGCTGTTTTCCGCGCGCAGAGGTGAAGCCATCATCGGCTTCGTCAACCCGCGTCAGGCGATTATTCAGCTGCGCCCTGCCATGTAGTCAATACCGTTGCTCACAGGTACGACGAGTACAGTGGAATGCGTATCGAAGTTGATATATCGGGAACGGCAAGGGGATGATGATTATGACGTTGCCCAGGCAGATTCCAACAGGCGCGCGAGTGGTGGTGCGTGTTACCGAGGGCGTGGATCCCACTGACCATCGTATGAAATTCCGCGATTACGTGGGTCATGTGGTCTCATGGGACGGCTACACGTTGGAACTGGTGCGTGACGCCGCGGCCAACGGCTCTCGTCCAGCACAAAACGTGACGATTCATCAGGAGCAAATCGCCACATTGAAGCCGATACCGGAGCGTCCGGTCACGCCTCCGAGGCCGTAACGACTGCTTAGCGACAGAAATTCAGGAAATAAGTGGCTTCGCCCTGAAATACTGTCGCTGACAGTAACTCAGTGACAGAAATTCAGGAAATAAACGGCTTCACCCTAAAATCCTGTTGCTGACTGCGACTCAGCGACAGAAGTTCAGGACGAAAGGGGTTATTTCCTGAATATCTGTCGCTGGGCGAGATGAATGATGACGAGATTATTGGGTTACTCCGAGATATCAGTGAATATTGCGAGGTGACAGCAGTTACTCCGAGGCAACAGCATCCAGAACCGGCTGCTTGAGCGCGCGAGAGGCAGGCGAGACGGAGGCGATGAGACCCACCAGAATCGAGAGCACGAGGAACACTCCGAGCTGATCCCACGGAATGCTGAGCACACTCAGACCGTCGGCCTCGTACACCGCGCGAATCACAGCGCCTGCCGCGACGCCGACCACCATGCCCATCACCGTGCCGAACACGGCGATAATGGCCGCTTCGATGCCCAACATGCCTCGCACCTGGCCACGCGACGTGCCGATGGCCCTCAACAGACCGATTTCCTTGGTGCGTTCGGACACGGATAACGCCAACGTGTTCACAATGCCGAAAACCGCAATCACAATGGACAATGCCAACAGCGCATAAAGCACCAACAGAATCTGATCGACCATCGAGCCCATCGTGGACTTGTATTCGTCGCGGTTCATCACCGAAATCACGTAGTACGGCTTGACCGCCTTCTTGATGCGCTGCTCCAACTTGTCGAGATTCTCGCCCGGCTTGGCCACCAGATACATCTGCATGGTGAACATCGTCTGCTTGGTTCCCAGCTGGTCGCCCAAATCATCATTGACGAACACGCACGAGCGGTATACCGAATTCGAGATGATCGCACCGACTTTGAGCTTCTTGGTTGCCGTGACCTGCTTGGTTTTCACCAAAGTTGCAGGATCCACGTTTTGAGCCTGCTGCGTGACTTGCTGAATCTCATCGGATTTGGCCTGCGCTCCCGCCGCATCGCCAGCCAATGCCAGCTTCTGCGCCTCTTCGGTCAACGATTGAATTTGAGCCTGAACCTGTGTCTGATAGTCGGCCTGTGCCTGGGCGGTGGCCTCCTCGTCTGCCGTCGTGTTCTCGGTGGACACCTTTACGGTGTCGCCGACTTTCCATCCTTGATCGTCGGCGATGTCTTCGCCGACCACCAGTTCGCCGCCACGCAATGCTTTATTCGCGTCACCTGCAATGATTTCGGGCGCGAACACGTCAGTGAACAGGGAATCCTGAGCCGCGAACGTCATGCCCTTGACCTGCTTGCCGTCATACTTCGCACCGAAAATCATTCGATTTGAAGACACGGACTTCAGCCCATCTACACCTTTAATCGCTTCGACGGCATTATCGGGAATCTGGCCGGATGCCGCGGACGATATGGAGAAATCAGCCTTTAATCCAGTGTCGACGATGTCATTCACCGAGGCCTTGGCCGAGGTGGCCACCACGCTCAGGCAGGAGACGATTGCCACGCCCACGAATAGGGCCGCCGCCGTGTTCGAGGTGCGGCGCTTGTGTCGGGAGAGATTACGAGTGGCGAGCCGGCCCGTTACCTGGAACACATGCGCCGGAATCCAGCCCAAAACCGCGCCGGCAGGGGAGACCCAAGCCGGGCCCGCCACAATAACGCCAATGACGATAAGCGCCGCGCCCACGCCAAGCGGCCAGCCGGTGCCGGTCCAGGAAGCGAAGTCGTTGAGCCAGCCGATTAGCGTCGGATCGCCGTCCGCCAGTGCGATGCGGCAGGTCCAGGCCCAGGTCAGTGCGCCCACCACAATCATCGTGGTGCCGATGATGCCGCGAGTCAATACCGGCTTCTCCGGGTTCACGGTCTCGTTCATTGCCTGAATGGGCGGGGCCATTGCGGCACGACTGGCCGGCAACGCCGCGCCGATCAGCGTGACGATCAGGCCTACCGCGAGACCAACCAGCATGTCCGAGACGCTCGGATTCGAGGATCCGGTCATCGGCGTGCCCATCTGACCCATCATCGCGACGATGCCTTTGACCATGCCCCAGCCGAGCCCGATACCGATGCCGGAACCGACCACACCGAGCACAATCGCCTGCACGATCACCGTGGTGAACACTTGGGCGGGGGAGGCTCCTATTGATCGCAGCACTGCGTAGCCGCGCATTGATTCGCGCACGATCATCGAGAACGTGTTCGCGATGATGAACGAGCCCACGAACAGGGCAATTACCGCGAAAATAAGAATCAATGGCTGAACGAAGCCCAGTGCCTCCTGCGCGGATTGGGTCGACTCGTCGCGCAGCTGGTTGCCGGTGATGGCATGTGCTTTGGAGCCGGCAGGCAACGCCTTATTGATACGGTCGGCGAGTTCCTGCTGCGCCTGCTCGTCCAGCGGGGTTTTGAGGTTACCGTAGATACCGATCTGGTCGGTCTTATCCGGGTCGTCGCTTTGCTGGGTGGCGTACGTCTTGGCCAAAGATGGTGGAATATCGATGATGATGGCACCGGCAAGCGAGGAATCCAGATCGAAGATACCGGTTACCGTTACGTCTTTCGGCCCGTCCGGGTAGACGACTTTGGTTTTGTCTCCAACCTTCAGATTCGCCTTCTCGGCGGCAAAGGAATGCAAGGCGATTTCGTCGTCCGAGGTGGGGTATGTGCCCGAAGTGAATGTGGCGGAACGCCATGGCACATCCTTGCCAAAGCCCACGGCCAATGTCGGCGCTCCCATGGTGGATACGGCCGCGCCGTCCTTACCGACCAGCACCGTGCCGGACACGGAATACACGACTTCCGCGCTTTTCACGCCCTTGACGTCGCCGATGGTCGAGGCCAGATCGACGTTGATGGTGTTATAGGTTTTCGAGGAAGACGAGGCGGCCATCAGGCCGGAGGAGTCGGATTTGACTTCTTTTGAGCCGCGAACATATACGTCATGGTCGGCGCTGGTGCCCATCATGTCGGAGACCTGGTTGTTCATCATTTCACGGAAACAGAACGAGCCGACCACAAAGCTCACGCCTAGTGCGATGGCGATGATGGACATGACGAATCGCCCGAAATGCGCGCGGGCGTCGCGCAATCCGATTTTGATCATGCTTGTGCCACCTTGCCGGCCTCATCCGCACCGTCATCGGCAAAGACCTCAAGAATCTGCTCATAGGTGGGGTGGTCGAGATCCTGCGTAATATGGCCATCGGCCAAAACCAGCACACGGTCGGCGTAGGAGGCGGCGCGCGGATCATGCGTCACCATCACAATGGACTGGCCATATTCGGCCACGGACTGCTTCAGGAAGCCCAATACCTCACGTGAAGAACGAGAATCGAGGTTACCGGTGGGCTCATCGGCGAAAATCACGGACGGGCGGGCCATCATCGCACGGGCGCAGGCCACGCGCTGCTGCTGTCCGCCGGACAGCTGGCTTGGCCGGTGGGTGAGTCGCTTCTCCAGCCCGACCACCTTGACCACCTGCTTGAACCAATCGCGGTCAATCGGCTTCTTCGCAATTTGCAAAGGCAGCAGGATGTTCTCTTCAGCGCAGAGCGTGGGTACCAGATTGAACGACTGGAAGATGAATCCTATCTGCGCACGTCTCAAGTCGGTGAGCTGCTTCTGGCCCATCGAAGACACTTCGAGGCCTTCGACAAACACCTTGCCGGAAGTCGGTTGGTCGAGTCCCGCCATGCAATGCATCAGCGTGGACTTGCCTGAGCCGGACGGGCCCATGATTGCGGTCATCTGGCCGCGCTGGAATTCCACGTTCACATGATCCAGCGCCACTACCTGGCTGTCGGCGTCACCGTAGGTTTTCGTCAGATCTACGGCCCGCGCCACCACATGGTCGTGCTGTTCCTCGGCCTGTTCGATGCTTTGTGCGACGCCCTTTGCGCTGTGCCGTGCCATACTGCTCCAATCATCATGGAAGTTCGTTTCTTTGCGGCCAATACGGTTTCGTTCCCTGAGTCAAGGCCGGTTGGCGTTGTCACGGCAAAGGGGTACCCGTGTATGGGGCCGCTCTGTGCCTATAGTTTATCTGACAGTAGGCTCACAAGACTCGACAGAGGAGCGATAAGTATGCGGTTTAGCAGTGACGTCGACTCCTTTATTTCCTATCTGAGAGCTAATCGTGGGCTATCCGCTAATACGCTAAAAGCGTATCGTTGCGACATTGAGGCTTGTCTCCACCTATTCGAGTTGCGTGGTGTGGTCAGCCTGAACGAAATCACGCTGAATGATCTGCGTAGTTGGATGGCAACGGAATCGCACAATCACGCCAGAAGCAGTATGGCCCGCAAAACCGTAGCGGTACGAGGTTTCTTCGCTTGGGGCTATGAGCATGGCGTGGTTGGTGTCAATCCGGCCGCCACATTAATGACCCCCTCGATTCCTAACACCTTGCCGACTGTACTTACTGAATCGCAGGCCGAGCAGCTTCTTGATTGTGCTGAGCATAGTGAGGCCCTGCAACGGAAGAATCGTGATATCTCCAATGACTTCTCGGCTGATGGTCCTCATTCCGCTCGTGGGCGGAGCGCGGATCGGGCGAGGGAAATCGCCGAACGCCAGCGGGATGTGGCGATTCTCGAATTGCTGTATGCCACCGGCATCCGCGTGGCTGAATTGGTTTCTTTGGATATTCGTGATGTCGACTTTTCCAATCGCACCGTCAGAGTGACCGGTAAAGGCAACAAGCAACGGGTGGTTCCGTTTGGATTGCCTGCGGAGCAGGCATTGCAGGACTGGATCGATTATGGACGGCCAGCGCTGGCTCGTTTGGCGATTGAAAAAGCCGTCCCCCCGAACGGTATTTCTTCAGACGAGGGAGCCTTGTTCCTCGGTATGCGTGGTAAACGGCTGAACCAGCGTGTGGCGCGTGAAATCGTGCATAAGGCCGCACGTGAAGCGGGCGTTCCGGACATCAGCCCGCATGCCTTGCGCCATTCGGCAGCCACGCACATGTTGGATGGGGGAGCTGATTTGAGGGAAGTGCAGGAGATGCTTGGGCATTCCTCCTTGAAAACCACACAACGCTATACGCACGTGTCCATCGAGCAGCTCAAAAACCGTTACGGTCAGGCATTCCCCCGAGCATGACCACTATGTGGACGCTGGTTAACAAACTTAGCAAAGGCTGAACATAGCCGGTAAATGGACCATGATTTTACATAGGCGTAACAAAAAAGCAACTGGTTGTCTCCCAAGTGCGCAAAAATGTCAGGCAATCAGCAACGGGTTGGATTGTTCGAGACATCGTGAGATGCAAGTCTCACGGGTGACGGGGAATCCAGTCCCGTTCGCATGAGGCGGGGCTGAGACGTCCTGCAACCTAATGAATAGGAGAAATCATATGAAGAAGAAAGCTCTTGCTTTCGCTGCCATGGCTTGCTCCGTGGCCATGCTGCTGAGCGCCTGCGGCGGCTCCAACAGCAATGCTGCCTCCGGTAACACCGCTGGCTCCAACATCATCACTGCGTACAACTCCGAACCGCAGAACCCGCTGATCCCGGGCAACACCAACGAAACCGGCGGCGGCAAGCCGGTCGACCTGCTGTTCTCCCGTCTGGTCTCCTTCGACAAGGACGGCAAGGCTTCCAACGAAGTGGCCGAGTCCATCACCCCGAACGATGACGCCACCCAGTACACCATCAAGATCAAGTCCGGCTGGAAGTTCACCGACGGCACTCCGGTGACCGCTGAGTCCTTCACCAAGGCCTGGTCCTACGTGGCCAACGCCAAGAACGCCCAGAAGTGCTCCTCCTTCTTCTCCGCCATCGCCGGCTATGACGATCTGCAGAAGGATGGCCTCAAGGGTGACGAGCAGCTCTCCGGCCTCAAGGTCGTGGACGACACCACCTTCACCGTTGACCTGAACCAGTCCGACTCCGTGTTCCCGATTAAGGTCGGCTACTCGGCCTTTGCCCCGCTGCCTGAGTCCTTCTACAAGGACCCGAAGGCCTTCGGCGAGAAGCCTGTCTCCAATGGCCCGTACAAGCTGGACCACTGGGATCACAACAAGGAAATCGCCCTCGTCAAGAACCCTGACTATAAGGGTAACGAGCAGCCCAAGAACGACGGCGTGACCTTCAAGGTCTACACCGACGACTCCGCCGCTTACCGTGACATTCAGGCCGGCAACCTCGACGTGATGGAATCCGTCCCGGCCGCCTTCACCAAGACCTTCAAGACCGACAAGAAGGTCCAGGCTTACTCCGAGGCCGGCTCCGTCATCCAGACCTTCACCATCCCGTCCTCCCTTGACCACTTCAAGAACGACGAGGAAGGCCAGCTGCGTCGTCAGGCCATCTCCATGGCCATCAACCGTGACCAGCTCATCGACAAGGTGCTCAACGGCAACGCCACCGCCGCCACCGAGTTCACCTCCCCGAAGACCCCGGGCTACTCCGACTCCCTCAAGGGTGCCGACAACCTGAAGTTCAACGCCTCCAAGGCCAAGGAACTGTGGGCCAAGGCTGACGCCATCTCCAAGTACGACGGCCAGCTCACCTTCTCCTACAACGCCGATGGTGGTGCCAAGCCGATTTACGACGCCGTCGTGAACCAGCTCAAGAACAACCTGGGCATCGACGCGGCCACCAACCCGATCCCGACCTTCCAGGAATTCCGTGACGCCGTCACCAACCGTCAGATGAAGGGCGCCTTCCGTACCGGCTGGCAGCCTGACTACCCGTCCGCCGAGAACTACCTGTGGCAGCTGTACTCCACCGCTGCTGCTGACGGCAACGGCTCCAACGACGGTGACTACAAGAACCCGGCCTTCGACGACATGTGCAAGCAGGCCGCCGCCGCCAAGTCCGTCGATGACGCCAACAAGCTGTACCAGCAGGCTGAGGAAATCCTCCTCAACGACCTTCCGGCCATCCCGCTGTACTACTCCAACGCCAACGGTGCGGCTTCCCTCAACGTGAAGTCCGGCTACGCCTTCGATTGGCAGAACCTCCCGACCTACACCGAGATGTCCAAGAAGTGAGTCTGACTCACTGAACGGATACCGTTAGGTAGTTCGGAAATAAAGGGCGAGGATCGCAAGATCCCCGCCCTTTATTGTGTTGTGTGAGGGGTGCTTGCTCCCGCTGGCGGGAGCTGTCGCCGTAGGCGACTGAGGGTGGTGACACCATGATGAACCACCCTCAGTCTCGCTTCGCGAGCCAGCTCCCGACAGCGGGAACCAAGTTAAAGTATCCACTATCCGACCGCAACCATGGACATATCCACCAGTATTGCCCAATCTCAAACCTTGCGTTAACGCAAATTTACATATCACAGTCCGGGCATGCGGTAAACTGTCGGAGTATTTATCGACCGGAAGGGGTCTTGTTATACCCTTTCTGGCCGGTCTAGGAAATAAGGAGCAACCGTATGGGTAAGTATCTTCTGCGACGCATTCTGCAGATGATCCCCGTGGTTCTCGGTACGACTCTTCTGGTATATGCCCTTGTATTCGCCCTGCCGGGCGACCCCGTCAAGGCCATGTTCGGAGACAAGCCTGTCAATGAGGCCGTCGCAGCCCAGATCCGCGCAGAATACCATCTCGACCAGCCGTTCATCGTTCAGTACTTTATCTACCTGAAGAATGCACTGACCCTGAACTTCGGCGATACCTTCGCCGGGCAGCCTGTTCTCGACGAAATCGCCCGCGCCTTCCCGGTCACCATCCGGCTCGGCTTGATGGCGTTCGTGTTCGAGGCGATCTTCGGCGTGGTCTTCGGCATCATCTCGGGCCTCAAGAAGGGCAAGTGGTACGACACCGTCATCCTGATCGTCTCCCTGCTGCTTATTTCCGTGCCGACCTTCGTCACCGGCTTTGTCATGCAATATGTCTTTGGTATTCAGTGGGCGATATTGCCGGTGACGGCAGGCGCCGACCCCGGCTTCCTCGACCTGCTCATGCCGGCCATGGTGCTCGGATCGGCGTCGATGGCCTACATCATCCGACTCACCCGCTCCGAAATCTCCTCCAACATCGCCGAGGATTACGTGCGCACCGCGCGCGCCAAGGGCATGTCGAACGGTCAGGTCATGCTGCGCCACGTGCTGCGCAACTCCCTGATTCCAGTCGTCACTTACCTGGGCCAGGACATCGGCGGCCTGATGGGTGGTGCCATGATCACCGAGCAGATCTTCAACATCCACGGCATCGGCTTCCTCACCTACCAGTCCATTCTGAAGGGCGAGGCAAACCTGGTGGTGTCCATCGTCACGTTGCTCATGCTGATCTTCGTAGTGTGCAACCTCGTTGTCGACATGCTGTACGCGGCCCTCGATCCGCGTATCCGCTACGCGTGATAGGGAGAAGTGAGTCACATGGCAAACGAAACCACTGAAAACGAGCTCAACCAGACCGGCGAGCCGGGAACCGAATACTTCATGGAAACCCTGCCCGGTCAGGACCGTTATGTAGCCCCCCTCGAGGAGACCCCGCTGCAGGACGTCGATTCCGTCGATGAATCCGCACCGGCCACCAGCATGTGGGCCGACGCCTGGCGAACCCTGCGCCGCAACCCGCTGTTCATCATCTCCGGCCTGCTGATCCTATTCATCATCGTGGTGGCCATCGCCCCCGGTCTGTTCACCAAGCAGGATCCGAACGCCTGCGATCTGGGCAACTCCTTGAGCCCCGCCTCCGCCGGACATCCCTTCGGCTTCGACCTGCAGGGCTGCGACGTGTACACCCGCGTGGTCTACGGCACCCGTACCTCACTGTCCGTCGGCGTGCTCTCCACGCTACTAGTCGTGATCGTCGGCACCCTGATCGGCGCCGTCGCCGGCTTCTTCGGCGGCTGGGTCGACGCGGTGCTGAGCCGCATCAACGACATCTTCTTCGCGCTGCCCATGCTGCTCGGCGCCATCGTGGTGCTCCAGATGTTCAAGACCTCCAAGTCCATATGGAAGATCGTGCTGGTGTTGACGCTCTTCGGCTGGGTCGGCGTATGCCGCATCGCCCGCAGCGCCGTGCTGGAATCGAAGAACCTCGAATTCAACACCGCCTCCACGGCCCTCGGCTCCACGCCGGCCAGAAACCTGTTCCGCCACATTCTGCCGAACTCCCTGGCCCCGATCATCGTCATCGCCACCACCTCGCTGGCCTCCTACATCGTGGCGGAAGCGACGCTGAGCTTCCTCGGCGTCGGCCTGCCGACCACCACGGTGAGCTGGGGCGGCGACATCTCCAGCGCGCAGACCAACCTGCAGACCGATCCGATGGTGCTGTTCTACCCGTCCGCCGCACTGGCCATCACCGTGCTTGCGTTCATCATGATGGGCGACGCCGTCAAGGACGCCCTCGACCCGAAGAGCCGAACGGCCTGAGCAAGGGGAGTGGAGAAAGACAATGACTGACAATACCAACGCCACGATGCTGGCCATGCAGAAAGAGCATGGCCCGCTGCTGGAAGTCCGGAACCTGGCCATCGACTTCACCACCGACACCGGCAAGCCGGTGCATGCGGTGCGCGACGCCAACTTCACCGTCTACCCCGGCCAGTGGGTGGCCATCGTGGGCGAATCCGGCTCCGGCAAATCCACCTCCGCCATGGCTGTGCTGGGCCTGCTGCCCGGCACCGGTCACGTGGTCAACGGCTCCATCAAGCTTGACGGCGAGGAAATCGCCGGCGCCAAGCAGAGCGAGTTCGACAAGCTGCGCGGTACCAAGATGGGCCTCGTGCCTCAGGACCCGATGAGCAACCTCAACCCGGTGTGGCGTATCGGCACCCAGGTCAAGGAAGCGCTGAAGGCCAACAACATGGACGTGGACCATGAGAAGCGCTCCGCCCTCGCTAAGGCTCTGGCCGGTGACGAGGTCGAAGTCAAGGGCAACGACGACGAGACCTTCCTCGGCGCCAAGGAACTGCCCGAGCTCATGACCGAGGCCAAGAAGGCCCTGACCGAAGCCGGCGTGTCCGGCGAGGCCTTCGACAAGGCCGTCGCCCGCTTCACCAACGAATGGGTTCCGGGCTCCGAAACCCGTTGGCGCGTGGCCGACGACCTCATCAAGGCCGGCGTGGCCGACGATCAGGCCTGGTACCTCGCCAAGAAGTACGTCATCGGCTCCACAATGGATGACCGTATCGCGGGTCTGCTGTCCGAGGCCGGTCTGCCCGACGCCGCTACCCGTGCCCGTCAGTTCCCGCACGAGTTCTCCGGTGGTATGCGCCAGCGTGCGCTCATCGCCATCGGTCTGGCCTGCCGCCCTGACCTGCTGATTGCCGACGAGCCGACCTCCGCTCTGGACGTGACCGTGCAGAAGCGCATCCTCGACCACCTGCACATGCTCACCGACTCACTGGGCACCGCCGTGCTGTTCATCACCCACGATCTGGGCCTTGCCGCTGAGCGTGCCCAGCGCATTGTCGTGATGTACAAGGGTCAGGTCGTCGAATCCGGTCCGTCCCTCGAGGTGCTGCAGCACCCGCAGCACCCGTACACCAAGCGACTCGTGGCTGCCGCCCCGTCGCTGGCCTCCCAGCGCATCATCTCCGCCAAGGAGCGCGGTGAGAACGCGGACGCCCTGCTTGGCCACCACATCGCCGGCGAAAGCACGCTTGAGAAAAGCGAGCACATCATCACCGTCGACCACCTGACCAAGGAATTCAAGCTGCCCCGCAAGAAGGAGATGTTCAAGGCCGTCGACGACGTGTCCTTCTCCGTCAAGCGTGGCACCACCCTGGCCATCGTGGGCGAATCCGGTTCCGGCAAGTCCACCGTGGCGAACATGGTGCTTCACCTGCTGAAGCCCACTTCCGGCAAAGTGTTCTACGAAGGCCGCGACACCTCCACGTTCAAGGCCAAGGATCTGCTCGGTTTCCGCCGCCATGTGCAGCCGGTGTTCCAGAACCCGTACGGTTCGCTCGACCCGATGTACTCCATCTTCCGTTCCATTGAGGAGCCGCTGCGCATCCACAAGATTGGCGATAAGAAGTCGCGTGCCAATCGTGTCAAGGAACTGCTGGACATGGTCGAGATGCCGGCTTCCGTGATGGGTCGTTACCCGAACGAGCTCTCCGGCGGCCAGCGTCAGCGCATCGCCATCGCACGAGCCATGGCTCTGGATCCGGACGTCATCGTGTGCGATGAGGCCGTCTCCGCCTTGGACGTGCTGGTACAGGATCAGGTGCTGCGCCTGCTCAACGACCTGCAGGCCGAAAAGGGCCTGAGCTATCTGTTCATCACCCACGATCTGGCCGTGGTTCGCCAGATCGCCGATGAGGTCGTGGTGATGCAGCATGGCAAGCTCGTGGAGCACGCCACCACCGATGAGGTCTTCGACCACCCGCAGAAGCAGTACACCCGAGACCTGCTCGACGCCATCCCCGGCGGCAAGCTCCAGCTCGGTCTGGACTGATAATCTGCGTTTGAGCGCATAGTATTGGGGTCTTTCCATCCGTGGAAAGACCCCAATATTCATATGTGTCGGTTTGCATGATGGTTCGCGTGGGACGAAAGGCAAAAATCGGTGTTTTTCCGATGTTGTCCCACAATTTGTGGGACAACATCAACATCAATCGATAGACATGAGTGTTGTCCCACAGTAGATTTCTCACGAAGCCCGGAATTACGCCATTCTTGGCGTAGTCGATAATTACTCATGATGCGGGGCGTGGGACGACCCGCAAAAATCGTCGATTTTCGGATGTTGTCCCACAGAATACGTCATACCTCGTATGTGATTGTGAGTGGGGCGTGATCGGACCAGCGCTTATCATATGTGGGTGCCTTGTCGATGACGAATCCGCGTGCGGTCTCCGCCAACTCGGGCGTGGCGAACTGGTAGTCGATTCTCCAGCCGACATTGTTGTCGAAGGCGCGCCCTCGTTGGCTCCACCATGTGTACGGCCCCTGAATATCACCGGTCAACGAACGCATCACATCCACGAACTCGTATTCGTCCAGCCATTTGTCCACGTAGGCACGTTCTTCGGGCAGGAATCCGGCGTGCTTCTCATTGGCCTTGGCGTTCTTGATATCGAGCGGCGTGTGTGCGATGTTGAAATCGCCGCATAATACAGCCTGCTTGCCGCCATGTGCGGCTTCATCACGAAGCGCGCCCATGCGGGCCAGCATAGTGTCCAGAAAACGATACTTCTGTTCCATTTTGGTCGGATCATCGGTGTTGCCGGCATGTATGTACACGGATGCCACGGTGATCGTATAGCCCTCAGGCGTTTTGACATCGGTTTCGATCCAACGCCCCGAATCCACATCCTCGCTCAGACCTGGCAGACCATATCGCTTGTCAAGCACTTCCAAGTCGGTGAGCAGCCCGACTCCCGCGCGGCCTTTCACCCGGCAGACCTCGTTCATGGTATGGAGGTCGGCCGGCGCGTCGATTTTGCCGGCGGCGGCGTATTCAAAACCAAATTCATCGAAAATGGAATCGACATCGTCCTGAGGTGCGCGAACCTCCTGCATGCACCAGACATCCGGTGCATGCTTGCCGGCCCAATCCTCGATGCCCTTGCGCTTGGCCGCACGAATGCCGTTGACGTTAGACGTGGTAATGGTGATGGTCATGCGGCCATACTATTGTGGCCTCCCTACGAATCGAACCGGACACCGGCGGCCGCGATGCTCAGCTTTCTCTAAGCCTGAGTGCTAGTGTTAGCAAGGTTGCAACCGTTATACGAAACGAGGAATCATGGGACTGTTCGGATTCGGCAAGAAGAAGGACAAGAAGGAAACCGAGCCGGCCGTAGAGCCTGTCGACGAGGACAAGGTGGCTGCCGAGGCCGCAAACGCCGCAGCAAAGGCGGAAAGCGCTGAAACCGTATTGACGGAACCTTCCAGCGAGTACGTGGGCCGTGGCGAGGAACGCGGTCCGTGGGATGTGAACGACGAAGAAGTACCCGACTACGATGACTATCTGGATCTGGGTGCCTACTATCTGCCGTTCATGCAGAACATCGAACTGCGCATCAAGGCCAACCGCGCCACCCAGCAGGTGCTTGGTTCCACCATCACCTATGGCAAGTCCAGCTTGGAAATCGAAGCGTTCGCAGCTCCCAAGACCCTGGGGCTCTGGGATGATGTGCGCGCTGATCTGATTGAGGCCAACAAGGCTGCATCCGAGGTCGAAGGCGTGTTTGGCACCGAGCTGAAGCTGCCGGTCAACGTCAAAGGCGGCAAGACCGTGAACACCCGAATCGTCGGCGTGGACGGTCCGCGTTGGATGCTGCGTGGCATCTTCTCCGGTGTCGCTGCCACCGATCCGGACAGCCCGGAGACCGAGGCACTGAACAAATTCTTTGCGGACATCGTGGTTGAGCGCGGCGAAGAGCCGCTGGCTCCGCGCGATCTGATTCCGATGCACCCGCCCGTGGCACCTGCCGAGCGCAAGGCCGCCGCCGAAGCCGGTGAGGAGAATGGCAAGGAACACTTCAAGGACATTCCGGACAACAAGCCGAAGGGTCCGCTGAGCCAGGACCAGCAGACCGAAGTGAAGACCACGCTGTCTCGCGGCCCGATGTTCTCCGAAGTTCGCTGATTTATAGGAAGAGACTTGGCAGACAACAAACGCACCGGCCTGTCCGCTCTAGCCGACGCCGGCAATGAAGGCGAGGATTTCTCCGTCATCGACGCCATCGGTGGCCCGCGTGGCGTTATCGAATCCATGCTGCCCGGCGTGGTATTCGTCGTGCTGTTCGTGGTCACGAGCAATCTGAACCTCACCATCGCCGTTTCGGCTATTTTGGCGGTGTTGCAGGTTATCGCGCGCCTGATTCAACGCCAATCGGTGATGGGCGCGGTTTCCGGCCTGGTGGCGGTCGGCATCTGCCTGATTTGGGCATGGCAGACCCATGAGGCCCGTAACTACTACATCTTCGGATTCATTACCAATGCCGGCTATGCCGCATTGCTTGCCGTCTCATTGATTGCACGGGTACCCGGCCTCGGACTGGTCGTCGAATTCATCCGTAGCCTGCCTACTGAGCATTTCAAGGCGTGGTTCAACGACTGGATGAGTGATAAGGCATTGAAACGTGCCTACATGATCATCACCGGTCTATGGGTCGGTCTGTTCCTGCTGCGATTGGCAGTGCAGGTGCCGCTGTATCTGACCAATCATGTGGCCGCGCTTGGTGTGGCCCGTCTGCTTATGGGCATCCCGTTCTGGGCGCTGGCGATTTGGGTGAGCTACCTCATCATCGCCACACCAATGCACCGTCATAAAGCCGTGGCTACTCAGAACGTTACGCAATCCGAATCGGGATCTGCGGCTGAGGCCGTCAGCGAACCCGTGGCGGGCAAAACCGGAAAGGACAGCGATGCAAGCTGAAGTCCGCATCGAGCGATACGCCGATCAGGGCCGCTGCGTGGCCCATATCGATGGCCGCGTGGTGTTCGTCCGCTTTGCCTTGCCCGGCGAACTGGTACGCATTGAACTTGACGAACCTCATGATCGCGATGATCGGTTCTGGACCGGTGAAGTTATCGAAGTGCTCGAAGCATCCGAGGACCGTGTTGATCCGGCTTGGTCGCTTGCCGGCCCGCTGGCGATGGGCGGGGGAGTCGGCGGAGCGGATCTCGTGCACGTCTCGCTGCCCGGCCAGCTCAAGTGGAAAGCCGTCACCGTTTCCGAGCAGATGAGCCGGCTCGGTCATATCGATGTGGCCGTGCCAATCGATCGCATGCCCGGTGATGAGGAGCTTGACGGTCTTCACTGGCGCACCCGCATCGAAATGATTGCCGACGAGAACGGCAAGCCGTCCATGCGCCGGCGCGGTACGCATACTCGCGTGGCCATCGACACCATGCCTCTCGCCACCCGCGCATTGCTGGACGTGGCCGAGCGCGAGCATGTGTGGGAGGGCGACTTTGAGCCCGGCTCCCAGATCCGTCTGTCCGTACCTGAGCCGCGTGGCGACGCTGATATTGCTGCAGATGACTATGCCGTGCTTATCGATGGCGAGCTGCGTAATGGCTCCCAGCTGCTCACTGAACAGGTGACCATCAACGGCAAGACCTTCGATTATCGGGTTGATGCCAACGGTTTCTGGCAGGTGCATCGTCAGGCACCGATTGCACTCGGCACGCATGTGATCAGTCAGGTCAACCAGCAGTTGCAGGGTGCTGTGGCACCTGTGATCTGGGACTTGTACTCGGGCTCCGGTCTGTTCACCCTGCCACTGGCCACCATGACCGGTGAACGCACTCGCATGCTTAGCGTGGAAGGCGCGCGCGTGGCCGTGAAGAATGCCCAGCGCAACCTGCGTGCCATGAATCTGAACGACGTGGATGCCCGTGCCGGAGATGTCTCCAGAACGTTGGAACATGTGCCCGCGCACTTGGCCAAGCCGGATATCGTGGTGCTCGACCCGCCTCGCGCCGGTGCCCGTGCCAAGGTCTGCTGTCAGATTGCGGCGGCCGGTGCCTCCAGCGTGGTCTACATTGCCTGCGACCCCACCAGCCTTGCTCGCGATACCGCCACCCTGATTGGAGAGGGATACGAGCTCAAGGACATCCGTGCCTTCGACATCTATCCGATGACCCACCACGTCGAGACAGTGGCCGTTTTCAGCCGTTGACGGGTGGGTCTATGATGCGTCGAATTCTGAGGTTGTTGGCCTGTGGGGCGGTCGTATTGTCATTGGTCGCTTGCACGCCGACCGGTCGCGCCGTCGGCGATACGCAAGACAGCATGCCATCGGTGGCCCATGATTCGACGCACAAAACGGATATCACCGTCGGTTTCGTCGGATCGACCGATACCGCGGCGGACAAGAAGGCCATCGATGCGCTGGCCGATGACACTCTCAACGTGTATTACGCCTCGCTGGACACGTCGGGCGATTCTGAAACTGCTGACAAGATCGCGGCCACCGCGCAGCAAGGTATCACCGATTTCGTGGACCGCGCAGTCAAAATCGTAATCATCAGCGGCATCGATGTCACCGACGCGAATCGAGACAGTTGGAACCAGGCGCTGACCAATGTGCGCGAAGCCGGCATTCCCGTCGCCCTGCTCAATCCCAAGCATGCGCCCGAAGACGAACTGCTATACGCTGCCATTCTTAACACAGACGATGCTGCTAGTGCCAAGTCTGTCTCCATTGCCGATGCAGTCATCACCATCGCCCGCGACGAACCCCACGACCGCACCATCGCCGTTGCCACAGAGTAAATATAAATCAAATCATCCTTGAATCGTAGCGAATTATGGAATCCGGCACGGTAGGCTGGAAGATATGAGTGCAACAGCAGCTGTGGAAATGCCTGAGATCAGCGAAACCGGTCTTACTGTCAAGGAAGTGTCGCAGCGTATTGAAAGCGGCCAATCGAATGCGGTGAAAACCTCCACCTCGCGTTCGGTTAAGGACATCGTACGAGCCAACGTATTCACGTTGTTCAATGGCATCATCTTCGTGGCCATGGTCATGGTGCTGGTCACCGGCTCGTGGCGGGATGCGGTGTTCGGCTTCGTCATCATCATCAACACGGGTATCGGCATTTTCACTGAGCTCAAGGCCAAGCGCACGCTGGACAAGCTCTCCATTCTTGTGGCCTCTGATTTTCTGGTGCGCCGCGACGGCGAGGATGTCGAAGTGCCGCACAACGAAATCGTGCTCGGCGATCTGCTGTGGATTCGTTCCGGCGAACAGGTGCCTGCCGACGGTCAGATCATCCAGACCTGGGGACTGGAACTCGACGAATCCATGCTCACCGGCGAATCGCGTACCGTGCGCCACAAAGTGGGGGAGCAAGTCTATTCCGGAGCCACTGCGGTTTCCGGCATGGCGTTGGTCAAGGTCAACGCCGTGGGCAGCCACTCATATGCCGCCACGCTCACCGCTCAGGCCAAGGTCTATAAGAAGACCGTGTCCGACCTGAACAAGGGCATCAACACGATTCTGAAGTTCATGACCTTCCTCGTGGTGCCGTTGTGCATTCTGCTGATTCTCTCGCAGATTCACACGGTCGGCGGATGGGATGCGGCGCTCTCCACCGGCGAATGGAGGCAGGCTGTAGTTTCCGCGGTCGCCGGCGTGGTGGGCATGATTCCTGAGGGCCTCGTGCTGCTGACCTCGCTGAACTTCGCGGTGGCCGCCATGCGGCTTGCTCGCCACAACACGCTGGTGCAGGAACTTGAATCCGTGGAGACGCTCGCCCGCGTGGATGCGCTCAACCTCGATAAGACCGGCACGATCACCGATGGCGGCATCGCCTTCAACCAACTCATCATGCTTGGCTCCCGCTGGCGGGAGCTGCCGGCGCAGCCGACTGAGGGTGGTTCTTTTGAGACATTGACTGAACAGGCGGCCACGCAGGCCCTCTACGACTGCTGCAACGAGGAACAGCCCAACGGCACCGGACAGGCCGTGCTCGCCGGTCTAAAGGCCCAAGGCTACGAACCGGCCCAAGTCGAATCCCGCGTTCCGTTCTCTTCGGCCCGCAAATGGAGTGCGGTGGTGAAGCCTATCCTCCCGCCGGCGGGAGGTGACTCGCGCAGCGAGTCGGAGGGTGGCCGTACTGAAATCACCCCCAGTCATCTTGCGATGACAGCCCCCGCCAGCGGGGGTGAAACCTGGTACATGGGTGCGCCAGAAGTCATCATTTCCGCGCTCGACGGTGATTATTCGGATGTGTTGCAACAAGTCAATGACTACGCCAATGACGGCAATCGTGTGCTGCTGGTTGCGCGTTCCACGACATCGCTCGCTGATACGGACAATCCACAGATTGACCCGCAGGCCAAACCGGTGGCGCTGGTGCTGTGTTCCGAGAAGATCCGTGAGGATGCCGAGCAGACGCTCGCTTGGTTCCGTGAGCAGGGTGTGCGCTGTCGCGTGATTTCCGGTGATAATCCGGTCACGGTTGGTGCCATCGCCCGCAAAGTGAGGCTGACCGGCGAACATGAGCCGCGATTCATGGACGCGCGAGAACTGCCGGAAGACGTGAACGAACTCGCTCGCGTGCTGGAAAACGTCGATGTGCTTGGCCGTGTGCTACCCAACCAGAAGAAGGCTATCGTCCAGGCGCTGCACACGCAGAACCACGTGGTGGCCATGACCGGCGACGGCGTCAACGACGCGCTCGCCATCAAGGAAGCGGATCTCGGCATCGCTATGGGCAATGCCGCGCCGGCCACCAAAGCCGTGGCCCAAGTGGTACTCGTCGATTCAAAGTTCTCTCATCTGCCGGATGTGGTGGCGCGAGGCCGCCAGGTCATGGCCAACATGGAACGCGTGGCCAGCCTGTTCCTCGTCAAAACCGTGTACTCCGCGCTGATTTCGCTCGGTGTGGTGCTGACCCAGATTCCGTACCCATACTTGCCGCGCCACATCACGTACATTGGCGCCCTTACCATTGGCATGCCCGCGTTTATTCTGGCGCTCGCGCCCAATACCCGCCGCTATATTCCGGGATTCTTGAAGCGTGTGGTCACCTTCGCGTTGCCGGGCGGCATCGCCACCGCGCTGTCCGTGCTGCTGACGGCATGGTTCCTGCCCGGCATCATGGGCTGGGACGTGACTAAAAACGTCGATCTATCCGCGCTGCGTGCCACCAGCGCGATCATCCTGTTCCTGATGGGCGTATTCGTGCTCGCCCGCGTGGCTCAGCCCCTCAACAGTTGGCGAGGCATACTGGTCGCGGCGTTTGCCGCAGCCGGAGTGATTGGTGCGTTCATCCCGTTTGTCGCGAACTTCTTCGCGTTGATTCTGCCGACCGGCACTACGTTGGTGGCCACGCTGATCGCCTTGGGTGGTTCGGCCCTGATTTTCGTGATCTGCCTATGGCTGGCGCCGCTTGTCGGCAAAGTATCCGGCAAGCTGCTGCGCCAACACGGATTCAACATCTAATAGCGGCGAATTGTCTCACACTTCAAGCCGACACGCCAGAGGCAAAGTAACGTACCCGTACCATTTGAAGCGGATAATCAGCGGCATAGACAAGCCGATACATGATTTCGGAGGAAGCATGTCCTTACGCGACGACCAGCTGGCGACCTTGAAGGCCGCCGGCAAGGACTTCGATTACTACAACATCGCCAATCTCGACGGCATCGATCATCTGCCGTACTCGCTGAAGGTACTGGTCGAGAATCTGGTACGCAATATTGATGGCGCCAATATCACCGACGAACATGTCAAGACCCTGCTTGACTGGGATCCGAACGCCGAGCCCAGCCATGAAATCCAGTTCACGCCGTCCCGCGTGATTATGCAGGACTTCACCGGTGTGCCCTGCATCGTGGACCTCGCCACCATGCGTGACGCGGTCAAGGAGCTTGGCGGCGACCCGGAGGTCATCAACCCGCAGGTTCAGTCCGACATGGTCATCGATCACTCCGTGCAGATCGATAAGTACGGCATCGCCAACGCGGTCCAGGAAAACATGGACATCGAATACCAGCGCAATGGCGAACGCTACCAGTTCCTGCGTTGGGGCCAGCAGGCATTCAAGAACTTCCGCGTGGTGCCGCCGGGAACCGGCATCATCCACCAGGTCAACATCGAATACCTGGCCAAGGTGGTCATGAGCAAGACCGAGGCCAACGGCAACACGCTTGCCTACCTTGACTCCTGCGTGGGCACCGACTCGCACACCACCACCGAGAACGGTCTGGGTGTGCTCGGCTGGGGTGTCGGCGGCATCGAGGCCGAGGCCGCCATGCTTGGCCAGCCGATCTCCATGCTCGTACCGCGCGTGGTCGGCTTCAAGCTCACCGGTTCCATCCCGGAGGGCGTCACCGCCACCGACGTGGTCTTGACCATCACCGACATGCTCCGCAAGCACGGCGTGGTCGGCAAGTTCGTGGAATTCTACGGTGAGGGCATCGCCTCCGTGCCGCTGGCCAACCGTGCCACCATCGGCAACATGGGCCCGGAGTTCGGTTCCACCTGCGGCATCTTCCCGATCGACAACGTCACGCTCGACTATCTGCGTCTGACCGGCCGCTCCGAAGAGCAGGTCGCGCTGGTTGAGGCTTATGCCAAGGCCAACAAGCTGTGGGGCGACGCCTCCGACCCGGATTACGTGGAACCGCAGTACTCCGAATACGAGGAGCTTGACCTCGGCACTGTGGTGCCGTCCATCGCCGGTCCGAAGCGCCCGCAGGATCGCATTCTGCTGTCCGAAGCCAAGGAGATGTTCGAGAAGACCGCTCCCGCCTACGAGACCGAGAAGACCGTCAAGGATCCGGTGGCTGTGTCCACCGACTTCCGTGGCGATTTCGACATCGAGAACGGTGACGTGGCTATCGCTTCGATCACCTCCTGCACCAACACGTCCAACCCGTCCGTGATGATCGCCGCCGGCCTGATCGCCCGCAACGCGCACGCCAAGGGCTTGAAGCCGAAGCCGTGGGTCAAGACCTCGCTGGCTCCCGGCTCCCAGGTCGTGGCCGACTACCTGAAGGCCGCAGGCCTCCAGGACGACCTCGACGCGCTCGGCTACCAGCTCGTCGGCTTCGGATGCGCCACCTGCATCGGCAACTCCGGCCCGCTGCTGCCCGAGATTTCCGAGGCGGTCAACACCAACGACCTGACCGTCACCGCCGTGCTCTCCGGCAACCGCAACTTCGAAGGCCGCATCAGCCCGGACGTCAAGATGAACTACCTGGCCTCCCCGCCGTTGGTTATCGCCTATGCGCTCGCCGGTACGATGGACTTCGACTTCGAAACCCAGCCGCTTGGCGCCGACGCGGATGGCAACGACGTGTACCTCAAGGACATCTGGCCCACCAACTCCGAGGTGGCCGCCGTGGTGGACGGCACTGTGAGTCGCGAGATGTTCCTCAAGGACTACGCTTCCGTATTCGACGGCGACCATCGCTGGAAGGGCCTCGACGTGCCGGAAGGCGAACTGTTCGCATGGAACGACAAGTCCACCTACGTGCGCAAGCAGACCTTCTTCGACGGCATGAAGGCCACGCCGGCCCCGGTCGCCGACATCCACGGCGCCCGCGTGCTGGCCCTGTTGGGCGACTCGGTCACCACCGACCACATCTCCCCGGCAGGCGCGTTCAAGGCCTCCAGTCCTGCCGGCAAGTACCTGACCGAGCGCGGCGTGGAGCCGAAGAACTTCAACTCCTACGGTTCCCGTCGAGGCAACCACGAGATCATGGTGCGCGGTACGTTCGGCAACATCCGCCTGCGCAACCAGCTGCTCGCCTCCGTGGGCGAGGAGGTGACGTCCGGCGGCTTCACCTACGACTTCCTCGCCAAGAAGCCGACCACGATTTTCGAAGCCTCCCGCGACTACATCGACAACAAGGTGCCGCTCGTGGTGCTGGCCGGCAAGGAATACGGCACCGGATCCTCGCGTGACTGGGCTGCCAAGGGCACGGTGATGCTCGGCGTCAAGGCCGTGATCACCGAGAGCTTCGAGCGCATCCACCGTTCCAACCTCATCGGCATGGGCGTGCTTCCGTTGCAGTTCCCGGCAGGCGAATCCTATGAGTCCTTGGGCCTTAACGGCACCGAGACCTATGACATCGCCGGCGTCGAGAAGCTCAATGAGGGCGTAACCCCCAAGACGGTTCATGTCACTGCCACTCACGAGGACGGCTCCAAGACCGAGTTCGATGCAGTGGTTCGTATCGACACCCCCGGTGAGGCCGACTACTACCGCAACGGCGGCATCCTCCAGTACGTGCTGCGTAACCTCATGAAGTAACTTTCTTGGCTCCCCTCTCTGAGCGCGAAGCTGACTGAGGGGAGCAAAGGCCGGTATCTTCTAAGATACCGGCCTTTATCGTTTGTAATGGTTTGTCGTCTATGCCGAGCAGGGTAATTTAATTCTCGGGAACCAGCCCCTCATAGAGGTAGAAAGACGTGGCCTGTTCGCCGTCGCCATTCGTGGGCAGCGTATGCTCGCTTACCTGGGCCAGACCGAGATGCACATAGAATCCGACATCGCAGGTGGTGTCGGTAAACAGGAAATACTTGCTCACTCCGGCTTCGCGGAATGCAGTCATCAAGGTATCGAACATGCGGCGGCCTAGTCCATGTCCACGAGCCGCCGGATCCAGCACGAACAACACCACTTCCGCCGAGTAGTCGTGACCAGTCTGCGTAGCCTGTTTACGCAGATGTTCATCGATATTGAGAATCCCCAGAATATCGCCGGCGGCCTTAAGTCCGTCCTTAGCGCACACCAATCGCAGCAGACCTCGCAAGGAATTGATGCGATGAGTGTTCAACGGCCTGCGATGGTCCAACGCGTCGACTCGCCCCAGAATCAACGCGACTGGTTCCCCGTCGAGTTCTGCGGTAAACGCGCAGGTCGCGCGCGCCAGACAGTTCTCCCAGTCGGTCTCGGCCGCCAGCAGGCCGGTTTTCTCGTCGTACTCGGGGTACCACATGCGGCGCACCACGTCGATTAATGCCGGGTAGTCGCTCTTGCGCAAAGTGCGGATAATCGGTTCACTCATATGCCCATTATGCCTGTTACGTCCTAACAATGATGAAGCCGCGAGCGTAACGGAAGGGCATCTTACAATCGTGCGGGCAGGTCGGCCCTCTCCACAAGTCGAGCCATCTGTACCCGACCCATGTTCAGTTTGTCCGCAGCCGAGGAAAGATGCGCTTTTGCCGTGCGTTCCGAGATGAACATACGGGAGGCGATCTCGGCGTTGGTATAGCCTTCCGCAGCCAACATCACGGCTTCACGCTCACGATCGGGCAACGCACCAAGCAATTCGCGCGCCGCATCTCTGCGCGAGCGCGGTTGAGACTCGCTTAAATCGTCAATCAGCTGTTTCTGACTGGCTGTGTTGAACTGTGGTGCCCCGGCGCATACTCCCAGAACGCGGCGAATAATGTCATCAGGAGCATCGGTTTTCGATACAAAGCCTTCAGCGCCGGTCTCCACCGCACGCTCCACGGTGCTGGAAGGGCTGAGCGAAGTCAGAATCAATACATGCGGGGCATGGGGCAGCGATTGCAGTCTGCGAGTTGCTTCAATGCCGTCCACATCAGGCATGGCGATATCCATCAACACCACATCCGGCTGTTCGCCGATGGGAAAGCCGAAACCTCCAACGATACCGGTGTTTCGGGCGCATGACGCCGTGCGTTCGTCAGTCCCTCTTGATCCGATCAGCAACCCGTTACGCAGCCCGGTCCGATTGCTCCTGCTGAGACCGCTCGGCATCAGCCTCGTCAACCCCTTACGATCTGTGGTGTTGTTGCCGTGGTGTTTGGCGCTTTGGGACTGGTACTGAGCTTCATACCAATCATCAACAACTCGGTATTCGTTACGCCGCGAGCTGAGATGCACGAAAAGCCGTTCTCATTCATGGAATGTTCAGCATTGCTCTACTAGTATGGAAGGGTTAAGGGTCAAAATGTGTGTCTGGCTCGGCGTGTCGCGGGGGTTAGATTTGGCCTTTTTGAATGCCGATTGAGTGGGTGTAGTCGGTGTCGATAGCGTTGTCGTAGAGGGCTGGGCGTCCTGTTTCGTGGTCGGCTTGGTTCTCGGTTTGGGTCAGGGTGGATACTTTGGCGAGTTGGCCCTGGCCCCAGTCGGACTGCCTGGCGATTCGTACTGGATCGTCAGGCAGTTCCGTTTTTAAGTAGAGCCACCAATCCAGCATGCGGCGTTGTCGTTCGCCTGATCTGCCGCGGTGGGTTCTGGCGAGCAGTTTGAGCTGGGCGTTGATGCCGCCTTCTAAGCTGTTGGTGGTGGATTTGATCCGCTCGGGCGCAAGGACTCCTGCTGGCGGGTTGAGGTAGACAAACAGCATCTCGGACCGCCAAAGATGGTTGAGGCTGTTGTAGGCCTTGCGCACGTTGTGGTGGGTCCACACGCGGGTCCATGCACCTGTTTTGGGGTCTTTGATCATGGTTTTCTCGTTCATCCATTCCCGGTAGATCGTTGAAAACTCGTGCAGTTGCACACCCCACGCGGCGGCTTCATCCAGTGTGGTGATCCGGGTCAGTTTCAGCGCAAGTCGGTAGATGGTGCGCCCGGCATCGGTGCGTGGGTTGGTGGTGGTGTAGCGGCGGACCACGCGTTGGGCGTGGACGAGGCAGCGTTGAATTTTCGTAGTCGGCCAGCACTTTTTGATTGCGCTGTATGCGCCTTGGCCGCCGTCGATGACGGCGATGAGTGGGGCTTCGATGCGTTCAAGCAGCAGTTGGTAGTCGCGGGTGGTTTCGTGTTTGCACCAGTGCCAGGCGATCACGTGGTCGATGGTCGCCGCGACGATCAGGCAGCCACCGGCGGTGTAGGTGCCATCGAGAAATACCTGGTCGTAGATCCGCTTGTGGTGGCCGGCGGTGGGGTCAGGCACATCAACGAGCCAGCACCACTTGAAGCGCCGCTTCATGGTGGCGCGGCTAACACCGTTTCGTTTGGCTAGGTCGTCGAGTGATATTGCGGTGGTGCAATGCTCGATGAACTGGGTGAACACTGCCGCGTTGGTGATGTCGTTTCGACGTTTGACGCTGGAGGCGCCGCATTGTTTGCAGCGCCATCTGGTGGTGCCTTTGCTGGTGGTGCCGTTGCGTTTCATTTCACCGCCGCAGTGGCAGCGTGGTTGGTTCTTCGACATTGCGACACCACACCACGCCGCGCATAGCACATCACGGCTGCCACACCGAGGATTTCCCGTCGGGGGCTAGATATATGCTTCCGGAGCATATACTTTCCGGAAACCTACAGGTCAATCCGTGAAAATCCGCGATTCCGGACACACTTTTTGACCCTTAACCCGTATGGAACGTGAAACAACGCTAAAGGAGCGATTATGACATTCGGTCAGCAGCCCCAGAACAACGGGCAGTACAACCCGCAATACAATACTTCCGATTACAACACCGCGCAGCAGAACTACCAGTATGCCGCGCAAGACACGGGTGCAGGCGCAGCGGCCATCAACACGACGATGACTTACAACTATGAGGAGGCTCGCCGCGCTTCCGTAACCAAGGTCTACGGCGAAATGACCATTGGCGTCATCGTCACCGCGATAGTGGCGTTTATCGGGCAGATGACGGGAGCCTATTACGCGTTCCTCGCATCCACCGGTGCCATCGGCCTCATCGCGCTTTGTGTGGTTCAGGTGGGTCTTGCCGTGGTGCTCGGCGCCCGAGTCACCAAGATGAAGTCCGGCACCGCCCGTGTCATGTTCTATGTGTACGCGGCGCTTATGGGCTTTACGCTGAGCTCCATCTTCATGGTGTACAGCCTTGGTTCGATCGTCACCGCACTGGGTATCACTGCGGCGTTCTTCTTCGCTTTGACCATGTTCGGCATGACCACCAAGATCAACATGCTCAAGGCCGGTCCGATTCTTATGATTGGTCTGATCGTGCTTATCATCTCGCAGCTGGTGCTCATGTTCCTGCACGTTGACGGCATGACCCAGATTGTGTGCGCGCTTGGCCTGATCCTGTTCGCCGGCATGACCATCTACGATGCGCAGTCCACGCGCGCTTTGCTGAGCCAGTATGAGGCGCAGGGCCCGGAGATGGTCAAGAGGGTTTCCATCCTGTGCGCGCTGAACCTCTACCTCGACTTCATCAACATGTTCCTCTACATCCTCCAGTTGCTGGGCAACAGGGATTAGTCATGAACTGATTCGCGGCATACGACCGCATCAAGCCCGACCACAATGTGGCCGGGCTTTTTCATGCCCGACACATCTGGGCGGTAGGCTGACTCCCCGTGAAAAGACAAGAACTTGTGGGTATGTTGTGCCTGTTGCTGACCGCGCTGATTTGGGGCTTTGCGTTTGTGGCGCAGGTGCAGGGCATGGATTCGATGTCCCCCATGTTCTTCAATGCCACCCGCTTCACGCTAGGTGCATTGTCATTGGTGCCGATTCTGCTGTGGCAGAGTGGTCGGGGGAGCAGCAGTACCAGTGAAGCTGCCGATACCGCGGCAGTCGGTGCGGGAGATCGGTTGGTTCAGACCTCATCGCCTGCGATTCGTCTGCTCGCCAACCCGATTATCATTTCCGTGATTTGCGGCATTGTGCTTTTCACCGCCAGCACTTTACAGCAATATGGCATCCTGTACGGTAAATCAGCCGGGCGCGCTGGATTCCTTACCGCCATGTATATCGTGATGGTGCCGTTACTGGCATTTGTGTTCCTGCGTCGGCGCATCGGCGTGCTGGTGTTTGTGGCCGTGGCATTGTCTATCGCGGGCTTTTACTTCCTGTGCATCACTGACGGATTCGGTTCAATCGGGTTGGCGGATATTCTGCTGGTCTTTACTGCCGTGTTGTTTGCCGTGCATATCTTGGTCATCGACACGCTGGGTGCCAAAGTGGATGCCATCAAACTTTCATTCGGGCAGTTCTGTACTACCGCCGTGTTGAGTTGGACTGGTTCCTTGATTGAGGGCTCGGTCGATTGGGCCGGTGCCGCGCATTCCTGGATTCCGATTCTGTATGCTGGCTTCGGTTCGGTGGGCATCGCCTACACGTTGCAGGTGGTTGGTCAGCAGTGGGTGCCGCCGACTCGCGCGAGCCTGTTGATGAGCCTGGAATCGTTTTTCTCCGCGGTCGGAGGCGCGCTGCTGCTTGGCGAGGTGATGACTCCTCGTGGATATCTTGGCTGTGCGCTGATCTTCATTGGCACTCTGCTGGCGCAGGCCCCTGCCAAACTGCCAAAAAATCTGAGAAAAGGCTAGTCCGTGGTCTTGGGAGCTTCGCCCACCTGCGGTGCGCCGTTAATATCGCGGTGAATGTTCTGCATCTGCACTTCGATGTTCTGCAAGGATCGCGCGCAGTCGAGCAGCGTCTGCGAATGCTCATTCAGTTTGGCGTCCGGCAGGTCGGTTTTGTATCGCAGCGCATGTTCCAGCGATGCCCAGTAATCCATGGCGATGGTGCGGAACTGCACTTCGACCGGCGTGTAATGCGCGCCTGAAGACAGGAACACCGGCACCGCATAGATGACGTGCAGTGAACGGTATCCGTTCTGCTTTGGATTCTTGATGTAATCCTTGACCCGCAGCACCTGAATGTCGGACTGCGACGACAAGTAGTTCGACACGGAATACACGTCATCGCGATAATTGCAGATCACGCGGATGCCGGCCACATCAAACAGGTTGTCTTTGATGGAATTGACGCTGAGCGGCAGTCCCTTGCGTTTCAGCTTGCCGATAATCGAGTTCACGGATTTCAGACGCCGTTCCATATGATGTATCGGATCATGGCTGAATCGCACCTGGAACTCGTCATCGAGGATTTCCAGCTTGGTGCTGATTTCGTACATTGCGCCTTCATATACCTGCATCTGATCCACGAATTCGGTGACTTGCTCGGTGTTGAAGGTGCCGCCGGGCAAGTCCAGCGTCTTCAGTCGGGCTTGCAGGTCGGAAGTGTTCAGTCGGCTATGTCGGTCAAGTATCACGTCAATCAATATACTCGGTTCAAGCTGCCCGATATGGGAGTTGCCGGGGAATCTCCCAAGATACTCCATGTACCGGTTTCTCCAGTTGGTGCGGACCGCTGCCGCGCATCATGACGAACCCGGCCGATAGAATCGATCATTATGAACGAAGACATGATGACCGAGGCGGAGCGCGCCTCGATTGAATCCGATGAGCACCTTACAACACAGGAACGCGGCAAGGGCGTGTTCCACATCCATACCCTCGGTTGTCAGATGAATGTGCATGATTCCGAGCGCATTGCCGGCGTGCTCGAGACAGATGGTTATGTGCCGGCCACCGAGGAACAGGTCAATGACCATGACCTCGATCTCATTGTGCTCAACACCTGTGCGGTGCGTGAGAACGCTGCCGAACGCATGTATGGCACGGTGGGCCTGTGGGCGGAGATGAAGCGTCAGCGCCCGAACCTGCAGATTGCCGTTGGCGGGTGCATGGCTCAGCTTGACCGCCAGAAAATCGCCAATAAGGCGCCATGGATCGCTGCGGTATTCGGCACCAAGAACATCTGCGACCTGCCACAACTGCTCAACCAGAACCGTGCCGCCGATACTCCGCAGGTCAAGGTCGATGACCAGCTTCAGCAGTTCCCAAGCCAACTGCCTGCGGCCAGGGCTTCCCGCGTGAGTTCGTGGGTGGCGATTTCCGTGGGCTGCAACAACACCTGCACGTTCTGCATCGTCCCGACCACGCGAGGCAAGGAAAAGGATCGCCGTCCGGGAGACATTCTTGACGAAGTGCGCCAGTGCGTGGCCAACGGCGCCAAGGAAGTCACCCTGCTCGGGCAGAACGTGAATTCCTTCGGATATGGCATCGGTGACCGCTACGCCTTCAGCAAACTGTTGCGTGCTTGCGGCACGATTGATGGGCTCGAGCGTGTGCGCTTTACCTCGCCGCATCCGGCCGCTTTCACCGATGACGTTATTGAAGCCATGGCTGAGACCCCGAACGTGATGCATCAGCTGCATATGCCGCTGCAGTCAGGCTCCGACAAGATTCTGCGGGCCATGCGCCGTTCCTACCGCGCATCCAAGTTCATGACGATTCTGGAGAAGGTGCGTCAGGCCATGCCGGATGCGCAGATTTCCACCGATATCATCGTCGGTTTCCCCGGAGAGACCGAGGAGGATTTTCAGCAGACCCTGGATGTCGTGCGTCAGGCACGATTCTCTTCCGCATTCACTTTCATCTACTCGCCGCGTCCGGGCACGCCGGCCGCCGAGATGGAACAGGTGCCGCACGATGTGGTCCAGGATCGTTTCAACCGACTGGTGGCGTTGCAGGAACAGATCACCGCGGAGAATCTGCAGTCCTTCGAAGGCCGTGACGTTGAAGTGATGATCACCGGTACTCAGGGCAAGAAGGATGCCGACACCCATCGAGTCACCGGCCGCGAGAAGACCGGCGTGCTGGTGCATATCGGCGTGCCCGAGGGCCAGCCCATGCCGCAGATTGGCGACTTCGTGACGGCCACCGTCACCCATGCCGGTCGCCACAATCTCATCGCCGACCCTGACCTTGCTCAAGGGCAGACCTACTCGGTGCGACACTGAGAGGGTTCTCCACTCAGAGAGAGGAACTGCAAGTTCTCGGCTCCCCTCTCTGAGTGGAGCCGGCCGCGAAGCGGACTGAGGGGAGTTACGGTACGAGCAAAAGTGTACAAGGGGAAAACAACATGAAGCGAGTCGTCAGCATTGTAGGGCCTACTGCCTCAGGCAAGACCGGGCTTGGCATCGCCATTGCCAAGCGGTTGGCCGAGGCGGGGGAGCGGGCCGAGATCGTGAACGCGGACGCCTACCAGATGTACCGCGGTATGGATATCGGCACCGCGAAAGCGAGCGCTGAGGAACAGGCGGCAGTACCTCATCACCTCATCGACGTCATCGACCCGGAAGACACGATGACCGTCGCTCGTTTCCAGCAACTTGCCCGGCAAACCATCGCTGATTTGCAGGCACGCGATGTCCGCCCGATTCTCGTGGGCGGTTCAGGGCTGTATGCCAGGGCGGCCATTGACGACATTACTTTTCCCGGCACTGATTCTGATGTGCGCAAGCGGCTCGAGGAACGAGAAAAGGCTGAGGGTGCGGACGCGCTGTTCGATGAACTGCGTGCCAAGGATCCCGAAGCCGCTGCGCGTATGGATCCACGCAACCCGCGACGCACTATTCGCGCACTTGAGGTCATCGAGCTTACTGGCAAACCGTATTCGGCAAGCTTGCCGCGCTACCGTTATGTGATTCCCTCTGTACAAATCGGTCTTGATTTGGATCGGCCTGATCTGGATCGTCGCATTGACCTGCGCACCAAGCAGATGTATGACGATGGATTTATCAAGGAAGTCGAACGTATCCGCCCTCATTTGGGCGCCACCGCCGTGCGCGCGCTCGGTTATCAGCAGGTCATCGACCTACTGGACGGCATCTGGGACGTGAACGAGGCGTTTGCCGATATCGCGCAGAAAACCAAGCGGTTGGCCCGCAAGCAGATGGGTTGGTTCGGCCGCGACCCTCGCATCCATTGGCTGCAGGCGCTGAGCCCGAAGCTGGTCGACAATGCGATGGCCATCATCGCGCATGCCGATGCCGGCGACTATGACCCCATTGACGCCCGTGCCGACGAATATACCCAACATCATCTGGGAGATATCGCAGCATAAATCACGTGTCTGCCCTCTTCGAGGGGAGCCAAGTACAGGAAATCAGTGTGCTGGTCCTTGGTTCCAACCGGCTATAAGGAATACGCGCGTTGGATTGGCGGGACGCAGAATACGGTCGAACATATCCTCGAATGCGGAGATGTCACCGCGATAGGCCGTGTGTTTGGCGGAACGGTATTCCTCGCGTGTCACCTCGCCCCAATCAAGATCCCACCCGGCATCATGAGCCAGCCGTGAGCCAAATATGCGCAGCACCATGGCATTGCCACCCTGGAACGGATGCAGATAACCTAATTCGTCATACAGCGACGCAAACGCATGTACGAACACATCGCGATCCATGGCATGCAGGTTGCGTTTGTCAGCCAATTCCGTCGCGATATTATGCGCTCCGGTCTCAATCAGACCAGCCGGGAAGAACGCCTCAGGATTCGCGGCACGCTCACGGTCATTGGTCACTTCACGCGTGGTGTTGGACGTACGCAGCTTGCCGGCATCCTCGAACACGCCCTCGAAGAGATCCTTGTGTATGGCGATCAACTCATCCAAATCGCCTGAAGGGTTCCAGCGACGTTCCGCCAGCAACACGGTACGGGCGAACACGGCATCGGCACGATCCGTGGCGTGATCATCAAGACTGCCTGCAGCCAAACGATCCGTGCCCGCGGAACTCGCTGCGGCACGCAAACGCATAGCGGTTTGCTCATCGGCCACATCAATGAGATGAGTCACGGCTTCCAAACCGCGTTCGTAGGAGGCCGCGGCTCGCATCGTTGCCTCGCCCGGCGTCATAGCTTCCAGTGCGCAGTTCTTCAGTGCAAATGCGACTGCGCTCGCACGCTCTGCGGGTGTCATGCAACCCATCATAGGGCATATCCGACGTTGATAGGGGGGAATGGCCGCGATGAAATCGCTGAACCAGTGACCGGTGATTTCGCTTATCCTGCATTGTCACGGTGTCGTCGCCGGCCATGAGCCCCCGTCCTAGTAGAATCAGTCACGATATGGCACGAACAGCATCCTCCAACAGCAATAATGGCCGCAAATCCAAAGGCGGCGGGAACTCCACCCATGATGGCGAGACCAAGGTCCAACCTGAGTTCGACCTTGATGTTGAGCCCACATGGAAGAAGGTCCTGCTTGCGATTCCGCGCGCCTTGGGCGCCGGCGTACGTGCGGTCACCGGCGTCGGTGAGTACGATCCCGCCTACCGTCGTGACGGCCTGTGCTTCCTGTTGCTCGTGCTCGCCGTACTGTTCTGCGCTTCCGAATGGTTTCGTGTTGACGGAGTGTTTGGCCAGCTGCTGCATGCCATAGCGTCTGGCGTGCTCGGGCTGATGAGTGTTGTTCTGCCGGTGCTGCTTTCCGCTGTGGCCTTTCGTTTGATGCGCAACTCAGGCAAGGGATCCAACAATCCACGTGTGGTCACCGGTTGGGTGCTGCTGATGTGGTCCGTCTGTTCGATTCTCGATGTGGCCATCGCGTCCAGCCATACATCCTTCAATATCGCGGTTCTGCAATCCGCGGGAGGACTATTGGGCTTTTTCCTTGGCTCGCCGCTTGCCTGGGGGCTATCCAATGTATTCGCGATTATCGTGTTCGTGGTTGTCGGATTGTTCTCCCTGCTGATGATTACCGGCACCCATGTGACCGATATACCGGAAGACGCTCGTAAGCTATCCGCCAAGATCCAGCGCAAGCCGTATGTGCCCAAGGGCCAGGAGCCGGATGACGGCAATCAGTTCCCCAACGAGGTTCGTGTTGGAGACTCCACGCTCGCTTTTGCCGAAGGCGTGCCCGCGCATGATAGCACCGATGAGGAGTCTGATGGAGAGAACAAGTCCGGTACGGCCAAACCGGGTCTCTTCGCTCGGCTGTTTGGACGTAAACCCAAGACGGAGGACGACCAGACCCTTGATCGGTATGCCGCCGACGATCCCTTCGACCGTGCGGCCAGCCAGCACGGCGCCACTGCGGAAACTCCAGTGGTAGATACGGCGACCGGTGAAATCACGGGCGGGCGGACCATCGCGTCCTCGGCCTATGAGGGTGCCGCGCATGCCGCCGATGTCGCTCCTACGAGTGCCGTTACTGCCGGCCATACTGTCGTTATGCCCAGCGGGCCGGCGACAAATGACCCATGGGCACCCAGCGCCACGCAAACCGGCATGGCCACCGTTGCGGCAGCCGGGGATGATGCCACCGGCGCTTATGCGGGAGCCAATGCGGATGGCAGCGGCGTGGGCCAAGGCATCCCCAATACCGATGACCAGCCAAACGCTGCCAATGGGAACGATGCTGAGGACGATGCCAATAAGCCATACCAGCTGCCTGACCTGAGCTTGCTGACCAGGGGGCAGCCCCACGCGATGCGCACGCCGGCAAATGACCGCGTGATTCGGGCGCTGACTTCCACCTTTGAGCAATTCAAGGTGGATGCCAAGGTTGTCGGATTCTTGCGAGGCCCTTCGGTCACCCAGTATGAGGTCGAGCTTGGATCCGGCGTCAAGGTGGAAAAAGTCACCAACCTGCAGCGCAATATCGCCTATGCGGTGGCCAGTTCCGATGTGCGCATCCTTTCGCCTATTCCCGGCAAATCCGCCATCGGCATCGAAATCCCGAACGAGGATCGTGAGATCGTGCATCTGGGCGATGTGTTGCGTTCCGATAAGGCCGTGAACGACCCGAACCCGATGATTACCGGCATCGGCAAAGATGTCGAAGGCCACTTCGTGACTGCCGATCTGACCAAGATGCCGCATCTGCTGGTGGCTGGTGCCACCGGTTCCGGTAAGTCCAGCTTCATCAACTCGATGCTGACTTCATTGATTATGCGTGCCACGCCCGAACAGGTACGCCTGATTATGGTCGATCCCAAGCGTGTGGAACTTTCCGCCTATGCGGGCATCCCGCATCTGCTCACTCCTATCATCACCGACCCGAAGAAAGCCGCGCAGGCTCTCGAATGGGTGGTCAAGGAAATGGATGCGCGTTACTCCGACCTCGAATACTTCGGATTCCGCCACGTCAAGGACTTCAATGAGGCCGTGCGCGCCGGCAAGGTGCATGCGCCGGCCGGCTCCCAGCGCAAGGTGGCTCCATATCCGTACATTCTCGTGGTGGTCGATGAGATGGCCGATTTGATGATGGTGGCCAAGAACGATGTGGAAAGCTCCATCCAGCGCATCACCCAGCTGGCGCGAGCCGCAGGCGTGCATCTGGTGCTTGCCACCCAGCGCCCGTCCGTGGATGTGGTCACCGGTCTGATCAAGGCCAATATTCCGTCCCGACTGGCGTTCGCCACCTCATCCGCCACCGATTCGCGAGTCATCCTCGACACGGTCGGAGCCGAAACTCTGATTGGTCAGGGTGACGCCCTGTTCCTGCCGATGGGTTCCGCCAAACCGATTCGTGTGCAGGGCTCGTGGGTTTCCGAATCCGAGATTCGCAAGGCCGTGGAATTCGTGCGCACGCAGCGCAAGCCGAAGTATCGCGAGGACATCGAACAGATGGCCAAGGAAGCCGAAAAGAAGGACAGCCTGGAGCCCGACGAGGAGATCGGCGACGATATGGACGTGCTGCTGCAGGCTGCCGAGCTTGTGGTCACCACCCAGTTCGGTTCCACCTCGATGTTGCAGCGCAAGCTCAGAGTGGGCTTTGCCAAAGCCGGACGCCTTATGGATTTGCTGGAATCACGTGGCGTGGTCGGCCCCTCCGAAGGTTCAAAGGCTCGTGCGGTGCTCGTCCAACCGCAGGATTTGCCGCAGGTGCTCGCCTTTATTCGAGGAGAGACCAGCTCGCTGGAATCCTCGGCACCTCAGCAGCCCGAGCTTGGTGAGTGAATCATCTTTTGGCCTCCCTCTGCTGAGGGATGTGACCCGAAGGGGCGGAGGGAGAGAATCAATTGCACAGTCGCTGGGCCACAGTCTGATTTCCGAAGAATAACAGTCAATCTCCAGCCAATACCCACCAAGGTAGAAGTGTGGGGGTAACGTGAACACTATGGTTGAGAACACATTGGACAAGCAGTCAACGCCCAAATCATCATTGTTCGACGGATGGAACGCGCCGCCGAACCTGGTCACCTACTCGCGCATTGTGCTCGTGGTGATTTTCCTGGTACTCGACATCATGGCAGGTGAGTGGGGCGCGAATAACCTCACCATGCGTTGGGTGGCCGCGGTGCTGTTCATCATCGCCGCCTCCACCGATAAGATTGACGGTTGGATGGCCCGCAAATACAACCAGGTCACCGAAATGGGCAAGCTGATGGACCCGATTGCGGATAAGCTGCTTACCTGCGGTGCGATGATCGTATGCTCTGCGTTTGGTGAGCTCGCCTGGTGGGTCACCATTCTGTTCCTGATTCGCGAAATCGGCATTACGGTGATGCGTTTCTTTGTGATGGAACGCCCCGGCGGCAAGGTTATCGCCGCTGCATGGCCCGGCAAACTCAAGACCGTGTTTGAATGTGTGGGTCTTGCAATGCTGTTGTTGCCGATGTGGTCTCTGGGTAGCGGCCAGAGCACGCCGTTCTGGATGACCGCCTACTACTTTCTGACCTATGCCATTATCTATGTGGCTCTGGTGCTGTGCCTCTACTCGGGCGTCATCTACCTGTACAACACGTTCGTCGGCACCAAGAAGCAGTGACGGAATCATTCGTGTAACGTATGGCATTGATGGGATGTGGCCTGCCGCCGCATCCCATTGTTGTATAGGCGTTGCATAGGTTGGAAAAGGAAGGCCGCATATGACTGATAGCGCTAATGAGAAGCTGCAGCAATCCTGCGACGAGCTTGCTGCGGGCATACTTGCCGTCTGCGAGACTTGCGGCGCGAAGATAGCTTGCACCGAATCGCTGACCGGAGGTCTGCTCTCCGATGCCTTTGTGCGTATTCCCGGCGCTTCCAATGTGCTGCTGGGGTCGGCCGTCACCTATGACATCAAGGCCAAAGCCTCGATTCTGCATGTTGACCGATCGTTGCTGGAGCGCGAGGGTGCCGTGCATCCCGAAGTTGCGCGTCAGATGGCGGCTGGCGCTGCGCGGTTATATGGGCAGCCGGAATACGGTGATTGCGTTATCGGGCTATCCACCACCGGGGTAGCCGGTCCCGGCCCGGACGGCGATAAGCCCGCTGGTCTGGTCTATGTGGGTTTACGTATCCCTGCGACTCTTGCTGACGATGGCATCGAGATAGTCAAGGCCGTCGAATTGCGTTTGAGTGGCACCCGTGAGGAGGTTCGCCGCCAAACCGTATTCCACGTTCTGCAAAACTTGAGTCTATTCACAGCAAGTTTTAAGGAATAAAACCGTGAGGTCATCGTGTTGTACTAAGTGGAAGCACTGAACCGACCTTGGAAGGGGCTATGGCGATGGAAACGATGACCCGAGTGAACGAACAAATGGAAGTGTCCGCTAAGAAGCCGATGGCGGTGCAGCCGGGTGTCGCCCGTATGCGTGAATTGACCCCGGCCCAGCGCCGCGCAGTGATGTTTGCGCAGCAGCAGGTGCTCAAGGCCCAGGCCGCAAAGAAGGCCAAGGATGAACGTCAGGCGGCTCGTGACCGTATGCGGCAGGAGCAGGAATCCGCCTCATACCAGCCCAATGCCGTTGCCGAGACCGCAGTAGCCGAGGAGGAGCCACGTGAGGTTTCTTTGCGTGGTGCTATCGGCCATGTGCTGCGTGATCTGCGTACCCGTGATCGTCGTACCCTGCGCGAGGTGTCCGAGAAGGCCGGCGTCTCGCTGGGCTATCTGTCCGAGGTCGAGCGTGGTCAGAAGGAAGCCAGCTCCGAATTGCTGAGCTCCATTTCCGATGCGCTGGGCGTGTCAACTGCACAGATGCTGCGTATGGTGGCCGATTACCTCGAGTCCGTCGAACGTTAATCGTGTGGGAGATGAGGGGCGGGAATGTCCTCCTGAGTTGTTGACCCGCATCGCCGTTTGGCGGTGCGGGTTTTTCTGTCCGGCGGGTGGTGGCACACTGTCGGGTATGCGTGAACGGGAATTTTGGGAGCTGCTTGAAGAAGTGTTCGGTCGTAGCTATGGCCGGTCTCTGGCCCGGGATCAGCGTATGCCGCAGCTGGCGAATATGACCGTTCTTGAGGCTTTGGACGCGGGGGAGGAGCCTCGCGTGATTTGGAACGTGCTCTGCGATCAGATGGAGATTCCTGATTCCAAGCGTTGGGGCCGTGACCATAACGCGCCGCCGCTGCCCGCTGCGTAGTGGACTCTATGCTGTGGCGCTGGGCGGTCGATTTCATTGGCTGGGTCGAGGAACGATACTCGCCGGCGTGTCGTTGCGCAAATTCGAACAAATGTTCGCTTGTGTGGCTATAGTTATCCACAGTGACGGATAGGCACGCCGTATATGTCAAGATGCGAATCGCCCGTTTCGGCGGGAATAAGCGGTTCTTGTCTTGCGTGATCGGGCAAGCTGGAACCACAATGGTCGTTTTGGCTTGTCATGGGAGATGGCCTCCCATACGGTGGAAGGCGTTCGCCCGCATACGACTTCGATAAGGAGAAGATCATGGCACTTGAGACCAAGCCGGCCCAAGATCCGGCAGCCGAGACCAAGCACGAGCTCGATCCCAAGCGCAAGGCGGCGCTGGACACTGCTTTGGCGCAGGTCGAAAAAAGCTTCGGCAAGGGCTCGGCCATGCGTCTCGGCGATCAGCCCGTGCAAAATGTCGAAGTAATCCCTACCGGTTCGCTCGCGCTCGACATGGCGTTGGGCATTGGAGGACTGCCCAAGGGCCGCATCGTGGAAATCTATGGTCCCGAATCGTCCGGTAAAACCACGCTTGCCCTGCATGTGGTGGCCAATGCCCAGAAGAAGGGTGGCGTGGCCGCATACATTGACGCCGAGCACGCGCTCGATCCGGCCTATGCTCGCAAACTTGGCGTGGACACTGATTCGCTTATCGTTTCTCAGCCGGACAACGGCGAACAGGCTCTTGAGATTGCAGACATGCTGATTCGTTCTGGCGCGCTTGATGTCATCGTTATCGATTCGGTGGCGGCTCTGGTGCCAAAGGCCGAGATCGAAGGCGAGATGGGAGACAGCCACGTCGGTTTGCAGGCCCGACTCATGAGCCAGGCTCTGCGCAAGATGACCGGTGCCTTGGCCCAAGCAGGTACCACCGCCATCTTCATCAACCAGCTACGCGAAAAGATCGGCGTGTTCTTCGGTAATCCCGAAACCACTACCGGTGGCAAGGCTCTGAAGTTCTATGCCTCTGTGCGTCTTGACATTCGCCGTATCCAGACCTTGAAGAACGGTGATGAAGCGGTGGGCAACCGTACGCGCGTCAAGGTGGTCAAGAACAAGATGGCCCCGCCCTTCAAGTCCGCCGAATTCGACATGCTTTACGGTGAAGGTATCTCCCGCGAAGGTTCGGTCATCGACATGGCCCAACAGGTCGGCGTGGTCAAGAAGTCCGGCTCGTGGTTCACCTATGAGGGCGACCAGCTTGGTCAGGGTCGAGAGAAGGTTCGTCAGTTCCTCAAGGACAACCCGGCCATCACCGAAGAGATTGAAAACAAGGTCAAGGCAGAATTTGGTTTGATCGGTTCCGCCGATCAGTTTGCCGAAGACGAAGACGCTGCTGCAGCTGCCGCAGTCAGCGAGGCCGCCGCGGCCGATGCCGCCAAGGACACCAAGGCCACTGCAGCGCCTGCCGCCAAGTCGTCTCGCGCCAAGGCCCGATCATGATTAGTGCAGAAGCGTTCCTTCGGCGCAATCCCGTTGCGTTGGAGGAACGATGCCGTGCCGAACAGGGCGAAAGAAACGTCGATGCGGAGTCGTCCCATCGATTCGCTCGGCGAGGTATGGGCGCGGTTGCCGATGATCCCAACGATGCAGATGCCTGCCGTGAGGCGGCGTTGCGTCTCTTGGATGCGGCTCCGCGCTCGTCCGGTGCGCTGCGTGAACGACTGCTTGGCAAAGGGTATGACGAAGAAATCGTCAATGAGGTCATTGAACGCCTCATCCGTGTGCAACTGATCGATGATCGTGCCTATGCGGAATCGGCGGTGCGCTACTGTGCCGGCCGCATGATGGGCAGGCGCGGTGCGGTGATGGAGCTCGCCCGTAAAGGCGTGGATCGCCGGCTCGCCGAGCAGGTGTGCGGTGAGGCCGAACAACAAGGCGTATTCGAAGATGCCGCATGGGAATTGGGGCGTCGAGTGGCCCGCAAAACACGTGGACTTGATCGGCAGGTGCGTCAGCGCCGGTTCTGGTCCGCAGGCGGGCGCAAAGGGCACAGCCCCGAAACCCTACGCCGCGTCGCCGCCGAATTACTGTCGTAATAACCTCCCTCTGACGAGGGAGGTGGTGCGTAGCGCCGGAGGGAGAGACTCACGGCGGAGCCGCAAAAGAATAAATGAGACCTCTTATACCCCGGGTTCTGTCATGCCGTACGCGAACGCGCGGCACGGATGGCCATCCATCTCGACCTGACGTTGCCGTCAGGCTCTAGCAGCCTACCCGATGACATGGGCGAGCAGCCCTTACCGCCATCTGCTTGGCCTTGCTCCCGATGAGGCTTGCCATGCGGCCTGCTGTTACCAGAGGCCCGGTGGTCTCTTACACCGCCGTTTCACCCTTACCCGTCGAGGACGGGCGGTCTATTCTCTGCTGCGCTATCTCTCAGGTCACCCTGGGCGGACGTTATCCGCCATCGTGCTCTATGGAGCCCGGAAGTTCCTCAGCCGATCCCAATGAAGATCACGGCCGCGGCCATCAAGAGGTCTCAAGCTTGCAATTATACATATGCCATAGAGAACCGGCTGGCGAAAAGAAAAATATAGCGAAATGGCGAACCGTCCGAAAATACGGCGCTGAGGAATAAGGCCCAAACACCCAGTATAGGCACTGATGGGGTGCAGATAAAAGTCGGAAAATAAACGTATTTCTATGGGCGAGTTTCCGGCTGTTTACCTGTTGTTCGTCTACAATGAAACTTACCCGGACGGTGATGATGCTGTTCGGCACACATAGCGGGAAACCGCTTGAACTAGAGGAGGTCAACATGGAAATCGTCGTTACTGGACGTCACACGCAGATCAAGCAAAGGTTCCGTGATGTCGTCGAGACCAAGATGAATCGTGTGACCGCTATCGCCCCGGATGCGCAGCGTGCGCAGATTGTTTTGACTCATGAGGGCAACCCGCGTCAGGCCGATACCGCCAAGCGCGTGGAGATCACCGTTATCGCCGGACGCACTGTGGTCCGCGCCGAGGCTTCCAGCACTGACGAGTTCAGTGCACTGGACATGGCGCTTGATAAGCTGACGCTGCGTCTGCGCCGCACCCGTGATCGCCGTAAGGATCACCGTCGCGGCTACGCGAACCCGGTGCCGGTGGATCTGGGCGTTATCGCCCCGGAGCCGGAGCCAGAGGAGCTGGAGGAGGAGCCGAACAACAGTCCGCAGGCTGCAGTGGCTTCCGATCTTGGCCCGGGCGAGTCTGTGGAAGTCCAGGTTGGGGATACGCCGATTGTCATCCGTCGCAAGCTGCACATCGCCGAGCCCATGAGCATCGACGAGGCGCTGTACGAGATGGAACTGATCGGACACGACTTCTTCCTGTTCGTGAACAAGGAGACCGGACGTCCGTCCGTCGTCTACCACCGTCACGGCTGGAGCTATGGCGTGTTCGAGATCGACACTCCGGAAAACGTCAAGAAGGACTGAATTGCTGGTTCGCTGACGTAGACAGCTGATATGAAATGGGTCGCTCCCGCAAGGAGCGGCCCATTTTTTGTAAATAGGTCGAAAAATATCGATGTCTGACGGTGATGGGCTGTATTCTGGTACGCGGACATCACCACTCAATCAGTCAAGGGAGAACCCTGTGGTCGATATTGTTGACAAAGCCCTGCGAATGGGCGAAGGCCACCAGCTCAAGAAGCTGGAGAACGTGGCCAAGGCCGTGAACGCGCTGGAGGATGAGATCTCCGCCCTTTCCGACGAGGATCTGAAGGCCCAGACCCCGAAGTTCAAGCAGCAGATCGAGAACGGCAAGAGCCTGGACGACATCATGCCCGAGGCGTTCGCCACCGTGCGCGAGGTCTCCAAGCGCACCCTCGGCCAGCGTCACTTCGACGTGCAGCTCATGGGCGGCGCCGCCCTGCACTGGGGCAACATCGCCGAGATGAAGACCGGTGAAGGCAAGACCCTGGTCGCCACCCTGCCTACCTACCTGAACGCCCTCGAGGGCAAAGGCGTGCACGTGGTCACCGTCAACGACTACCTCGCCAGCTACCAGAGCGAGCTGATGGGCCGTATCTACCGCTTCCTCGGCATGAACGTCGGCTGCATCATCACCGACCAGAAGCCGCCAGAACGCCGCAAGCAGTACAACGCCGACATCACCTACGGCACCAACAACGAGTTCGGCTTCGACTACCTGCGCGACAACATGGCTTGGGAGAAGGCCGACCTCGTGCAGCGCGGCCACCACTACGCCATCGTCGATGAGGTCGACTCCATCCTCATCGATGAGGCCCGTACCCCGTTGATTATCTCCGGTCCGGCCGAAGGCGACGTGACCCGCTGGTACCGTCAGTTCGCCAAGCTCGTCCTGAAGCTCACCCGCGACGAGGACTACGATGTCGACGAGAAGAAGAAGGTTGTCGGTATCCTGGATCCGGGCATCACCAAGGTCGAGGACTTCCTCGGCATCGACAACCTGTACGAGCCGGCCAACACCGCCCTGATCGGCTACCTCAACAACGCCATCAAGGCCAAGGAGCTGTTCCTCAAGGACAAGGACTACGTCGTCACTCAGGGCGAGGTGCTTATCGTCGACGAGCACACCGGCCGTATCCTGCCGGGCCGCCGCTACAACGAGGGCCTGCACCAGGCCATCGAGGCCAAGGAAGGTGTGGAGGTCAAGGCCGAGAACCAGACCTTCGCCACCATCACCCTGCAGAACTACTTCCGCATGTACGACAAGCTCGCCGGCATGACCGGTACGGCCGAGACCGAGGCCGCCGAGTTCATGAACACCTACAAGCTGGGCGTGCTGCCGATCAAGACCAACAAGCCGATGATCCGCAAGGACCAGGACGACCTCATCTTCCGCACCAAGAAGGAGAAGCTGGCCGCCATCGTCAAGGACGTGGCCAAGAGGCACGCCAAGGGCCAGCCGGTGCTGCTCGGCACCGCCTCCGTGGAAAGCTCCGAAGTGGTCTCCACCCTGCTGGACGTGGCCAAGATCCCGCACCAAGTGCTCAACGCCAAGCAGCACGAGAAGGAAGCCGCCGTCGTGGCCGTCGCGGGCCGCAAGGGCGCCGTCACCGTGGCCACCAACATGGCCGGCCGTGGTACCGACATCATGCTCGGCGGCAACGTCGAGTTCCTCGCCGACGCCAAGCTCAAGTCCGAGGGCTACTCGCCGGAAGACACCCCGGAGGAGTACGAGAAGCGCTGGCCGGGCACCCTGAACGAGATCAAGGCCCAGGTCAAGGACGAGCACGAGGAAGTCAAGGAACTTGGCGGCCTGTACGTGCTTGGCACCGAGCGCCACGAATCCCGCCGAATCGACAACCAGCTGCGCGGTCGTTCCGGCCGTCAGGGCGACCCGGGCGAGTCCCGCTTCTACCTGTCTCTGGAAGACGATCTGATGCGCCTGTTCAACACCCAGCTCGTGGCCCAGGTCATGGCCAAGGGCATGGAGGAAGGCCAGCCGATCGAGGCCAAGTCCGTGACCAAGGGCGTGCGCACCGCACAGAAGGCCGTCGAATCCCGCAACTACGAGATTCGTAAGAACGTGCTCAAGTACGACGACGTGATGAACAAGCAGCGCACCGTCATCTACTCCGAGCGTCAGGCCGTGCTTAAGGGCGAAGACATCCACAAGGACATCCTGCGTTTCATTTCCGACACCGTCGAGTCCTACATCAAGGGTGCCAACAAGGGATCCGAGAAACCGAAGGACTGGGATTGGGAGGGCCTGTTCAAGGCGCTCAACACCGTGATCCCAACCAAGGTCGACGAAGACGAGGTCAGGAAGATCGTCGGCGGCCTCAAGGGTGCGAAGGCTGTCGAGGCCGTGCGCGACCTGATCGTCGAGGACGCCAGGCAGCAGTACGGCGAAATGGAGGAGACCATCGGCGAGACCGGCTTGCGCGACCTCGAGCGCCGCGTGGTGCTCGCCGTGCTCGACCGCAAGTGGCGCGAACACCTCTACGAGATGGACTATCTCAAGGACGGCATCGGCCTGCGCGGCATGGGCCAGCGCGACCCGCTGGTCGAATACCAGCGCGAAGGCTACCAGATGTACAACTCCATGATCGAGGCCATCAAGGAGGAGTCCGTCCAGCTGCTGTTCCACATCGACGTCAAGCAGGTCGCCTCCACCGAGGATGCCGTTGACGAGGTCGAGGAATCCGACGAGACCGCCGACTCCGTCACTGTGGCCGCCGGTCCCGACGAGAACGGCGAGTCCGAGGTCGAAGCCGCCGAAGGCGAGGTCGAGGAAGAGGACGCCAAGCAGGCCATCGCCGAATCCGCCGCCGTCTCCGAGTCCGGCGAATCCACCCTACCGGTCGCTGGCCCCGCCCCAATCAGCCATGCCGAAGGCAAGGTCCCGGCCAGCAAGCGTCCGAAGAGCGACGAGCTCAAGACGCCGTGGGCCGACGGCCGCACCTTCCCCGGCACCGGCAAGAACGCCCCGTGTCCGTGCGGTTCCGGCCGCAAGTATAAGATGTGCCACGGCCAGAACGAGAAGTGACACATCTCTAGCTGAATACTGGGCATTGGCTTCCCTCTTCAAGAGGGGAGCCAATTTTGCTATATGGAAGATTCAAGGCCGCGAAATGGGAAGTCATTACAATTAGCGGCGAATATACATAACACGGCGTAGCAAAACGCCAAGGAGGGCATCATGGCCGAGATCACATGGAAGTCGATTCTCACCAAGCTGGTCGGGGGAGACCACCTTACTGCTGAGGAATCGGAGTGGTTTGTGGACGACCTGATGCAGGGCAATGCGAACCCGACCGCTGTGGGCGCCGCGCTCGCCATGCAGCAGCAGCTGGGACTGACCTCCGACGAGGTGCGTGGTGCCGCCAAGGCCATGGTCTCGCACGCCGTGCCGCTGAACGTTTCCGGTGAGACCACTGACATCGTGGGCACCGGCGGTGACGGCTTCGCCACCGTGAACCTGTCCACCATGGGTTCTGTGGCTGCTGCCGCAGCTGGCGTAAAGATTGTCAAGCACGGCAACCGTGCCGCCTCCTCGAAGTGCGGTGCTGCCGATGTGCTCGAAGACCTCGGTCTGCCGCTGGATCTGAAGCCGGAAGAGGTCGGCGAAGTCGGCGACGAAGTGGGTATCACTTTCGCGTTCGCCCGCACCTTCCACCCGGCCATGCGCTTCGTGGGCCCGATTCGTGCTGCGCTCGGCATTCCGTGCGTCTTCAATATTCTGGGACCGCTGACCAACCCGGCCAACCCGGCACACGTGGCCATCGGCTGCGCCAACCGCAAGGTGAGCCCGATTATGGCCGCTGTGTACGCCAGCCGTGGGCAGTCCGGTCTAGTTTACACCTCGCACGAGGGCATGGACGAGCTTGCGCCCACCGGTCCGGTCTCCGTCTGGGAGATTCGTGATGGCAAAGTCACCGAAACCGATTTCGACCCGGCCGTGGATCTAGGTCTGGCTAAGATCACCGTCGACCAGCTCAAGGGCGGCGTGCCGGACGTCAATGCCAACACATTCAAGGACTTCCTGGCCGGCAAGGACATCCCGTCCCGTACCACCGCGCTGCTTAATGCCGCATCTGCCATCGTGGCTGACGGCAACTTGGTTGGCAACGGCACTCTGGCCGAGCGTTTCGGCGAAGCTTACACTCTGGCCGAAAAGACCGTTGACTCCGGCAAGGCCGAAGCCCTGTTCAACAAGTGGATCGAAACCGCCAAGTCCAAGGCGTGAACTGAATTCAGATAAATGAGGGGGGCAGCCGAACAGCTGCCCCCCCCCCTCATTGGTATTGTCAACCAATTACTGCTGCGTATTGTCCTTGAGAGCGCTATACGCGCGCCCCGTCGTCGTAGTAGCCGCCTTGGTCTCCGGGACGGTCTTTACGGTTGAGTATTTTGGCGACCAGTCCGCCCAGTCCCAGAATGACGCCCAACCCGAAGAGGATATTGAGCAGTGCGCCCAGTAGGGGAATCGCGTTTAATCCGGGAACGAATATCATCACCGTCTCGCCGACAAGACCGATGATGAGCAACGCCACCAACAGCACCGTAGATGCCTTGACCGGCCCGAGATCCGGGTTCGGGGGAGTGAAGCCGCCGTCATCATAGGTATCCATGACATTATCGGTGTCCAACCAGCCGGAACCGGTGAAATCGCGCGGACCACCCTTACGGCCTCGGTCTGGGCGTGCGTCATCGGTGAACGAGCCAATGTCAAGATCATCCACTGAAAGCAATGCTTCCTTCTCTCGTTTCTTGGCTTGCTTCTCGAACTTCTTGGCCTGACGGGAGGATGCCACGTCGTTTAAATCGGCTTGGTGCTCGGCCTCGAACGCCGCCCAAGCGTCATCCAGATTGCCTATGTCATGCTTTCCGGACGGCATGGCGCCGTTGCCGTTGGCGTTATGTCCGGTATCGGTTGCCTTTTGCGGATCCGCGGGCGTGGCCGAATCTCGTCCATTGCCCGGCGTGGGGATTGGCTGCTCTCCGTCGACATTGCTATTCTGGTTGTCAGTCATAACTGTCACTCTAATCAAGCGGCCGGCCAATAGCCAGTCCGTTTGAGGGAGGAATGCTAAGTGCTCTACTGGTTCTTCGTCAAGGTTCTTGGACCCATCGCGCGTCATCGTCTTGGACCCACCGCATCGGGGCTCAATAATGTGCCTCGCACCGGCGGTGCCATCATTGCCGCGAATCATCTGGCCGTCATCGATGATGCGCTGATTCCGATTACCTGCCCGCGTATGGTGCACTTCATGGGCAAGGCCGAATACTTTGAAGGCAAGGGGCTGAAGGGCATGTTCAAGAAGTGGTGGTTCACTTCCGTGGGCGTGTTCCCCGTGGACCGTTCCGGTGGCAACAAGTCGCTTGGTGCTCTGGAGCACGCACGTGAGATTATCGAAGATGGACACCTGTTCGGCATCCACATTGAGGGCACGCGAAGCCCGGATGGTCGCATGTACAAGGGGCACACCGGTGTGGCACGGCTTGCGCTTGAAACCGGTTGTCCGATTGTACCGACCGCTATTATCGGTTCGCGCGAACTGCAGAAGCCGGGCACGGTGATTCCAGCCAAAGGCAAGACGCAGGTGATTTACGGTAAGCCGATCGAGGTTGAGAAGAAGACCGACGACGAGATCACCCATGACGATTTGCGCTCGCTGACCGACCGTATTTCCGCGGAAATCCAGAAGATGAGCGGCCAGGAGTACGTGAACGAGTACGCCCAGAAAGTCAAGGAAGAGCTGAAAGCCCAGAAGGCCGCTGAAGAAGAAGCATCTGCAGAATAACCCATAATGAAGCTCCCTCATCAGAGGGAGCTTTTGATTCTCACACCACAGTCAGCGTGATAACGGTTGGAGTGCCGTTTTCGTCGCGTAGACGCACCGTTTCTCCGGCATTGGGACTCTGGATACGCACCACATGGGTAATGTCGCCCAGCGGTGCGGATTTCTTGACAGTGAAGCCCAGCTTCTTCAGCTGTGCGGCTGCCGCGTCATACTGCTGACCCACCACATTCGGCATCACCGTGGTCTCAGGTCCCTTGGATACCACCACGTCTACGCTGTCGCCCCATTTGAGCTGCGCGCCAGCGTCTTGGGAAGCGGAGATGACCTCGCCTGCGGCAATCTTGTCGTCGAATTGTTCGGTGATGTTGGCGGTGAGCTTGAGCTCATCGAATGCCGCTTGCATCTCATCCTTGGTTTTGCCGACTACGTCAGGCATGCTGACAGGCATGGGACCCTTGCTGAGCGTCACTGTCACTTCATCATTGTGCTTGATCGTGGTGCCGGGGTCGGGACTTATGCTGAGCGCTGCGCCTTCCGGCTTATCCAGCGAATACTCGTCCTTCGAATCATCGTGCTTGATGTTGTCGAAGCCCGCTTTCTTCAACGCGGACAGAGGGTCCTTGCCGTTCGCGGAATTCGTATCGAGGACATCGTGCGGAATGGTGACCATGTGTACACCCTGCGAGACCGTCACCGTCAGTTGCTGATTGTGACGCTTGCTGACGTGACTGCCTACAACAGCGTTGTTTTCACTCACCGAGGCGGAGACGATCTTGCCTTCGGCGATGTCGTCGCTGTACTGCTTCTCGGCCTTATAGGGGATTCCTGCCACCTTCAGCGTGCTCTCATACGTGGCCCAGTCAGCACCGGACAACGAGCACTCGGTGTTCTCCTTACACGTCACGTCATCGGGCTTGGGCACACTCCAATAGCTGCCGGGACCCGCGAACCACCACCATGCACCGGTTCCGGCAGCTACAGCCAGTATCAGAACAATCACCAAGGCGATGATGAGCGGCTTCTTGTTGCGCTTTCCGTCCGTTGGCTTGGCATCGGGGCTTCCGGCATCGTCTTCAGCGGCGAGCACCTGGTCGAAATCATCCCCGGTCTTTGCCAGAATCGTTGTCTCATTACCGGGGTTGGGCATGATTTGCGTAAGGTCTTCTCGTGTGGAAGACGCATCGAAAGCGGTGGTCGGGGCGGTGGGAGGCTCCGGGGGCGTGTCAGAGCTCTGCCTAGGAGCGGTCTCCGGCGAAACCAGTCCGCCAACCAAAGCCGGTGCGGTAGCATCGGTTCTGGCGGCATCCGCAGACTCGACATGCAAACGATATTGCCATGCCTCCATAGGGAGTTTGGCGGCCAATTGGCGAAGTTCCTGGGCGGCCTCGGAGCCGTTCGCAGGACGAGCCTCGACCTGGCGGGCGGTCAGGTGCGCAATGAACGAGGCCACGGATAGGTCGATATCCGGGCAGACCGTGGCTATGGATGGGACATCCTCATGAACATGCTTGAACACGAGCGTGACCGGATTATCGGAATCGAACGGCACCTTGCCGGCAAGCATCTCCCAAGCCATGATGCCCACGGAATACAAATCGCCTTGTGGGGTGGCCTGATTATTCTCGATCATTTCAGGAGCCAGATAGGCCGCAGTGCCCAACAGCATGCCGGTGGAACTCAGCGTTGCTTGGCTGGCGGCCTTGGCCAGACCAAAATCAGTGATTTGAACGTGGCCGCGATCGTTGATCAGGATGTTTTCGGGTTTGATATCACGATGCACCACGCCCGCACGATGTGCCGAAGCCAAGCCGTCCAACGTTTCCGCGATAACGCGCAGTGTCTCGCGGACGGAGAATGTGCCTTGAACGTTCATCTCATGGCGCAGATTGACGCCATGCACATATTCCATAACCAAAAAATCAAGGCCATTGAACTCACCGGTGTCGTAAACCTGAACGATATGCGGATTTGCGATGGCCGCGGCTGAATTGGCTTCACGGCGGAACCGCTCCACGAACTGATCTCGATGCGGTCCCTGTGCCAGCTGCGTGTGCATGACCTTGATCGCCACAGTACGGCCCAAACGCTCATCGACCGCCTCATACACGGTGGCCATGCCGCCTTCGGCGATATTGCGCACGATGCGGTAGCGTCCCTCAATCATCTGTGTGGGCTCGTTCTCACTCATGGTTGTACTGCACGGTTCCTTTGATAAGACTGAACACCGTTTAGTCTACATGGCACTGGCTACGCTTTGGAAACACGGACGCATCGTTTTCACGGGTGTTTTGCCCGGCGAAACCTAACGAAGATTTTCGGGAACGAACCGTGCACATGCTGCAATCAGATGGTTTTCGGCCTCGGGTTCCAGATTGAGATTGGCGATTGCTGCGCGGGATTCCAGCCACAAGGCGTGAATACGATTGCGGGAACGTTCGACGGCTCCAGTTGATTGGAACAGCGCGATGACAAATGCCACCTGATCATCAGTGCGAGCGTCGGACTCAAACAAATCGATAAGTTGTTGCCGGTCCTGCGTACCCGCTGCGGCCAGTGCGTCGGCCAGCAGCACCGTGCGCTTGCCTTCTCGGATATCGCCGCCCACTGGTTTGCCGGTATTCCGGCTGGAACCGACAACATCCAGAAGATCGTCGGCAAGCTGGAAAGCCAGACCAAGAGGCCGTCCGACCGCCAATGCCTGCTGCCATGCTCCAGCGGGGTCAGCGCCGGCTGCCAGCAGAGCGAACAGCAACGGTGCAATGGTGGTGTAGCTTGCGGTTTTCCACCGGAAGACGTTCAGCGAGGCGTCTACCAACGCATCCGGGTCTTCGAGTGGCGTTAATTCTACAGCGAGATCCAGTACCTGGCCAATTTCCACTTCGCGTTGCATGGTCAGAAATGCTTCGTTGATGGCGTCGGTGTTGTCAAGACGGCGCGCGGCCCGGCGCGCGATTTCGATGCATGCGGTGGCCAGAATGTCTCCAAGCATCAGACCAAGCCCGTGGCCGATGGCGCCACTGTGCACAGCCTGTTCAAGAGCACGGTGCGCGGACGGTTTGCCGCGGCGCAAATCGGATTCGTCGATGATGTCGTCATGCACCAGGGCAGCGGTCTGAAATACTTCTATGGCACACGCGAGATCAGTCATGGCGTCACGCATATCAGGAGTAGAGCTGCCGGTCTGGGCCATCAGAGCATCGAAGGCATCCAGGGTCAGCAACGCCCGCAGTCGTTTGCCTCCCTGGCTGGAGGCTGCGGCCTGATCGACGACCTGTGCCATCACGGGTTTCAAGGCGTCGGATACCTCATCGGTATCAGGGACGGCAGTCAGCTCACGCACCAGCTGTATGATGCGCGGTTCGATGATTGCAAGGTCGTCAGCAGTTGTCCACATGACTAATAACTTATCCACAGGTTATGAAGAACACAAGAACGTTGAAAAATCGGGGGTTGCGAAGCTGGAACCACAAAGGTCGATTTTTGCCCGGTTTACGGCGCCGCTCATGCATAGTGGGCATACGCCCATTCGAGCGGGCGCACACAAGATAAAGCCTTAATTGTGAGGCATGGAAATCACGTCGAGGAGGACATGGTGAACGCGAAACGGAAAACCCGCAAACATGCGGAATCCAAATCTAATCTTTTTGATGCCGATGCCTTGGAGGAACTTTCTCGTTTGTTCCATGAGACCAGGCAGACGCTTGGTCCGCAGCAGGCAGATGCCGACTGGATGTCGGATCCACTGGATGAGTGGCTGGTCAATCTGGACAGCGGGGAGACGGTATTGGATCGTGACACTATGGCTGCGTTCGCGGTCGGCATGAATGAAACGCTCTCGATACGCGATGCCCTGATTCTCTCCCTGATTATTGACGAACAACGATGCCCCAAAACGCAACTTATGGAATTTGCCGCACGGCCGCACAGCAAACGGAATAAGCGTCGTATGGGCGAATTGCTGACTGTGGCTTTCGAGGACGAGGGCATCGTGCCAGATAAGGAACGCTGCCATGCAGGCATTGCCATGCTTCTCGATATAGCCGATGCGGCGCCAGTGCCATATTGTGTACAGCCACTGGCTGTGGTGGCCTACACCTTATGGTGGTTGGGCGATTCCCGAGCAGTGACCATGGCCCTGCAGTGCCTATTGCTCGATGAGGAATGTTCTCTGGCGGCCATGGTGTTTTCCGCTGCGCAGCGGGGTGTGGCGCCGGCTTGGTGCTCGGGGTAGAGGGCTCAAAATGGTGTAATCGGCTGTGCCTTGAAGGGGCGGTGTGAAGAGTGGCGCGCTCGGACGGTGACATGAACCTTGTTCGATATGGGAATAATCGTCCGTGGAGGGTGGTTTACTCACATAGTTGACGATTTGCCCTTGCCAGAAGTGTGCCCATGTGGTATGCGCACTGCGAGGCAAGAGATCAGGAGGAGCAGTTTTGGCCACGAAGGAAACGACGGCAACCAAGCAGACAGCCGAGTCCAGCGAGGAGACCGAGACCAAGAAGAAGGCCAGCTCTACCACCGCGCGTAAGACCTCCGCCAAGAAGACCAAGGCCACGAAGGGCACCACGGCTGCCAAGACCGGTGAGAAGACTTCACGTAAGACTTCAGCCAAGAAGGTCAAGAAAGAGGAGGAGCTTCCTCAGAATGACATCAGCCAAAGCGATGACCCGGAAGATCTTGACGTCGATAACCTTGATGAGGATCTTGACGACGTCGAATCCGAGGACGTCGATGATCTTGAAGATGCCGATGCCGAGTCGGACGACGAAGACATTGACGATGAGGATGACGAAGACGAGGAAGACGAAGGCAAGGCCGCATCGAAGGCTCCTGAGCAGCCCAAGGAAAAGGGTGCTTATGTGGTTTCCGACACGGATGATGAAGAAGAGAACATCATCCCCGCCGGCAATCCGAAGCGTCGTGTGATTGCGGCAGGCGCCACCGCCGACCCGGTCAAGGACTACCTCAAGCAGATTGGTCGCGTCAGCCTGTTGAACGCCGAACAGGAAGTTGACCTGTCCGAGCGCATCGAGGCCGGCCTGTACGCCCAGCATCTGCTCGATACCGAAAGTGAAGGCATGGAGTTCAAGCGCAAGCGTGAACTCAAGTGGGCCGCCGCCGACGGCAAAAAGGCCAAGGATCATCTGCTGGAGGCCAACCTGCGACTCGTGGTCTCGCTTGCCAAGCGCTATACCGGCCGCGGCATGCTGTTCCTCGATTTGATTCAGGAAGGCAACCTTGGTCTGATTCGTGCCGTCGAGAAGTTCGATTGGAAGAAGGGCTTCAAGTTCTCCACCTACGCCACGTGGTGGATTCGTCAGGCCATTACCCGTGCTATGGCCGATCAGGCCCGTACCATTCGTGTGCCCGTGCACATGGTCGAAGTGATCAACAAGCTGAGCCGTGTGCAGCGCCAGATGCTGCAGGATCTGGGCCGTGAGCCTACGCCGGACGAGCTGGCCCGTGAGCTGGACATGCCGGTCGAAAAGGTGCAGGAAGTGCAGAAGTACGGCCGCGAGCCGATTTCCCTGCACACCCCGCTCGGTGAGGACGGCGATTCCGAGTTCGGCGATCTCATCGAGGATACCGATGCCATTGCTCCGTCCGATGCAGTGGCGTTCTCCCTGCTGCAGGAGCAGTTCAAGCAGGTGCTGGAAACCCTGTCTCCGCGTGAGGCCGGTGTGATCAAGATGCGTTACGGTTTGGAGGACGGCCAGCCGAAGACCTTGGACGATATTGGCCGTGTATATGGCGTGACCCGAGAGCGTATCCGCCAGATCGAATCCAAGACCATGTCCAAGTTGCGCCACCCGTCCCGTTCGCAGACCCTGCGCGACTTCCTGGATCAATGACGGTCGGCCCGCTTAGCAGGCCGACTGCGCGAGGAGTTTGACAGCCCACAGGGCTGTCAAACGACGGAGCCATCCGTTGAAGGCTCCCCTGAAGAGGGGAGCCAAATTATTAGAAAATAGGACTGTATGCCCAAAGAAGAATACGGCGCTAAGGATTTATCCGTCCTTGAGGGTCTGGACGCGGTACGCAAGCGTCCGGGTATGTACATCGGTACCACGGACTCGCAGGGTCTTATGCACTGCCTGTGGGAGATCATCGACAACTCCGTCGATGAGGCGTTGGCCGGTTTTTGCAACAACATTGTCGTTACTCTGCACACTGATGGATCGGTGGAAGTCGCAGACAACGGCCGAGGCATTCCGGTCGATAAGGAACCGAAAACCGGGCTATCCGGCGTGGAAGTTGTCCTGACCAAGCTGCACGCGGGCGCCAAGTTCGGCAATTCGTCCTATAACGCGGTCGGTGGCCTGCACGGTGTGGGCTCTTCTGTGGTCAACGCATTGAGTTCCCGTCTTGATGTGGAAGTCGATCGTGACGGCAAAACCCATCACATGGCCTTCCATCAAGGGCATCCCGGCGTATACGCAGACGCTGATCCAGTCAACCCATCTCCGGACTCGCCGTTCAAACGTACCCGTAAGAATAAGCCCACCGAGCTGGAAATCATCGGCAAGGTTTCGCCCAAGACCACCGGAACCCGCATTCGTTACTGGTACGATCCGGAAATATTCAATAAAACTGCTGAATTCTCATATGAGCAGCTCATCGACCGTGTGCGTCAGACCAGTTTCCTAGTGCCCGGTCTTAAAATCACCATCGTCGATGAGAACGTGCCGGAAGCCAACGGGGCCGATACGGTCGGCACTGAGCCCAACGAAGATGTCGCAGTCGTAGCCGAATCACTGAATGCGAACGAAACGACTAACGCAACCGAGTCATTCTCCGGCGAAGACTCCCCACTTGACGGATTCGCCGAGCTTTCGGACGATGCGTCTATTGACGGCGATACCGAGGCTCCGGACGAGGAGGATTTCTCGCTGTCATCCGCCACTGAAGTGGTTGATGGCGCTTTTGGTGAACAGCCTGCCCATCCGCGTACGGTCGAATTCCTGCACACCGGTGGCGTCAAGGATTTCGTGGACTTCCTGTCCAAAGGCGAGCCCATCTCCGATATCTGGCGCATTCAGGGTGAGGGCACCTACAAGGAAGAGACCCAGGCCGTGGGCGAGGGCGGCGAACTGCATGCCCAGGAGATCGAACGCACTTGCGGCGTAGACATCGCCCTGCGTTGGGTGAATGGTTACGACACCACGATCATGAGTTTCGTGAACATCGTGGAGACGCCTGGCGGCGGTATGCACGTGGACGGCTTCATGAATGCTATCACCAAGCAGATTCGCAAGGCCGTGGAAGACAACGCCCGCAAGCTCAAGGTGAACCTCAAGGACTCCGCCATGAAGGTGGAGCGTGACGACATCCAGGCCGGGCTCGTGGCCGTGGTCACCGCACGTGTGGCAGAACCGCAGTTCCAGGGGCAGACCAAGGATGTGCTTGGTACCGCGCAGGTCAAGCCGATCGTCACCAGGCTCACCGACAAGCAGTTCGGCGAGATGATCACCGGTTCCAAGCGCGGCTACAAGGAGCAGTCCGCCCGCGTGCTGGAGAAGATCGTCGGCGAGATGCACGCGCGTATCCAGTCGCGCAAGGCCAAAGAGGTCACGCGCCGCAAGAACGCGCTCGAATCCGCTTCCATGCCGGCCAAGCTGTCCGACTGCCAGCCGGGCAACGACGACGTGGCCGAACTGTTCATCGTCGAAGGTGATTCCGCACTCGGTACCGCCAAGGCCGCCCGCAACGCCGGCTTCCAGGCGCTGCTGCCGATTCGAGGCAAGATCTTGAACGTGCAGAAGGCCTCGATCACACAGATGCTGTCCAATAAGGAATGCGCGGCCATCATCCAGGTGGTGGGCGCTGGTTCGGGCCAAAGCTTCGACATCGAACAGTCGCGTTATCACAAGATCATCATGATGACTGATGCTGATGTGGATGGCGCGCACATTCGTATTCTGCTGCTGACGTTGTTTTACCGGTATATGCGCCCGCTTATCGAACATGGTTACGTGTATGCGGCCGTGCCTCCGCTGCACCGTATCGCGCTGACCGGCTCGCATAAGGGCGAATACATCTACACGTATTCCGATGACGAATTGGCCGGCAAACTGGCCGACCTCGATAAGAAGCGCATCGGCTACAACGATGATATTCAGCGGTACAAGGGTCTCGGCGAAATGGATGCCGATCAGCTGGCAGACACCACCATGGATCCGCGCACGCGCATGCTGCGCCGCATTCGCATGGAAGACGCCGCCCAGGCTTCCGAGATCTTCAATCTGTTGATGGGTGATGAAGTGCCGCCTCGCAAACAGTTCATCGTGGATAACGCCGATGACTTCGACCGTTCCAAGATCGATACCTGATCGAAGACGTCGCTGATAATGACATCGTGCTTACCGAGAATTTCCGTAATTGGCGTTTGAGGTGAGCACGTTGTCATATGTTTTATGCGTGTTGCCCATGAGTTATTCGATAGACTGATGACATCGTTATCACAGCCAGTGTCGTCTATGGGATAGGAAGTGGGTTATGGCCAGTCTGCTGCTTGCCGTCATCTACGTGGCGTTTATCAGCTTGGGGTTGCCGGATTCCCTGCTGGGGTCGGCATGGCCCACCGTGAGCCAAGATCTGAACGTGCCGGTATCTTGGGCAGGCGGCATTTCCGCGGTGATTTCCATGTTTACCATCGTCTCGGCGTTGCTCTCGGACCGTATGACGTTGAAATTCGGCGCGGGCAAAGTCACTGCAGTTTCCGTGGCGCTGACCGCAATGGCTTTGGCCGGCTTCTCCGTCGCTCCGAATTACTGGGTGTTGTTGCTGATTGCCATACCATACGGTCTTGGCGCAGGCGGCGTTGATGCGGCGTTGAACAACTACGTTGCCATTCATTACGAAAGCCGGCATATGAGCTGGTTGCACTGCATGTGGGGCGTCGGCGCATCGGTGGGGCCGTACATTATGGGCTATGCGCTTTCGCAAGGCCAAGGCTGGCCATGGGGTTATCGGTACATCGCCATCCTGCAAGTGATGCTGACCGTCATTTTGGTGTTCAGCCTGCCGTTGTGGAAGAAGCGTGGTATTGCCGCAGCCGGCGAATCATCCGGCGAAACCGCGCAGTCGGACGAAAACACTGATGGAGAGACGGTCGCCGAGCGTAAACCCCTTGGCGTTGCCGGTGTACTGGCCATACGCGGCGCCAAAGAAATCCTCGTGATGTTCTTCTGCTACTGCGCCATCGAATCCACAGCTGGTCTATGGGCCTCCAGCTACATGGTGATGCACAGCGGCATCGATAAGATCACCGCCGCCAGCTGGGCCAGCCTATTCTATGTAGGCATTACTGTGGGCCGCGCGCTTTCCGGCTTCCTGACCATGCGATTCAAGGACCCGGTTATGATCCGCCTCGGCCAGGTACTGGTATTGGCCGGTATCCTCGTTATGTTTGTGCCGTTGCCGCATCATCTTGGTGTGGTTGCGGGGCTGATTATCGTAGGCCTCGGCTGTGCGCCCATATACCCATGCGTGATTCATTCGACTCCCGTCTACTTCGGCGAGGATAATTCCCAGGCCATTGTCGGCGTGCAGATGGCCTGTGCCTATGTGGGATCGCTGCTGATGCCGCCGCTATTCGGCGTCATCGCGCAGTATGTGACCATCAGCCTGTATCCATGGTATTTGCTGGTGCTGTTGGTGCTCATGGTGGCTATGCATGAGCGTCTGCGCAAGCTGCGCGGCTGACCGTGTGCACGTTTGGGCTCTCCGCTTACTATGCTTGTAGCCCATGGTGATAAGTGAAGAAGAACATGAACAGATGCCGGAGCCCGTACGGGAACGACTGGAAGCGCTGAAGGATGCGCAGGGCTCGGTAATCGTAATTGGTTCGATGAATGCCGATTACACAGTGACGACTAAACGACTGCCCAAGCCGGGCGAGACCGTCCAGGGCGGTGCCATGAAGGTGATGCCCGGCGGCAAGGGTGCTAATCAGGCGTCCGCTGCAGCCCGTCTCGGCTTGAATGTCCAGCTGCTGGGTGCAGTGGGCGACGATGCCAATGCGGATTTCCTGCTGAGCAAACTGGACGAGGCCGGCGTTGACACCGCCGATGTCCTGCATGTCGAAGGCCCCAGCGGCACCACGGTGATCACCGTCAGTGCCGAGGGGGAGAACACCATCGTCTATTCTCCGGGAGCCAATTCCAAGGCGGCTGCGGGCTATGTGCAGTCGCATCGATTGACCATCGCCGGTTGCTCGGTGCTGGGACTGTGCCTGGAAAGCCCGATTTCCACCGTGGTCGCCGCCGCTCAGACTGCGCATGACGCCGGTGTGACTGTGCTGCTCAACGACTCGCCGTTCATGGACGAGCTGCCCCATGAACTGGTGGAGGTTACCGATATCCTGCTGGTCAATCAGCATGAAGTGGCCCAGCTGTTGGGGCTGCCGGACGGCGATGTGGAGTCGCTCGACTGGTATGAAGTCGCCGAACGATTCACGGATTACGGCTTTGATCGCGCCATCGTGACGCTTGGTGCATCCGGTTCCGTGGTGATTGAAAACGGCCGTTGGCATCGTGTGTCTGCAGCGCAAGTCAAGGCGGTGGACACCACCGGTTGCGGCGACTCGTTCATGGGTACCGTGCTTGCGGGGCTTGCCGCCGGCTATACGCTGCTGCAGTCCGCGCAGATCGGCTCCTATGTTTCCGCCTATGCCGCCACGAAGATCGGCGCCCAAAGCGCCTACGGCACCGCCGACGAGGTCGTCGCATACTTCAGCTGAGACCCGATCGGTTCCCTCTGTGATAAGACTGATTCCTCACAAGGGGCGGTCATGATGTGATTCCCTTTGCCCCCTCTTTGACGAGGGGCTCCCGTGAAGCGGGCGAGGGAGAGATGCGCAGGCCCCGCCTGCGAGCAATGGACTCCCAACCGGAATCTTCACGATGTTTCCCCGCATTGCTACAATCGAACATATGTGCGAAAGCTTGAGTCTGTTTTCTGAACCTACCAAAGCGTGGTTCGAACATGCTTTCGGTCAGCCGACCGAGGCACAGGCTCAGGCATGGCCGGCGATCCATTCCGGACGGAACGTATTGGTCATCGCTCCTACTGGCTCCGGTAAAACATTGGCCGCGTTTCTTTCCGCCATTGACCGGCTGATGACCGTGTCTCGTACGCGGCGTGCGGGCGTGCGTGTGCTGTATGTTTCGCCATTGAAGGCGCTCGCAGTCGACGTGGCCAAAAACCTCGAACAGCCGTTGGAGGGTATCGCTGCGCAATGTGAGGCGCAGGGGCTGCCCGCGCCGAAAATCGCGGTTGCCAACCGGTCCGGCGACACCACTACTCAGGAGCGTCGGCGCATCGCCTCCCATCCGCCGGACATCCTTGTCACCACGCCCGAATCGCTCTATCTGCTGCTCACTTCCAAGGCCGGGCGGATTCTCGGCACCGTCGACACGGTAATCGTCGATGAGATTCATGCGGTGGCCGGTACCAAGCGTGGTTCGCATCTGGCATTGAGCCTTGAACGGTTGGAAAACCTGGTCGCCGAATCGCGCAGACGCGACGCGATGGACCGCAATGACGGCGAATCCAAAGTTTCGGATGATTCCGGTAATGAACCTCTTCTGCAGCGTATCGGGCTGTCCGCCACGGTCAATCCGCCCGAAGAAGCCGCACGTTTTCTGACAGGCGGCAGACCGGTTACCATCGTGAATCCCGGCGGCAGGCCCGCGATGGATCTGCGTATGGTCGAACCACTGGAAAACATGCGCGATCTGCAATCTGTGAACGCCAAGCAGCGCGTCGGCGGCGTGGACTCCGAACGTCCGACTCCGCATATCAGCGGTGTTACGCCGGCCATGCAACGGTTGGCGGAGCGCAAGGGAATCGCGCAAACGGGCGATTCCGGTTTGTCTGCGGGTGGGAATGGCGTGCTGGTCGGCGGCGAAGCCGGTGCTGGTGGAGATGGCGCCCTGTTGTCGGGCGAGCGTACGACAGGCGGCGCCTTTGACTCCGCTGTGCTGGTCGGTGCGGCCGGAGACCGGACTTCTGGCTCCATCTGGCCGGTTGTGGAACGCAGCGTGCTTGATGAGATTCTGGCACATCGCACCACGTTGGTGTTCGTCAATTCGCGTGGCGTGGCCGAGAAGCTCACTGCGCGGCTCAATGACCTTTATGCACAAACCCGGCATGAAGTCGATCCCGACTTGGTGCGGGACATGGGGTCGCCCGAAGGCCGTGAGGGTTTCGCCTCGCATTATGATGCGGTGGTCGGTTCCACCACCATGCTGGTCGGCTCGCATGAAGGCGATGACGTCATCGCCATGGCCCACCATGGTTCGGTCTCCAAAGAGCGACGAAAGATGATCGAGGAACGGCTCAAACGCGGCGAATTGCGTTGTGTGGTGGCCACCTCGAGCTTAGAACTGGGCATTGATATGGGTTCGGTCGATCTGGCGATTCAGATTGACACGCCACTGTCTGTTTCCTCGGGTTTGCAGCGGGTGGGCCGTGCCGACCATCAGGTGGGCGGTGTCTCGCATGCGTTGTTCTATCCGTTGACCCGCCAGCAGATCGTTACCGGCGCCGCCAGTCTGGAGTCCATGATCGCCGGCGATATCGAGCCGCTTGCCGTATTGAAGAATCCGCTTGATGTACTTGCCCAGCAGACCGTGGCCGCCGCTGTGATGCATGACCTCAAAGCGGACGACTGGTATGTCACCGTGCGCCGGTCGGCACCGTTTGCCGATTTGCCGCGTGACATGTTCGACGCGGTGATCGGCATGATGTCCGGCGAATACAACACCGAGGAGTTCTCCGCCTTCCGGCCGCGACTGGTGTGGAATCGGGATAACGGTCTTATCTCGGCACGTCCCGGCTCGCAGAAAGTGGCGGTCACTTCAGGCGGTACGATTCCTGATCGAGGCCTGTACACCGTGGTATTGCCTGAGGTGGATGCCGGCAAAGGGCAGCGCCGTGTGGGCGAACTCGATGAGGAGATGGTCTATGAATCGCGTGTCGGCGATGTGATCACACTCGGCACCTCCACATGGCAGATTCAGGACATTACGCGCGACCGTGTGGTCGTCACCCCGGCGCCCGGACGAACCGCCCGACTGCCGTTCTGGCATGGTGAGGGAGCTGGACGTGACTACGGTTTCAGCCGCGCCATAGCCCGCTTCACCCGTGAAATCGCCGACGGATTGGTGATGGAGCAAGGTGGCTATTCTGGCTTCCCTCTCCGAGGGGAGCTGTCCGCGGAGCGGACTGAGGGGAGGAGCACTCCGACCTTCACCCACGCAATCCTCACCCGCCTCCACCAAGACGGTCTCGACTCTAACGCCATCGCCAACCTCGCCCGTCTACTTTCCGAACAACGGGCCGCCACCGGTGCGGTCCCCAGTGATCGGACCCTTATCGTGGAACGTACCCGAGATGAAGATGGTGGCTGGCGCATTGTGCTCTTAAGCCCGTTCGGCCGCCGCGTCCACGAACCCTGGTCCATGGCCATCAGTCGCAGACTCAGCCAACGCTATGGATTTGACGGTCAGGTATATGCCGCTGATGACGGCATCGTACTGCAGTTGCCGGAAGGCGACGGACACATTCTCGCGTGTGACCTATTCCTGTTCGACCCTGAAGATCTCAGGGCGGACGTGGAACGCCAAGTGGGCGAATCCGTGTTGTTCACCTCGAGATTCCGCGAATGCGCCGCACGCTCACTGTTCATGCCCCGCTCCGATCCTGGTCGTCGTGTGCCGCTCTGGCAACAGCGTCTTCGTGGCGCACAACTCCTGCAATCCGCACGCACGGTCAAAAACTTTCCGCTGCTTCTGGAGACCGCGCGCGAATGCCTGCAGGACGTCTACGACATGCCCGCACTGAACGAGGTGATGACCGGATTGCGCTCCGGAACCATCGCCTTGAAGGACGTGGAAACCGAGTCGCCTTCGCCGTTCGCCGAGAATATCCTCTTCGGCTTCGTGGGCACGGTGATGTACCAATACGATCAGCCTCAGGCCGAGCGCAGCACACAACTGCTGTCCCTGGACTCGCAGATGCTTGAGCGACTGCTCGGCACCACCGACATGGCCAAGGTGCTCAATCCTGATGTGATCCGAGAAGTTGAGCAGGAGCTGGAGAAGCGGACTTTCTGGAACGAACTTGCCGCCGATGACGTGACCGGGCGAGTGACCCGTTACGCGAAAACCCATGGTCCGTTCACCGCAGATCAGATCATCGCCTACCTGCATCTTGACGCCGCAAGCGTCGTACATGCATTGGACGAGTTGGCCGCCAAAGGGGACCTTCTCCAAGGTCATTTCGTGGACTCCACTTCATGCTCCCGCTGGCGGGAGCTGGACGCGAAGCGGACTGAGGGTGGTCCATATCCGGAGAAGGGCCACCTTCAGTCGACTCCGTCGACAGCTCCCGCCAGCGGGAGCGAACAGCAATGGCTTCATAAGGACGTGTTCCGTCGTATTCGTTCGCGGTCATTGGACAAGGCACGCAAGGCAGTGCGGCCAGTGGAGCCGGAAGCCTTCCAAATGTTCCTTATCGACAGGCAGGGCATCGGTCCGGTCGGCGGTGAGCGATACGAGGGTGCGGATGGGCTCATGCGTGTCATCGAGCAGCTGGAGGGTGTCGCGCTGCCGGCTGGTCTCTGGGAGACCGCGATATTCCCCGCTCGCGTGCGTGACTATCAACCGTCGATGCTGGACGAACTTCTTACCGGTGGCGATGTGGTGTGGGTGGGGTCCAAAGCCGGCGGCACCGGTGCCTTGGAGCCCGGAGAGATCGCCTTCCATCCCGCGGATTCGGTACTGCTTGGCGATACCGAGGCCTCGGAACTTTCGGCAGGTGCCGCATCCTCCGGACGGTTCGACTCCAAGTCGGATGCATCGGCTGATGGCGATAGCGAGACCATGCCTGAATCGATAATGACGGCGTTGACTTCGGGCGGCGCATTTCATGCCCGTCAGCTGGCAGATGCCGCCAAGCGCGTCTGGAATGAGACCTCCGAGCCGGACATCAACCCAGATACCGGCGAGATTATCCCGCAGGAGTGGAGCGAACGGCAATTCAAGGACGCCTTGTGGAGTCTGGTGTGGCAAGGCAGAATCAGCAATTCCAGTTTTGCACCTGTGCGTGCGCTGACTGCGGGAACTGGTGGCTCTCGCAAGGCTTCGACCTCGCGCCGCCGCGGTCGCGTGACACCAATTCGTCGTGCCTCTGCGGATATGACGTTGGGCGGCCTATGGTCGGCTGTTCCCGGTATGGGGGAGGACGAGTCGACGGAGCGTGCGCTCGCATTAGTCGAAGCATTGTTGGACCGCTACGGCGTGATCGCACAGCCGCTGATCGACAAAGAAGATATCCCGGGTGGTTATTCGGCCGTCTATCCGATATTGAAACGCATGGAGGAACATGGACGACTGGTGCGTGGCATGTTCATACATGGCTTTGGCGCGGCGCAATTCGCCGAAAGTGACACGGTGGATGCGCTGAGACATCCGTCGGCGCATCGCAGCCAATCCGTGGTGGCCGTGAGCGTACTTGATCCCGCGAACCTCAGTGGTTCGGCAATCGGTTGGCCTGATGTGCCAGTAAGTGCAGGCAGGCCTGTACGCCGTGCCGGAGCTGTAGTCGTACTTGGGTCGCAAGGTGCGTTGCTCTATGCAGCCGCCAAAGCCAAGCATTTGACCGCATTCCAGCGATCTGCCGATGTCGGTGTCGTTTCCGCTGGGTCGATTGAAACTGGTGCAGCGTCTAATGGGCTGACTGAGGGTGGTGTCTCTTCTACCGAGTCAGCTTTTGAGACTTCCCCTGATTTCGGCATGACGAATGATGAACAGTTACGCAAGGCGGCCACAGAACTCGCATATGCCCTCAAGCGCAGCGGCAATGGCACCGTAACTTTCAGCGATATGAATGGCGAGCCTCTCAATGCCCGACATCCCTTCGCCCGCATTCTTCATCAGGCCGGATTCATCCCCGTGCCACAAGGTATGCGGTTGTACTGAGACATCATGTGGTCGCATTGGGGTATGCGGCTGTACTGGATGGACGCATGCGGTCTACTACGCCGCATTGTCGTGGGAATTATGGCATCGTGCATTATTTTGTCGAGGATTGTATCTCTCCATGGTTGGCTCAGCGGGGCGACATTGCGATGGCGGTCTGGGTGTCACTTCGCCAAAAAGCCTTAGTGGGGTGGCATCGTGATAGCGGTTTTGGGATTGTCCCTGTTGGGATGACTTCAGCGGGGCAATGCCATGATGGCGGTCTTGGAATCGTCTTGTTGGTATGGCTTTAGTGGGGTTGCACCGTGATGGCGGTCTTGGAATTGCTTTGCTGAGATGAGTGAGCGAGGCAGAATGTTGATAGCTCTCTTGCCGTTGCCTTGCTTAGATGTCGTCAGTAGGGCAATTTCGTGATTCCAGCCTCATCAGGGCCTCGATAAGGTATCTGGAACGGGGCAATAGTGCGACTGCCATCTTGGTGTTGCCTCGTTTGGATTTCCAATGAGGGGAATTTCGTGGTTGGGATATCCGATTCGCCTCGATGAAGTGAGCTTAGCGGGGCAAAACTGCGATACCTCTCTGTTCCGCTCTATTGAAATGATCGCAAATGAATCGAGATCGGCACCGGGTGGTGGACTTCGGTCGGATGCGATCAACAAAAGATGATGGATTTCGTCCAGTCACGAATTGCGAATTAGTTGCAGGGGAAAGACGATAACGAATGCATCTGGGCGTGAGCGACTTGAGAAAAACCGACACTGCCATATTGCAAAAACGGTATGAGATATTGTCTTCGTCGGATAACCAGACGGGACCAAAGGAAGCTGGAACCACATTACCTGTTCAGGTTTCTGGAATAGTGCATCATTGCATATCGTCGATATTATGAAGCATCACAAAGCAGTGGAAAAATTATTGGAAGTGTCGCAACAGGAGCGTCGTTGTGCATTTGGCAGAACCAAAGCAGAGCGAAGCGCATTGGAAAGACGGGCTTCTGCACAGGAGCTTGAACGGGTATTCCCCGGCCTGTTTGTGAAACCTGACTTTTGGAAGTCGCTGAACCCTGCCGAGAAGTCCGCTCATATTGCGCGCACATTGGGACTCCGCCATGGTCACTGGGTGTTTGCCGGTCTGACCGCCGCAAATCTTCACGGGTTCGAACATCAATGGTTACTGCATGACGGCACAATAACCATTGCCACACATACTCAGGGAAGTGATACCGGTAACGGACGAATACGGCGATTGTTCATACCGAAAAGCCAGCAGACGGATATACGGCATATTGATGGTGTTGCCGTGACCAGTGAAGCACGAACAGTGGTGGATTGCGCGCTGACTCTTGAATTCCGCTATGCACTGCCCATTGTCGACTCGGCATTGCGTCGGGGCGTTGCTATTAACGACATCATCGGCATATGCGCCAGTATGCAACGCGATTGCACTGCGGCGCTGCGGTTGTTGCATTATGCTGATCCTACCAGTGAAAATGGCGGCGAATCATTGACGCGTGGCACCATCTTCGAAGGCGGATACAAGATTCCCGAATTACAGCAGACCATTATCGACCCCCAAACCGGCATGGCATATCGTGTTGATTTTCTGTGGCGGCTTGAAGATGGTCGAATGATCGTGGGCGAATATGATGGAACCCGCAAATACGTCGACCCAGAAATGACGGATAACAAAGGTGTGAGAGAAGTCGTTGCTGACGAGCGCATTCGCGAAGAAGGTCTGAAGCGAGGCGGAGTCAGTGCCATCGTGCGTTTCGGATTCGACGAAGTGATGAAGCGTACCCCGCTCTTGCATAAACTCCGTATGGCAGGCATACCATTGCGCTCATAATGAGAAAACGCAGTATCTGTCAGAATCATTGCGGCAGAACGATCCAGTGCGATTGATGAGACGCTGATACACTCATATTCATGAGAATGAGCGGCTCAGGATTTGATTCCACGGAATCGACTTATTATCTGGCCTCCCCGAACAATGAGGTAAAGGATACATTCCTGTATCCTTTGATTGCCGGCTCTCTGTCATATCTTCCTGGCTATTCGCTTCGTCACCGATCAGTGGATAATTTCATGCTTGCCTACATCAGGGAAGGCGAATTGAATATCAAAGTCGCCGGTAGGCTGTTCACCGTCCATGGCCCGAGCAAGTGGGGGAACGACTGGGCATCAACGTCGTCAACTGCGGATATTGCGGTGCCAGCACTGTCGACTATCAGACATATGGACCGTGGCAGCTCGGATGAGGGGAATCATAGAAGAGTCTATTGCGCTTCAGCCGAGATTGGACGTTACTATTCTTTCCGTCCCGGAATTCGCGCTCGAGCAGCCAATCATGACTCGTTTCAACATGAGGACTCTTATGGAATTGAACCACGCGGTCGAGCAACTAAACGAACGCTACCAACGGATGTGCCAGGACAAAGGCTGGAGATTCCTCGATTATGCGTCGAGTTTCAATCAGCGAAGGGTGCTGTACGGTAACACCATTCATCCAAATCAGCGGGGATACGATGTCATCGCCGGCCTGATTGCGGAACGTATGGGTCGTGTGATTCGGCCGTAATAAACCGGGTTGTCACTTACTGCGTTGAATTTGGAAAAGTTATGAGGCGGAACCAGAAACGGTGGCCCCGCCTCATTGTGAGCATTCCTATGCAATAAACGCGATGGGGGATGCGAGGTCCACGCCGGAACCGTCGCGGCGCATGTCGGGTTTGGGAAGCTCGACCGGGGAGCCGGCGGATGTGGAGGCGTGCAACGGATAGGGGCCCACCCAGGCGAGAATCAGCGTGTTCTGGCCCTTGAGGAAGCGCTGGGAACGCACGCCACCGGTGGCACGACCCTTGGTGGGATACATCTCCAGCGGAGTCACCTTGGCGGCGCCGTTTTCGGTACCGGGCAGAGCATCCTCATCCCCGGCCACGGTGAGCACCACCGCGCCCGCACCCGAAGTCAGACCGTTCTCGCCTTCCTCGTAGGTCCAAGCCACCTTGCCGGCGGGCACCACATTGAAGGCCATCACATGAGCACCCTCGGCGAGCTTGATGCCGGCCATGCCGCCGGCCGTGCGGCCCTGCGGGCGCACGTTCTTCGCATCGAAGGTGAGTAGCGAGGAATCAGAGGAAACGAACACCAGACGGTCGTCATCCTCAGCCACGGCGGCGAACACCACTTCGTCCCCGTCCTTCACGTCGATGACCGGCCAGGAATCCATGGTGGTGGGAGCTTCTCGGTTCCAACGCTTGACCACACCGTTGCGGGTGCCGATGGCCAGCGACGGCAGCGGCTTGGCCTCCGCCGTGGTTTCGCCGTCGCCGCCGTTTTCGCCGTTATCGGCCGACTGCTCCATGGCGATTGCGGTCACCACTCGTTCCCCGCGTACGGGGTCGGTGGATTCGGTCATGCTGATCAGGTCGTCGGCCTGGACTCCGCCCTGCAGAGAAAGCGTGGCGGACGCCGGCAAGGCCGGCAGATCGACCACATGTGCCAGCACCAGGCGTCCGGCCGAGGTGGCCAGACCATAGGTGGCGCGGGTGGAAGTCCGGAAAATCGTGGTGATTTGATCATCATGCAGACGTTCGTCGGACGCGGAACGTGAGTTGAACACATCCATGGCGCTCGGCGTGGTACGGGCGATCAGGCCCGTGGCGCTCATCATCACCACGCACGGCTCGTCCTCGATCTTCAGGGCTCCGGTCAAAGCGGACTGTTCGCCGGTCTTCTTGGCGGCCGCAGCGGCGGCAGCCACATCGGCCTCGGCGGAGGAAATGGTGGTGGCGGACTTCACAGCCTCCAGCGCGGATTTCGAAATTCCGGAAGTGCCGGAACCCTGTGCCACGACCGGCGTCAACGTGCCGTCGGGATCGGCGTCCAACAGCACGGTGCGACGCGGCGATCCCCACTTATCGACGGCCTCATCCATTTCGCTGGTGACCACATGGTCGAGCGCTTTGGCGGAGGCCAGAATGCGGGTGAGCTCCTCGATGCGCTTCTTCAAATCGTCACGCTCGGCCTCAAGTTCGATGCGGTTCATCTTGGTCAATCGGCGCAGACGCAGATCCAGAATGTACTGGGCCTGGACCTCGTCTAGATCGAATACGGCCATCAAACGGGTCTTCGCGGCATCCGCATCATCCGAAGTGCGGATCACCTGGATCACCTCGTCGATGTCCAGCATGGCCAGGAGTAGTCCCTCGACCAGGTGCAGGCGTTCCAGGGCTTTCTTCTTGCGGTATTCGCTACGGCGGCGAATCACCACGCGACGGTGATCAACCCATACCTGCAGCATCTCTTTCAAGCCCATCGTGTGCGGACGGCCGTCCACCAACGCCACGTTATTCATGGCGAAGTTGTCCTGCAACGGCGTGTGCTTGAACAGCTGGACGAGCACCGCATGCGGATCGAAACCGGTCTTGATCTCGATGACGATACGTGTGCCGTTATGACGATCGGTCAGGTCGAACGCGCCGGAGATACCCTCCAGCTTGCGGTTCTTCACACCGTCGGAAATACGCTCGATCACCTTTTCCGGACCTACCATGTACGGCAGCTCGGTGACCACGATGGCCTGCTTGCGGGCTGTGACATGCTCGATATGGGTGGCGGCGCGCGTGGTGAGCGTGCCTCGGCCGGTGGCGTAGGCCTCGCGAATGCCGTCGCGGCCGATGATCGTACCTCCGGTGGGCCAGTCGGGGCCCGGAACATAGCGCATCAGCTGTTCAAGCGTGGCATCCGGGTGAGCCATGAGGAACTTTGCAGCATTCACCACTTCGCCGAGATTATGCGTGGCCAGATTGGTGGCCATGCCTACGGCGATACCCGAACCGCCGTTGACCAGCAGGTTCGGAATTGCGGCCGGCAATACGGTCGGCTCTTTGAGCTTGTTGTCGTAGTTCGGCGTGAAGTCAACGGTGTCTTCGTCGATATCCGCGTTCATGCCGAGAGCTGCCGGGCCGAGTCGAGCCTCGGTATAACGGGAGGCTGCCGGGCCGTCGTCCAAGGAACCGAAGTTACCGTGGCCGTCCACCAGCGGCAAACGCATCGCGAATGGCTGGGCCAAACGCACCATGGCCTCGTAGATCGCGGAATCACCGTGCGGGTGGAGCTTGCCCATCACCTCGCCCACCACGCGGGCGGACTTCATGTACGGGCGGTCGGGGGTCAGGTTCATCTCGCCCATCTGGTAGACGATGCGGCGCTGCACCGGCTTCAGGCCGTCGCGCGCATCGGGCAGGGCTCGCGCGTAGATCACCGAATACGCATATTCGAGGAAGGACTTGCTCATCTCCTCGTTCAGCGGCGTCTCGACGATATGCTCCTTGACCGTACGCGGATCATAGGTTTGCGCGGACGGTTTGCGGTGTGATGCCATGAAACTCCCTTTCGAACTCGCCCTATATTAGCGTCAGGTCGCGAAACGGCGCGCAGCGAATGGTTCTCAATAGGAAAAGTGTGAGTGCTCGGCCAGTCCAATCGCACATAAGACGACGAAAAATGGCGGAACTTCAGCACAATGACTTATGTGCGATTGATTGATATTGTGCGTTTGGCTCACACTTTTGCAATGGGGCACGGTTTTCTGTGAGCCCTATAATGAGCAATTATGAGTGTTGAGACGCCGGATATGGACGAATTGCTGCGGTTGGTGCCCACAGTGACTTATGGGGACACAGCTGCGGGCCGTGGGGGAGCGCTGCACCTTTCCGCCGTATTGCCGGCTCTTTCCGCCGCCATTGGTCATCCGATCTCGACCAAGGTCCACACCGATCCCCAAGCCTGCAAAAAAGCCCTCGGGCTGCCTGACGCCACATCGGCCATCGTGGTGCTCGTGGACGGACTTGGCTACTGGAATCTCGCCATGCGCCTCGGCCATGCACCCTACCTGCGCTCGCTGATGAACGAGAGCGCCAACCAGCGTCCCATCGCGACCTGCGCACCCAGCACCACCGTGGCCGCCATGGCCACATTCGGCACCGGCACCTGCCCGGGATTGACCGGTATGGCCGGATACACGCAGCTGGAGCCGAACAACCACAAGCTCATCCAACTCATCCAATTCAAGGATGCACTGGCGCCCAAACCCGTCAATCCAAGAATCACCACCCCTCCCATGGTCGATCCTCATGATTTGCAACGTGAACAGACCGTGTTCGAGAAGCTTCGCCGTCAGGAGGTGCGCGTCACCAGTTCCGGACTGCCCAAATTTGCCGGCTCTCCACTGACCGAAGCGGCCTTGCGCGGCACTGATTATCAGGCCAATGTCACCCCGCGTGATCGCGTGCTCGCCGCAGCACGCGCCGCCAGGAGGCCCGGCCTGACCTATCTGTATATCCGTGACGCGGACAAGGTGGGTCACAATTACGGCTGGGATTCCGAGCATTGGGTGGCGGCTTTCGAACACATCGACGCACAGCTTGCATTATTGAAACGTAGCGCGTCAGCCGGCACCTTGATCGTCATCATCGCCGACCATGGCATGGTGCAGACCGACATGGATCAGCGGCTCGACATCGCGACGGAGCCTTCGCTGATCCATGGCGTGGAACTGGTGGGGGGAGAGCCGCGCTCTCTGATGCTGTACGCCGAACCCGGCGAATCACCGGACGCCATAGCCGATCGCTGGCGTGATCGCTTGGGGGACGCGGCGTTGGTGCGTACCAAGGAACAGGCATGTGCCGATGGGCTGTTCGGCCCTGTATCGGAACGTATTCGGCCGATCCTCGGCGACGTGATGGTACAGGCTGCCGGCGCGGCCACATTCGTGGATTCGCGTACTCAGGGGGATAAGGCCACCCATTTGCCTAGCGTGCATGGGTCGCAGACGATGATGGAGATGGATATTCCCTGTTTGATTGACGTCGCCTGACCGATATCGTCTGACTGATATCGACATGGCATAGTCATACGATTCCGGGGAAAAGAGTCGTATCGTCAGGCGGCTATATCCGGCTATGCCAGATATAGCGAATAATCAGTCGCCGAACAGAATCTCATCCCAGCTGGGCACCGCCGAGCGTCCCGACTTCCTTCTGGACGGCTTCGCAGCGGGTTCCGCCGGAGCTGCTTTGGCGGGTGCTGCGGTCTGTTCCTTTTTTGCGGCTTTGCCGGTTTCCACTGGCGCCGCACCGGAATCGGAGGTGACTTCGTCATGGGCCGGGGCATCGGATTGGGCAGCCGGAATCCGGCTGTCATCGGGCGGCGTCTGCGTACTCGCGGCACCGGTCGAAACCGGTGCGGAAAGCTTGACCGGCGGCATGGACCCGGAGGCGGAGAGATCGATCGGAGGCATCGAGCCGGTGGAGGTCACCGGATTCGAGGACGCCGGACGGGTCTGCGGAGCAGACGGCTTTGGCGCGGCCCATGCAGACACGGCACGCTCGATACGCGCCGAACGGACGGAATCGCCCGGCAACGCAGGTTCCGGCGAAGCCTTTGCGCCGCCTGCGTTCTCGGTCCTCGGATTCTGCTCGCCGAGCAGCTTGCGTGCGGCATTGTTCAGGCAGACCACGGAATTGTCGTGCATGTTCCAGGTCCATTCGGCATGGATCTCACGTCCGGCGGAAGTGAAAATCGCCACGATATGCCATGGTTCCAGCCCACGGCGGGTGGATTTCCAGGTCACCGACTCCATGCCGATGGACGCCGCCGCCAAAGTGCGTTCGACCAGCTCATTGATGGTGCGCACCTTGCTGTCCTTCGGAGCGGGCACCGTCAGGAACTGTTCGATCGCATACTGTTTTTCGGTTTCCACCGCGGCGGAGAAACGCCGTACCAGCGTTGTGCTCAGTCCGTAGCGTTCTGCCACGCGGGACGGGTCGGCGCCCGCACGAATCAACGACTGGATCTGCGAGATGGGAAGTGTGGACTGCTCATGGGGCTGTTCCAGCTGCTGCTGTTCGCTGCGAACCTGCTTGGCCTCGAGAATCGCCCGTTCGAGTGTGTCGTCCAAGCTGACGGCGAACTGACGGCCTCCCAAGGAGAATACGAGGTCCCCCGTTTCGCTTACGCGCTCGAAACGGGCCTTCTCGAGCCGATCCTTAGGCATATGCACACCACTTTCCGTCGCAAAGACATTACTTATTCCCAGTATGCCCCACGTGTCGAACTTTACAAGTATTTCAAATCATGTATCCTATGGGCGAGTACAACGCGGCGAAACCGCGCGAACGCCAACGGTAGACGACGAAAGGACCATAATGGCTCAGGATTATGATTCCCCCCGTAACAAGGATGAGGACGAGGAATCGCTGCAGGCTCTGGGAAAGTCCGCGCAGAATACCTCGAGCGACATCGACGATGATGAGAACGCCATTGCCGAGGATTACGAACTGCCGGGTGCCGATCTGAGCAACGAGGACTCCTCGGTGACCGTTATCCCCATGCAGGGTGACGAGTTCATCTGCTCCCAGTGCTTCCTGGTCAAGCACCGCAGCCAGCTCGCCTACACCGACGAGGATGGCCAGCCGGTGTGTGAGGAGTGCGCCGCCTGATGGCGTTTGACGAGACCTACAACGAGCCTGAGTCCACCGAGGTCCTGGTCAAAAGCCTTGACCCCGAGCACCCGGCCCGGCTGCATTACGCCCATGCGGGCGACGCCGGCGCCGACCTGATCACCACCGTTGACGTGACCCTGAAACCGTTTGAGCGTGCACTGGTTCCCACCGGTGTGTCTATAGCCCTGCCCGCAGGATATGTGGCACTGGTCCATCCGCGCTCCGGCCTTGCCGCCAAGCAAGGCGTCACCGTGCTCAACGCGCCCGGCACCGTCGATGCCGGATATCGTGGCGAGATCAAAGTGCCGCTGATCAATCTCGACCCGGAGCATACCGCCGTCTTCCACCCGGGCGACCGCATCGCCCAGATGGTCATCCAGCGCTATGTCGAAGCCCGATTCATCCCCGCCGAGACCTTGCCCGGCTCAGACAGGGCGGAACGGGGATTCGGATCCACGGGAGTGGCATCCTGATTTAACCGTAGGCGGGGTCTGGATGCGATTGCCAACACGCAGTCAACCCCGATACACGGCTACAATGAGTGTCATATGAGGGAGGTGACTGGCATGTCGGAGATCGATGGCGAGCAGTATGCCGCCCGTAAGCTGGGATGCGAGATCAGTGCTGATCCGCTTAATCCGCTTGAACCAATCAAGCAGGTGTGCAAGGCTCATCACCCTGGAGAGGATTTGTCCATCCTCGATCGCGCCTATCGGCGTGCCGTCATCCAGCATTCCGCTCAGCGCCGCAAGTCCGGCGAGCCGTACATCATCCACCCATTGGCCGTCTCCCAGATTCTTGCCGATCTGGGCATGGGCCCGATCGTGGTGGCGGCCGGTTTGCTGCATGACACCGTGGAAGACACGGACTACACACTGGATCAGTGCCGTGCCGAGTTCGGCGATACTGTGGCCGGTCTGGTTGACGGCGTCACCAAGTTGAGCCAGCTCGAAGTGGGAGACTCGGCCCAGGCCGAAACCATCCGCAAGCTCGTGGTGGCCATGAGCCGTGACGTGCGCACCTTGGTGGTCAAGCTCGCCGATCGTGTGCACAACGCCCGCACTTGGCGATACGTGAAGACCACCTCCGCCCAGAGGAAGGCGCGCGAAACCCTTGACGTGTATGCGCCGCTGGCCAATCGTCTGGGCATGAACGCCATCAAGACGGAGCTCGAGGAACTGAGCTTCAAGGTGCTCTACCCGAAGATTTACAACGAGATCGTGGTGTTGGTGGCTCGTCGGGCTGGTCAACGCGATGTGTATTTGAAGCAGATTCTGGCCGAGATCAATGAGGATCTGGACGAGCAGAACATCAAGGCATACGTCACCGGACGCCCGAAGGACTACTTCTCCATCTACCAGAAGATGATCGTGCGTGGCCATGATTTCGCGAACATCTACGATCTGGTAGGTGTACGTATCATCGTCGATACCATTCAGGACTGCTATGCGGCGCTTGGTGCCGTGCATGCGCGGTGGAATCCGGTTCCCGGCCGGTTCAAGGATTACATCGCCATGCCGAAGCTCAACATGTACCAGTCGTTGCACACCACGGTGGTCGGCCCCGGCGGTAAGCCGGTCGAAATCCAGATCCGTACGTGGGACATGCACCGTCGTGCCGAATTCGGTATCGCCGCGCACTGGAAGTACAAGGAGAACGGCCAGGCCGGTCGTGCCCTGAGCTCGCCGGACAAGTCCGACCGCAAGCGCGATGTGAACAATCAGGAGCTGTCCGAGGCCGATAACCTCAAGTGGATTCAGCAGCTCGCCGATTGGACCAGCGAAACCCCGGATTCCAACGAATTCTTGGGCTCTTTGAAAGAGGATCTTGGCTCGTCCGAGGTCTATGTGTTCACGCCGAAGGGCAAGATCGTCTCTTTGCCGGCTCATGCCACACCGGTTGATTTCGCCTATGCCGTGCATACCGAAGTGGGCCACCGCACCATGGGCGCGCGTGTCAACGGGCGTTTGGTGCCGCTCGACACCACGCTTGATAACGGCGATACGGTGGAGATCCTGACTTCCAAGTCCGATACTGCCGGTCCTTCGCGCGACTGGCTGAGCTTCGTCAAGAGCCCGAAGGCACGAAACAAGATCCGCCAGTGGTTCTCGAAGGAACGTCGTACCGAGGCCATTGAGGAAGGCCGCGACGAACTGACCCGCGCTATGCGCAAGCGTAACCTGCCGGTCAATGCGCTGCTGACCACCGAGGCACTGATCGGTGTGGCCGACGACCTCAATTTCCCGAACGCCGACGCTGTGTTCGCCGCCATCGGTGATGGGCAGATCTCCACGCAGAACGTCATCTCGCATCTGGTCAAGGATGCCGGGGCCGACGAGGTCGATGAGGAAGTCGAGCAGGAAGCCCTGCCTCTGAAGCCTGTTGAGCGTAAGAGCTCCAGCAGCTCTACCGGAGTGTCCGTCAAGGGCGTGGGCGACGTGTGGGTCAAATTGGCTCGTTGCTGCATGCCGGTGCCGGGAGATCAGATCATCGGCTTCATCACCCGTAATCAGGGCGTGTCCGTGCATCGTACCGATTGCCAGAACATGATCGATCTGAAGAACAAGCAGCCCGAGCGCGTGGTCGAGGTCGAATGGACCAGCACCAAAGGTCTGTTCATGGTCAAGATCCAGGTCGAGGCTTTGGATCGTCGCAACCTGTTGTCCGACGTGACACGCGTGCTGTCCGATCATGGCGTGAATATCATCTCCGGAACGATTGCCACCGGTTCCGACCGTGTGGCCACCAGCCAGTTCAGCTTCGAAATGGCCGATCCGCAGCATCTCAACACGCTGCTGGCCGCCGTGCGCAAAATCGATGGCGTGTTTGACGTGTACCGTCTGACCGGTGCCAAGGAGTCCGCTGAGCCGCGTATGCGCAAGATGAAGTAGTCCGTACCGTACTCTGGCTCCCCTCCAGAGGGGAGCCAAGAACGAGTAAGCCCTCTGATTGGAATCGATCAGAGGGCTTTGTTGTCGGTTGTGGTGGGTCTTACTCAGCCACGTCCACGGAGAGGATCACGGCCGGCTCGAGCGGGCGATCCATCGGATCGGTTTCGACGGCCTCGAGCTTGTCGACAACCTTCTTGGAAGCGTCATCAGCAACTTCACCGAAGATGGTGTGGTGGCCATCCAACCACGGGGTCGGCACGGTGGTGATGAAGAACTGGGAGCCGTTGGTGCCGTGCACCTTGCCGTCCATACCGCGGCGCAGACCAGCGTTGGCCATGGCCAGCAGATACGGCTTGTCGAACTTCAGGCTCGGATCGATCTCATCGTCGAACTCATAGCCAGGGCCACCGGTGCCGGTGCCGAGCGGGCAACCGCCCTGAATCATGAACTGCTTGATGATGCGGTGGAAGGTCAGACCGTTGTAGAACTTGCCGTGGGAAGGCTGACCGGTGTACGGGTCGGCCCATTCCTTCTCGCCGGTGGCGAGGCCCAGGAAGTTGGCCACGGTGTTCGGGGCCTTGTCGTCGAACAGGTTGATGGTGATATCGCCCTCAGAGGTGCGCATGATGATGGTAGTCATGGTCTTAAGTGTCTCATGGGCTTGAGACCGGCCGGGAACCCCAATCCCGTCATGCTTTGAGGGCATGGACGGGGATCCCGAACCGGACAGGACTCCGGATGGCACGAAACCAGCCAAGGCACCTTTAGCCGCACCCGAGATTCCGCCCTCGACCGGAGCGTCGGGGTTGAAGGGACTGACAAGGAACCTGGGCGCACCGGCACCTACCAAAGCACCTGGCTTCTCGGCATCAGTCGTCGGTTTCAGCTTTTTCATAAACTCTTCATCTTGGCAATAATAAGTATCATCGATGAGATCTTCGACTGTCACGCCAAGAGCTTTGGCAATAAGGAACACTTGCCGCAAATTAAGTTTTGTTTCTCCTTTAAGCATCAGGGTGATAGTAGGCCTCGAAACTCCTAAGGCGTGGGCTAAGTCTTTCTGAATCTTGCCGGTCAATCGCATATAGCGGCGAATGTTGTAACGCGCTACGTCTTCAAAACGTTGCGCTTCTATCTTCACCTGTTCTGAAGTTTCCGTGACTTCCATCGGTTAATCCTTTCCAAATAAAGATAACTATATCAAACAATGTTTAATATTGCTAACCTATTGGGCATGTTTGCATTTACGGGGCGAAAAAATGTCTGCATGGGCGAACTCATGTTGTCGAATGTTTTTCTTCCTGCTGCTCAAAAAACGTTGCATCGCTTGGGGGAGGTCGTAGATATAGGGATATATGGCATTGATCGATCCTGTTGGAGATGTGGACGGACCTCTGTGGCAATTACTAATCTTTGTCCCCTTGACTGCGAAAGTGGTATTTCCTTGGTGGAAGCTTGGGAAAGCATAGATATGTGTTATGCTAAGGAGCTTTTGGAAATTGCTGGGCATCCCGCCGCGAAGCAAATTAAATATCGATCTTCGCGTAGGGCGGGGCGTTATATGTCAAATGGTTGCGCATATTGTGATGCGTTATTCGGAAACTTTTGTATAGATGAGGATATTCTGGATGGACAAAAGCCTCGTCTGATTGCTTCTGTGAAAAGACCTTTGCAGGAATGGGCCGTCATGGTGGCTCAATTTTATCTTTGATTTAAAAGTTTCCTTTCTCTAGTGCTGAAACCGCATTGTGGAGATGCGGTTTTTAAATTTCGACACGCCGTAAATTAACCTAACTTGAGGTTAAAAAAACCAACCCATATACTGAGGTTAGAAATTTTAACTTAGCTGAAATGGGGTTAACGATGTCGAATATGAAGAGGTGGATGGCGGAGGTGGGATTAACTCATCGCCAGCTTGCTGTTCAGCTCCATCAGTCGCCGGCCAGCGTGACTCAGAAAGTCAATCTGCATACACATTGGCAGCGCAGAGACTGTGCCGTTCTCCGCGAACAGTATGGTCTCTCAGCCGATTTCGTTCAGGATCTCATTCCATATGAGACAGCTTTCCCCAATGGTGTACAGGAGGTTATGTGATGGCTGGTGGAATTTTCGAGCAGTATAACTGGCCGGAGGACCGGAGCGATTATGTGGAGGTGTGCGACGGATGCCACACAGCAATCTGGTCGACCCGCTGGAACGAGGAGACGTCTGACGGCTTCGACGCGTTTCTCGCCGAAAACGGCTGGCGCGACTACATCGACCAGCTCGATTCCCGGATTCTGAACCTCTGCCCGGCCTGCGCCTTGCTCGCGCTGCGCCTTGGCGAGACCTGCGGGCTGGCCGACACCTGGCTCCGCCCCACGCATGCCTACACGCATGCCTTCCGGGAGGTCGATGCACAGCTCTCCGCCCGCGAACGGGTGGTGGCGAACCTGCTGCTGACCGAGGGGAGGACGGCATGAGCGACGAAGCCGGAAGACTCGTCTTCTCCCGCGACCCGTCGGGAACATTCATCGACGGTATGGTCTTCGGAACTTCAGGAGGCGGCGAGAACGCCAATCTCGAAGTGCTGTGCGCGTTGCCCTACGAGCTTGTACGCCCACATGCTAGTGCCTCTGTCCTGGGTCCGCTGGTCGGCGTAGGGAATGTGAAGAGGCTGTTCCTGAGCGTCAAATACCTTGATGGTGAGATATCCGTCGGGCGGTACGACCGTGTATCCGGATTTCTCGTTGAGCAGGCGCGCGCCCTCGTTGGTGGGGATGCTGAGTATCAGTTCAGCGCCGTGGTCTGCCGCCCAGGAGTCGCAGACCGCCTTGATCTGCGATCCGAAGCCTTCGCGCCGATGCTTTCTGACGACCGCGATCCCTTCGATGATGGCTGCATGCTCGGCGAAAGCCTCTCGTATCTGTGCGGCATGGACCCCGCTCGTCCCGGTGCGGTATATGAGCGTCTCGGCTACGCAAAGGGCTGGCTGGATGAGGGCCGCGCCTATCAGACGGTCCTGTCCCCATACGCCTATGTACGTAGGCCTGATCGTTCCATCGTCGTGTCTGACGACTGCTGGGACGCTTTGATCGAAGTCTTTGATGTCCCTGATGAGCAGGCTCTTGATTGCCTTTGCTTCGCCATCCGTTGCGGCGGCGCGTGGCCCGTCGACGGCGAGGGAGGTGGTGCGATGGTCTGATCCCATTCGATTTTCTCTCTTTCTCTGCAACTAAAAGAAAAAACGCCCGTTCCCGATGCTGGAACGTCGGGGACGGGCGGTGCAACCAATATTCCGAGCGGCCGCGGATCCCGTATCTTGCCGGATCCCGGTCCGTGGCCGCCCAATGCATTGTCTTGGAGTAGTGATCACACATGAACGACTTTACTAAAGCATTCCGCATGTCTTGCTCTGTGTTTCCTGAGTGTAACCGGGATTTCCAGGCGCCGGTTTGGACGTTCCCGGTCGTGGTGGCATTCGCCCGCCACAACGGTCCGGGCTCCGTTGATTCCCGTCGCCTGGCGTCGATGATGGCGCACCCGTCCATGGAAGGGAGACTCGCGTGAACTGGCTTGCAATCGTATTGATCGTGTTAGTCGCGTTCTCATGGCTGATGACGCTGGCCCTGTGCAGGGCGGCCCGTCTCGGGGACGAGATGGCCGAACGGATGGCCGCCCGGAATCGCACGCGGGACGCCGGTGGGAGTGAGACGGAATGATGATGGATGATCATGTCGTGGAATACGTGTCGGGCCTGCCGGCCGTCAAGTCCGTGACGAACGACCGCATCAGGTACACGGATGAGTTCAAGCGCCGCGTCGCCGAGGGCTACCGTCGCGGCGAATCCCCGGTGGCGATGTTCCGCAAGGCGGGACTCGGTCCGGAGGTCATCGGATACAAGAGGATCGAACGGTGCGTCGCGCGCTGGCGCGACCTCGCCCCGGAAGGGGACGGGAAGTCCGGCGGGCCGGCGTCCCCGGCCGCGCGGCGCCATGGCGTCTCCTCCAGTGACCTCGCCCTGCTGGGCGTGGTCCTCGCGCAGGAGGAGCGCATCAACGCGCTCGAGCGGCGTCTCGGCCATGTGGCCGCCGTCCTCCAGGGAATGGGGATGGACGCATGAGCAACATCGCATTGTCATGGGCGTTCAGATGCCATGTCGGCAACGCGTCCGCGAAGGCCGTGCTCGTCTATTTGGCGGACCGTGCGGACGACGACGGCACCGCCGCCTATCCGAAGATCGCGACCATCGTCGCAGTCACCGAACTGTCCGAACGGACCGTGCGCACCGCGTTGAAGACGCTCCAGGAGCGCGGGTTCATCCGCCGTGGAGACCAACGGTACGCGCGTCTCGGCAAGGGCGGACGGAACCGCCTGCCCCAGTACTGCCAGATTGTGTGGGACCTCGCGGTGGAATCCGACCCGTCGACCCTCAAGTGGATCGGGGAGACGCACACCGCGGAACGGGATCCCGCGACCATGGGCAAGACCGTGGACCCGGAGGCCGGAACCGTGTTCGAGAACGGCGAATCCGAGGACGTGCTGCCGGAAAACGTTGGAACCAAGCCGATACCCAGCACTGCAAATCTCGCAGGGCTGGAAAACGATTCGGAAACGGCACTGCAAATCCCGCAGGGCCAGCACTGCGAGAGCTGCACCCCCAGCACTGCAAATGCCGCACCTCCAGCACTGCAAATCTCGCAGGGCTGTATATATAAGGATAAAACCCTCCAGGTAAACCCTCCTAGTAAACCCTCCTTCCCCTCTGCCCCTACGGGGCATCTCCCCGCAAGCGGGGCGGCCGCCGCCGAAAAAAAGAAAACCGAACAATCTGACGAGGACGACACCGAGATCGCCGAAGCGGCCGGACGGGTCCTCGCCTCGCTCGGTGCGCAGCGCTCGATGCTCGGCCTGGCCACGCCCTCACCGACCAAAGCCGACCGCAAGGCCATCATCGGCCTGTACCGCAGGCTCGTCGACCAGGGAGCGCAATGGCCCACCCTCGTGATGGTCGACGCGATCGGCTTCGCCATGAACGGCGATTGGTGGCCCAAACGCATCCGCACCGGCCGGGCCCTCGCCAGACACTGGGACGAACTCAACGACGACATGATCCTCGCAGCCGGCCGCACAGACGGCGACGCACACGCGCAGACGGTTCCGGCGGCCGTGCCGGAGCCGGATGCTGCGCCATGGCTGCCCGACTGGGCCGTGGAGACGCTGGCCGAATTGGACGGCCAGGACGCGACGGCCGGAGGGGAGGCGACGGCATGACCACGAGCATCGACTGTTCCGAGGCGGGTTTCAGCGAATTCCTCCTCGCCAACCCGCAGCTCGACGGGCACGCGGACCTGATCTGGCAGCTGCACGCCGTCTACTGGCGCAACAAGCGCCTCGGCCATCCCAAGGCCGTCGGTCTGCTGATCCAATACGCCCGGGCATGGGCCGCCCGCAATCCCGGCGAAACCGCCATAGGACGCCTCCAGGCCCGCAAGACGCCGATGACGCAAGGACGGCGGCCATGAACGGGCGGGACATGATGCCGGCCTGCGCGAGGATCGCCGCGGCCGACCCGGCCATGGCGGATCGCATGTGGAACACGACGACCGACGACGATGGCCGGGACCTGGTCGACGAACGGATGCGCGGCAAGGGCCGCGTGCTGTGTGCCGCGTGCCCCATGCGCCTCGACTGCATCAGCCGCGCTCTCGTCAACGGCTGGAAGGACAAGGCCGTGTACGGCGGGCTCGACTATGCGAGCCGCTGGACCCTCGCCCGACTGATCGCCCGCGACCTCCACATCGCCGACGGCGGCCTGCACCGGATCCCACGGAGTCGGGTCCGTGACTGGCTGGCCGAACATCCGGACTGGGCCGAACGCATGCGCCGTGATGGCCGCGACTACTGGCGACGGGCCAAACGCCGCCAACGCTCGCGCCGCGAATACGCGACCGACGATCCGCTGTTCCTTCCGACCGAACCCGTGCCGAAGGGCCTGGTCCAGGGCAGCCTCTTCTGACCGCTTCCCGTCGCGATCCGCGTGGGACGCGGCATAAACCGAAATACCGAAAAACCAACTAACCGGAATACCAAAAACCGGATACCGACATACCGAAATAAGGAGAAACCGATGAACGACAAGAAGAACCGCGAGCCGATGGTGATCGCGTTGGCGACCGGCAAGGGCGGCAGCATGAAGACCACATCGGCCGTGTTCCTGGCCTGCGCCCTCGTGGACCAGTCCCGGGGCGAGCAGCATGTGCTCGTCGCCGACGCGGACGTGCAGGGCGACGCGAAGGACTGGTGGTACAGGGCCGCCGAGCTGGACGACCCGCTGCCGTTCGACGTGATGTCCGCCGCGCCGGCCGACATCACGCACCTGCGCGGGATCAACGACAGGCTCGACGACCCCGTCGACTGGGTGCTGATCGACTCCGCCCCGTACGGGCGCGCGCTGGACGAATCGGTGAACAACGCCGACCTCGTGGTCATCCCGTCGAGCCCCAGCCGCATCGATCTCGACCAGGCGGCCGGCGTGAAGAACCTGTGTGATCAGCGCGGCGTCTCCGCCGCGATCCTCCTGTGCCGCACCGAGGCGCACACGACCGCCCTGCGCGACGCCCTGGCCTGGATCGACGCCGCGGGCATCGCGTGCTTCGAGACGCTGATCCCGAAACGCCAGGACATCCTCAACGCGAAATCCACCCGCCCCCGCGGGTCCCGCCTGCACGAATACCGCGACCTGTCCGGCGAACTCAAGCAGACCATGCGACAGCTCAAGGACAAGGAGGAGGACCTGTGAGGAACATGAACCTGACGCCCCGTCCACGCGACCTGACCATGCTGCTCAACAGCGACCGGACGGATACCGCGATACCGGAACCGGTAGATACCGAAAAACCGAATACCGCGATACCGGAACCGGTAGATACCGAAAAACCGGAATCCGGGGAGGGCTGGGTGAAGACCAGCGTGAGCCTTCGCGCCTCGACCCGACGCCGGCTCAAGACCTGGGCCGCCGCGCACGACATGCGCATCCAGGAGGTATTGGAGGACGCTCTGGACTCGTACCTGTCCTGACCCATCGATCCCCGTGACGATCCCCGCCACGGGGATTCACGTTTCCGGGTCAGACAGCGGCGGCGTGCCGCGAATATCGATGGCATCATCGCCGCTTTCGCCGACCATCCGGCTGGTTTCGAGGGTTTCTGCGCGGACATGTTCCGTTCGCTCGGATACACGACCGAGGTGACTCCTGCCTCCAGGGACGGTGGATACGACATCCTGCTGCGGGGCCGGGACGGCGTCATGTCCATCGTTGAATGCAAATGCTATGCACACGGCGCGACCGCGTAAAATCGATCCAGAGAAGAGATATTAAAGGGGGTTGGCTATGGACATGAGCAATCCGCTGACTGTAGTCGGAATCGTGTTGACGGCGTTCATCGTGTTGATGGTCCTGAGCGTGGTTCTGGAGTTCCTGTCGCATCCGATACGTTTCCTGGCAAAGATCGTGCTGAAGATCGCGGGCATACTGTTCGTGATACTCGCGATGTTCCAGATCGCCGATCTCATCAACAACAAGGGCGTGAAGTGGGACGCCGTGGCAGTCATGGTCGGCTGCGCCCTGGTCGGCGCACTGTGCGAGTGGCTGATTGTGCGTCCGAGCATGCTCGAACGCCGCGCCATGGAACGAGAGGCCATCGAGAGAAGGCAGAACGCCGAGCATGAGAAATGGAAGCGGTATCAGGATGAGCGGCACGACTGGGAATGGGAGCGCGACCGCACGATATGGAAAGACGGAAACGAGGAATGAGATGAACGAAAAGAACGCTGCGCCGGAGCCGGGGGAGAGGTCCTGTCTCTCGCGCACGGGCGTGATCCTCGAGATTGAGGAGCGCGAATACCGTCGACGCATTAACCGTCGATCCGAATTGTGACGGGAAGTATTTCTATCCAATCGGCTGATTCTTTCGTTTTCTTTCTGATCCCCGTAATGGCTTCTCCGGTACGGGGATTTTTCTATGTCCAAACTGATGCTTGCGGACTGGGACACCGATTGGAGGGTCCTGTCCTCGGGTTTCCGCCGATGTCCAAACCGGGGTGTGTCGGAAGCGTGTTTCATGGGAGTTGTATGCCCGGAAGGGATCCGGGCGCTTGAAAGGAATTCCTATGAAGCAGAGGAAATGGTTGAGCCGGATGGCCGCGACGGCGGCCGCCATGGCGACCCTGTTGACCGGCGGCGTCGTCGCCGGCACCGCGTTGGCCGCCGACACCGACGAGCCCGGCCTGACGGCATCGAAGACGGTGACCGCGACTGACAAGCCGAACGTGTTCGACGTGAACCTGTCGGCCACGGGCCGTGACTACGCGAAGAACAAGGAGCACGCCCTGTTCGTCCTGGATCGTACCGGGTCGGTCGGCCAGAGCGAGTACGACGAGATCGCGAACATGGTCCGCGGCCTGGGCAGACGATTGATGGCGACGGGCCAGGTGCAGGTGAGCGTGGTCCTGTTCGCCGGCGGCGCGCAGGAGGAGAATTCGGTCTGGTACGACGGATACGAGAACATGGTGACGCACAGCACCAACCCGGCGGACCTGGACAGGATCATGGTGCCCGTCTCTACTACTACTACTACTACTCATAACGGCGTCTTCTATGGCTCCGAGTATGGCACGAACTGGGAGGCCGCGTTCGACGGTGCGTCGAACGTGATGGCGCACGAGCAGCTGCCCACGGACGTGTTCTTCTTCAGCGACGGACACCCCAACACATGGGCTGGCGCGGATGGCTACAAAGAAGAAGAAGCCTATTCCCACGCGCTGTCCCGCGCGAGGGAGTTCGCCGCCTCGTACGGCGACCACATCCAGAACTTCACATCGATCGGTTTGCAGCGCGACAACCAGGACCTGTCGAAGCTGGAGCATCTGAGCAAGGACGTGTTCGGCGCGAAGGCGACGACCGAATTCGCCTCCACCGGCGACCAGATCTCCGAGGACCTGGAATCCAACGTCGAAAATGAGCTGATGACCGGCGGTTTCGCCAAGGGCGTGACCCTGACCGACCAGCTGAGCGGCAACGTCAAACCGGTCTCCACCGATACGAAGGGCCGTCCCGGCCTGAGCGTGGGCGTGAGCACGGACGGCGGCAAGGCGACGACCCTCGTTGAGGGCAAGGACTACGAGTACACGTACGCGAACAACCGCATCAGCGTGAGACTGCTGAACCAGCTGAAGGGCTCCCAGACCGTCACGGTCACGATCCCCGTCAAACCCACTGACAAGGTCCTCCAGCAGGCCGTCGCCGGACAGCCCGGCCCCGACACGGGAGACCCGGACACCGGCAGCCTGTCCGCCGGCAAGCACGGCTGGTATTCCAACACCGGAACCAACACCGTCACCCACACCAGCCCAAACACTGGCGCGACCGGCACAAGCACCCTGCCCAAGCCCGTCATCCCCGTCCAGGTCGCCAGACTCCAATACGACAAGAATGCCGAGACCGCGACCGGCGATATGGGCAAGGACGCGGTAACCGCGCCCGCCGGCAGCGAGCAGGCCATCGCCGCGAACAAGTTCGCCAACGCCAACTACACCTTCCAGGGCTGGAACACCCAGGCCGACGGCAAGGGCATGACCTACCAGAAGGGCGACAAGCTGACCCTGCCGGCCGGCACCACCGTCCTGTACGCGCAATGGAAGCGGATCCCCGCATCCATCCACTACGACCCGAACGGCGGCACCGGCACCACCGACGACACCAAGGGCGGCCAGGGCGACACCACCACCCTGACGCCCAACGGCTTCTCGAAGGAATGCTGGCTGTTCGATTCCTGGAACACCCGGAAGGACGGCAAGGGCACCAAGTACACCGACAAGCAGGCGGTCACCCTGAAGGGCGACATCACCCTGTACGCGCAGTGGAAGCGCGACCCCGCCTGCAAGGCCGACCTCGTGTATGACAAGAACTCGCCGGACGCGACCGGCGAGACCGCCGGCCACACCGGCTGGAAGGGCGACCAGGCGACCATCGCGGCGAACGGCTTCACCAACGAGGGCTACACCTTCCAGGGCTGGAACACCCAGGCCGACGGCAAGGGCATGACCTACCAGAAGGGCGACAAGCTGACCCTGCCGGCCGGCACCACCGTCCTGTACGCGCAATGGAAGCGGATCCCCGGCACCCTGACTTGGGTGAAGACCGACAAGGATTCCGGCGAGGTCCTCGCGGGCAGCGAATGGACCCTCACCCCGAAGGACGGCCGGCCGGCCGCCATCACCGACAACGGCGAACTCGACCAGGCAGGGGAGGACGGCGCGTTCAAGCTCACCGGCCTCGACTGGGGCGAATACGAGCTCATGGAGACCAAGGCCCCCGAAGGCCACGACCCCATCAGCGCGCCGATCACCGTCACCATCGACGCGAAGCACACCACCGTGAACATCGGCGACGTGAGCAACGCGAAGACCCCCGCCAAGGTCACCTACGACCCCAACGGCGGAGAGGGCCAGACCCCAGGCTACGACGGCCACGTGGGCGACACTCCCGAAGCCTCCGAGAACAAGTTCACCAACAAGGACGAGTGCAAGGAGTTCGCCGGCTGGAACACCCAGAAGGACGGCAAGGGCAAGACCTACCAGAAGGGCGACCAACTCGACCCGCTCACCGGCACCACCATCCTGTACGCGCAGTGGAAGACCAAGGACGGCTGTCCAGCCGCCCCCGCCGCGTTGCAGGAGCTCGGCAAGACCGGCGCGGGCATCACGCCGATCGCCATCGGCATGGCCGCGGCCACCCTGCTGGGCGCATGCCTGATGATCCTGCGCCGGCAGCGCCACGCACGCCACGCCTGACATAGGCCGATTGACGAAAGAGCGGGGCCGGCCGGCCATGTGAACCGCGGCCGGGACCCGCTCTTTCCCTTTCCCACCGAATCTTTAAAGGAAGAAATCCAGATGAAGAATCCACATAGTCTCGAAAAACCCGCCGCGACGCTGATCGCCGCGGCCACGCTGCTGGCGGGCATGGGCCTGCCCCCGGCCGCCCTCGCCGCGGACGGATCCGCCTCCGCCCCATCCTCATCCGCATCCGGCAACGGCGCGGATGACAAGGACCAGACAAACGCCGGTGACACCACCACCTGGACGCTGATGGGCGCCGTCCTCACGGCCGACGACAAGGGCACGCTCACCCTGCCCGACGGACAGTCCCTGCCCACGTTCGACAAGCGCCCCGACAATGCCAGCGTGCAGGGATCCGACGGCACCACCATCCCGCTGACCCTCGCCGACGCGGCCGAGGAGCATCCCAACCTCGGCGTGACCACGGGAACCGGCATCCTGACCGCCGAAGCGAAGGACGGCCACCCCGCCGTCCACGTGCCCGCCACCTGGACCACGGGCACGGCGACCACGCTGAGCGACGGCACCCCGTTCACCCTGAAGGACGGCGTATGGCAGGCATCCTACGGGCGCACGCTCACGCTGAAGGACAACAACGAGCCGCCCGTGAAGAACATCGGCCTGTCCGACGGGTCCAAACACGAGATCACATGGGGCGAACCCACCCTCAAGGACGGCAAGGTCGTGCGCGAGGGCACCGCCTCCGGCGAGATCCAGGGCCAGAAATGGCAGGCCACCCTGACCGCCGAACGAGACACCGACCACACGGGCCTCACGCAGGCCATCGGCGCGGCCCGCCAGGCATACGACCAGGGCGCCGGCGAATACACCGCCAAGAGCCTCGAAGACCTGGCCGGCGCGATCGACCAGGCCGGCGAGCTCGACCGGACCGGCGCGACCGACGAGGCCATGGAAGCCATGCGCGACCGGCTCGCCGAAGCCGTCGGCAACCTGGACACGATCATCTGGAAGACGGACGGCACGACGCTCTCCCACGAGAAGGGCCAGGGCTACGACGGCAAGGCCCCGGACACGAGCGACACCGCGCCCGGCGACACCGTGGCGCTGACTTCGAACGACCCGACCCTGGGCAAACTCGGATCCACCACCATCCCCAGGATCCAGACCGACGATCCGGCCACGCTGACGGACGAGGACCTGGGCGTGGCCCGCGCCACCGGCACCGCCCACTACAAGGGCACAGTGCCGAACGGGAACCGCACGGCCACCTGGAGCCAGGACTACTCGTACACGATCGGCACGCGCGTCAAGGCGACCGGCCCCGACGGCAAGGCCATCGGCTTCACCAAAGGCAGCGGATACCTGTCCGCCACCGTCACCGTGAGCCTCGACCATGCGAACCAGCCCAAGGACGCGGACGTGACCATCGACGGCCAGAGCGTGCAGGTCACCTGGAGCGACCAGGTGCGCACCACCACGACCGACACCACCACCACGTACACCCGCCAGGGGCGCGTCGAAGGCGACGTCAAGGTCGCGGGCACCGACCGGACCCAGCACTGGATCGTATACGTGACCGCCTCGCGCACCGAAGGCCACGTCGCCGGACTGAGCCTGATCCAACGCAAACCGGACGGCACCACCAGCCGCCACGACATCGGCGGCTTCGACCCGTCGAAGCACGAGTACACGATCACCATGCCCGCCGACGCCGTCGCCGACCAGTACACCCTCGGCCACACCAGCGCCGCCGGCGACAAGGCCGACGTCAGCGAGGGCACGCCGATCGCCCCGACCCTCGGCGCGAACGCGAGCCGCATCCTCAAAACCACCCTGAACGGCGTGACCTACACCGTGACCGTGAACTTCGAGACGGCCAAGCCCACGGCCTCCAACCCGCACGCGCGCCTGACCGGCCTGTACGTGAACCTCACAGGCAAGACCGGCAAAGGCACGCTGATCGACGGATGGGACCCCGACGTGCTCGACTACACGATCCGCATCGGCGCGAACGACCCCGGCGCGTACATCCTGCCCGAAGCATCCGACGACGTGACCGTCAAGGCCGGCGACGTGCGACGCGCCGGCTACGCCACCACCCAATACTGGACCACAAGCTCGGCCGACGGCCAGTCCCGCACATACAGCGTGACCGTGATCCGCGACCACGAGACGCCGACCGCCGAGGAGGCGTTCAAACCTGGAGCCGCCAAGGACCCCGACGGGCACACGCCCGCCGCGAGCCGCGACGACACCACGCTCGTGAGCCACGGCTACATTCTGAATGGCGAATACCGCGCCGTGAAGGACACGGACTACACCATCCCCGAGGGCGGCACGTTCGCCTACGCGAGCAGGCAGGGCCAGACCGTGCAGGTCTCCGAATCGAAGGTCAAGGGCATGACCTGGAAATACACGCTCAACATCCTCGCACCTGACGGCGTGACCCTCGCCAGCCCCGCGCCCACGTTCACCGTCACCTACCTCACCCAGGCGACGCACGAGGCCGCCATCACGGCCATCATCGTGGACGGCAGGGCCATCGGCGGCTTCGACCCGGCGAAACACGAGTACGAGACGCAGGTCGACAACATCGACCACTGGACCGCGTCCGCCGACTTCGACAAATCGACCGGCATGGGCGTCATCATCCACAAGGACCGCGCCAAGGCCACGATTACCGCCACCAGCGCCGACGGCCTCGCCACGGCCACGTACGCGCTCAAGGTCGGCGAGAAGCCCCTGGCGCTCAACCGCTCCGGCACCGACGGCGCGACCGTGGAAGGGCTCGCCAGCACGGGCGTGAACACGTCCAGCCTGATCAGCGTCGTCGCCGTGCTCCTCGCCGCCGGTGTCGCATGCCTGGCTGCGGGCCTGACCCGCAGTCTGCGTCGCGGCAAACGCGACGACGCCCCGTCCGACGACGCCCCGTCCGACGGCGACGCCGGCGAAGCCGGCGGACAGGTCGCCGAATAGACGATAGACGAGCATTCCCGACCGTCTTACACACCGGGGTCCCGGCCGACGCCCAACCGCGCCGGCCGGGACCCTCGCTTTTGTCCAAACCGGGCCGCCGTTCACGGCCGTACCGTGGGCATGTCATCGGAAACCTAGTCGAAAGGAACCATCATGTCCGAGACAATCACCCTCGCCGCCGGATCCAGCGGCGTGGTCACCAGCGCCCTGCAGCTGTTCAGCCAGTTCGCCATCATCGGCGGTGGCCTGTGGGCCGTATGGGGCGTCATCACCCTGGCCGGCGGCCTGAAGGACCAGAACGGCCCGGCCACCCAGTCCGGCGTCTGGCAGGTCGTCGGCGGCGGCCTGATCATCGCCGCCGCGGCCCTGTTCTCCACCCTCGCCCTGTAGACGGGAGGCCACGCATGGTCGATTTCATCGTCGGCATCCTCAACTCGATAGGGTCCGGCGTCGGCGACGACCTCGTGGCCGACCTGCTGAAGACCCCGGCCGAATACAACGCCGGCATGTACAGGCTGAGCCTGACCATCGCCGGCACGGCCGTCAAACCCATCGCCAGCACGATCCTCGCGATCCTGTGCGTCCTGGAGCTCGCCAGGGTCAGCACCAGGGCGGACGGCGACCGCGAGCTGGGCGTCAAGCTCGTCGCCATGGCGATGTTCAAGCTCGTGCTCGTGTTCACCGCCGCACAGCACAGCGAACTCATGCTCAAGGCCATCGACGAGATCGGCGAGGGCGTGCTGGGCGGCATCCACACCGCCGCCCCCACCGCGGGGTCCGCATCGGGCCTCGGCCTGGGCGACAGCATGCGCGACGCCATCGACTCCGCCGGCACGTTCGGCCAGATCCCGTGCCTGATCCTGCTGATCATCCCGTTCCTCGTCTCCAAGGGAGCGACCATCGTCGTCACCGTCGTGATCCTCCTGCGGTTCGTGCAGATCTACATGCTCACCGCGTTCAACCCGCTGCCGATCGCTTTCATCGCCCAGGAAGAGACCCGCCAATGGGGCGTCAACTACTTCAAGCAGTACGCGTCGCTGGTGTTCCAGTGCGCCACCCTCTACCTGGCGATACTCATGTACCGCACGTTCGTCGGCGGCACGCTGAGCCCGAGCAAGTACAAGGACGGCGACAGCCTCTCCGGCTGGGTGCTCGACAACTTCACCGGCCTGCTCCTGGCGAGCGTCATGCTCATCGGCATCGTCATGGCGGCCAACTCCGTCGCCAAGAAGCTCTTCGGCGGCGAATAAAGCACAACGCAATCCACGGAAGGGGAGCAATCATCATGGCGTTGCAGATGCCCGTCTACAGGGAGCTGACCACCATCGAAAGCAAGGTGTTCATGGGGATGAGCTGGCGGCAGTGCCTCGCCGCCGTCATCCTCGCCGTCGTGTGCGGGGGAGGATACGTCGGCCTGTGGCTCGGCCTGGACGTCGACCCCAACCTCGCCATGTACCTGATCTTCCCGCCCGGCCTGCCCGTGGCCGTATGGGGATGGGTGAGGCCCAAGGGGCTCATGCCCGAGAAATACCTGAAATACATCCTGCGCCACTACACACAGCGCGAGGTATACCTGCTCGACGGTCCGGGCGGGCCCTACCGCACCGGCGCGAAACCAACGATCAAGGAAAGGTGAGGAATGTTCGGCAAGAAGAAGACCCGCGACCCGGCCGCGGCCGAGGCCAGGACGAGGGAACGCAGGAAGAAGGCGACGCACCTGCCGAAGGGCGTCAAGCAGCTCATCGGCTACGACGCGATGCTGCGCAGCGGAATCGCCAGCCTGGGCGACGACCGGTGGAGCGCCACCATCCTCTTCCAGGACATCAACTACCAACTGAGCCCGGAATCCCACCAGATGGAGATCATCGACCGGTGGGCCAAGCTCATCAACAGCTTCGAGGCCGGCCAGAGCGTGCAGATCGCCTCCTACACGCGATCCCGCGGCGTGCGGGAGATCCTCGCCGACGTGATGATGGACGAACAGGGCGACAGCCTCGACCACTACCGGCTCGACTACAACCGGCTCGCCCAGGGCAAGCTCGAATCCGTCAGCCGCGACACCAGCACAGTGAAGACCCTCACCGTCACCGTCCGCGAAAGCGACGAGCAGGCCGCCGTCGCGAGCCTGAACGCCCTGTGCAACAACCTCGTCAGCCAGATGCGCTCCATCGACGCGTGCAAGGCCACGCGCCTCGACCGCGAGCACCGTCTGAGGCTCATGGCCGAGGTGCTCCGCCCCGGCGAGGAGTTCCGGTTCAACGAACGCCGGTTCGAGCACGCGCCCGGCAAGCCCGACACCAAGGACCTCGTATGCCCGTGGAGCATCGACGCGAGGAACCCCATCCAACTGGACATCGAATCATTGGAGTCGAAGTTCCTGCACCGCACCATGTGGGTGTCCGGTCTGCCGCCGGAACTGAGCGACCAGCTGGTCAACGACCTGACCGGCCTGCGCGCCCGCGTCGACGTGAGCATCCACCTCGCGCCCATGGACCGCGGCGAAAGCATGACGCTCGTGCGCCGCAAGAACGCGGAGATCAAGATGCAGGTCATGGACCAGCGGCGCAAGAACCGCAAGCAGGGCCTCGACCCCGACGACCTGCCCGACGACCTCGCCGACCAGCAGGAGCAGCTCGGCCAGCTGCGCGACGAGCTGCGCACCACCAACCAGAGGCTCGTGGACTCGATCATCGTGATCGGCGTGTCCGCCGCGAGCCAGGAGGAGCTGGAGGTCGCGTGCAGGAACGTGAAGGCCAAGGTCAACGCCCAGTCGTGCACGGCCGAGAGCCTCAAGTTCATGCAGATGGAGGGGCTGACGGCGGAACTGCCGCTGGGCAACAACCCGCTGCCGATGAAACGCACCCTGACCACGAATTCCGCGGCCATCCTCATCCCGTTCACCACGCAGGAGGTCTTCGAGCCGCACGGTCTGTTCTATGGCAGCAACGCCCGCTCCGGCAACCCGATCCTCGCGGACCGGCGCAGCCACATGAACTCCAACGGGTTCGTGCTCGGTACGTCCGGCGGCGGCAAGTCCTTCACCGTCAAACAGGAGATCGCCGGCATGTTCCTCAACAGGGACGACGAGGTGATCGTCATCGATCCGGAACGCGAATACCTCGCCCTCGCGGCCGCGTTCGGCGGGCAGATCATCCAGATCAGCGCCGGCACCGGCACGCGCGTCAACCCGATGGACATCGTCCTGGACGACGACGCGGCCTCCGACCCCGTCAAGGACAAGACCAACAACGTGGTGAGCATGGTCGGCGCGCTCATCGGAGGCATCGATGGACTCGACCCGCTCCAGAAGGGCCTGGTGGACCAGTGCGTCAGCAACCTGTACACGCGCTACCGCAACCAGGGCGGCGGCGTCACCCAGCCCACATTGCAGGACCTGCACGACGAGCTCCAGGCATGCGGCAACGACGAGGGCCGGTACCTCGCCGACGCGCTCAACCCGTACATCACCGGAAGCATGAGCGGCTTCAACGGGCAGACCAACGTCGACCTTTCCAACCGGTTCACCGTGTTCGACGTGTCCGGCCTGTCCGGCGAGCTGCGCACGTTCGGCATGATGGTCGTCATCGACCAGGTGTGGAACCGCGTGATCCGCAACAAGGCCGCAGGCCGCCGCACCTGGCTGTACGTCGACGAGTTCCACCGCTTCTTCTCCAACCAGTACTCAGCCGCCCAGTTCAAGGACATCTACAAGCGTGCCCGCAAATACGGGCTCGGCGTCACAGGCATCACCCAGAACGTCGAGGAGATCCTCGACCTGCAGGACGCGCGCGAGATGCTGTCCAACAGCGATTTCCTCATGCTCCTGAGCCAGAACAGCACCGACGCGGACGCATTGTGCGAGCTGCTGAACCTGAGCGAGGAGCAACGCCAGTACTTCACCGGCGTACTGCCCGGCCAGGGACTCATGAAGATCGGCAGCGCCTTCGTCCCGTTCGACGGACGCATCCCATCGGGAGGCGACCTCTACCGGCTGTACTCCACCAGCTTCCAGGAAGGAAAGTAGCGCATCATGAGCAAGGCCCATGCCCGCCACGCGGGCGCACGCTCCGCCTACCGGGCCACGCGCCGCGTCGACACGGCCGGCGCGTGGCGGCAGACCGCCCGCCGCCGACCACAGGCGGCGGGCCCGTGGCACGGGTATGAGCCGTCGCCTGCCACCGCGGCCCCATACCGATCGGAATACACCCAACGCCGTCAGCAACGGCAGCCGGTCCGGGCGTCATACGACGGCGCGGGCCAGTCCCACCGCCATCGCCGGTACACCGTCCAGACGCAATCGCATGCCGCGACGACACCGATACGGCGGCACGACCACACGTCGAACCGATACCGGATCACCGGTAGCCGGACCCGCGTGCCGGCCACCCGGACAGGCGCGCGGCACACCGCATACGCCCGGACCGGAAGCCCATACCACCTGCACGGCGGATACGGGCGAAGGACCGCCCACGCCGCGGGAACAGACCGGACGACCCGGACCGGGACGGCGGGAGGACGGAGGGCCTTCCGAGGCGTCGCGCCGACACGATACACGACGGCCACGGCCCGCGCCCATGCCGTCGCCCCGCACCCGGACAGCATCCGCGTCCGTCGCGGGACTGGCCTGCGCGACCGGCTGGGCCGGGCCACCACCATGACGGTGTCCAACGCGGCGCAGGCCGGCGTCGACCGGACCGACATCGCCGACACCATGGGGCACACCGCCATGGAACTGACCTGTGTCTGTTCAATAGAAAGTGGGCCGTGTGAGCGTGTGGAAAGTCTCCAGATGAGCGGCAGGTTTTAGTCCATTTC